>Ga0208884_100038_pt1 | contig 152800 bp, 130 predicted proteins | sample LakWasMet68_HOW9_2_FD_183898 | JGI IMG/M metagenome (GOLD analysis project Ga0208884, IMG submission 183898) | Freshwater sediment methanotrophic microbial communities from Lake Washington under simulated oxygen tension - Sediment Metagenome... | ecosystem: Environmental > Aquatic > Freshwater... | reverse complement strand
GTATTTTTTAAAACACTGAACCTGTGAATGTTGTTAACGAAAGTTTTTTGACTTATTAAAATTTCTTTTGAATTAATGAACTCTATCCAACAACCCTTACCTCATAGCCCCGATTGAAGCGGCACCTCGTACAGCGGAAAGCGGGAATTACATACACTAAAATGCACTGAACTTTCGCTGCTGAAAATTATTTCTTTTTATTTAGTTCTTTTGCGAGTTGCTCCCAATGTTCGGTTAAGTCATCAATATCTATAGGATTTGCAGCTTTTTGTTCGACTAATCGACCATTGATAAAAGCTCTAGACAATATAGTTTCTATTAGGAAGTCTTCATTATTGTCATAGGGTTGGTATTTTTCTTTAAGATTTATATCGAAAAGGCGTGCAGTACTGTTGGACCAGAAAGCTTTCCAACCACTTTTGTAGTCTTTAATTAAATCGTAGGTAGAGATTCCGGTTTGGCGATAAATCAGCTTAACTAAAATTTGCCCTTGTTTTCGAGATAGCTTTTTTAATTTTTCTTTGAATTCATTCTCCATAAAATCTTCAACTATCTTAAAGTATTTCTTTTTTTCCTTATTGGATTTGAGATTTCCCATAGTTTTGTTCATCAAAGACAATCTTTCGGCCGCAGTTTTGGCAAATGGATATACCTTATATACTCTATTTTGTAACAATAGAAATTGTTTCTGTTCTTCAGGATCAAATTTGACTTTGGAAATCACTAACTCTCTCAGATAAATAGTATCCATTTTGGTGGTATCAATTTCGTCGGTATCAACTTCTGGCTCATTTACTACTTGAGCAAATGAACCAAATGAAATAAGAAATAGGATTAGTAGAAATTTGTTCTTCAGCATGCTTACTAATTTTAATGTAAAAATATAGAATATCCTTAACAAGTGTGATGCCAAATTTATATTTTAGCAAAAAAAAAATATATGGCAACAAAATCTATACTTACAAAATCATCGATAGCATTTTTAGAAAAGTACTTAAACAATCCATCGCCTACAGGATATGAAGTTGGCGGACAAAAAATATGGATGGACTATTTAAAACCTTATGTTGATACTTTTATAACGGACACTTATGGAACAGCAGTAGGAGTTATTAATCCTGATGCAGAATTTAAAGTTGTAATAGAAGGACATTCGGATGAGATTTCATGGTATGTGAATTACATTACTGATAACGGACTTATTTATGTAATACGAAATGGTGGTTCTGATCATCAGATTGCACCTTCAAAACGTGTAAATATTCATACTAAGAATGGTATTGTGAAAGGCGTTTTTGGTTGGCCTGCGATCCATACGAGAAATCGTGGTAAAGAAGAGGCTGCTACTTTACACAATATATTTATCGATTGTGGTTGTGCTACCAAAGAAGAAGTAGAAAAATTAGGCGTTCATGTGGGTTGTGTTATTACTTATCCAGATGAATTTATGATTTTGAACGAAAATAAGTTTGTTTGTAGAGCGATTGACAACAGAATGGGCGGTTTTATGATTGCTGAAGTGGCGCGTTTATTGAAAGAAAACAAAAAAGATTTGCCTTTTGGATTGTATATTGTGAATTCGGTACAAGAAGAAATTGGTCTTCGTGGTGCAGAAATGATTACCCAAACCATAAAACCAAACGTTGCAATTGTAACTGATGTTTGTCATGACACCACAACACCGATGATTGATAAAAAAATTGAAGGAGATTTACAGATGGGAAAAGGTCCGGTTATAGCCTATGCACCGGCTACTCAGAACATTCTTCGTGAATTGATTGTTACTACTGCTGAAGAAAAGAAAATTCCGTTTCAACGTCATGCGACCTCACGAGTAACAGGAACCGATACGGATGCCTTTGCTTATAGTAATGGTGGTGTAGCATCGGCGTTGATTTCACTGTCATTGCGCTATATGCACACAACGGTTGAAATGGTTCATCGGGAAGATGTTGAAAATGTTATTAAATTGATTTATGAGAGTTTGTTACAAATAGAAAACAATCACAATTTCTCTTACTTTAAATAGAGCTATTAAAATAAAAGTCCCAAAACGTAATTGCTTTGGGACTTTTTTATTCTTCAAATTATGATTTAAAAGCTTCTTTAGTTTTAAATTCAAAATTAGTAGACATTTTATTGGATGAATTGATTAAATCAAAATCAATTGGGTAAACTTCATTTGTAATTGTACTTTCAATTATTTGATTCTCCAATCGGATATAGTCTTCTATCGTTGGTTCAATAGTTAATGGTCGATATTGTTCGTCTTGGCTTTCTGTGATTTTTTTATTTTCTTCAATTGTTTCTTCGTTTGATTTTTTATAATGCGAGGAAATTACTGCTATTGATGCCATTACTTTATCTTCCGATTCTATATTTACCTTTGGTTTAGATAAATAATTTTCTGAAGTTACCTTCCAATCTACTTTTGATTCTGTTTTAGCTCCTTCTGTTTCTAGATTTTGTTGATCCATTTCGATTGATTTTGCAAATGAAGTTGTAACAAACATACTTGCAAAGATTCCTAAATAAATGATTGAATTTTTCATGATTTGTTTTTTTTAATGATGATGATTTTTTTTAATAATAATTGTAATTTTTTAAAACTAATACCTTGTATTACATAGTAGTTATTTATAAACTTAAACTAATTCCTTATTTTCATGACTTTTAATTATTTACTGTTATAAAACAATAAGACGATGACGTTTAAAAATTGTTACACAAAGTTACGAATAAATAAAAAGACCACGATAAATCGTGGCCTTTTTATACTAATACTGAAAAGTTATTTTAAGTATTCTAATACATTCATCTCAATACGTTGATTGATATTTGAAATATCTGCTTTCATGAATTTTTCTCCCAAAATATTCTCATATAATTCGATATATCGTTCTGAAACCGATTCAATATAAGCATCGCTCATATCTGGAATTTGTTGTCCCTCTTTTCCTTGAAATCCATTTTCAATCAACCAACGACGCACGAATTCTTTAGACAATTGTTTCTGTTCTTCTCCGCAATTTTGCAGCTCTTGATACCCTTCACTATAAAAATAACGCGAAGAATCCGGTGTGTGAATTTCATCAATCAATACAATTACTCCGTCTTTGGTTTTTCCGAATTCATATTTAGTATCCACTAAAATTAATCCACGATTGGCCGCAATTTCTGTACCGCGTTGGTATAGAGCACGCGTGTATTTTTCAAGTATTAAATAGTCTTCTTCAGAAACAATTCCTTTGGCTAAAATATCTTCACGTGAAATATCTTCGTCGTGTGAACCATTGTCCGCTTTGGTAGTTGGTGTAATTATAGGCGTTGCAAATTGATCATTTTCTTTCAGTCCGTCTTCCATTGTAACACCACAAATAGTTCTTTTTCCAAGTGCATATTCGCGAGCTGCGTGTCCTGAAAGATAACCTCGAATTACCATTTCTACTTTAAAAGGTTCGCAAAGATGTCCGACTGCCACATTGGGATCGGGTGTTGCAATCAACCAGTTGGGAACAATATCGGAAGTTAACTCCATGAATTTTGTTGCAATTTGGTTTAGAATTTGACCTTTATATGGAATGCCTTTTGGTAAAACGACGTCAAAAGCCGATAGCCTGTCGGTCGCAACCATTACTAAAAGTTCGTCGTTAATGTTGTATACTTCACGAACTTTACCGCGATACACTGATTTTTGATTGGGAAAATTAAAATGGGTTGTAGTTATTGTATTCATTATATAGTGTGTTGTTGTGTTGGGCAAAAATAGTTTGTTTTCAACACAAATACAATTATTTATTTGTTTAAAACATATCGTCTGATAAGTTTGTCAAACAAACGATACCCTAGAAATCTTCTAAGGTTTTTCATCAATTTGGCATCAAACCCTATGGAATATTTTTTAAATCCTTTGGTTGGATTTTCAGCAATTTTATATATTTTATCTAAAATTGTAGCGGATAAATCGTGATTGTCACACGTTTTTCGACTCATAATTCCGTCGATACTTTGCATCATATCATTATAAGACTCGACAGTAGATTTTTCGCATTTGGTTACATTTTTTTGAAAATTGGAAGGCACATTACCAAATTGAACCGTTGCAACACTAATATTAAAATCCATAAGTTCGTAAGCCATACATTCTGAAAAACTTTCAACAGCTTGTTTAGTGGGATGGTAAAAACTTCCTAAGGGTAAATTGACTAATCCAGCAATGGAAGTAATGTTAATAAACTGTCCTTTTTGTTGTGCTCTAAAATGGGGAATAAAAGCCCGACAGACCTTAACCACTCCAAGCCAATTGACTTTTACAATGCAATCGATTTTAGCATCTTCTGATAACTCCACAAAACTGCGGTAACCAATACCAGCATTATTGATAATAACATCAATCGATTGGTATTTATTTAGAATTTCAATTTTTGCTTTTTCTATGCTCTCAGAAGAAGTAACATCAAGTTCGTAGCATTTAATGTTTGGAACGTCTATAAATACAGCAGCTTCTTTGATGCAAATCATTGTAGCAATAACATTCCAATTCTTTTCAGAAAAATGTAGCGCGATTTCTTTGCCTAGTCCGCCAGAAGCGCCTGTAATGAGTATAGTTTTAATTTTTGGTTGGTTTTTAGGTTTCCAAATCTATAGTATTTTAGATACAAAACCAAAAAATGATGTTATTTAAAACAAAACTAGATTGAAGTGGTTATTTCTAGTTTACAGATTACCGTTGTAGCCCTGATTGAAGCGAAATCCTTTTTGTTATTTTTAAATCACAAAAAGATTGAAGCGAAAAGCAGGAATTGCAATAACTACAATTTCCAAACCATTCGCTCCAAATTTTAGTATTTAAAAATCTAATTAATCGTGATTTTCGATACTTTTATAAGCATCGATTACCTTTTTAACCAATCGGTGGCGGACAATATCTTTATCATCCAGGTAAATGATTCCGATGCCGTCGATATCTTTCAACACCAACAAAGCTTCTTTCAATCCTGAAATAGTTCTTCGAGGCAAATCGACTTGCCCAGGATCACCGGTGATGATGAATTTAGCGTTTTTTCCCATACGCGTCAAGAACATTTTCATTTGCGAATGCGTGGTGTTTTGTGCTTCATCCAGAATTACAAAGGCATTATCGAGAGTTCTACCACGCATAAAAGCCAAAGGAGCAATTTGTATGATTCCTTTTAAAATGTAATCTTCTAAGGTTTGCGGCGGTAACATATCGCGCAAAGCATCGTATAACGGTTGCATGTAAGGATCTAGTTTTTCTTTCATGTCACCGGGAAGAAACCCCAGATTTTCACCAGCTTCCACAGCAGGACGTGTTAAGATGATTCGCTTGACTTGCTTTTCCTTTAGTGCTTTAACCGCAAGGGCTACACCGGTATAAGTCTTGCCCGTTCCGGCTGGACCAACAGCAAATACCATGTCGTTTTTTAAAACTTGCTCAACCAATTTATGTTGGTTGGGCGTCATGGCTTTGATTAATTTTCCGCCTATGCCGTGTACCAAAATTTTGTCATGGTCGGGCATGCGTTGTTCTTCTTGTGAATTGCTTTGAATTACTCTATCAATAACATTGGTGTCAATATTATTGTACCGTGTAAAGTGTAGCATTAATCGATTGAATCGATTTTCAAACTCATCCAGTTCTTCTTTTTCGCCAAATGCCTTTAGTGTTGTGCCACGAGCAACAATTTTTAACTTCGGGTAATACTTTTTAATTGTTTCAAGATGAGTGTCTTGTGCACCCCAAAATTCTTTTGGAGCGATGTCGTGTAATTCAATAATACGTTCGTTCAAATGGAAGGCGTTTTTTAATTAATTTTTTGCTAAATATTATTAGCTTTGCAATCATTTCAAATTTAAGAAATACACTAATACGTTTCTCATTTAGTTATAAACAATTTTATGTCAATAATTACCCTTACTACCGATTACGGCTTGAAAGACCACTTTGTTGGGGCTTTAAAAGGGAAAATTATTTCGCAACACAACGAAGCGTTGGTTATTGATATTTCGCATCATATTGATCCGTTCAATACTAGCGAGGCAAGTTATATTATTGGTGCCGCTTACAGTAGTTTTCCAAAAGGAACGGTACACCTAATTGGTATTGATATTGAACTAAAAGAAAACAACCAACATGTAGCCATTGAGTGGAATGGGCATTATTTTATTGCAGCCGATAATGGAATTTTGAGTATGTTGATTCAGAAAATTAAACCTCAAAAAATGGTAGCTATCAACATTCACGACCGATTACTTCCAGAAGCTACCGATATGGATGTATTTGTTACCGTAGCGGTTCATATTGCCAAAGGTGGTTCGTTGAGTGTTATTGGGAAAGAAATAAAAACATTGAAAGAAGTAACCGAATTGCAACCTGTTCTTTCTCCAGATTCTATTAAAGGTTATGTGGTTTACATCGATCATTTTGGAAATGCGGTGACCAATATCTCTAGAAAATTATTTTTAGATGTGGCTAAAGGAAGACCTTATGAAGTGAATTTTAAAGGTAAAAAAGTCAAAACCATTTTTGCAAAATATTCAGATATTGAAACTGCCGATAAACAAACCACTACCATAATGGGTAAAAATTTAGTCATCTTTAACGAAGCTGGTTTTTTGGAAATTGGAATTTACAAAAGTAATCCAAAAATTGGTTCGGCTTCTTCGTTATTAGGATTGACCTATAGAGATTTTGTAATGATTAATTTTAATAACTAGTTTTATGTTGGTACGAATCGTAAAATTATCGTTTCACGAAGAAAATATTCCCGCTTTTTTGGAAAATTTTGAATTAATGAAAACCCATATACGAAATGCTCCGGGAAACCGTTTTCTTGAATTGTATCACGATAAAAATGATCCGTGTATCTTTTTCACTTACAGCTATTGGGAAACGGAAGACGATTTGGAAAACTACCGAAAATCGGCGTTATTTAACGAAGTTTGGACGTTTACCAAGAAATTATTTAATGATAAACCCGAAGCTTGGAGTGTGGACAAATTAACTTCTTTAGTTTAAAATTGTTTAATTTAGTTTAAAGTTGTTCTTGAAAACAATCTTAAACTTTTAAACTTTTAAACGATTAAACAAAAATAAATGAAATCAATATTATTAAGAGAAATTAAATCCTTTTTTGGTTCGCCCATAGGATATTTGGTAATCGCCATTTTTTTATTGCTCAACGGCTTATTTCTTTGGGTTTTTGAAGGTGATTATAACATTTTAAACAGTGGCTTTGCCGATTTGACGCCGTTCTTCACCATTTCACCTTGGATATTAATTTTCTTGATTCCGGCAGTGACCATGCGCAGTTTTTCAGATGAGAAGAAACAAGGAACCATCGAATTGTTAATGACCAAACCCATTTCGATTTGGGAAATTGTGGGTGGTAAATTTTTTGGTGCTTTTTTACTCATTGTAATTGCGATTATTCCAACGTTTATTTACGTTCATGTGATTTCTGATTTAGGCATGCCACAAGGCAATATTGATATGGGAAGCACCATGGGTTCTTATTTCGGATTGTTGTTTTTAATCGCTGGATATACTGCTGTAGGCGTCTTCACTTCTACCCTTTCGGAAAATCAAATTGTGGCGTTTATCGTATCGGTTTTCTTGTGTTTTGTGTTGTATTTTGGATTTCAAGGTGTGGCGTCACAAGTCAAAAATTTTGAAGATATCATCGCTTTTTTCGGTATGGATTATCACTTTAAAAGTATGAGTCGCGGCGTTATCGATACGCGTGATGTACTTTATTTTGTAAGTATTGCCGTTTTATTCCTATCGTTGACTGTTTATAAATTAAAATCGTTAAAATCGTAATGGAACATAAGAAACCTAACTTAAAAAATCTGCTTACTATTATTGGTATTATAGTAGTACTGAACTTTGCCGGAAATTTCTTTTTCAAACGTTTCGATTTAACGGCAGACAAACGTTATACCCTTTCTGAAACTTCTTTAATCATTATAAAAGAAGTCAAAGAACCCTTATATGTTGATGTCTTCTTAGAAGGCAATTTTCCGGGAGAATTCAAAAAACTACAAACCGAAACGCAACAATTATTAGAGGAATTCAAAGCCTACAATCCGAACATTATTTTCCAATTTGTCAATCCGTTGGAAAAAGAAGAAGAACGTGATAAAATCATGCAACAATTCTACGATAGAGGTTTAACACCCCTAAACGTAACCATGGATGACAAAGGTAAACAAACGCAAGAAGTAGTTTTTCCTTGGGCCGTAGTGACTTACGGAAATAAAAGCACCAAAGTGCCTTTGTTGAAAAACATGATGGGCGCTTCAACGGCCGAAAAAGTAGTGAGTTCGGTGCAGCATTTAGAATACGCTTTTGCCAATGCTTTCAATATGGTATCTAAAACGCGTGAGAAAAAAGTCGCGATTATTAAAGGAAACGGTGAATTACACGAACTTCAAATCGCCGACTTTTTAAAATCAGTTCGTGAAAATTATTACATTGGTCCGTTTACCCTGGATTCGGTTGCCAAAGATCCAAACAATACCTTAAAAGCGCTTAAAAAATACGATTTGGCTATTATTGCCAAACCTACAGAAGCTTTTACTGATTCCGAAAAAGAAGTGTTAGATCAGTTCATTATTAATGGTGGAAAAACACTTTGGTTGGTAGATCAAGTGAATATGGAAATGGACAGTTTGATGGGAACTGGCGAAAACTTGGCATACCCGAGAGATTTGAATTTGAACGATATGTTTTTCAAATACGGTATTCGCATCAAACCCGATTTGATTAAAGACGTTATGGCTACTCCAATTTCGTTGGCAACGGGTCAACAAGGAAGTGCCACACAATATACTAAATTTCCTTGGTTGTATTCGCCAATGGTTTATCCGACAGAGAATAAAGACAAGTCTAAAATCAGTCCGATAGTGAGTAATTTAGATGGCATCAAATTTGAATTCGCAAGTCCAATTGAGGTCCTGAAAAACGACATTAAAAAAACAGTGTTATTGCAAAGTTCTCCCTATTCAAAAGCGGTTGGAACTCCAATAACGGTGAATTTGAATATGGTGGAAGAACGTCCAGATCAAAAAGAATTTACGGGTAAAGGATCTATTCCTGTGGCCGTTTTGATGGAAGGAAAGTTTCATTCGGTATATCAAAACAGAGTCTTGCCTTTTAAAGAGAATAGCTTCACTCCTATTGGAAAAGAGAATAAAATGATTGTGATTTCTGATGGAAATGTAATTCAAAATCAATTGGATAAAAATTACCAACCGTTAGAATTAGGTTTTGACAAATGGACTAACAATCTGTATGCTAACAAAGAATTCATGATGAATTGTGTGAATTATTTACTCGATGATAACGGACTTATTAACATCCGAAGTAAAGAAGTTGATTTACCTATTCTAGATAAAGAAAAAGTACATGAAGAATATACATTTTCTCAGATCATAACTATCGGAGTGCCAATTGCAATTTTATTGGTATTCGGATTAGTATTTACTTTCCTAAGAAAAAGAAAGTACAGCAAGTAATGTTAATAAAAATCTTTTTGAAATCTATTTCTTTAAGATATATTTGTAAAAAATAATATAAGATGAAGTTTATTGTATCAAGCTCGTATTTATTAAAACAACTACAAGTTTTAGGTAGTGTTATTAACAGTAGCAATACCTTACCTATCCTAGATAACTTTTTATTTGAATTAGATAAAAAAGCGTTAACGGTTTCTTCTTCCGATTTAGAAACGACGATGTCGGCTACTTTAGAAATTGAATCAACCGATAACGGAAGCGTTGCAGTTCCTGCCAAATTATTATTAGACATTCTAAAAACGTTTCCAGAGCAGCCTTTAACGTTTACTGTAGAAGAAAATAGTACGATTGAAATCAGTTCAAATTCAGGGAAATATGCCATTGCGTATGCACCAGGAGAAGAATTTCCTAAATCGGTAATTTTAGAAGATCCATCATCTACCTTGGTTCCTGCTGAAGTATTAGCCACAGCCATTAGCAAAACTATTTTTGCTGCTGGAAACGACGATTTACGTCCGGTAATGAGCGGTGTATTCTTTCAATTTTCTCCAGAAGGATTAATTTTTGTAGCCACTGATGCTCACAAATTAGTAAAATATGCGCGTACCGATGTAAAAGCATCTCAAGTAGCTGATTTTATTATGCCAAAGAAACCTTTAAATATTTTGAAAAGTATTTTAGGTGCTTCTGATGCTGAAGTGAAAATAGATTACAACGATGCTAATGCAACATTCTCTTTTGAAAATTACATTTTAACATGTCGATTGATTGATGGAAAATATCCAAATTATGAAGCGGTTATTCCAAAAGAAAATCCAAATAAATTATTGATTGACAGAACACAATTCTTTAGTTCTGTACGTCGTGTTGCTATTTTTTCTAATAAAACAACACACCAAATTCGTTTGAAAATTGCTGGTGCTGAATTGAATATTTCTGCCGAAGATATTGATTATTCTAACAAAGCAGAAGAGCGTTTGACTTGTGATTACCAAGGCGACGATATGCAAATTGGATTTAATTCACGTTTTTTACTAGAAATGTTGAGCAACCTTCAATCGGACGAAATTCAATTAGAAATGTCCATGCCAAACCGTGCAGGAATCCTTACTCCTGTTGATGGTCTTGACGATGGCGAAACGGTAACCATGCTTGTTATGCCAGTGATGCTTAACAACTAAGATAGATTAACTAACCCAACCAACGGAAACCGTCTTGTTTATAAAACGAGACGGTTTTTTATTTTACCCTTATTCGTGCAAAGCCAAAATCGGAATATTGCAATGGTAAGACATTTTTTCAGTAAAACTGGTAGTGAATAACCATTGGAAGAAATTGCGTTTGTAAGTCAGCATTGCTAAAACATCTATATTTTGATGCGTAATAAACTCTTCGATAGTCTCATTAACCTTTTCACTTGGAACAATGAAAAACTGAACCGGTTTATCTTTAAAATGTTCTTCCCAATCTTTGTAAGTCGCTACGGTATTATCAGAAGCTTTAGTTTCAACATACAAACATTTGACCATCGCTCCTGCTGACTTCGCGATTTTAATTACGTTACTAAGGGCTTCTTTATCTTTTTCTCGGAAACGAGTTGTAAACCCAATAGTTTCAATTTTATTGTATTTAGCACTTTCGGGAATACTCAAAACCGGTACACTTAAATTAGCAATAGCTTCTCCGGTATTGGTTCCTAGAAACATTTCTTTCCATCCACTAGCACCCGAAGTGCCCATTACTACAAAATCTATTTCATCGTTTTTAATAATTTCTTTTACATTATAAATCAAATCACCATCCATAAGCAGGTGACTCATTTTAATGTGTTCCAAATTATGTTCCAATGCAATAGCGCGAAGTTTCGGAATTTCATCTTTAAATCGATCAAAATTTGCCAATTCTAACGAATCGAAAACCTCTTTATAGTTTTGAGGAGCAAATTGGTTGTCAATAATTGGCAATTCATAGGTATGAAGCAAAATTAATTCACCCTGAATCAGTTTGGCCAAACCTAAGGCGTGCACAAAGGCGTTGTTGGCAACCTCAGAAAAATCGGTGGGAAATAAAATCTTTTTCATTGTAATGGTGGTATTGGTTTACGCTATAAAGGTAGTGAATATCTACTCTTTAGAATATGACAACCATCATATTTACCAATCATTTAACATCAAATGACGCCCATCTTTTTCATTAAAAAAGTAGCACTTTTATTTTTACAAATGCCATCACGAAGTTTATAATCAAAATGCAATTCATTGGACACTATTTCTACTTCAAAACATTTATTGGTAAGCTGGTTTGGATAGTCGTTGGTAGTTAAACACACCTCAATGTCGTGAGTGGCAATGGCGCCTATCGCTTCCTTAGTTATCATTTTCTTGATGACTTCAATGGTACCATTTTGCTTATCATCAGAATTGGTTCCTCTTAAAATTTCATCCAATAAAACAAAAGCACGAGAGTTTCCTAATAAATCCATAATCAATTTCAGACGTTTTATTTCAGCAAAGAAATACGATTCACTGTCGGATAAGGAATCGGATAATCGCATCGAAACCAACACAGGCATTGGATGCACTTTAGCAGCGTTGGCACAAACTGGTGCACCAACACCGGTCAATACCATATTAATACCCAAACTCCTTAAAAACGTACTTTTACCCGACATATTAGAGCCCGTTAAAATCATAAAAGATTGTGGCTTGAACGTGACATCGTTTCCGATTCGGGATTTAGCATTCAGTAAAGGATGTGCTAAATTAGTGAACGAAATTTCATAATCAGAATTGATTTCTGGAAAGGCAAACGTTGGATTGTTATAACTAAAATTGGATAAACTCAGCAGCATTTCCATTTCTCCAATGATATCCAACCAATGCTTTAAGGAACTGGCATGACTTTTTTTCCAATTGATAAGTGCTTTTAAAGTGTGAATATGAAACAAAAAGGAGCCATTGAAAACAAGTGCAGCCGCAAAATTATTAACGCTGTCCATTCTGGAAAACAGTTCTGATAATTTTTTTAATTCAGAACTAACGTTACCATGCTTAGAATGCAATTGGTATTGCAAATCCTTTAGTTTTTTCGATTCAAAAATTTCATTTTCTATCGATTGAATCAACAAACTATATTGATTAATGGTTTTATTTAAAGCAACCGTATTTGAAATTTCAATTTTAATTCTTTTAAAATAACCGCCTAAAATTCCGAGATTTAAAGCAAACAAATAGGAAATCACGGTGAGCATTGATGGGTTAGCCGTAGTCAAATACACTAAAAATGCAACCGTAATTACTATTGGAGTAGCGAACGAAATAATTGTGTCTTTATGACTAAATTCGATACTTTTTGAATTCACCCATTTCATTAAGGTATCGTATACCACTTTCGAATCTTTTCCAACTCGAGCCAATGATGCGAAATCGTGACGCCAATTGAGTTTATCATTCAATTCTTTAATAGCTTCTTGATTTTCTATAATTTCAGCATTAGGCAACACCTTTAAAAGTTGTTTGGCTAAGATGGTTTTTCCAATGTAAGTATTCGTTCGATTCACATTCTGAAACAACGATTGATTGCCAAAAATATCCAAATCAAAACAATACGGATGCGAAAAATCATTGAATTCACTGCCATTAGCAAAGGGCATTTTCTTTTGAGTTACATATTCTAATTCCTCTTTATTAATAGCAATTAATGCTTCCTTCAAACGTTTTTTAGTCTCAACAACTTCATGTTTTTTCATTAAAACAAAAAAAGTAACCAAAAATACGAAAGCCAAAATTAGATAAAAGGAATGGCGATTTTCTAAAAAGCAATACCCCGAATATAAAATCGAAATGCCACACGCAAGTCGGATATAACTAATCATACTGTGTCTTTTGGATACTTCTTTAAGTTCGATTTCTAATTGATTGATTCGGGTGGTATACATTTCCATTTTAAACTAAGGTTTCCAACAAATATAGAATTTATTGCCCTATTGAAACCTTAAATTTTTGAAAGATTTCGTTACTTTTGCACCATGATACATCAAGAAACCATTGTTGCTTTGGCTACGCCTTCGGGTGCAGGTGCTGTTGCTATAATTAGAATGTCAGGAAATGACGCGATTTCGATTGCTTCAGAAGTTTTTCAATCGGTTTCTGGAAAAGATTTATCTCAACAAAAAACGCATACCATTCACCTCGGAACTATCGTTGATGGTACTAAAGTGTATGATCAAGTGTTGGTCTCAATTTTTAAAAATCCGAATTCGTACACCGGTGAAAATGTCATTGAAATTTCGTGTCACGGTTCGACGTTTATCCAGCAACAAATCATACAATTATTACTCCGAAAAGGATGTCGTATGGCGCAACCTGGAGAATTTACGTTGCGGGCTTTTTTAAACGGAAAATTAGATTTGTCGCAAGCTGAAGCTGTAGCTGATTTGATTGCATCCGACAACGAAGCGTCGCATCAAATCGCAATGCAACAAATGCGTGGCGGATTCAGCAGTGAAATTGCTAAATTGCGTGAAGAGTTATTGAATTTTGCTTCTTTAATTGAATTGGAATTGGACTTTGCCGAGGAAGATGTAGAATTTGCTGACCGCACACAATTTCACAATTTATTGAACCGAATTGAATTTGTATTAAAACGATTAATCGATTCGTTTGCCGTTGGAAATGTTATTAAAAACGGTATTCCAGTTGCGATTGTTGGCGAACCCAACGTTGGAAAATCAACATTGTTGAATGCTTTATTGAATGAAGAACGCGCCATTGTCTCTGATATTGCAGGAACCACTCGTGATACAATTGAAGACGAATTGGTTATAGACGGAATCGGTTTCCGATTTATTGATACCGCTGGAATACGCGAAACCAAAGACGTGGTTGAAAGTATTGGTATCAAAAAAACATTTGAAAAAATAGAACAAGCACAGGTTGTACTTTTTTTAATTGACAGTTTACAATTGATCATTGAGAATGAGAATACTGTAAAAATTGAAATAGAAAAGATTAAAAATCAATTTCCTCAAAAACCGTTAATCGTTGTTACCAACAAGATTGACAAGTTAAATTCAGAGCAAAGAATTCAATTTGACAACCAATTATCAATTATCAATTATCAATTATTAATTGAAATTTCTGCTAAAAATAAAATGGGTATAGACGAATTAAAAAACCAACTCCTTTCGTTTGTAAACACTGGCGCACTACGAAATAACGAAACTATCGTCACCAATACAAGGCATTACGATTCGTTACTAAAAGCTTTAGAAGAAATACAAAAAGTGAAATTTGGGTTAAATTCCAATCTTCCCTCCGACCTTATGGCTATAGATATTCGTCAAGCATTGTACTATTTTGGCGAAATTACTGGCGAAGTTACTAACGATGAACTTTTAGGAAATATTTTTGCGAATTTCTGTATCGGAAAGTAATCTTTTAAAAAAAACAAACTGATTTAAATTCATTTTTTTCTTCTAAAAGCAAAAAAAGCTAAACTTTTTTCATAACTTTATGGAATTCAATAGTATTTCTCAATAATTGAAAACATTGTTCTATGGTAAAAAAAGTATGTACAAAATTAGCCAATTGGTTTTTACTACGTCCAAAGTTTACTGCAATGGTAGCTTTTTGCATAGCGATGTTCTTGGTTGGGTTTGTTGTTTCATTGCGATATAAAATTGCTAAAGACAATCAACATAGGGAAATGTCAAATGTTCTCAATGTTGTCCATCAAAATATGGAGCAAGTATTGAAAAACGGCTATACGGCTACTCTAACTTTGGCGCTTACGATTGACGATAAAGGAATTCCAGAAAATTTTGAAAAAATTGGAAAAAAATTAGTGGACAATAATTCATCTATCGATGCAGTACAACTTGTTCCTGGTGGTGTTATTAAATATATTTATCCCATTAAAGGCAATGAAGCTGCAATGAATTATGATATTTTACACACTAAAGATGTTAAACAAGAGGCACAAAAATCGATAGAAACGAAAATCATTTATTTTGCAGGACCTTTGCACTTAAAACAAGGAGGTGTGGCCATTATTGGACGATTGCCTGTGTATAAAAACAACACCTTTTGGGGATTTTCTGCAGTTATTATTCGATTAGAAACCTTGATTAAAAACTCTGGAATACAATCGATTGACAAGTCTAAATATTACTTCCAATTTTCTAAAAAAAATCTCATTACTGGAAAAGAAGAATTTTTCTTTCCTAATACCACTGATTTTTCAAAAAAATATTATCAATCAATAGAAATCCCAGATGGCAATTGGAAATTATATTTGATTGCGAGCAATCAAAATTTTGTTTTTTATCAAATCATCACTTCTTCAATATTGGGGTTATTACTAGCTATAATGATCGGAATTTGGGTGCATACCATAATCAAGAAACCTGCTGAACAACAAAAATTAATCCTAAAACAAGCACAAAAGCTAGTTGATTCTGAAGTAAAATTTAAAACATTATTTGATCAAGCTCCAGTCGGAATAGCCAAAATAGCCACAGAAACTGGACAATTTATTGAAGTAAATGCCGAATATTGTCATATTACTGGATATAATGAAGCAGAGTTAAAAGTATTGAACTTTAGAGAAATTACTCATGCTGATGATGTAGATGGAGATATGGAGAATATGAAAAAACTGGTGAATGGAGAAATCAATGAATTTGCTATGGAGAAAAGGTACATCAACAAATCTGGTAAAATAATTTGGGTGAATTTAATTGTAGCTCCGTTGTGGAAAAAAGGAGAAAAACCAAAAACTCACATTGCAATTGTAGAAGATATTACTGAAAAAAAAGAAGCTGAACAAAGTTTGAAAAAATCATTTGACTTGGTTAATGAACAAAATAAAAGACTTTTAAATTTCTCCTACATAGTATCACATAACCTAAGATCGCATTCTAGTAACATCAATTCGATATCCAATTTATTAGAAGACTCCGATAACGAAACGGAAACTAAAGAACTAACCAGTATGTTAAAGAAAGTTTCTGTATCATTAAATGAAACCATGTCAAATTTGAATGATGTTATTAATATTCAATCAAACATTCATTTGACCGTTGAAAACTTGAACTTGCATAATTATGTAAATTCAACGGTTAACGCACTTTTGGAACAAATACATTCTAAAGGAGCCACCGTAATTAATGACGTCGACAAAGAAATTACAGTAAAATACAATCCGGCCTATTTAGAAAGTATTTTGCTGAATTTTATTTCCAATTCTCTAAAATATTCACACCCTGATAGAAAACCAGTTATCACGATACGTTTTGACAGCTCTAAAAATGAACTAAAAATTACGGATAATGGCTTAGGAATTGATCTTAAAAAATACGGAAACAGTATTTTTGGTATGTACAAAACCTTTCACAACAATAAAGATGCGAAAGGTATTGGATTATTTATTACTAAAAATCAGATTGAGGCTATGGGAGGAAAAGTTTCTGTGGAAAGTGATACCAAAGTTGGAAGCACATTCACAGTACATTTTAAATAATTATTCTTTGATAATTTTTCTTTCGATAGTTAAACCATTTGTAGTAATTTTTAAAAGGTAAATTCCTGAATTATAATTCGAAATATCAATTAATGCTTGATTACTAGCTTTAGTTTCAGATAATTTATTCCCTAAAATAGAATACAAAGAAATCGTTGAATCATCCGTCAATCCCGAAATGGCAAAAACATTTTTAGTCGGATTTGGATACACAACTATGTTAGAATTTGCAAAAGTTGGAGTTGCTAAATTGGCATGCCAAACGTCACCAACGTGAGAACCCCAAATATAATTGGCTAAATCTGGATAATCAATAAAAGGATTTCGATTCATTTGCCAAGTATAAATATAGTTGTTTCTATTCATTTCATAATCATCAGAAACATCAGTATGATTCCATGTTAATAAAGAAGATAAATCGCCAATTTGTCCAATAATTCCGTCTGTAGGATTTCCATTAACAACATTCAATCCGTTATAACGAACTGCCATGTAAAAAATAGCACGGGCTACATCTCCTTTCCAACTTCCAGGTGCACCGGTTGGCCCGTTGTAATCGACTCCATAATTTCGATTATTTCTAGATGAATTTTCTTGACCGTCAACGGCTCTTAAATGATGTGCATCCGATAAACCTGCACCAATATCATTTGGGCCTGACAAAGCATAGGTGTTAATGCCATCTGCTGGTAGGTTGTATAAATCGCCATAATTTCCACGAGATTGACAATATATATGCTCTCTATTCCATTTTCCTATAATGCTATTTCCAGTTTGATAATCAATTTTTGATCGAGGTTGTTCCGTATAAATCATCCAAACTTGGTTGCTATTTTCAGGATTTTGATCGGCTGTTTTTAAAATATCAACAATATCTCCGTATGTATGTGCCCGAACGACAGAGGGATTGGCTATTATATCTTGAAGTGCTTGTTTTAAAGCTGTTCCTGATAAACCTTCTAGCGAACTGTAATAACCCGAAGGAGCTGTACTTAGTACATTTCCATAGGTAGGATTAGATGGTGTTCCAAAAGGTAATACGATGAAATTGATATCATTAACCCTAACAATTACATTATTATTATATAAACTATAGGTTGTAGGAATAGCGTTGGCTACAATTTTGAGTTCTTCATCACCTTCATTAACACCATCATTAAGAATTTGTATTGTGGTACTTCCCGAAGTTGCTCCAACCGGAATGGTTACACTAGTTGTCCCTGAATAATCATTAACATTGAATGCACCATTGGCAAGTGTGAAATTAATAACCAAATCACTGCCCGTAACTGGTTGCGTTGAAGTGTAAGTAATGACTAAACTTTGCCCTTCTGTAATCGTACTAGAACTCGTAGCTAAACTCAAATAAGTTAAAACAATACCAGAACCATCGTTGTTCATACCTGGTGTTGGGGTTTTAATTTCATAAGTCCCATCTGGTTTACGCTGAATTGATTTTGAAGCCGTATAAAGCCCTTGATTATCATAAGTACAAACCGAATTATTTAAAACGGTCATTAAAGCCGAAGCCTGAACGGTTGTACTGTTAGTGTAACAAAATGAATCTATTACATTAGAAGAAGTTGCTGGAGTATTTAATGGAAAATCTGATGCATCGCCGAGATATAATGCTACAGCATCTGGACCATTTTGTATGGTGGCATTCGGGATTATAATAGCTGGTGTTGGGGAAACAGCAGGATTTCCAAAATGAATTATTCCATTAACGTCTGTTACATAACTATCCAAATCTAAAGCATAATAGCTAGCAGTGCCAGTGCCATTAGTTAGACCATTGTAAAAAACTAACACATAACCGTCTAATGGAAAATTGGGCGTAGTCGATTTTAACTCTATGAATTCCAAAGTATCTGTACCAGGAGTATCAGCATCTAATTCATTTATAACCACCTGAGAATGAAGCATTGCACTACAGAATAGCGCCAATGCCAGAACGATTTTTTTATACATTTATTATTAAATTACAAACAAATTTAATTTTTTAATATGAATAACAATGTTAAAGTGTGTCTTTTTAAATAAAAATTAATTCGATTGTAAAACAAATCTTAAAAACGAGCTGAATAATTTAATTTTAAATACTTTTGCAAAAAATTTTTAAACCCACATTCATAATGAAAAAAATAATTTTTATAATCGCTCTTTCTTTAGCAATAATTAGTTGTAGTAAAGTAGCCAAAGGAGAATTCCTATTATCTGGAGAAGCCAAAGGAATCCCCAATGGACAAACCGTTTTTCTAAAACAAAAAAACACTAATGGTGTAGTAATCAGTGTAGATTCAACAAAAATTAAAGATGGAAAGTTTCAATTTAAAGGAAAAGCCAACGAATTAAACATGTCTGTTGTATTCATTAAAGGGCTTCAACAACCTATTCCATTCATCCTTGAAAGTGGTGAAATTGAAGTAAAAATAGATAAAGACAGTATCTGGAAATCAGAAATTGGAGGAACATTCAACAATGATGCATTTCAAAAATTCAACACTAAAAGAAATGAAATTCAAAAGAGATTAGTGGATTACCAAAATAATACGTTTCAAAAATACATCGATGCTAGAAAAAAGAACGATGCCATTACGGTAAAAAATCTAGAATTAGGTTTTGAAAAAATTCAGAAAGAAAATGATGAATTTATGTCTAAATTTCCAGAAGAAAACAAGGATACTTATATTTCATTATTATTAATTGAAGACATGTTTAATTCGCCTAAATTTAATTTGGAAAACGTAAAAAAATTATACAATAGTTTGGATGAGTCCTTGAAAAAAACAGTTGTTGGTAAAGGAATTGAAGCTAAATTAAAAGCGATAGAAAATAACAACAAAATCAAACCAGAAAATGCATTAATTGGAAAATTAGCCCCTGAATTTTCAGCAAAAACGCCACAAGGAAAAATGGTGAGTTTGAAAGAGTCATTGGGTAAAATAACAATTATTGATTTTTGGGCTTCTTGGTGTGGACCATGCCGACAAGAAAATCCGAATATGGTCGCATTATACAACGAACTTCATAGCAAAGGATTGAATGTTATTGGTGTTTCGTTAGACAATGATGTCAACGAATGGAACAAAGCGATTGCTAAAGATAAAATTACTTGGACGCAAGTATCTACTTTAAAAAGAGATCAGGATCCAATTTCAGGAATGTATGGCGTTGAACAAATTCCGAGTACTTTTATATTAGACCGATCAGGAATTGTAATTGCTAAAGATCTAAGAGGTGAAGAGCTACGAACCAAAATTAAAGAACTTTTAAATGTAAAATAATCATTTAAAACTAAAACCTCCACAAGGAGGTTTTTTTTATTTTATTCAAAACCAAAAGGTTAAAATTAAATCGAAAATTAAGTTTTAAATAAATTTGGAAACATCAAAAGTGTTGCTATATTTGCATCCTCGTTAAGCGAATGGGGAGATACTCAAGCGGCCAACGAGGGCGGACTGTAAATCCGCTGATTACATCTTCGCAGGTTCGAATCCTGCTCTCCCCACAAATAAAAAAACAAAAAGTCTCAAAACCCTGCAAATCTTAGGATTTGCAGGGTTTTTGTTTTTCTCGTACCTCCAAAATATTCATTCAATCTTAAATCTTAGGGAGCAAAATCGAGACCCTACATTTTAACCAAACATAGGGTCTCGCTAAATCTTCTTAAGCCTTACAAACACAGTACTTTTAGCCAGTTCACTAACCCGTTCAAAAGCTGTACATCTTGTTTGTTATTACTCAGGAATTTAAATTGAATAATAATTAAAAGGTTACCACCATGAAAACAAAAATCACCTTGCATTTCTATCCAAGAGAAACAAAAACTAATGCTAACGGTCAAACTCCAATCTATATCCGGTTAACCATCGATGGAGAGCGAACCGAATTCAGTTCTAAAAAATTCATTGAAAAAGGCAAATGGTCATCAGAATTAGCCAAAATGAAAGGCACTACAGAAGAAGCTCGTTCAATAAATAGTTACCTTGACATGATGCGTTCAAAGGTTTTAGGCGCTGAAATGACTCTCTTGCATAAGGAAGAACCGGTAACTGTTGAAAACGTGAAATCGATAATAAGTGGTATATACAAAAACCATAGGACGTTAGTAACGGTATTTCAAGACCATAACAATAAAATGCGTGAATTAGTCGGAAAGCAATACGCTCGTGGTACACTGCAACGATTTGAAGTAACATTGAATCATATACAAAACTTCCTTTCCTGGAAAAACAATGATGACGATATTGCCTTAATAAAAATTGACCATGCGTTTATTACTGATTTTGAATTCTATCTGCGTAGTGTAAAAGTTTGTTCTAACAATACGGCTGTAAAATACGTTAGGAACTTCCGCAAAATCATAAACATATGTTTGAACAATGATTGGCTGGAGAAAAACCCATTTAGCAAATACGAGGGCAAAGTTTATGAAGTTGACAAGGAGTTTTTAACCGAAGAGGAAATCCAAAAAATCTACTCCAAAAAGTTTATGAATAAACGATTAGAACAAGTGCGGGACATTTTCATTTTCTGCTGCTTCACAGGTTTGGCCTATATCGATGTACAGCAACTTCGCAAAGACCATTTAGGAATTGGAATCGATGGCAATAAATGGATATTCAAAAACCGTCAAAAAACAGACACCAGGTCTAAAATCCCACTATTACCTGTTGCTGAAGAGTTGATTCAAAAATATGCAGAACATCCAAAGTGCTTAAACGAAGATAGAATTCTGCCTGTATTAAGCAATCAGAAGATGAATAGCTATCTCAAAGAGATTGGTGATGTTTGTGGCATCCAAAAAGAAATTACATTTCACATGGCCAGACATTCATTTGCAACTTCTGTAACGCTCACTAATGGCGTTCCTATAGAAAGCGTTAGCAAAATGTTAGGTCACAAAAGCCTCAGAACTACGCAACATTATGCCAAAATAGTAGATAAAAGAGTAAGTGATGACATGGCAATTTTAAAACAAAAACTACAGTCTCAAAACTTTGCCAAAAGCTCGTAACTATGCCAGTGTAAATTAAGAAACTTGAAGTTTTTTATAGTATTAAATTCCCGAATCACACACTATACTTTTTGATTCGGGAATTTTCTTTATATAGCTTTGTCCATACTTCCTCATTACTTCCAGAGACTTCTTTACGCTATATCATTACATGGACACAGAACAAAACCACCAACGAATAAAAACTATTTACCGCATGTTGTTAGAGATGGCAACAGGTAACTTGGCTTTTCGGATAAAGCTCGACGGTGAAGACCATCAATTCGATGAAGTGGCCCACCTGCTAAATGAAGTTGCTGAAAAAATGCAATTGGCAAACTACTTAAATCCAAACAATTTCACGCACCCAATTTTGACTGGTAATGACGCTGCGACAGTAATCATCCAAAAAGTCCAGGATTACATCTTAAATAATTTAGAGGAACCGCTGCCAACAACAAAAGAACTTTCTAAAATGTTTGGTACAAACGAATTCTTTTTGAAAGATCATTTCAGAAAAATACTCAAAACGAGTATCTATCAATTCTACAATGATGAACGCTTAAAAAAAGCTCATTTTTTAATAGAGAAAACAGCAATTCCATTAAAGGAAATATCATTTCTCTGCGGTTTTAACGACTATACTAATTTTTTTAAGGCCTTTAGGAAAAAGTACAAATATGCGCCGAGCGACCTCAGTCGGAACAAGAATGACAATTAAGCAACAATTCCATTTTGCATAATCAAATTCCCAAATCGCCATTTTTTAAACATTTCATTTACAGAATTTTACAGCATCTAAAATACTGGCAATGAAAATCAGCATCACCATTAAAAAGTACTTCATAGACATCGTTGGCTACTTGTTTATTACCCTTTTCACCTATGCTGCTTTCAGCAAATTATCAGACTACGAAAGCTTCACCATTCAACTCGGACAATCTCCATTATTAAGTGCCTTTGCCGGTTGGGTCTCTTGGTTCATTCCTGCTCTGGAAATTGGTATTGCCATTTTAATCATGTTCAATCGTACACGGTTCTTTGCCTTAGTAGCTTCCTTTGGGTTAATGATGATGTTCTCCGCTTACATCTTTATCATTCTGCATTACAGCGAATTCGTTCCTTGTTCCTGCGGCGGAATCCTCGAAAAAATGACATGGAACCAGCACTTGGTTTTTAACGTAGTCTTTTGCTTTCTTGCAGCAGTTGCTATTATTCTTTCATTAGAACAATTGCCACTACAAAACAAAATCTGGAAAACAAGGTATAAACTAATCGTCCTACTCACTACTAGTATTTTCTCTATTTGTTTGGTTCTTTTCCTATTTCTTAAATCAGAGCAAATCATCCATCAGGAAAACAACTTTGTCCGCAGATATCCACCGCATCTTTACAGTAAATCAGGGCAATTAACCTTACCATACAATGGCTATTATTTTGCAGGAATGGCCAATGGTATTCTTTATTTAGGAAATTATGCTGCACCACTCTCAATAACAGCTATCAGTAGTGATTTGAAAAGTATTGGCAATTACAAAATCGTACTAAATAATTACAAACTGCCTTTTACTTCAGTACAAGTTCGTGTTATTGATCACTGGTTTTATCTAACTGACGGAACAGTGCCATGTCTATTTATCGGTAAAACAACAAACTGGAAAGCAACCCAAATTCAAGAAACAAAAACCTATTTCTCAGCCTTTGAACCTATCGATTCTACAGCAGCAATCTTCCGAAGTAAAAGCTTAAAAACAGGACAAAGCATACTAGGAACCATGACCTTTTCAAACAATAAAACAAGGGTAATCTATGGCGAAGGGCTTTTGCAAAAACAAATTGAGGGCATCTTCGATTGTGACGGACTACTGCACTACAATCCCCAAATTCAAAAACTTATTTACAGCTATTACTACCGCAATCAATTTATTGTCGCCGATAAATCATTAAAACTTTCCTATCGTGGCAAAACCATTGATACGACAACTACGGCTAAAATTAAAATTGCCACCTTGAGCAACGGTGACCGAAAAATGGCAGAACCACCATTAATGGTTAATAAACTAAGCAGTACTTCAGGCAATCAATTATTTATCAATTCCAATCTTCGAGGTCGTTATGAATCACTTACCCTTTGGAAACAAACTTCAGTGATTGATGTTTACAACCTCAACACCAAAGCTTACGAGTATAGTTTTTATGTCTATAACCTAAACGATAAAAAACCACAAACAATGTGGGCTAGAAAAGACAAAGTGTACTTCCTGTTTAATAACACTCTGGTAGCCTACCAACTCGATAATACAGCAAGGCGATAAACGATATAGCATCAGGAATAAGATCGAACACCTGTAGAAAAAAGTAGATCAAATCAATAATTTAATTTTTTACATCATGAAAAATGGAAAAATGTTGTTGTCTGTAATCCTTTTTACAGCAGCAGTAGCCAGTGCCTTCACTACTACAGCATCTAAAAATGCTAAAGCAGTAAGCTCAGTGCCGGGCTACATCAAACAAGGTCCTACTTGTGTGTTTAAAAACAATTGTGACAACGTGAACACAGGAGTTTTGTGTACCGAAACCCAAACGGGCGGAGCACAAATCTTCGGTATGACCGATGCCACTCATTGTGCGGTTCAGTTGTGGAGACTTAACTAAACCATTAAACACAAAAAAGCAGTTCCTAATCGCTAGGAACTGCTTTTGATTTTATTAAAGATAAGTTATTGCATGCCTTTTGCAATCCATTCCGGCGCTGAAGCATCTTTTAAATAAGTAGCAAGCCATTGTTCAAATCGATGGGTAAAGTCTTCTCTACTATCACTTTCAGTCAATATATGTCCATTATTGGGGTAAACTAACATAATGGATTTCTTTCCTAGCCGTCGAAGGGCATTGTAAAATTCTATACTTTGGTGATAATCCACTTGCCGGTCCTGTTCACCTGTCCAAATGAGCATAGGAGCAGTAATCTTCGGAGCCTGCATAACAGGTGAATTCCTTAAGAAACCTTCCATATTAGCATACATCGGTTGCTGCATTCGATACTGGTGATCTTCAAATCGCCAAGTTTCTACTTTACCGGTATTCCAACCAATCGAAAGATAAGTGTTCACCAAATCAGAAGAGCCTGCACCCGAAACAATGGTAGTGAAAATGTCCGTTTGCGTAGCTATAAAATTAGCTTCATAGCCTCCAAACGAATGACCGGTTAAAGCTATTTTGCCAGGTTGTACTATTCCGATAGCCATTACTGCTTTAGTAGCGCTGACCACACAATCCGTTGCCGAAACGCCAACGTCATCCATAGTATACGATATATCAGGGTGCAGCACCAAATAGCCTTGCGCATTCAAATTACTGGTATTAATACCAATGTTGTTGTGCAGTGTCGGGTTAACATATCGATGAACCTCCCGACTCAACCGCTCATAAATATACACTACCATTGGGTATTTTAGTAACGGATTGTAGTTTGCTGGATAGTACAATGCTCCTTGCAAGTGCTGATTTTTAGAATTAGTGTAACTAATAAGTTGTGAGTTACCCCAATGATAAGTAAAATGATGAGGATTACTTTGCACCACAATTTTAGGTGCATTTTTCAATCTCCCAATAGCCATAATAGCCGGTGGCACATCAAAATCCTGTTCCGCATAATAGTAGGTATCACTTGTAGTGGTATAACCTAATTGGGTAATGCTTTTATCTTTAAATACAATTGGCTTTTCAGCCCCATGCCAAACATAAAACCCAGATTGTTTAGTATCCTTTCCAAAAGCTTGTAGGTAAAGGGTATGGTTTAAATCCAATTCCCGAAAAGTAAAGCCATCAAAGTTCATCGTCAGTTTCACTTCTCCCAATGGATAAACCAATCGAAAAGAAATACCTCGTTCTCTTCCTTTCGTAAGTCGCTTGGCTTTCAAGTCGGCCAAACTAACGCACCACAAGTCATATTGATCATAAAGTAAAATCTCTTTATCATCTTTCGTCCATCCTACAATACCACAAGCGGGTTTTACCCCCGAATTATCCTTTGCTTCATCAGCTAAGGATACACTAATTCCAATACTGACATTTAAATGCTTTTTACTAGCTATATCATAAATCCACCATTGCTTATTTTTAAAATAAGCTACGTATTTACCTGCATACGATGGGGTTATTTCCGCAATATCACACATTTGATCCGCCAAGAATTTAGTTTTTTCTCCACTTGATAAATTTGTAATATAAAAATCGGCTGTAAAATCTTGTGTAAACTGCGGTCTATCCCCCATCGGATTAAAAGTAACCGCAAAGTACTGGTCACCAGTCAACAAGAGCTTCGGCAACTCTGTGCTTGTTATCCGTAAAAACCTCCCACTGTCAGGCCACCAAACCGCACATTTCGAGGCCTTGTCAAACCGACCTGTTCGTTGCATCTGCGGATAAGGCCAAGTATCATTCCCATTCCAAACCTGTACTATCGGTTTTTCCGTAATCGTGGCAGATTCCTCTGTAACGTAAAAGAACACCCGCTTTACATCATCCGAAATAGTAAATCGAGTCCACAGTGGTGCTTCAATTGTACTGCGTTTCGCTATGGAAGGAATGGTATTAGCATCAAAATCATAAAGCTTATTTTCTTTGAATCGATACAAATACAAATTTTTACCATTACGAATGTTAAGCGTGTCTTTATAACTTTTTACAAAAGCAAATGCCCCTCCTTTGCGTTGCCAAACAACATTTTCATAAGTAGCCTCACTATCAGATTCCAATTTCTGAAAATGTTCTCTATTACCATCAAAAGGACAATAATGCAACGAAGCTTTTTCTTTAGCTATAGTATAAACCATACCGGTACCTGTCGGATTAACATAAAATTCAGTAACAGCCTCTATCGTTTCTGTTCCTCTACTATCAAGGCGTGCTATAGTAAGTTGATGCTTATCGGTCAAAGTAACCAAAGTAGTGCCATCACTCGAAAAAGCAAAGTGCACAATTCCATTAAGTTGCTCAACAATTCCTGTTTTCAAATTCAAAACCGAAAGCACATTGTCGGGTAGCATACAAGCAAAAGATCCATCCTTGGCAAACCTACCATCATATCCTTTGGCAAAAGAATAGGTTCTACTCGCTTCCTTATTCCGCACAAAAAGGGTGTCCATACCACTCTCATACGCCAAATGATAACTCACCCAATTCCCTTTAGCCGATACCGCTTGCATTTCCATAGTGCTCCACAGATGATAGTCTTCTTCCGTAAGCGGCTTTTTGTTCGTAACCTGCCCCATGACAGAGCAGGAAACAAACACAAAAAAAATAATAAATGGATTTCTCATACTAATAACCGGCATTCTGCGGCGCAAGATTAGGGTTAATCAATAATTCCGATTGTGGTACCGGCCAAAGACCATCTGTGGTATTCCATCCGGGTTTCACAGGGGTTAAGGTTGCATCCAAGTTTCCGCTTCGTTGCAAATCAAAAAAGCGCATACCCAACTCCGTAAAAAACTCAAACCGCCGCTCTTCCATAACTGCTGTAACTAAATCAGTGGCGGTAACTGCTGTGGTAGGACTTAAACCCGCATTGTTGCGTACAAAGTCCAAGTCTTCTTTAGCGCCTATCAAATCCCCTTGCCGCGCTCGGGCTTCCGCTCTAATCAAATACTGCTCCGCCAATCGCAGCATAATCGAATAAGAGGTAGTAGTAGTCGAACTATTATCCTGTTGGTATTTATAGGGCTGATACCAAGTAGTCGTGCCATCGGTAATACTTCTAATCCAGTGGTTCTTGCGTTGGTCATTTGGGGCAAACGCAGTATACAATAGTGGATTCAATGCCACCGTAGGCGGTGGACCAGCATTAAATACAAACAAAGCACCTTCCTGAGCATTAGCATAGCCACCACCGGCCGAAAACTGCCAAATAGTACTCGTGCATTCTTTTAAAAATACTTTGTCTAAATCCGGTTCCCAAACATACATTGCCGTTTGGTTCAACACAGCCGAAGCTTCATTACTGGCTTGCACCAATTGCCCGGTATACAAATACAATCGGGCAAGCAACGCTCTGGCAGCATATTGGTTGGGTCTTATTCTTTCATAACTAATATAGCTCTCTGGCAACAACGTAGCCGCTTCCTCCAAATCAGCAATACATAAATTATAAACTGCCATAGTCGTCAATCGATGCACAGTACTGTTCTGCTGATAGTCCGTCGAAGTAATATAGGGACAACCACCATAAACGCCTGCCAAATACGAATGCAACAACGCTCTAACAAAAAGGGCTTCGCCTATCAGTTGATTTTTTTGTGTAGTAGTCATTCCTGTCGAAGCAGTAACACCTTCAATCACGGCATTTGCCGAATAAATCTGATTATAGGTGCTGTTCCACAATTGTTGTACATAGCCATTGGTAGCCGTCAAACTGTTAGTATAAAAAGGTTCAGCTGTAGTTATTCCTGTTTGATAACACACCAACTCATCGATGTATTGCCCCAGTAAGTTGGAAAGCCCTACCGACTTGCCCGTTAGCAACCCATTGTCACGCATTTTAGCATAAACGTCTTTCATGGCAGCTGTGGCCGTAGTGTTGTTTTCAAACACCGCGACACCCGTCAGCTGTGAATTCGGCTGGTCAACATCCACAAAGTTATCGCAACCGGTAGCCAGGCAGAGTAACAGTCCCCAAATTGCCACCGGCCAAAATATTGATATCGTTTTTAGTTTATTTTTCATGTCTCTTTTTTTAAAATTTAAACTCGGCTCCTAAACTGATGATGCGCAAAGGAGGCAAATAATTAAAGCTTCTAAATTCAGGATCACCGTCTTTATACGGTGTAATCAATAGTAGGTTCTGTCCTTGCAAAGTCAACTTACATTGCAATCCCTTCACATAGCTAGGTACTACATACGATAGGGCTACATTTTTCAATCGGAAGTACGAAGCATCACTCACAGCAGCATCACTAGTGGCATAACGTCCATAAGCATTTACCGCATCACTATTCAACCCTGTGGTGTAAATTTGATGCGTAGCGATATCACCCGCTTGCTGCCAACCGCCCACAACAGAGGCTGGTTGATTTCCAAAAGCACCGGGAGCCGAATACTGTGTAGCCGCATTCCAGTTCAATTGCTTCACAAACTGAAACAAAAAGTCCAATTGAAAGTTTTTATAACGCACCTGGTTTTGCAAGCCACCATAATAAGTCGGGCTAAAATCTTTAACCGTTTGGGCGTCGGCAATGGTCAACTGACCGTCACCATTCACATCTTCAAACTCATAAACACCCGTTTGCGGATTCACACCGGTAAAGTGATACAGTTTTTTAATGTTGATAGACTCCCCTATCACATATTGATTACTGTAGGTGCTGCTGGCAAGTCCGGGAAAAGCAATCAACTTGTTTTTAGGCACGGTAAGGTTAAAATTCGTAGTCCAACCAAAAGAATCCTTTTGCAAATTCACCGTGCGCAAGGTCAGCTCCAATCCGGTATTCTCAACTGTTGCAGCCAAGTTCGATTGCATCGAAGTAAACCCGGTAGTTGCAGCTAACGGCATACCAATTAACTGGTTCGAAGAACGATTTCGATACCAACTCACCGTAGTAAAAATTCTGTCTTTCAAAAAACCAAGCTCCAAGGCCGCTTCCAACTTTTTATTGGTCTCCCAACTAAAATCAGGGTTATACAACCGTATCGGGCTCAATCCCACCGTACCGTCATACACCGTACCGCTCGATTGATAGGTATTTAAAAACTGATAATCGCCAATTTGATCATTACCCGTAATCCCATAACTGGCTCTCAGTTTTCCAAAACTTAAAAAGGCCAACTTTTCTTTAACTCCTTTCTCTTCCGAGAACAACCAGGCAGCACCCACAGCTCCAAAATTCGCAAACTGCTTACCCGGACCAAATCGGCTCGAACCATCACGGCGACCGGTCAGGTTCAGAATATATTTGTCCTGCCACGAAAAGTTTACCCTTCCAAAAAATGCCTGATAGCGGTATTCCGTCACATCATCATAAAAAGTTTTACTAAAACTGGCTGAAGCCAAGTTATACAGCAAACTATTACTGGTAAACCCCGACCCATATTGCAGCATACTGTTACTTTCTTGATTTTGAAAAGTCCCACCAACCAAGGCAGTCACTTTGCCTTTACCAACAGTGCGTTGCCATTGCAATTGCGGTTCTACAATCCACGATTGTCGGCTTGAGGTCGTCAAAAAGATAGACGAATATTCCGCTCCGGCTTCATATACAGGGTCATAAATGGTCGAAGGATCGGTACGGCTTTCATGATGCCTCAAGTCGGTAAAACCCAAACTGGTCTTCGCCATAAAACCATAAGGCAACTGATACGAAAACGTACTGTTAGCCACCAAACTATTCGTTTTCGCTAAAGATTCTGAGTTCAAAGCCGCTAATGGATTTTCCCAAGTGCTGTTTTCCCAATTTAGGTTGCCATCGGCATCATACAGCGCAGGAGCATTCGGAGCAAGGTTTCTCGAAATCCGCGTAAGGTCGGCTGCAGGTTGATCATTATCCTGCACATCATAACCACCCGAGAACACTACTTTAAATCGTTTATCATCACTCTCATGGTCCAAACTCACATGCACTGCTCCTTTTTTATAGTCAAAGTCTCCCGGAAATACCGTGCTTTGGGTATACGTGTTCCCACTAACCAAAAAATGGGTTTGTGACGAACCTCCCGAAACACTGGCTTGCAGGGTCTTAATTACGGCTGTTCCGCCTGTCAATTCCTTTTGCCAGTCGGTGTAGCGGTTAGCATCCCAAGTACCATTAACATCATAAGCATTATAGGGATAAGTAGTAATACCATCATTAGCAAAAGCCTGTTGGCGTATCGCAAGGTATTGTGCAGTATTCAGTAAGTCTAGCTTTTTGGTAATTTGCCCGGTTCCGGTACCAGCACTGGCAGTAAATTGAGTTTTCCCTGCCTTGCCTTTTTTAGTGGTTATCAGCACCACACCATTAGCACCACGAGAGCCATAAATAGCCGTAGCATCGGCATCTTTCAAAATCTCAATGCTTTCAATATCACTGGGGTTGATAGCGTTGAGCGGACTCGTAGCAGTAGGTAAAGTCGATGAGGTTTGCGAATCTCCAATGGCATCCGAGGCAAACGGCACACCGTCTATAACATACAACGGCGCATTGCCACCGCTACGCATACTATTAAGCCCTCTAATTCTAATATCAAATCCGCCGCCCGGTACTCCGGTAGTTTGCACTATATCCACACCGGCCATTCGTCCTTGCATAGCAGAAAGCACATTAGACACAGGTTGTTTTTCAATGTCTTTAGATGTTATTTTAGCAATACTTCCCGTGCGTTCCTTGTCTTTTACAGTATAATAACCCGCATTAATAGTAACTTCTTTCAGCGTAGTCGAATCCTCCTGCATGGTTACATTGATAACAGAACGGCTATCAATGGAGACAGTCACTTCCTTATAACCGACATAACTAAAGACAAGAACTTCATCAGTTTTTGCGGTAATCGAATACTTTCCGGTATTGTCAGATATAGTTGCTGTAGAAGTTCCCTTTACGGTAATGGTTACTCCCGGCAGTACTCCGTTACTATCGGTCACAGTTCCTGTAATTTGCTGTTTGTCACCCTGAGCCTGTCGAAGGGTCTCATTGTGTTCAGTCTTTTCTCTTGCCTCTTGCTTCTTGTCTCTAAAAGAAAAAGCCATTTGAAAATAAAGACAAAGTCCGGCAGCAAAAAGCCACCTCCCTTTGCCAATACGATTTTTATTCATAATATTGGTTGGGTTAAATGAAACATTAGTTTTGTTTGTCTACCGGTCCTCTGTTCAACCGCCAAGAAGATGCAGAGGGCCTTTTTTTTGTGTCATTGCGAGGATGGAATCCGTGGCAATCTGTCTTAGTTTGAAGTTTAGTTTAGTGAGTTATACCATAGGCTGTAGGGTTTAATGATTCGTAAATGTTTTAAAAACCTGCGCGGGGTATAGTAACTTAACTAACCCAACTAAAAAAAACTATACCGAATCCCCGCAGGGATAATCGGTCTAGCAATAATTTATAATGAATCGTGGAGCCAAAGTTTAGGCCATTAAAAAAGGCGCGGAACTCAGCTTATATCGACCTAAGGTACTGGTATACCCGTACACGAATAAGTGAGCCCACGCCAAAGGACGTGAGCATCTGACTTATCATCCCGTGTACAAAAATTACCAGTTTTTAGGTCGGGATTCAAAGCGAATGCTTCAAATATTTTAAAATGAAGAATCGCAAATTTAATACTATTTATAGCATTATGCTGACAAATATAAAAAACATTACCGACATATATGTCGTTGCGATAAACTTTTTTTCTGTGTCAATTTGAAATCAAATGAAGCAGATAAAAAACATCCAACTTTTAACGGCGATAAGGAAGGTTTTACAAGAACTTCGTGCAGAAACTTCACTGACACAAGATGCTGTCATTACTGATATTTTTGATTCAAAAAATGTTACCATAAATTTAGCCAGGATTGAGACAGGTTCTGGTGATGTATCGCCTAGCACAATATTTTTACTTTGCGAATATTATAAAATTTCAATATCATCATTTTTTAAAAGAGTTGAGGAAGTAGACAAAAAGTTAAAAATTAGCGATAAAAAGTAATTACATTTCTATAAATACCACGAAAATTTAGATGTCTCCGGGCATCTTTTTTTTATTCCCAAATTGAATTATTAAATACTCCCGAATTGCATACTCTCTTATCGTAACACTTTATATTTTGAGTTCATCTAAAACTCAAACAATGAAATGGTATGAAATTGTAATGGCAATAACGGTAATAATTATTGGTGCTTACATACGCAACAAAGTCTATGAGCATAAGAGAAATCACTTCAAAAACGATAGTTGGAAGAACAGGAGAAAATGAAAGATTTTTCGCGACATCTTTTTAATTTATTAAATATAAAATGTTAGTTATCTTTGAAATAGTCATTTCAAGAAAACTATGTCAGAATCTCATGAATTAGATTGGAAAATTTACGAATCAATCACAAAGTACATTTACGAAACGCTCGGACATCAGTCCGGAGTTACAATTAAAGGGTATGGCCAAACGTGTAAGGTAGTCGGTAAGTCCGGAGTTAGTCACCAAATTGATGTATTAACGAACCATTATGACGAAAACAATAGCTATGACACGGCCATTGAATGTAAATATTGGAAACAGAAAGTAAATAAGGATGTTGTAATGAAATTAGCTGCTATCATGGAAGATGCTGCTATCAGTAAAGGAATTATTGTTACGCGGAGTGGATTTACTAAAGATGGTGAGGATTATGCAAAATTTAAAAACATTGGCTTAGTAACATTAAGGGAATGGAGCGAGAATGACCAGAATACAACGCCAAAGGAAATTGAATTTGGAATTTTGCAAATTAATATGAACATCAAGGTTACTGGTCCGAAGCTTTTACAAATTGACTTAGGTAATAATAGATTCCTGGATGTAGAGGATGAATTTGATCTTTTTAATTATTATGTAGAATTAAAAGATAAAAATCGAATTCCTTTCTACAACTACGTTAAAAATTTTCGATTACATATATCAGATCAAAACAAAATGGAAGTTGAAATTAGCAAATCCTACCAACTACCGCAAAGCCAACTTTTCAGACGAGGCATAAGTGAAAGTATTGCATTTGATGAGCTCATTATTACAGGTAAATTGACTGAAAGAGATGAAAGTAAAAAATTAGAATTTAGGCTGGTCGACAAAGTATGGCTGTTAATGAAATCTATTTTTGAAGAAAAAACCTTTTCCTTTTCTGAAAATGGCTTGATTGTCCAACATAAAAAATAGATTATACCATTAAATATTTAAATTCAAGAACTTTTCAGTTGTAGTTGATATCATATTGCTGCATCAAACTGATACAAAAGTTCACTTCTGCAGAGGTAAATAACTCCCGAAACATTGGCATCGCTACTAAATATTCTAACGACAATTCTATTCTTGGAGGATTTTGCTGTTCAAGCTTTCTAAAACCCGATTTCATTTCATGATTTTGTATCTCATCGTTCAATAATCGTTTAACAAAATTCACGCCCCCACCATCGCGCTGGATCCTTGTTTGCAACCCCAAATAATCAAGTTTTATTTTCGCTTTTCTGGCTTCTTCTATTGAGTTTTGCACGGCTTGCTCGAACTCGTTTCTTTTTTGTATTTCTGTCTCATCCATGTTTGAAAGCAATACACTCCAATTTGTTCCGGCATTTCTAAACCCATTAAGGATTTCCATACTCAACGCTGCTACTGAACATTTATTAATTAGATAGGTAAACTTAGCATCAAATTTCTTCAAAATCAATTTATCCTCATCGGTATCTTCAGATGTCAAAACCAATATGTTTTCTTCATTTGTCCTTGCGGTATAGGACCAGTTATACGAACCATTAATAATTACCCGTTCATCTATAACACAAAATTTATGATGCATAAAGGGGTCAGTAGTGATAAAAAGTTGACCATGAAATCGTATAAGGTCTTTAAATTTATAAGTGTTTTTGAAATTTTCCTTTGAATTACACATCACGATACGAACTGTAATTCCGTCTTGGCTGCATTGGGCTAGAACACGAAGGATATCTTCATCTGTCAGCCATGCCACCGCGAGGTCAATTGACCTTTCTGCTTTCTTCAGAAATTCAATAATTTCCTTTTGGATAGTTTCCTCCTTTTTTACATTAAAGATGACGTTCGTTTTCATAGTTTATAATTTAGCATAATACTTCCTCAAGTTCATCCTCAACTTCTTCCAAATGATGGATGGAGCAGGCAGAACATATTTCATGATGCGTCTTTCCTTCAAAATGAGAACGTAGCTGAGGATCGCCCACTATGGTATTTAATTCGAACTGGCTAATCCAGCTTTCAAATTGGGCAATCAGCTCCTCACTTGTAATCTTTTTATGGCCTCTATTCATTTTTATCAAAGGCAACAACTCGCTAGGTATATCAATAGCCAGTTCCCCAAAATAATAATAGTGCTTTGATAGCAATGCGTTAACACCACGCAAATCAGTTTCTCGGTTTCCTTCATTATGAATATGGCCACGCATGCTCGGATGCTCCGATTGTGAATAATCATAAACGCAATCGCCAACAAACTTTATCCAATCGCTACTGCTCCAATCAGGTATTTTTATAGGAAGTTCTGATTTACAAAACAAATCATACTCCTGCATTGTTTTGATATCTTCAACTTTCATCGCATAAACAAGCTTCTGGGAAAAGTCATAAACTCGACCATCATTGCACTTCGAATTTTTAGAGCCGGTTCCAATAACCCAATCGCCAATTTCCGCCGTCCGGCGGATTACAGGTTTACAAATTGTTAGCGTACAGATCCCGCCAAAAGGGTTTGGCGCGGCTCCGTCATCAAAACGTAAAACATAGGAGTAAATTTTTCGCATATTTAACTTTTAGAAATCTAACAAATCTGAAGCAAAATTTTCTTGCTCATCCTCATTCATAAATATTTCTATCTGTGGTTTCCCTACAGGAAGAATATTTGTCTTATCTGGTTCAAATAACACAACATCATATTCGAAAAAACCTTTCGAAGAGTTATATTTAATCCCGTTATACCCCAAGTTTTTGGCACAATCCATAATAAATCTGGTGATTTTATAGTCAGGTTTCCAGTTACCTTCATTACGATCAGATCTGCGAAGTGAATTATTATAGTTCATCCCCAACAATACTGGCGAATCAGTTGTACTGATATTACTCCAATCAAATGTCAAATCAAGTATTTTTGGAATGCTTTTAACGACCTCATATTCTTGCCACCATACTAAGGTAGAGGGCTCAACAGCTACTACTTCTTTAATTGCCGTTTCCTTACTTCCCGCTAAATATAAATGTGCCTGACCCCCATGATTAAATCGTCCTTCTGTTACATTTTCTTTAGGAGGTACAAACATTTCCTCATCAGTAAAAACCGCTGAAGACTGAACTCTTCTGGCCCTAAAAAATTGTCCTTTTATCTTGGTTTTTGGAAAAGCTTGGTTTTTAATTTCATTGAAAATCTTTCGTGCTAAACTATTTTGTAAAGCCAATAATGGAAATTGTTCTAAATGCAATTCAAGTGAAGCTACTTCTTTCAGAGATTTATTGGATGCTTTTGAGACATATTTATTTAATTGTATTTCATACTTACTTTCCAAACCAACAGAGGACATAAGCTCAAAGTGCTCAAATCCACAGGAAGGACAAGCCAAGTTATCAACTATTCTTTCTTTGGATTGATCTGATATATCATAATCCGATAGCAAATCATATAAATCCGTTTTTTCACCCCAAATCCAAATCACCTCGCCACCATCATAGGATTGATCATATGTACAGTATTTTATCAAGCCTTGTATTTTCTTCCTAATCCTTTCTTCCTTTTGATTGAGATCGGGTTTAAAATTTTCCATATCCATGTTCCTATGTCGTTAAATTACATTCTAAATTTATATTTCTCCATTTATCAGGAAAATAAGGAGTTTTAAAATAGATATGGGCCAATTCCCTTAAAAAAGGATATCCGGCTTTATCAGTTCTGTAATGGTATTCGAATTCTTTTTTTCGCTTTAAAAGTTTTTCTTTAAAAGACTGAAAATCCAATTCATCGTTCAACATTTTTGTCAATCGCAACTCCGACTGGTATCCGTCTCTAAAGGATTTCGAGAATAACTGTTCCTCCAAATCATTTTCTTTATCACTTCGTAAATCAAGTGATACTGAATTTATTCCGTGATGTGGCACAAATACTCCAAGGTCAATATCATGTTTTAGAATGAATTCCTTCATAATATTGTATTCCTCTTCCATATCAAAAAGCGCTATATATTCCATCAGAACAGCTAAAAGTGGTGAGGTACTGTCAGAATAGTAAACTGGTTTTATTCCTGTGACATTGAACTTAATTACATTTTCAATGCTGTTATTAGCATCAGGTAAAAAATCTGTCTTCTCCTTTGCGTATTTAATTTGATTCAACACTCTACTTAGATAGCTTTTCGCATCATCAATTTTATTGCAATCAATCAATAAGTTGATAACATTCAATACTGCAACTGAGTGAATGTCAAGTATAGGTCTAAAGGATACATCATTTGCAAGTATTACTTTTACAATCTGTTGATGCGCCTCGTGATGATTAATATATTTTGGGTCAAAGTGCACAAGCCTAAGAAGGACTGTAAAATATTCTATAAACTCAAAACTCCTTTTAGCATAACCTATTTGTTCATACCGTCCACCATTTTCAGAGTATAGTCCGTCTTTTAACAAAGCTAGTGGTGCAGTTCTTCCAAAGAATTCTACCAAAACTTTAAAATATAGAACAACATATTGATTAAAATAGCCCAGAACAATATCGTCCTCTTCTAATTTGTTTTTCAATATCCAATGCCAGTATTTTAAAAGCAGATGTGTCAAATACCGTTTTGCAATCTCATAGTTGTTATATTCTTTTGACTCTGTATAAATTATAAATGCAATCAACCTGACAGATTCAAAAAGCAGCTGCCATTTCCGGGCTAAGTTTTTACTTTTTTTCCAAGTCTCTTTCGAAAAGATAAGGTCTATCAACGCGATAAAATCGTTAGATATCCCATCTGTTGCATTTAGGTTAACCAGTACCCGGTTAAATAATTTAGTACTCGCCGGGTCTGTCAACAGATAAGCTCCAAACAAGTTCTTCGAAAATAGTAAAGTAAGTCGTGAAATGTCCCATCGATCGAAACTGATAGTATTAATGGTGTTCTTAACAAAAAAATTTTCTAATGTAGATTGTACTGTGCCTTTAATTGTGCCATTATGTACGATTACTATTTTTAATGGTAATTTGTCAAATTTCGGGAAGGCAGAAACAAAGTCATTGTATCTGGCCTGAGTTAAAGAATCTTGGATACCATCTTTACCATAGAAGTTATGTTCACTAATATTTCGGTCAGCTCCGCCTTTTAATTCAAAATAGAAGCGCTTTTTAATTCCATCCTCATCAACTCCTATGGCCACAATATCTTTTCCATACTCCTGAATACCAATGTATTCAGTCGGCTTTGACAAAATCGTATATCCCATCGACTCTAATAGAATTGGAAATATATAGTTCAGCTCATTTTTCTCAGTTAATGATTCAAGGTATTCCTTTACAACTATATTCTTAAGATCCATAACTACAAATTTTCAAGTTTTTGCTCGTATGCTATTGGATTTTTGTACGCTCTAGAATCAACCATTATGCTCGATTGAATTAAATGAAGAGGAGAAACCGTATCATCGTCCTCGTGTTTCCACGCATTACCTCTTACGATTGTGGTGTTTTTCAGCATCGACAGAAACGATGATTTGTCATTCCTGTTTTCCTTCATCATAATAGCTTGAGTTTCATGTTCAAGCCTGTAATATAAGTCAATTAAGTTCCTCTCATTTTCCCACGGATTTAAGTCTTGAATCGAATTTTTAACTTCCTTCATTTCTTCATAATCCTTGCTTGCTTTCTTCAAAGGTGCTAAAAACTTCTTATCACCAACTGATTTTGAAATGTGCTTTTCAACCAAGTTAAGTAGTGTCCTGTGATACCCGTTAAAAATTAAATCTGCAAGTTTTGTTTGCAGATATTCCTTAACGACTTTATAGGAAGAATTTCTTAATACTAAAACAATCGGTAACAGTTTGTCAAAGGAATGGGGATAACTACAGATGCACTCAATTGATAATAACTGTTGTTCTTTTGTTTTTAATTTTAATAAATCAACAGGATAAGGCGCATTATGATAACTGGCAATTATCTTCACGGCAAGCATACCAAATTGTTCATGAGAAAACAAATTTAGCATTTGGCTTTCCACAGCATTTTTGTCATTACTCCAAAAATGGGATACCGTATTGGAAAATTTGTCAATTGATAATCTAAACCCTTGTACTTCATACATTCGAATCATAACATCAAAAATATATTTAGGATCTGTAAATGAGTAGAAGAAATCACCTAAAACACTAATTTTTTTTGTGTTGTTAAGATAGATATTTAAGAGGCCATATTTTTCATGTTCAAAACCATTCAAACTATACTGAATATTATTAAATACTCGATCTACTAATTCATGATTATCAGATTCTAGCATTGGAATAATCTGTTGGAAACAAGAATCTGTAAATTTCTTTTCAGAATTTTTATTTTCAATAATCTTGCAAAGCAAAAAACTCTTTTGATAAGCAATATCGATATCCTCGAAACCAATTGTTTTTATAGACGCACCAATATCTTCAAGCTCTTCTTTGGAGGCGTCTACAATTATAGTACAAAATAGCCTTAGTGCCTCAAGGGTATTTGTTTCCAACGAATCTTTTGATTTTTCAATAATATCTTTCCTTGCGGACGTATTTTCGTTATTGCCCATAATATAATTGCAATGTTTTCTGTTTTGTAAATTAACTATTTATCGATCGTATAGATTCTTCATTAATTGTATCCTTAAATCGTCTTCAGTTGTAAATTTTACAACCGTCAATTGTTGTTTATTCTCTTGTATTAGGTTAGATGCTTTTTCAGTAAGAGGTGTATTAGCCAACAAAATAATTTCTGAAATATCAACTTGACCTGCACCTTTTAGTGCATCATTAATATGAAAACTGGACAAGTCCAAATCGGTTCCATAAAAAATTAACAATTTGGTTTTGCTGTTTATAGTAATTGATTTTGAAAAAAAGATTCCTGGAGTTTTTCTGTTATCAATAAACTCAACCTTAAACTGTTTCAAGGAAGCATTTACAATCTCTTCAATTTTTAATGTTTGAAGTAATCCTATTAGTTCTGCACTATTTCTTTCAATAAGATTTATCAAGTAGCAAATATTTAAATAAAAAAATGCTAAAAAAAACAATCCTATAATAAGGGTCCAATCCAAAATTTTAGGCAAATCAATTGGTGTAAAAAAGTACAATACTATAGTACCTATAAAATAAGTAGATAAAATTTCGAATAAAAGAGAATGCTTATAATTGTATACTTCATCTTTAGTTGTACTACCTTCATAATCCAAAAGTTCATAATAAAACTCATCAAAATTTTTACCCATAGTTACTTCACGTGTAGTTTTGTTTCTCCTGATGACACCATAAAAAAACAAGTTCCCTCCTAGGATTCCATTGTCAAACTGCATTTTGTTTGATTTTCCTCTACTAAAAAAACTTAAGACTAATGGTGGTATTGAGGATAAAATCTCAAATAGTAAGAAGTGGCAGAGCAAATATAAAAACCCAACAATTAGAACTTTTCCCGAAACAAAAAAATTGAAAGCTTGTGGAAAAAACTCTTTATCGAAAACATTCAATAATGTAAAGTTTCCAAAAAAATGGATGTAAAATTTTGTTGCAACTATACTAGAAAGTACTACTCTAATATAAAAAATCAATACTTTTTTTCGCTTAGCAGGTTCTTCTGCCAATGTTTTTACAAGTTCAAACATATAAAGTAAAGTGTATTAACTACGGTTAATTCAATGAGTAAATAATAATTGCATATTAATTCAAATGTACGAAAAGATACCTACATTTAGTTACACTAAATACAGTTATTCAAATACCCAAATCCATTATTATGGGCAATAGTAACCAACGGCTGTATGCTTTCTTTATACTTAGTATAGTCAAAGCTGTTGGCACTACTCAAATCCGGATAAATAGTCAAATATTCTTCCAGCAATTTACTTTTAGGACTATGATGGGTTATAATTTCAAAAGCAGTTTTTTGCAGTTTAAAAAACCCATCAAAATGAGTCTCCATATCGGGCAGCTTATCGCTCTTAGTTGAGTTAAAACTGGTATCAATGGGCACCAAATTCCATATCAAATCATGTGATACAAAAGCATGGGGTACAAAATGGTCTAAAGCATAGCGGTCTATGGTCAAAGCGGTATTCGTAAAAATGCAATCTAGGGTTCCAAGTTCTTTAAAAACAATATCCCAGTAATTCTTCCGTTGGTTAGTAAGCGAGCCTCTAAATGGCGGTCGTATCAACTTATTGGCAATGTCCGGTACATTCGGGTTTCGTACCTGCAAAAACAAGGTCAGGTTCCAATAAATATAATCCTTGAGTATTCTGGCATTTGCCTTTAGGTAATCAACCCATTTAGGGTTAACTACTATATGGTCGTCATAAAGTGCATACAAACAATTATTTTCAAAAACTTGTGAAGAAGCATAAATCCGCTTCCGGTAAGTAACATCATTCTCCCCTCCCACTTTGGCAAACCACGGAGATAAAAACCAATGCGGTACATTTTTATTAAAATGAAACAAAGTTTGTTGAGTAGTTTTTACGTTGGAGTTTTCTAATACGGCCAATAATACATTTTTCTTTACATCAATAGTCAATTGCTCCTGCTCTAATATTGAGAGTACTGCCTGCTGTATCAAATCCTGTTTCCCAAACGAAACATGAAAATAATTCACGGTATACCAAGCATTGCCAATCATTCGGGCAAATAAATGCCGCTTCGGTATCGATACCTGTCCTTCCTCCACCAATTCCAATATAGCCAACAACCAATAAAACTTATAAGTCGCTGAGGTGTTCCCAAACGAAGCGGCTAGTTTAGATACAGGAAGCAAACTGTTATGCGGAAGATTCATGTAGTATTTAATTGTGGTAGGGCTAAGATAGCAAAATTAAACTTTGGCAAAAAAAGAAATAAAATGCCAAAACTTAATCTTGAATTTGTAAAATCAAATACGCTGAAAACCATTATTTTTTGGAGTGTATAATTGCTATCATAACGAGTTTCCATAAAGGATACTTTTGCTAGGTTCAATATCCCCCTGAAAAGATAAAAGAGTTGACCACGCAATTGTATAACTCGAGCAAATAAAAATGCCTTGATTTGTAATGTCTTAAAGTATTTTTCCGTTTTCCGGTCAAATAAAAACGGTACCATTGGCAAGCAGGTTTGCAATACTACCACGCATTCTTGCAATGCATTTTGCAAACTCGAGCAAATAAAAAACCCTTTATTTATAAGGGATTAAAGCAATTTTCCGTTTTCCGGTCAAATAAAAATAGTATCTTTTGCAAACAGCTTTGCAATACTGGCATACCATGATTGCAGTGTATTTTGCAAACTCGAGCAAATAAAAAACCCTTTGTTTATAAGGGATTAACTCAATTTTCCGTTTTCCGGTCAAATAAAACCAGTACCATTGACAAACCGCTTTGCAATACTACCACACGATGATTGCAATCTTCTATAGTAACTCCTCTTTATTCACCCACTTATTCACCCACTTTAAATACAACTCCATCTATGGCAACACTATTAACATAAGTAACCTATTGCAATACTATTGCAAAATGCATTGCAATCTCCTGTAGTAACTTCTATTTATTCACCCACTTATTCACCCACTTTAAACACAACACCATCTATAGTAACACTATCAACATAAGTAACCTATTGCAACACCATTGCAATCTTCTATAGTAACTTCTATCTATTCACCCACTTTGGGAGCTATATAATGAAGAACCCAGTTACCTCCTTTAGTTCCTTCTCTTTCAACAAGTCCTGCATCTTTTAATGCATCTATATTTTTATCCACAGCACTACCACTAAGACCTGTTAGTTTTTCTAAAGCAGTCTTTTTTATAGTAGGATCATGATGCATTGCAGTTAGGATTGCAATACGTTTTTCAGATAAGTGATTCACCCACTTATTCACCCACTTTTCATAATCAAACGGTCGTCTTAAAGTTACAGTAAACATACCATCTGTATTAAATTCCGGAGGTGTCAAACTTTCATCACGCATCAAGTCTCGCATACGGGCAATTCCGGAACCAATTTGCTCAACCATTCTTGCTTTCTCAAATAATTTAAAAATTAACGGGTTACGGGTATGACTTCTTTTCCCAAATTCACTCCTCGGAATAGCACTTACTAAACCGCCCGGATTCGCTATTTCTACTCGGTCATCAAATAGTTCAATAGTTATCCTACTCCCTAAATCTGAGTAATCCCTATGAGCAAGCGAATTAATAATAGCTTCCTTAAATACAGTTTCCGGTATCTCCCAAAATTCTTTCCTCGGTCCCGCCCCGGCGCCTTCAATGTCATATCTTACATTAAGCTTGCTTTTAAGCCAGTCCATACTTTTAAAATATTGCTGCAATAATGTTCCCTCCATTACCTTATCGTCAATAATATATCTTTTGTCATTGCCTTCAAATTGTACACAACGAATTACTGCTTTTTCAAAAAACCGTTGGGGATCTTTTGCAAAAAATAAAGCAGCACCATTTTTCAGGTAACCATCACGGCTTATTAATTTCAGGTTCTGCATTATTTGTTCTCCTGAAATCCCAGGACTTAAATTAGCACGAGCCTTAAAGTCATCAATATGTGATGAGGGAATATCTTTTGATATATCAACTTCAATACAGGCTGCATCGTCAAAATAAATTCGTTCTGATTCTTGGTAAAAGCTTCGTATCTCCTCGGCAGCAGTAATCTTTTGCGAATTTGCACCTTGTCGTTGATAAATTACGCCCGATAGTGTATAAGGTTTACTGGTTCCTTCAGGCACTTTAATAACGGCAACAGTTACACCATCAACATCCACAAAATAAAATTCACAGGGCAGTGAAGGTGAAATTTCCCTTAAAACATTCTGAAGACTTGACCGCTTCGAATTATCTATTGTTACACCAACAATAGCACTGGTTTTATCGTCAATACCAATTAGGACAATACCTCCCGAAGCATTAGCGAAAGCACATACTTCTTCGGCTACATCTTTCAGTTTAGAGGGTAGAGTTATTTTAAATTCTGTACTATGTCCTTCTCCTAAACGAACTAATTCTTTAATGTCTTCTTTACTGAGCATAGAGGTATCTGTAGCAATTTAAAACAAAGATAGGAATATTAACGTTCAACTGTTTTGGGATTTAGTTTGCTTCTTCAATTCTTGCTCTTTTAAGAACCGCTCCACTTCCCTCAAAATATGCTCATTTGCCAATCGCTTTTGTTCTAAAAAACGCCTTTTGTCAAGCTGCACTTCCCGGAAGAACAAAATGACAAATACAATAAAAAGAAAAATCTCAAAAAATATTGCTATCATATCGTGTGAGTCAAAACCCAAATAAAAAATATACTCTCAAAACTTGGTATGCAATTCCAGAATATCCACTATGCAATTCGGATTTGAAATTAAAAGGAGGACTGCCGGTGGCAGTCAGGTATACGAACTTTAGTTCGTTCAAAATATTGTATGCAATTCGGGAATCTAAACTATGCAATTCTGGAATCACACACCTTTATCCTTGCACCCAACACCCTACTCCAATAGATTTGCCGAAAACCAACTTTCAACCAAAAGCACAAATGAAATCACTGGCAGCTTCCTTAAAAGCAGAGGTAGACAAGAGATTAGCTCTAATTCAGGCAGAAAACAGCAACCAAGTAAAGGCAGCACAGGAAGCCATAAAATTACTAATTAGTAGTTTAGAAAAATTAAAAACAGCCTGCCTGCAATACAATTTCGAGAGCAAATCGGAAGAAATAGAATTTTTTCGCAATACTAAACCCCAATTGGCTTGCCTTCTAATCTACTACAATGAAATCTACACTATAGAGAGTAATAAACCCTTTGGAAGCAAAAAAACATTGCGAAAATACTATAACAAGGAACTTTTAAAATTAGAGAAATTCTTCCGTGAAAATCTCGAATTCTACCGTTACTACCGCAGGGGCAATAACAGTCTTGACAAAAAATACTTTCTTCGCGGCAAATACGATATTCAGGTTTCACTCGATAGTTCCTACTTCCAGGCTGACCACCGATTCTCCACTTCTCATGATTATAAGGTAGCTCAAATCCTGGCAAACGAAAAGATAAAAGGATACTTGGAGGCAGAAATGGCCAAACTAGAAAATAACGAAAGTCAATCCCAAAAGAATACAACCAAATTTCCAAAATGGACAGGTTCAAAAGTAGCACTGACGGAGTTACTTTTTGCACTGCATACCGAAGGGGTATTTAATAACGGTAAAGCAGAACTCAAAGAATTGGCATCATTTTTTGAAGCAGTCTTTCAAGTAGATTTAGGCCAATTCCACAAAACCTTTCTCGAAATCCGGGAACGCAAATCCGAACGCACAAAATTCCTAAACGCATTAAAGGAAAATTTAATTATCCGAATGGAACAAGCTGACGAAAATTAAACAAAGCACCCCTCATTTGTGAGAGGGGTAGCTAAGTGTGGCTAAGGGGTGGTATTTAGTAATTTCGTTTAGCCGGTTGTAATGATACTATTGGTTAGACACAATCCCTGCAACCAATCCCTCAGTAATACTTTCAGCCATCCCAAACTCGGCACCATCTTCTGCAGTAGCTATATGCAATATGAGGATAGTCCAATCAGGGTTTGTATTCTTCTTAGGTTTCTTTCTTGCAAGATAAACTGTATGACGGGCAATCGAGGTTGTAGTTAACATAAGCTGCTTATCTTTGCTAGTGAAAGTAGCGTTATCTACAACCGTCTTTTCATAGGCAGCTACATAATTATAAAGTAGATCACAACTGGTCTCCACAGCAAATTTCTCATCCAAGGAGACCATAAAGTTACTAAGACTCAATTTGGCATTACTACTAAGAGTGGAATTAGCAATAACTTCAGAAACACAAGTTCCTTTATGGTCCAAAAGATATTGAATCCGTTCCTCAGAAACAGGATGATAACTTGCAGTCTTTATAACCTTAAAGTTTGAATTAGAATCCGCTATGGCTTCAACTCGGCTAATAACGCCGGCAATGGTTGTGGGCTTGGTTGAGCTTTCATAATACGTTTCAAAAAGTTCATTATGAATCCATCCGGCTTCATCATAAGGGTTGGCTGTATTACCCGGTAATTCGGTAGCAATTCTGCCGGTAATTCTGCTGTTGACAACATTTGGCGTTGCAATGGTAGCGTCATCATCACAGGAAATAAAAAAAGTCAAAATAAATAGGCATGAATATAGTGTTTTCATGTTGGTTAGTGTGTTAAAATGTTACTGATTACTTTTTTTCATCAGTTCATTTAGCCCGGGGTACTCTGAACAGTGGCTTGGTTTTGCTCATAACAAAACCGTTTGAATTCAGGGCAAAGCTACAGGGCGTTTTCTCGCTCCACAAGCCAACAAGTGTTACATTCTGGAATCTAATAAGTGAGATTCGGGAATGTAACAGTAAGGTTTTTAAAATAAAAATCAAGAGTTCAACTACTTAGATTAAAATCAGTTTATTCTCAATTTTCTCCATTTTAACCACCCATGTTTAATTTAAATTATTTACATTTATTCGCATTAATTTGACCGTTTCAGCCAATTATTTTGCATTATTTATTGGTTTAGGTTCCAATTGTTTAAAATGTTTAAAAAAGAACCATTAATCTTATGCTTCGTATTACTTTGCTTTAAGGCAGAAGCACAGCAATTAAAATCGAATAGTCTTGACAGTCTTTCATCAAAAAGTTATGACTACATAAGTAAATCAGTAGCCGAGAATAACACAGATACTGGTAAAGCTAAAATATATGCTCAGGCATGGGTTACAAAAGCAAAGCAGGAAAAAGAGTTTAACCAATTAACGCAGGCATATAAAGCCTTGTTATATACCTCAGAAAAAAAGCATTGGTTACAATATGCTGATAGTATGGTAGCATCAGCCAACAAAACTTCTGACAATATTCTGATGGGCACTGCCTATATGACAAAAGCAGCCGTATACTATGACCGGGGAACAATTAAAACAGCACTCGACAATTTTATTATTGCCGATAAGTACATTGTTAAAACACCTGATAAAAATGCCATATTTGAAGTCAAATTTGGAATAGCACAAACCAAATATTACCTAGGATTTTATGACGAAGCAATGGCGTTATTCAAGCAATGCATAGAATATTTCAAAGAGGAAAATGACCGTGCCTACCTCAACTCCCTACATGCATTAGGCGTATGCTACAATAAAGTAGGCAATATTTCATTGTCTTCGATAACTAACCGATTGGGTATCAACGAAGGCAAAAGATTGGAAAATAGGGATATGCAACCTTATTTCATACAGTCTGAAGGAGTTAATCAATGGGCAATAAAGAAGTATAAAGAAGCAATCCTAAATCTAAACAATACGCTTCCTTATTTTCTAAAGAATCAAGATTTTGCAACAGTAATGGTGACATATTGCTACATCGGCAAATGTTATTGGCAGCTAAACGAAAGAGACAAAGCAATTACCTATTTTAAAAAAGTAGATGCACTGTATAACGAACACAACTACATACGTCCGGATGTAAGAGAAGGATACGAGCTGCTGATTGACTATTATAAAAAAACAAACGATAAAGAATTGCAGTTACTCTATATCGATAAGCTATTAACCATTGACCAGTTACTTCATCAAAATTACCGGTACCTTTTAAAAAAAATAATTAAGGAGTATGACACTAGAAAATTGCTGGAAGCAAAGAAAGATATAGAAGACGAAATGAATTTCAGAACAGCTATTGGAGTCTGTATATTGGCAATGCTTTTAATGGTTATTGGTCTTTTGATAAATCGTCAACAAAAGAACAAGCGATTATTCCGGGAACTCATGAATCGTAATACGAATCTCGAATCTTCAAAAAAAGAGGATAATGAATCAAAGCCGTTTGTTCAAGAATTAATACCCGAAACGGAAAACAGTATTTTAAAACAGCTCGAAAAATTTGAGCGCACTAAAAAATACCTTGAAAAAGACATGACCCTGGTAAAAATGGCTTCAATATTAAATACAAATACAAAATATGTATCCAAAGTAATTGTAAAACACAAAGGAACCGGAACAATTGAGTATATAAACAAATTGAAAATTGATTATATAATCGAAAAGCTGAAAACGGAAAGTAAATACCGCAACTACACCAACAAAGCATTAGGAGAAGAAGCAGGATTCGGCACTACACAAATTTTTACAAGAACCTTTAAAGCACAAACGGGTATTTCACCAACGTTCTTTATTTACCAACTAAAAAAGGCCACAAATACAGATAGTTTAGACTAGATTCTAATTTTTTCATTCCCAACTTGGGAAGGACTTGGGATATAATACAAATCAAACTAAACAATTTTGCACCATAACTAATTAAATTATACGTTATGGCAATCGAAGTACTTACCAAGGAAGATTTAAACGAATTCCGCACGCTCCTACTTTCAGATTTTAAAGAACTTTTAAAATCAACACCTCAACAAACTAAACAGTGGCTCAAATCTAAAGAAGTCAGAAAACTGTTAAACATCTCTCCAGGAACATTACAAACCTTACGGATAAATAAAACGTTGTCTTATACCAAGATAGGCGGAATTATATATTATGCGCAAAAGGATATCGAAAAACTACTCGATGAAAATAAAGTAAGTGCAGAGCATTTGAAATAAAAAGGAGGACTGCCAGTGGCAATCAGGTACAAAAAGCAGCTTGCTGCTTTTCTTTTCTAATTTAATTCTCAATCTTCTAATCATGAATTACATTAAACACTTAACGGGTTTTTTTGATAAAGTATCTAAAGATCGGATGCTGAATCCAACGCATGTAAGTCTTTACATGTCCTTGTTCCAATTTTGGAACTACAATAGGTTTAAAAATCCGATAAGCATCTCCCGGGATGAAGTAATGAGAATTAGTAAGATTAGCTCAAAAGCCACTTATCATAAATGCCTCAAAGCTCTGCATGCACAAGGTTACATTAAATATGAACCATCATACAATCCGTTTAAAGGCAGCCATGTTTATTTATTCAATTTTTCTGATGACCTAAAGCCTTTACCAAAAAGCACCAGTACAAATTTTAAATCTGTTGATGAACAAGTTGCAGGCAAGTTGCAGACCGGTACTGAAACAAGTCCTGAACAAGTTACTGAACAAGTCGTAGTACCTTATATAAACAATACAAACAATACAAACGATGTAAACAATTCAAACAGTTTAAACTTGGGCGAGCAAGAAAAAAAAATGGAAGAAGAACAATTTGTTTTTAAAAGTGAGACGAACAATCCAAAAGAAAAAAGTTCCGCGCAAAAAGAAAAGGTACAGATGCCACAACTGGAAGAGGTGTTACAGTTTTTTCAACTCCAGGGTTATCCGGAACTTGAAGCAAACAAATTTTTCAATTATTTCAAAAGTATTGGTTGGCTGGTTGGTGGCAAAACGCCAATGGCCGACTGGCAGGCTGCTGCTAAGAACTGGATGCTCAATGCTGAAAAATTTAAAGGAGCAACAATAAAACAGCAACACTTGAGCACCAATAGTGATAAAAACTACGCAGAACCACTGTAACCATGAACACAGAACTAACTTACCCGGAAATAATAGCTTGGCTCGAAGCCAAAGGCCAAGAACTCTTCGGTGATCACTTCAAAATCATCGAAGAAGACTATCCCATCGTATACAAGCTCATCGCCTATTTTCTGAAGGACAAACAAGCCTGTTTCCAACTCGGTATAAACGGCAACAAAGGAATCCTAATCACAGGTCCAGTTGGCTGTGGTAAAACATCACTAATGACCCTGATGAAACACCTAACGCCAACAGAATATAAATTCATCATAAAACCTTGTAGAGATATAAGTTTTGAGTTTATAAAAGAAGGGTATGATGTTATTCATCGCTATTCAAAAGGAAAGCAACAACAACTCGACCCAAAAATTTATTGCTTCGATGATTTGGGATTGGAAAATAATCTGAAATACTATGGTAACGAATGCAATGTAATGGCCGAAATCCTATTAAGCAGGTACGACCTCTACATCAGCAGGCGCATTCAAACCCACATTACCACTAACCTGTCAGCTTCAGAAATTGAAGCTCAATATGGCAACCGTGTCAGAAGCCGGATGCGCGAACTCTTTAACTTAATCGCATACGATAACAACACAAAAGATAAACGCTAACGTAAAAACTAAAAACAATGAAAAAAGCAGCAACACATTTTTGGAAATGGTTTCTTGAACACAAAAACAAACTAAAGAATCTGATGGGTTTAGATTATAAGGAACAAAAAAACTACCTATTTTGGCTGGATTGGCACTTGCAATTCTATTTCCCCGGACTTGAGTACATAATTGTGTTTCCCAAAGTGAAGAAAAAAAAGACGCAGCTGATGCTATCAGCGAGAGGAAAACAGGAACTTTTCCATATGGCTATTGAACTTGAAAAAGCGGCACCACGGTTATGGGATTGGAAATTCACTGCACTTATCCAGCCACGTCAGGACATAGACGATATGGAAGCGGGAATAGACGACCCATACATTTTTCAGGATATAACTTTAAAAACAAGTGACCTTAAATTTATCCCCTTCGAATATGACGGTGAGAAAAAAATAGATATGATCGTTTACCTGAAGAATTTCACCATCTATTCCCACAATAAAAATTTACAAACTTTAATCAATATTATGCTCCAGGATTTGCTCGGCGAAAAATCAATGTCCGAAAATATCAATTTTGTCCAATTAGCACAAATGCCGGAACAGGTGGATGATGAATTGATTTACCTCTATGATTTACAGCTTTATTTAGATGATATAAATAAACTAAATGAACTATCCTAATGTTATTTTGCTACGAAATTAAGTGGTCATTTTGAGTTGGAATCAGGTGTCTAATATAACTGGAATATGCAATAATCACATTCTTTAAAACATTAATTAGTTGCAACCTTGGTCAAACTATATACAGTATAGGGATACAATTGTTTTGCGGTGTATTTTGAGACTAAACAAGCTATTAAAATTGGGATAAATAAAGTATAATCATCAACAACTGCACAAACTAAAAAAAGCGAGGTAAGAGGAGCATGAATACTGGCACTTAACATTGCCGCCATACCAATGATAATAAAATTAATTGCATACAAATTGGCATCAAAAAAATTATTTAAAAGTGTAACTACAAAAAAACCGAGAAAAGCACCAATTACCAAACTTGGAGCAAATACACCTCCATCACCCCCTGCTGCTAAGGTCACCGCAGTAATAATAGGTTTTAAAAGTACAATTCCAAAAACAGAAAAGAAAAAAGCAAAACTAATAGCACTGTGCGGATGTTTAAGAAGTGTCGCAATTCCATGGTAACCATCTCCATAAAGCACAGGATATAGAAACACTAAAACGCCTATAACAATCGCACCTAAAAATATTTTTATAGTATTCCTATTTATTTTATTGAATTTATGCTTAAAAAAAATAACACTTTTGGTGAGGTATACTGAATTTACACCTGACAATACTCCTAATAAAATAAAATAGGGAATAGCATGATAATGCCATGCCAATTTTTGAATCAAAAATAAGTGTGATTCACCTAAAAGAGAAACTAATAACATCGAAACCGCTACTGAAATAATTGTACAAAATAATATTCTTCGACTAACCTTCTTAAAAATAACCTCTAATGAAAATAGTAATCCAGCCATTGGACTCAAGAATAGAGCTGTAATACCTGCTGCAATTCCAGCGGAAATGAGCTCATCCTTGTATTTTCTCAAAAAAATATTTTTTTGTTGAGCAACAGAACCAATTGTAGCCGAAGCAACCACTGTTGAAACTTCTATTCCTGTTGAACCACCAAATATTACTGTAAAAAATCCATTAATAAAATGAGAAGGAACTTTATAAAGTGGCATTTTTTTCGATTTGTTTTGGGTACACTCAAAAATCTCCTTTATTCCTTTATTCTCCTTATTATTGAATAAGTAAATCCTAAGAAAATAAATTATAGTTAATCCAATTAACGGTAATAAAAGAAAGTAAAACCCAAAACTATTGGCTTTCCCTAAAAGGAATTCTTCATAATACTCCGTAATTTTTTTCAAAGTTACAGCCAAAAAAGTAGCTAAAAAACCGACAATGCTACAAGCCAAAATTAACTTAGCATAGACTATAAATAGATGATTTTGTTTTAAATAACGGTATAAATGCATGGCTGTTTTGTTGGAATAACAAAAATAAATAAAGTAATCATCATGTGCTTCAAATAGGCACACTTTAATATATAAACGTATTAATTAATACCTTAATTCACAATTTTTTTGAAATTAATTGCAATGTTTATTAAATAGTAGCTATGCTAAAAGACATTCTATTTACCAATTGTAAAATCTTCAATGCGATTTCGCAGAAATAAACAGAACATCTGCAAAATTTTGACTAAAATCCATTTATTCTATAAATTCTATTTTTAATAAGTCTGTTTAGTTTTTCTAAAATTCAGTTTAGAAAATAATTTTTAGATCTTAAATTAAAGAAGTAGTTCTTTAAACAATAAGTATTTATGACTAAATTTGTGCTCTCTACTGCGTTTATGCTAACAGACATATTTCTCCAACTAATTAAAAAATACTCCAATGATCATGAATTGGCTAATAACCTATGGTTGGAAATATTTACTAAATATTCCGAGCCCAAAAGGCACTACCATACTATTGACCATTTAGAAGACATGGTAACTAATTTAAAGGAAGTAAAAGGCAAAATTGATGATTGGGACACTACCCTATTTGCTGTTTTTTATCATGATATAATCTATAGAGCCTCCAGTAAAACCAATGAAGCAGACAGTGCGAAACTGGCAAAGAAAAGGCTGACAGAAATTGGCTTCAATAAGGATAAAATAGATAAATGTTTAGCTATGATTTTAGCAACCAAACAACATCTTCCATCAGAAGATAACGATACCAATTATCTAATCGATGCCGATTTAGCAATCCTTGGAAAAAACCCAGAAGACTATCAAAAATACTCCAATCAAATACGCGAAGAATATACGATCTATGCCGATTTTATGTACAATTCTGGCAGAAAAAAAGCACTCCTGCATTTTCTTGAAATGGATGCTATATACAAAACGGAACATTTCTTAAAAAAACAGGAAGAACAGGCTAGGATTAATATTAAAAACGAACTCGATAATCTAAATCATTGAGATTGATAGTATATTTTCAATTAAAATCGGACAGCTAAATTCACAAACACATTGCGCCCCATTCTTGGAAGATTATTCCAGTCGCTATAGGTAGAATAATAGGTGTCTAATACATTCTCTACCCCTGTTTTCATTTGTATTTTAATGGTATTCCATAAAAATTTATAGCCAAAACTCGCATTAATTACAGCATAACTTGGCGTTTTATCTTCTCCATAAAAAGGGCTGTAATTGGTCTGGGTGGCATTTCCATGAACCAAAATTTCTGCAGTTATTTTTTCCTTTGCAAAATGTAAGGAAGAAGTATAGCTAAACGGTGCTATAAAAGGGAGGTTCATACTATTGCAATCACTTCCTTTACTATAAACGAATTGTGAATTCCATACAAATTGTTTCGAAATTTGGTAGTCAGCCGAAAGATTAACATTGACAATAGTGGCATAATCCAAAGCTGAATACACTTTTACCCCATTAGCTCCTATAGTCATTGGAACTAAAACAGTATCCGGGATTGCCATAATGTAATTGGAAATGTGAAAATAGGAACCGGTCATTTTAATAGCTACTTTTCCTTTTTGATACCCAAGATAACCATTCCCTTCCAATGACTTTTCATTCTTAAGTTCGGAATTCCCAATATGATCAAATCCATCAAAACTATTAAATAAATAAAACCCATACCCTTCAGACACGGATGGTGCTCTTTCTCCATAGGCTATCCCTAACCCATACTCCCAACCGAATTTATTATAATTGTAATTCATCGCAAAACTCTTAAGAAAACGCTGCTTTTGAGATGACATCTGAGGATAAAAAATCTGCAGGCTTTCAAGACCTGATTGACTTGCTACTTTGTTTAAATGAAAGCCAAGAGTTGCCGAAAGTTTAATACTAGAATGACAATTCAAAACATAATTATCTTCTACAAAAAAATTGTGATAAAAAGTTCTCACATCGGGCCAAGTATACATAAACATACTGTTTTCATCTGGATTAGCGGGATACATGGTCATTTCAGCCAAAGACTGATTATAAAAGGCATTAAAATTAAACAACAAATGATGCTGTTCCAATGGCACTTTTATCTTAGAATAGTAACCATACGTTTTACTCCAACCCGGCATATCCATGTGAATGGGAACTATCGGCCGTTGGGTATCATCCATACGATGTGTGATGGTATTAAAATAAACTTTGGTTTCCCAATCTTTAATAGCGGAATGATGTGGAATGTATTCTAATTTTAAGGAACTGATGAGTGCCTCTGCTAACGAAACATCCATAGGTAATGCCGGATAACCTACATTAGTAGCTTTATCATATATTACAGAGGCTTCCACCAATTTATTGCTCCCAAGTTTATACCCCAGCGTAGTTGATAAATTCATTTTTCGGAATTGTGAAAATAGGATTTCCTTAGTGTTTCCTGCTCTATAATTTTCGGCATCTCTGAACATAAAATCAGTATCAGCATAAAATAGACTATCAGCATAACTTACCGCAGCTCCAATTATTTTTTGCCTATTATTGGTTTCGTAGCCACTATTCACATTGAAGTCCCATTTCTTTTCTCCAAATTGATTCCTGTTTCGCTTTAAGTCAATAGAACCTCCTATGGTACTACCAAAACAAGCTCCTTCCTGACCGGAACTAACAGTAGCCTCAGACAAATTAGACACCTCAACATAGGAAGTTATAGGGTCCATTTTATCCGTACAGGCTCCAAAAATCCGCATACCATCAATTGTAATTAAAGTTCTTTCAGTCGCCATACCATTGATGATAGGTTCCCATGCATAAGACCCGCGCTTTATCATATCAACTTTAGCCGATTGCTGCAAGTACTCGTCCAAAGTGGAGAGTAATTTGGATTGCTTTTCAAAAAGTTGGGCTTTTTTGCCTATAACGATAACTTCTTTAAGTTCTTTGGGGTGCGTGGTATCTTTTACTGTTTCCTGCGCCATTGAAGAATAAGTAAACAACAGTAAAAATGGTATAAAATATTTCATGATGTTTTAGGTTAAAAAGGTCAATAACATTTCGGTTAATGACCTTTTTGTTATAACGGACATACTGCTAAAATTCGAAATCAAAATAAAGACTGCTCTCAGTAACGGAATCTGTAATACTTTCACCTTTAACTACTGTACCATCAGGTTTAACCAATTGCAAGTTAATTTTCCAATAACCGGTCATGGTAAGAGCCATTTTACCGGTATATAACTCTCCTGCCTTTTGTTGTACAGCATCTACATTATTCGGCGAGCCGTGATTGCCCATGCTTGGCATTCTTGGGTCAATTTTTAAGGTGTACCCATCAACTACCGGAAAATGCATCATATCCTGCATCTTGAAGATGCCCACAATCATATCATTTACAGAAACTTTGGGATGATGAGGTTCTGCATAAGCCACTATATATTTTTCACCGTCTGAACCTGTGAAAGTATTAACGCGTCTTTCTGTTGATTCGGGTACGTCAATTGTTGTAGTAGCAGTATAGGAAGTGCCATTGATTGTATAATCAATTTTAAGATCCCAATATTCCATATCATTTTGAGGCATTTGAAATACAATGTAACCTTCATATAAAGTACCATTAGGAGTAACTTTTTCTACGGCTGATTTTGGACAAGAATGAGTCATCATACTCATATGCATCAAAGGAGTCCAGCTAACCTCAGCATTTTTAACATAGTTACTGTTCGCATTGTCCTTGATTCTTATTTTAATTTCATTATAACCTTGCTCCACCGTCATGTGTGAATACAACTCTATCGTATGCGTGTCATTGACAATCTCTTTAAATTTGTTAATACCTGCTAATTCATCGGTTGCCGGAGTATCTTCGTTAGAAGAACAAGAAGTTAATACTGTTCCTAAGGCAATCATTGCCAATATGTTTTTTATAATACGTTTCATTTTCTTTTTTACTTAAGTTTAAACAATAGTCTGCCTGAAAAGATTTCTCTTCAAACAATTTTGGACATAAAAATCCTGTTGATTCCAACATAAGAAATCAACAAACAATAAAACTTAAACGTTAAAAGTGGGAGGATGAAACACAGCGTTACTATTCAAATGAGAATATAAATTTGAATAGTTCACATTCTTTTTTGTAGTTGTTGGATAAAAATCCTGAATCGTTTCAAATGGATGGATATCCTGGCAAAATAAGATTTCATTTTCGAACGCACCGTTTTTCTTATCAGAAGAAATAGGTTTTTCGCTTTCTGACTCTTTGGCCATTTCCTTCATCAAATGACATTTTCCATTACAATGCATTTGTGGTTTTGCTTTATTGACACAAAGTACTGTAGCTATATAATCATAATTTATCACATAATCTATAACCGGGAAAATTGGTTTGAGTAATATGACTAAGACTAATATGGATATTATTTTTTTCAATTTAATGAATGTTTATAGCTTTCTGTGAATATAAAGAAATCCCTTTGTTCATTGCGTTGCGACTATTCTTCTATTCCACTCTGCAAATTTAAGTCCGTAAAAAAGCAAGATTGTATGACTATGGTCATATTTTTAGTATTTTTATACTAACTAATTTTGTAACCCAAAGCGACAATAGCTGTTAAAAGCAGTTTTTGAAAGCTTAAAAACACTCGAAATCAATTATGCAAATAGATTTAGATTTACTCTTTACCTGGGGAGCCATAGCTAAAGAATATAAAAAAGGCGAAATGATTTTTTGTGAAGAAGAAATGGCAAATTTTTATTTTCAGATTATTGAAGGAAGTATCAGAATGTTCAATTCAAACGATGAGGGAAAAGAATTTACTCAAGGATATTTCTCAGACGGACAAAGTTTTGGCGAGCCGCCTTTGTTTATTGATGAATCTTATCCTTCTACAGCGGTAGCATTTCAAGACAGTAAAATAATAAAACTGTCAAAAGACAAACTGTTGAAAATTTTAGAAGAATACCCAGCAATACAAAAGAAGTTTTTAAATTTAATGTGCCGACGTATTCACTCCAAAGCACTAACCTCAAAAGACATTATTAATCAAAAACCTGAATTTAGAATTACAGCTTTCTTAAACGCCCACAAAAAAGGTAAAAAGTGTAATGATAAAGAATTGATTCCGTTTACCCGTCAGGAAATTGCCAACTTTACCGGTTTACGGGTAGAAACAGTGATTAGAGCTTTATCTAAAATGAGTAAATGCAAAAAAGTGGATATTATCAATCATAAAATATATTACTAATGAGCTTTAACAGTAAGTTTTGGTTAAAATTTTCACTAATCAATCTGCTGATTGTTGCCCTTTTAGGGCTTTTAATGCGTTACAAAATTGGTTTCGAATTTCCTTATTTTAATCAAAAAAGTCTACAACATTCCCACTCCCATTTTGCTTTTTCCGGCTGGATTAGTCATACCCTGATGGTCTTAATGATTGCTTATCTCAATAAAAAAAGCAACGCAACTATCGATTTAAAAAAATATAATAACATTCTTGCTGCTAATTTGATTTGTGCCTATGGTATGCTGATATCCTTTATCATACAGGGTTATGGAGCCTTTTCTATTGCTTTTTCAACGGCATCGCTTTTTGTTTCTTACGCTTTTGCATATTGTTACCTAAAACACTTGAAACAATTACCTTCAGATGATTTGTCTAAAAAATGGTTCAGCGCGGCTATTTTTTTTAATATTATTTCATCATTAGGCACCTTTTTCTTAGCCTATATGATGATTACAAAAAATATTCACGAAGAAGAATATTTGGCTTCTATTTACTATTACCTACATTTTCAATACAACGGTTGGTTCTTCTTTACGTGTATGGGCTTATTATATGGGTTTTTAAATCTAAAAAAAACAGACAACCCATTTTTTGATATTACATTCAAATTGTTTTTCTTTTCGTGTTTACCGGCTTACTTTTTATCCACTTTATGGGCTAATTTACCTATTTGGCTATATATACTAACAGTAATAGCATCCTTTATGCAAGTATTTGCCTGGTATAAATTTTTGATAATTATAGTTAAAACTAAAAAAGAGTATCTCACCAACTTCCCCTATTTTTTACGCTACATTTTACTTTTTGTTGCTTTTGCTGTAAGTGTCAAAGTGGTATTGCAATTAGGTTCTACCATACCGTCAGTCAGTAAATTAGCCTTCGGGTTCAGACCCATAGTAATTGCCTATTTGCATTTAGTCTTACTAGCTATTATCAGTTTGTTTTTGTTGTTCTATATTTATGCTAATCATTTAATTCATAGTAACAAAAGAATCAAGCTCGGTGTGATTATTTTCTCCATCGGTGTGCTGCTTAATGAAATTATTTTGGCAGTACAAGGTATAGCTTCTTTTAGTTATACATTAATTCCTTATGCAAACGAGCTACTTTTTGGTGCTGCCATCGTATTAGTGTTTGGAATAGGGCTAACTGTTTTTTACTCTATAAAAAAAGTCAAAATAGCAGTTAATTTATGATTCAACTCATAAAATAACCATTTCAGAATTAAGTACTTTGTGTGTATAAACCAAGTATTTATTATAATGAAAAAATCAATTAAATTATTGCTACTAGTAGGTCTGATATCATTTTTTGGATGCAAAAAAACAGACGAAGCTGCCCCTGCATCCGCAACGGAAAATACTGAAACAAAAGCTGCAGGTCAAGAAGGAGTTGTTGATGACACTTCTGCAAGAAACATTGTTCAAACTGCCATTGGAAGTAAAGATCACACAACATTAGTTGCTGCAGTAAAAGCTGCCGATTTGGTTACATCGTTAAGTAATGCAGGTCCATTTACTGTTTTTGCACCAACAAATGCCGCTTTTGACAAACTTCCGAAAGGAACGGTTGACGATTTATTAAAACCGGAAAACAAAGAAAAATTAACTAATATTCTTGGGTATCACACATATGTTGGTTCACTTAAAACAGAGTACATGCAGGATGGCCAAGAGTTTGATATGGTATTTGGGGGCAAAGTTAAAATCACCAAAAAAGGAGATAAAACCTTTGTTAATGGCTCTGAAATAGTAGCTTCTATACCAACATCAAACGGTATCATTCATGTAATTGGCGATGTGCTTTTACCAAAATAAAAATAATTATTAATTCAAACCAAGCCCTTTTTTAAAGTTGAAAAAGCGTGAGTTTTTACGAATTCACGCTTTTTTTATATGACTAAAATCATATTCTGTCTGTTGTGAAATGCTTCTATTTACATTGTTTCATCAAGTAATTTTTTAATGACTTCATCCTTAAAATACAGCGTTGCTCTATGTACTTTAATCATAGTATTCGTGACGTACAATATCATAATTTACACCTCAGACAAAGCTTATGGAGTTGTTCATTTATCAAAAAAAGCGCAGCAAGGCGAAAATCTTTGGCTACAAAACAACTGTAATTCCTGTCATCAGCTTTATGGTTTAGGAGGCTATCTCGGTCCGGATTTGACTAATGAATATTCCAGAGTATCAAATCAGGATTATCTCAAAGCTATGTTCAATAGCGGTGTTAAAACAATGCCTCAGTTTTATTTTAACTCAAAAGAAAAAGAAGCGCTAATTCAATTCCTAAAAGAAGTTGATCAAACGGGTTATTACCCAAACAATAAAACCAAAATAGAAACTAACGGATGGGTTACCCTGAAATATAAAAGTCCTCACTATGAAAAATAACCGTTATCCTTTTTATTTTATCTCTGTGGGGTTAATCTCTTTAGTACTAGGAATGTTTTGTGGTTTATTGGCAGGATTTCAATATATCATCCCTGATTTTATAAAATCGGTTTTACCCTTCAATGCACTACGTCCGTTGCATACTTTATTTGTTGTTTCCTGGATTTTATTATCCGCCATTGGAGGAATTTATTATTATCTCAACTTTACAGAAAAAAAAGTAAACCCAAAACTCATTTTACTGCATTTTTGGATATTTATTATAACCGGAATAGGGATTATTATCTCTTATGTCTTTGGAAATTTTGGAGGAAAAGAATATTTGGAATTTCCATTTTATTTCTATTTTCCAATAATGTTAGGGTGGATAATGTTAGGAATCACTTATTTCAAAACCACTCGTACTGCTTTTAAATCTTGGCCGGTTTATTATTGGATGTGGGGCACAGGGATAGTATTTATGATATATCATTTTACCGAAGCTCATCTTTGGTTACTACCTTATTTCAAAGGTCATTTTATTCAAAATATAGCGATGCAATGGAAAGCAGGTGGCTCGTATGTTGGTTCTTGGAATATGTTGGTTTATGGCACGTCCTTATACGTCATATCAAAAATCAGTAATGATTATAGTTATGTCAACTCTAAGAAAGCTTTCTTCTTTTATTTTCTGGGACTGACTAATTTAATGTTTGGCTGGGCACATCATATTTACATTATTCCAACTGCTCCGTGGATACGATATGTAGCATACGCCATTAGTATGACCGAATGGATAATTCTGTTTTCTATTTTATACGATTGGAAAAAGAATCTCTCCAAGGAAACTATTACCAATTACCCTTTGGCTTATAGCTTTATGAAACTGGCCAATTTTTGGGTATTCCTGAACATTGTTTTAGCTCTACTCATATCTATTCCTTCTATAAACCTATTTACACATGGAACGCACATAACAGTAGCTCATTCCATGGGAACTACTATAGGGATAAACACTTTAATCCTACTGTCTTCCGTATCTTATATTTTAGAATCGGCAAACCTGATTTCCATTGTTGCAGCAAATAAAATTCAAAGAAGTCTTCACTTTTTTAATATTGCTTTTACCGGATTTTGGTTCACACTTTTAATACTGGGTATTAAAAAAGGATATTGGGTCTATTGCTGCCAACAAATTTCCTTTGGCGAATTTCAGAATTCATTGCATTGGCTTTATATTTTGTTTTTCATTTTTGGTTTGGCAATGGCTGGCGGGCTCTATCGTATCACTTATGAACTGCTGAAAATACTAAAGTCCCAATAGATTAATTCATTACATGACATATATCATCCTTTTTACTAAATGATTTCGCAAAATTCGCAGTTTATTTTAAAAACGAACAGATGACTACCATAAAAAAGAATCACACCTTTCATATTCCCGTAATGGGGTTGGCCTATACCATTGACAGTCCTATTAGAGTGGCTCATTTTGGAATCTCGTCAGTAATTTCAATAACCGATGACGAGCTTACAGAAAAAATGCGTGCTTTTTACAGCAAAAAGTTCAGCCTTCATTATCAGGAGATTACTCAAAAATGCCAGGACTACCGGGCAGAGAGAATCAAGCAGTATCTCAATTTAGTGGATACTATTGTAAAAGATAAATTTGAACATTTCAAAAATGAATTTGCTGAAAGCAAGACGGCTTTGGAAAACTACCTGTCTATACTTCCCAATACATCTGAATTAAAAAATGGGCTCCAAAAATTCGTCGATGATGGTTTGTTACTAAAAGATGCAGTGAAAAAATATTTGTCTGAACATTTTTCTCCCGGTGGAATAGATGTAAATATTATGACCAAAGTGGATAAAGATAACTTTGAAAAAGACAAACAATTACCAATTGAATTTAATGATGCCCATGCTTCTTTACGCGGCTTTGCCAATAGCAATTTGAGTTCATCTGTGGTATTATCTGCCGGAATGAATCCAAGATTGTACAGCTATTTTGAACAATTTCCGATGTTTTATCATGATGTAAATGGTCATTTGCAAAAGAAAATTATTCTTAAGGTCAGCGACTTCCGTTCGGCTATGATACAAGGTAATTTTTTGGCAAAAAAAGGGCTTTGGGTTTCGGAATACCGAATAGAATCGGGACTGAATTGTGGCGGACATGCTTTTGCTACCGACGGCTTTCTGTTGGGACCAATATTAGAGGAATTCAGAACCAAAAAAGAGCAATTAATTCAATCGGCTCACGAACTTATGGTTAAGGCTTTAGAAGTAAAAAACCTTCCGATTCCGACTCAACCATTGCCCTTAAAAATTACAGCTCAAGGAGGTGTGGGTACTGCCGAAGAACACGATTTTTTGTTATCTCATTTTCAGATGGACAGTGTGGGCTGGGGATCTCCGTTTCTTTTAGTTCCCGAAGCCACATCGGTTGATGAAGAAACCCGCATGTTGCTAGCGAAGGCGCAGGAAGATGATTTTTATCTAAGTGATATATCACCATTGGGCGTTCCGTTTAACGCCGTGAAAGGGATGAGTAATGATCTTTGGAAGCAAAACCGAATAACCGAAAATAAAGCCGGAAGCTCCTGTCCAAAAAAGCTTTTGGCATTGAGTAAAGAATATGATAGTCAGGGAATGTGTACCGCCTCCAAAAAATACCAGGATATTAAGTTGGCTGAATTGGAAGCTCAAAAAAAAGAGATATCAGCATCAGATTTGGAAAAGCAAAAAAACAAAATAATGACAAAATCTTGTTTATGTGTTGGTTTGGCTAATCCTTCCTATTTAGAAAATGGTATTGAAGTGAAAGGGCAACAACAAGGTGTGGTAATTTGCCCAGGGCCTAATTTGGCTTATTTTGATAAAATAGTGTCGTTGGCTGAGATGGTAAAACATATTTATGGGAATACCAACATACTCAAAGATACGAATCGTCCTAATATGTTTATGAAAGAATTGAAAATGTATGTCGACTATTTGAAAAATGAAATACAAAACCTTACTGATGATATCACTGACGGGAAAATAAAAAAATGGAACTTGTTCAAAAAAAACATTCTGGAAGGAATTGAATATTATGAAACCTTATTTGCTACAACACCTTTTTTCAAAAAACACGTGATTGAAATCCATAGAGAACTGAAATTTTATAAAATGGAAATTAGTCGGATTACGTTTGACAAAAACGAAAATGATCTAACGGTACTGATAACAAGTATTTCTAACTAAAATTAAAACAATGAAAGACTGGAAAAAGTTGACTTCAAATCAACGAGTGGAAAGAGTTCAACAAGCATTAAATGAGAATGTTGATTTTTTGCATGACATCTCATTGGGGTATCCTGCATCCAATTTGGATGGTAAAGTATTTTATGACGCGCCTTTTTTGAAAGATGCTCCGGTATTAATGACGTATGTAGCCAATCCCAATCATATTGGTTGTCACACAACCGGAACTTCTGAAACTGCTTTTAAAGGCACTCAGGAAATTGAACGAGAAGTTCTGGAAATAGTAGCTGTGGATATTTTTAAATCTGCTAAAAAACAATATGATGGTTATATTGCCACCGGCGGTACCGAAGCCAATATTCAGGCTTTGTGGATTTACAGAAACTTTTTTCAAAATACACTGGAGGCAAAATTGTCTGAAATCATGATTGTGGCTTCAGAAGACACGCACTATTCTATTGCAAAAGGTGCAAATTTGTTATCTCTTGATTTGATGAAAGTCAAAGTTGATTTTGAGACGCGTCGCATCTTGGTTAATGAGTTCGAAACCTCACTTTGTAAAGCCATAGCTGATGGAAAAAAGTATTTTATTGTAGTAGCCAATATGGGTACCACCATGTTTGGTTCCGTTGACAATCCTGATACTTACACCCAATTGTTAGAGAAATACGATGTACCATATAAGCTTCATATCGATGCGGCTTATGGCGGTTTTGTATATCCTTTCATTGCTCCTGACAGTAACTTGGATTTTGCTAATGCAAAGGTTTCCTCCATTACGATTGATGCCCATAAAATGCTGCAGGCACCTTATGGTACCGGAATATTTTTATGTCGGAAAAATTTAATCGAAAATGTATTGACTAAAGAAGCTGAGTATGTTGAAGGAATGGATTTAACGTTATGCGGTAGTAGATCGGGAGCCAATGCCATTGCTGCCTGGATGATTTTGACTACTTATGGTGAAAACGGATGGTTTGAAAAAGTAAAAATTCTTCAATTAAGAACGGATTGGATTTGTAAACAATTGGATGCTTTAGGCATTGCTTATTTTAGAGAGCCTTATATGAATATCGTAACTATAAAGGCAGAATATATCCCGATAGATGTAGCACACAAATATGATTTAGTTCCTCAAAAGCATAATACTGACAACCAATGGTATAAAATTGTCTTAATGGAACATGTAGAAGTCGATAGCTTGAATCATTTAATTGAGGATTTGAAGAAGCACATCATTATCTGAAAACTACTTTTATTTCTTTTGTTGCTAAAGTTTCTGCGGTAAGATTCTTTGAAGAATAATTTAATTTTTCGAGTGTTTCGGTATTATTCCTAAAATATTGGATGTAAAAATTCCCTGTGTAATTGTTGGTTTCCAAAACGGTTATCATTGTTTTTATATCACTTTCGTTGAGCAAATCCGAATGATAGGTTGTTCTTACTTCAAACGGAATTTTAAAATCGGTAAGTACTTTTAAGGACGCGATAAATTCGGCATAGAAATTCCTTTTGGTTATAGCGGTTAGCTTTTCTTTTGGACTTTTAAAATCAATCGCTACGTAATCGATTATTTTATCTTCTGCTAATTTTTTCAGCACTTTTGGTTTGCTTCCATTAGTATCGACTTTAACCAAAAAACCCATTGCTTTCACTGCTCTAATCTGCTCGATACTATTTTTGTGAATCAAACATTCTCCACCACTAAAAACCACAGCATCCAACAAACCTTTTCTAGATTCTAAAAAAGAAATTGCTTCAGGAAAAGTTACGACGCCCTTTCCTAAAACAATTTCCGGATTATAACAGTACAAGCACCGCATATTGCAACCAGCATACCAAAAAACGCAAGCCGATTTATTGGGGAAATCTAGCAACGTAAACGGTGTTATACTGTAAATGGACATGCTTACTTTTTACATTCCTGAAAATGCACACGTTGCTTGTGTTCTCCTTTTTTCCCTATATTAAAACTTTCTACAGGGCGATGATAGCCCATCACTCGGGTGTAAACCAAGCATTTTGTTCTTAACTGTTGGTTTTTTTCTAAAATCTCAGTGGTCATTGTTTTCATAATTTGGTTTGTTTTGGTTTTCCAGTATAGCTTCATCACATTTCGGACAGTACTCGTGTTCGCCGTTCAAATAGCCATGAATTGGGCAAACACTAAATACCGGTGTTACGGTGATATAAGGTAATTTGAATTTTGTCAATACAGTTTTGACAAAGTTTTTGCAGGCTTCGGCAGAGCTGATTCGTTCATTCATATACAAATGCAGCACGGTGCCTCCGGTATATTTACATTGCAATTCATCTTGCATTAATAGGGCTTCAAACGGGTCTTGCGTATAATCAACCGGAATTTGAGAACTGTTGGTATAATAAATATTTTCATCCATTCCGGCCTGAAGAATATTGGGATAACGTTTCTTATCTTCTTTGGCAAAACGATAAGTAGTTCCCTCGGCTGGTGTAGCTTCCAAATTATAGAGGTTTCCGGTTTCTTCCTGAAATTCTTTCATCCTATTTCTAATATGATCCAAAATCTCCAGACATAAATCATGGCCGAAAGTTGTGGCAATATCTTCTTTGTCGCTAATAAAATTGCGCACCATTTCGTTCATTCCGTTTACTCCAATTGTAGAGAAATGATTCCTGAAATGGGGTAAATAACGTTTAGTATAAGGATACAAGCCCCGGTCATACATCTCCTGAATAAATTGTCGTTTCTTTTCAAGCGTGGATTTAGCAAGCAACATCAGCCAATCCAGTTGTTCTAACAAACCTTCCTTATCATTTTCATACAAGTAACCCAAACGAGCCATATTGATGGTGACCACTCCAATACTTCCTGTCATTTCAGCACTGCCAAAAAGACCATTACCTCGTTTTAACAATTCTCTCAAATCAAGTTGCAAGCGACAACACATGCTGCGAACGGCGTTGGGTTTGTAGGCATTCGGATTTTCAACTCTTTCTCCATTATCATCCAAAGTATATTGGCTTCCTATAAAATTCTGAAAATAAGAAGAGCCTATTTTAGCTGTATTTTCAAAAAGTAACTCGGTGTTTTCTCCATCCCAATCAAAATCTTCGGTAATATTTACCGTTGGAATTGGAAACGTAAATGGTTGTCCATTCGCATCGCCTTCGGTCATTACCGTATAATACGCTTTATTAATCAGATTCATTTCAGTTTGAAAATGCTCGTAACGCATATCTGAAAGAGAAAAAACTCCGCGTTCTTTGGCACGAGTCAAAACACTTTCATCCGTTATTTTATCAAAAAGATGATGGTCGTTTTTAGTTGGGATTTGCTCTTTTAAATCAGCCGGAACAACCCAATCCAAAGTAATGTTGGTAAATGGCGATTGCCCCCAGCGAGCGGGAACATTCAGATTATATACAAAACTCCGAACGGCCTTCAATACTTCATCAAAGGACAAATTATCCTTGAAGACGTAAGGAGCTAAGTAAGTATCAAACGAACTGAAAGCCTGAGCACCAGCCCATTCACTTTGTAAAATCCCAAGAAAGTTTGCCATCTGACCTAAAGCTTCCCTGAAATGAGATGGAGCCTTACTTTCAACTCTGCCTCGCACTCCGTTGAAGCCATCGTTGAGTAATACTCTTAAACTCCAGCCAGCACAATATCCGGTCAGACAATCTAAGTCGTGAATGTGTATATCACCATTGCGATGCGCATAGCCTTCTCTTTTTGAATACACTTTGTCAAGCCAATAATTGGCAATAATCTTGCCCGCCACATTGTTAACTAAGCCTGCGTTAGAATAGGAGGTGTTGGCATTAGCATTAATACGCCAATCTGTTTGCGAAATATATTCTTCGATAGTTTGAGTGCTATCAACATAGGTAGTATCTTCATTTAAACCGTTTATATGCTCCCGTTGTAACTTTCGGGTATGTCGATATAGCATAAACGAACGCATTACTTTAAAATATCCTTTTTCAAAAAGCGTTTTTTCTATAATATCCTGAATTTCCTCTACCGCCCAAGTTTCTTTGCTTGCCATCTCATCAATAACAGCTTCAAAAACAGCTTCATCACAGAGAACAGATACACTATTAAAACTTCTTTGTATAGCATCCTTTATTTTAAAACCTGCAAATGGTTTATAATCTCCATTTCTTTTGATAACATATTTTTCCATGAAGAGTAGTTTTTAAAGTAATGAATTTGCCAGTTTGTCTAAAATGGTAAATTGCTTCTCCAGTTCTTGTGCTGCCGGAAAAAGAATGTTATTTTCTAAATGAATGTGTTTGTGCAAATCTTCTTCAAACTCTTTCAGCATAGCAAAAGTTACTTTGTAAGTTTCACAAGCGTCATCAGGTGGAGTATAATTATTGGTTAACTCAGCTATCATAGCAAATCGTTCTCCTTCTACAACATGCTCCTCCTGCATCATTGCTATCGGATTGTCAACGGTGCCAAAATGAGGAATTGTAATAGCTTGTTTTGTTTTTTGAGCATTGACCATTTTTTTAATAAACGGAAATAATATTAGTTCTTCCTTTTTCATATGCTTAGCCAATTCTCCGGCTCCGGCAATAAATAGCTTATTAATTTCGAACAGTTCCGGATGACGGCCGCCGTGCACTTTACAAAGCTTATCCAAAAACATGAATAGTACTGATGATTTTTCTTCTACATAACGATGGTGTGTTTTTTCGATATAATCAACCAACAAATCAAGTGGCCAGGATTTAAAATCTATGCTTTGATTATTTGCAGTGTTCAGAATAGCATTAATTTCATTTTCTAAAATGACTGAATTAATTTCCTTTTTTTCACAGGCTTCTGCTAAAGTTCGGTTGCCTTTACAACAAAAGTCGATACCATATTTTGAAAATAAAGCGGCTGTTCTGAAGTCGTCTGCTACATAATCGCCTATTGTTTTTTTATTGAGTGTTTTCATTTCATTTGTATTTTAATTTACTTCAATATTACACACTTAAAGGGTTTGTCAAATATGATTTAAATCATATAAAAGCTTAGTTTTCAGTAGTTATTTTGCATAGAAATTATGGTTGTTTTCACTTTCTGATTTTCAACTGTTTTCCCATACTAAATTTCACTATGCAAGCACTTAAAGAAAAAATACTGGCTTTAAAAAAAGCCAAAAATGCCGTAATACTAGCACATTATTATCAGGAACCTGATATTCAGGAAATAGCCGATTATGTGGGAGATAGTTTAGGGCTATCGCAACAAGCTGCTAAAGCAAATGCAGCTATTATTTTGTTTGCCGGTGTGCATTTTATGGCAGAAACGGCTAAAATCTTGAATCCGAATAAAAAAGTAATTCTTCCTGATTTAGCTGCGGGTTGTTCATTGGCAGAATCCTGTCCACCGGAAATCTTTAAAAAATTTATTGATGCGCATCCCAACCATATAGTAATTACTTATGTGAATTGTTCGGCCGAGATTAAAGCGATGAGTCATTTGGTTTGCACTTCTTCTAATGCGGTTAAAATTGTGTCTTCCGTTCCCAAAAACATTCCAATTATTTTTGCTCCCGATAAAAACTTAGGACGTTATATTGAACAGGAAACCGGGAGAAAAATGGTGTTATGGGATGGTTCATGTGTAGTGCACGAAGCTTTTTCTTTAGACAAACTGATTGCGCTCCATAAAAAACATCCAAGCTCCAAAATCATTGCGCATCCGGAATCAGAAACGCATATTTTAGAAACTGCTTCTTACGTAGGTTCAACTTCGGGCATGATTGACTTTGTGAAAACTAACTCTGCCAATGAATTTATTGTGGCAACAGAAGCCGGAATACTTTATAAAATGCAACAGGAAGTTCCTAATAAACTATTAATCCCGGCACCATCAGTTGAAAATAACACGTGTGCCTGCAGTGAATGTGGTTTTATGAAAATGAATACGCTACAAAAAGTATACGATTGTTTATTAAATGAAAGCCCTGAAATCAAAGTTTCTAAAGAAATCAGACAGAAAGCCCTGCTTCCTATCGAACGCATGCTCGAATTATCACACTAATGATACATACCAATTATTTAATCATAGGATCCGGAATAGCAGGACTTTCGGTTGCTTTGAAAATTGCAGAAAAATTTCCGGAAAGATCTGTTACCATTGTTACAAAATCGACAGCAGAAGAATCAAACACCAAATATGCTCAAGGCGGAATCGCAGTAGTGCAAGACCATCAGGGCGATACTTTCAAAAAGCACATAGAAGATACTCTTATTTGTGGCGATGGATTATGCGATAAAGCTGTGGTAGAAATGGTTATTACCGAAGGGCCAAAACGATTACAGGAACTGATTAGTTGGGGAGCACAATTTGATATTGCTGCCGACGGAAATCTCGATTTAGGAAAAGAAGGAGGTCATTCCAAAAACCGTGTGGTACATCATAAAGACCAAACCGGTTATGAAATTGAAAGAGCTATTTTACTTCAGGTTAGGAAAATGAGCAATATTACGCTGTATGATTTTCATTTTGCACTTAATTTAATAACCCGAAACGATAAATGTATGGGCGCTTATGTTCTTGATGAACACACTCATGAAATTCTGACTTTTGAATCCAATTATACGTTGCTGGCTACTGGAGGAATTGGTCAGCTTTATGGTCATACTACCAATCCGGCTATAGCCACTGGGGATGGAATTGCGATTGCTAACAGAGCAAATGCTCGTATTTTAGACATGGAATTTATTCAGTTTCATCCCACAGCTTTATATAACAAAAATCTAAGTTCTACCTTTCTTATTTCAGAAGCCGTTCGTGGTTTTGGTGCTTGTTTGAGAACTAAAGACGGTCGGCAATTTATGCAGGATTATGATGAAAGAGGTGATTTAGCCTCAAGAGATATAGTGTCGCAAAGCATAGAAACCGAATTGAAAAAATCAGGGGAAGCTTGTGTATACTTGGATGCCACTCATTTAAACATCACGGCGTTTAGAGAACACTTTCCTATGATTTATAACAATTGTAAACTATTGAATATTGATATTGAAAAAGATTGGATTCCGGTGATACCGGCACAACATTATTTGTGTGGTGGTATTTCGGTAGATAAGCACGGGCAAACATCTATAAAAAACTTATTTGCCTGTGGTGAATGTTCCCGAACCGGATTGCATGGAGCAAACCGTCTGGCTTCTAATTCGTTATTAGAAGCTTTGGTTTACGCTGATAACATTTACCGATTCCTTGTTGATGCGTCGATAAACAATTCAGAAACAAACCCAACAATTTCTGAATGGAAATCCAATTACGGTTCGTTAATTGATACTGATTTTTTGACGAAAATAAAATCCGAATTACAGTTGTTAATGCAAAGAAATGCTGGCATAGTCAGAAATAACAATGACTTATATAGAGCACTAATGCAGCTTAAAATTTGGCAAAATCAAATTTCTAGCATGGAAAAAAACCATCGGGTCAATAAAGATTTTTACGAATTAAAAAACATGATAACGGTTGGAATACTGATTATCGAACAGTCTATTCAAAGGAAAGAAAATCGGGGTGGGTTTGTAAAAGAATCACTCAATTTAGAAACCACCTATTCTGACTAAACTTCCCAAAATTAGCATCTCCACTCCTATAAGTGTTACCAAAATAATTTGAAGTGCTGCTTTAGGAAGGCTTTTTGAAGTAAGTTTCGGGAATAAAAATAACTGTGCATTAACCGCTAATGCCACTGTGATGAATAGCAAAATTAATTTGAGAGAAACTACTTTTTCAATACCATTAGAAAACGAAAACCATTTGGTAAACGTAACATCATAATCATACGCCATTAATATTCCTGTTAGTGTTGAAATAATAAGAGCTGGCATTCCTATTGGTTCAAATTTATCTTTGAAGTTTTTGATAATCGATACGTCTTTTTTTCTAAAGGCTTCTGGCAAAAATCTTATGGATAGGAATAAATGTCCACCCACCCAAATAGTAGCCGCTAATAAGTGTAAAATCAAAAGGATATGGTGGTACATTATGTTATTGTTTTATACATCATTACCAACGAAATATTAATCGCTCTACTTTTAATTTCTTCAGCTTTAGAACCTTCAAAAAGTCTATCAACAGTGTCGGTAAATAAAGCCGTCCAGTGTTTGAAATGTGCTTCAGTCATAGGGCTTTTTTCATGCAATTCTTTGTGTCGCATCATGGGGTTTCCATTATAATTACCGGTGCAAAATAGTATATTTTCCCAAAAATCATACATTTTAGGTAAATGTACTTCCCAATTTACACGAGCTACATCTGTAAATAAATAACCTATGACAGCATCGGTTTTAATTTTATTATAAAAAGTATTGACTAATTTTTCAATATCTTTTCTATTTCTGATGTCAGTTTTCATTGTTATAAATCTTTACGATTAAACTTTCTGAGTGAAATAAAAAACGGAATAACTACCCACAAACAAAGCAATAAGAAGGAAACAAATAATCCGATTGACGTGCCGAAAAAGTCTTTGAATATTGCACCGGTATAGCCCATCATAGCAGATACATCAAGATGCAATAATATTTGAATTCGAGCTAAATCAATCGGGCTTAAAGCGGTCACACCAACCATCGCATTTTCTATAGGATAATCGGAAAACTGAAATAATAAAAACAGTACTATTCCATCAAACAACAAGGCAAAATACAACCAAGTCATTATTGCAATCCCGATTCCCTTTGCTTTATCACGAGTCATTATAGAACTAAGGAAAGCTAAGGCTACAAACACCAACGAAATTAAACATCCCACAATAAGCATCATCAGTCCTACTCCATCAGGAGAGTTAATCAATAAAGGAATTCCGGCACCCACAAAAAAGGCTAATACCATCGCCAACGAAAGCCCGAAAAACAAACTCAACCATATCTTTCTTCTCTTAATAGGCTGACTCAATAATAGCTCAATAAATTCGGAACTATTATATAAATAAATAGTCGAGAACAGTATAGAAACCAAAGGCACAGTGAATAAAATCACATTCAAAATGGTTAGTATTCCTTTAGCAGAATTGTCTTCTAAGGCAAATGAACTCCAAGACAAAACAGCCAAAATAAGTGTATAGGCTAATACAATTTTGTTCTTGAGTATGTCGAGCAAAATAATTTTAATGATTCTGTTCATCTTTGTTTTTCTTTAATACTTGAGCAATCGCTTTGGATATTTTATCTTCTCCTGTTTCAGCTTTCAGTAATGCCACTTTTTTATGGAAAAAGACCTTTCCATCCTGCATAAAAATGATTTCAGTAATCAAATCATCCAATTCACTCAACAAGTGAGAAGTGATGAAAATAAGCTTGCCTTTTTCTTTTTCCTTGATGATTTTTTCTTTTAGGATTTCTGAAGCCAATGGATCTAAACCTGCGGTGGGTTCATCTAAAATCAATACATCAGGATTGAACAAAAAAGCCAAAACAGCACTCACCTTTTGAGTAGTTCCACCGGATAAGGTTCTCATTTTTTTATCGAACATTTTCTCCAGTTCAAAAGCTTTCAGCAAATCTTCATCCAATTCGTTAGTTGAGTTTCTAATTTTTTTAATCATCTCAATAATCTGACCAATAGTCATATTATCCGGATAGCGGCCAATCTGTGGCATGTAGCCAATGTTTTCGCGGTATAAATACTCTTTAAGTACGGTTTTACCATTGAACGCTATCGAGCCTTTATCGGGTAGAACCATACCTAATATTGATTTTATCAGGGTAGTTTTTCCGCAACCATTTGGTCCAATCAAGGCTATGCATTCTCCTTTTTTACAGGAAAGATTTACATCCGAAAGCACTTCTAATTTTCCAAACTTTTTATAAATATTTTTTATTTCAATCATAATGGTAGCGACTTCATTAAGGGCGTTTTATCTATAAAGTTATCAGGCGTTATACTGGGTAGCACTTTTTCTGATTTGTCCAAAAGCGTAATCATAAAGCTTCTGTATAGCAACATCGTGGAAGCATTTTTTTCTGTTAAAACTGCAAATAAACTCAACGGATGATAAGGCACATCGCCTACTCCGTTTTTATCCAAATCATACCCTTCGTATTTATCCCAATAATTACTGTTGAAGGTATTTAAAACAAGGCTCCCATTGGTGCTGATGTCAAATGTGTTTTTGAGATAATTATTATTGAGAACTTCATTATCCATGCAACTGGCTTGTATTTTCATACCCCAACCATTTGATACAAAATCATTTTTCTCTACTTTCATGCGAGATGTACCCTCCATATAAATCCCGGAAGTGTTTTTTATAAATTTATTATTGAATATATAACCGTCTGCAATTTCTTTAAGCAATAAGCCATAAGCAGAATCACCCCAGTTTTCTTCAAAAGTATTGTTAAACATTTTAACGCTTTTAGAAAACATCACGGCGACACCGGCTCCGTTATTTTTAAACAAATTAGTAATATAAGAATCGTCGTTAGAAAACATGAAATGCAATCCGTATCGAATATTTTTGGTAGAAATATTTCTCCAAATCACCGAATTCGTAACAAATTCAAAATAAATTCCATCACGATGACCAGAAATTGTATTGGCAATAATTTGCAGGTTATAACTTTTCCAGCAATGAATACCGTTACCTATAAGTTGTTCCTGCGTACCGTGTGATACGATGGTGTTTCCTTTAACGATACAGTTATTACAATTTTGGAGATAAATGCCAAAGAAATTATTATCAAGCCGATTATTATAGATTCTAACAAAAGTTCGGTTGTAGACTTTAATTCCGCAAGGATCATCTAGTGCTGCAAAACCTGAGTTAATAATTTTAAAACCCTTAACTACAACACTGTCTGCCTTTACAGATAATACCTCTCTTTTTTTTTGAGCATCTAAAACAGGAAAATCTTTCCCTATAAAAACTATTTTTTTATTGATAACAATGTTACCTTCTCTATACAATCCTTTGTGAACCATAATGGTATCACCATCATTAGATTGTACAACAGCTTGTTGAATGCTTTTCACCGAATATTGTTTTCCAACGTGAATGGTATTGGCAATCAACACTTGAAAAGTAAAAAAGAGATAGTTTATATAGCGGAGTTTTTTCATTTAGTAACTACTGTAAAGTTCGTTCCAGGATAAAATGGTTGCATTGAATTTTGGCTGATAACGCTCCGCTTCTTTTTTGGAAGTAAAAGCAATGGCATTACCATTCATCGGACTATTAATAGTACCTCCTTTCAGGAAATAGCATTTTTCAACCGGAACAAGCGTGTTACCCATTAAGTAATCGCATACAAAAAAGGCTTTGTAAGGAACTACCGTATTAGATTTTGCAAAATGAATCATGCAGGCTACATCGTCAAACTTGTAATATCTTCCTTTTTGTGTTATCAATTCGGCTCCATATTGCCCGTTGGAGATTGTCATTTTACAAAAGTCGCAAGCATCAGAATTTAACTGTAAAGGTTTTGGTTCTCCTGATACACAGGAAATAAGTACTAATGAGGCAAACAATAAAAAGGCTGATTTTTTCATTTTGAATATTATTTTTTTTGAAACAAATTATACTCTTTTACAACGATAAATAAAAGTAAAATCGCAGCTCCAGTCATTAACCAACCTCCTGTATCAGGGATTGAATAAGCTCCAAAATTCAGTAACTGTTTGTATCCTAACAGCGGAGGTTGGTATGCCATTCCTGGCACTTTTATTGCTGCATCAGGGTTGAGATTATGTCCATATTCATAATTCCATCGATAGAAATCAGCGGCAGCTAAAAGTATAAAAACAGCATAAGTAATTAAAAATATCTTAACTCCTTTTCGTTTATTAATAAAAACCAATAGTAAAGAAACCAAAGCGAATACGCCAAATACAACAGGTAGTATCTTAAATTCTGGAAAGTTTTCAGTATGAAGAGTTGCCATACCTATGTAATGATTCAATCCATTGATGATGTCAACATCACCTCCAATTTTATTAGCAAACAATTGCAATACCAAGCCTTCAGGATATTGAGGCGCTTCCAATTCAATCCGCCACATCGGTACAAACAAAGAACCTGCAAAGAGTGCTGAAACTAGCAAAAGTAGAACTTTAGAGAGCAAAGAAATTTTTTGAGTTTTCATAATTGAAAAATAAAAAGGAGCAATTTTTAAATTGCTCCTTTGATGAATTGATTTTTATTTTTGGGTTGGAGCGGGTAAATTAGTTCCCAAGCTATAGGTAATCGGAACTGAACTACCTGTTGGTGACACTCTGATATATCCTTGCATTTCTTGGTGCAATGCACTACAGAAATCTGTGCAATAGAACGGGAACATACCTAGTCTGTCCGGATTCCATTTTAAGGTAGCAGTTTCTCCTGGCATAATTAGCAATTCGGCGTTGCTAGAACCCTTAATAGCAAATCCATGTGGTACATCCCAATCTTGCTCTAAGTTTGTAATGTGGAAGTAAACTTCATCACCCATTTTGATACCTTCAATGTTATCCGGTGAAAAGTGAGAACGGATACAAGTCATATATACATCAATACGTTTACCGTTACGAACAACTTTAGTTTCTTTCTCTCCTTTGGTTACAAACGGATGTTTATTGTCTTCTAATTTATAGAATTTCAATTGACCATTATTTCGAATTAAATCAGCAGGAGCTGCTTGTGCGTAATGTGGTTCTCCAATGGTTGGGAAATCCAATATTAATTGCATTTTATCACCGCTAATATCAAAAATCTGTGCCGATTGTGCTAACTCGGGACCTGTCGGCAAATAACGGTCTTTGGTAATTTTATTATAAGCGATAAGATATTTTCCAAATGGTTTTTTACTGTCTCCACCAGGAATACATAAGTGACCAACAGAATAATAAGTTGGAACTCTGTCTAATACTTTAAGTGATTTAATATCCCATTTTACTACTTCAGATGACACAAAGAAAGTAGTGTAGGCATTTCCTTTTCCGTCAAACTCTGTATGTAATGGTCCTAAACCTGGTTTTTGAACTTCACCGTGAAGAGCTGCTTCGTATTTAATTACCGGAATACCATCGTATTCACCTTCAAATTGTTTGTTTTTGATAGCTGAAATTAATTTATCAAAACTAAACACAGGAATTAATGCTGCTAATTTTCCTGAACCTACAATGTATTCTCCTGTTGGGTCAACATCACAGCCGTGAGGCGATTTAGGGCAAGGAATCATATAGCAAATATCTTTCAATTCTTTTGAATCTAAAATCAATACTTTTGTTTTGATTTCAGATGTTGCAGTATGAGTGCTTTCATTATATACGTTGTGTGCATACTTTGTCGGAGTAAGTTTTCCTTTTCCTGCCTTAATATACTCTTCCGCTTTTTTCCAGTTTACCGCCATGATAAAATCTTTATCTTTTTGTGATGCGTTCACTTCAAGCAAAGTATTAGCTTGTTCAGTATTATAGCAAGAGAAGAAGAACCATCCGTGTGATTTTCCTTTACCGGCATGAGATAAATCAAAGTTTACTCCGGGGCATTGAATTTGGAAAGCAATATCCATCTGACCTTCTTTACCCACTTTCACAAAACTTAAATGTCCTTTAAAATTTTGTTTATAAGTATTGATAGGTACATCACCATTAGAATTATCCGGTGGAACACTAAAACGAGTTCCGGCCACTACATACTCTGTATTTTCGGTGATGAAAGGAGAAGAGTGATTTCCTGCGCTGTTAGGTAACTCAATAATTTCTTTCGTTGTAAATGTTTTTAAATCAATACGAGCAATACGAGGAGTATTGTTAGCATTGCCAAACACCCAACGTCCATCTACTTCTCCGTTTGTTTGCGACATTTCGGTATGGTGTAAATCATCCCATGGCACAAAACCGTGTGAAGTGTTTAACATTGGTTTGGTTTCTTCATTATACCCATAACCTTTTTCAGGATCAACAGAGAAGACAGGTATAACACGGAATAATCTGCCGCTTGGCAAACCATAAACACTCATTTGTCCGCTAAATCCTCCAGAAACGAAGTTATAGAACTCATCATATTTTCCCGGAGCTACATAAGCCTTTTGAGCAGCATCACCACTCACGGCATCACCGGAGTTTTTTGGTTTACAGGAAATGAACAAAGCACTCCCCATAGCAATAGCAACTATTGCTTTCACAAATTTATTTTTCATTTTGGTATTAGATTAGATTAACAATCCTTTTAAACCTTTCAGTGATCAGATTGCATATTTTCGGTTATTTTACTCCGTCAATTTTTCGCATGTATTCTAAAATATTCCTAGCTTCCGCATCATTTAAACCCTGATTTGGCATACGAACTAAACAAATTTCCAATTGAGCCTGCATTTTAGGATCTTTAGTTATCATTGGATCAGGATTAGTAATAAAATTCATAATCCACTGTGGTTCATGACGAGAGGTAACTCCGTGCCAACCAGGACCAACTAATTTTTCGTCAGTAGGTTTATGACAAGAAGTACATTTTACGCCTGCTATTTTCTCACCTTCAGTTGCCATAGTTTGGTCTAACGTTGCTCCCAAGTCTACTTTATCAAATTTTCCTTCACCTCTTTTAGGGTCATAAGAAGATGGGTCAGCTTTTGTGGTAGCTTCCTCTGTAGTTGGTTTTGAAAAATCATCGCCTGATTGTTCCTTTTTGCCACAAGATATAAACAGTAACCCCACAGCAATAAATAATGATAGTTTGTACATGATATTTTTATTTTAAATTTTCTAATACAAATTTCAACATTAAACAGCTGTTAAATTTATGACTGAAATCATAATATTAAAAAATTTCAAAAAAAATATATACCCCCTTAGCGTATTGCAATAATAGAAAAGTATGATATATATCATTTTTTAATAGTATCGGTTATAACGAATTTTGTGCTAATAATGGACTGCATATAAATTTGCATATGAAAAGCAACGAAAGTCTACAACTTAAAGTAACAAATCAGCTTAAAAAAGACCCACTGCTAAAGGATGTCTCAATAGTTGTAGAAATCTGCAATGGCGAAGCTATTGTATCTGGTAAAGTCAATAAGTTTTTCAAAAAAGCCTTAGTAGTTAAGCTTATAAAGGATGTATCAGGAATTAAAAATGTTATTGATAATATTGAGGTGTCCTTAATTAATCCTGAACAGTATAGGGATGAAGATATTACAAATTCAATTATAGAAAAATTTGAAAAAAACTTAGGATGCTCTTATAAAAATATTAGTATATCCGTTAAATATGGCCACGTAGTGCTAAAGGGGATATTAAAATGGCAATACCAAAAACTTTTGGCAACCGAATGCATCTCATATATAGAAGGTATTATTTCTATTCAAAATAACATAATTACGGGTAGCGTATCGGAACCCCTTATTAGAGAAAAGGACATCTTAGCTGCGATTTATAAAGAGGAATTGATTACAGCAGACATAAATGTGAACCTAAATGGCAGAAAAGTGATTCTAACTGGAAATGTTCCCTCTGCCTTCCAAAAAAACCTTGTTGTGAAAATAGTAAGTGAACTACCTGGTATACAAGAAATTGAAACCAAATTGGTAATTGAACAAAAACAATAGAATTAATTTTTAAGTCTCTCCAGTTTTTGTTCGTTAAGAATAATAATGGTACCTCCCTGCTTTTCAATTAATCCCTCCTCACTAAAGTCAGTTAAGGTCCTGCTAACAGTTTCTTGAGCGGTGCCAGTCATTGCAGCCAAATTATTACGGCTAACAGTTACACTATTATCACCATTTCCATGTTGACGATAAAACTTAAGTAAACCTTCCGCTACTCTTTTCCTAACTGAATTGTAGGCCAACTGCATTAAGTGTTCTTCTTTTTCCCGAACCTGGTTAGATAAAATTCTGATGAACTTTTCAGCTACATCGGGGAACAAGCTAATAAATTCCTCAAATTGCGAATTGGGGAATAGGACAAGATGCGAATCCTCAATTGCGACAGCACTATCAAGATAGACTCCTTCAGAAAATAGGGCGTTAGTGGCCAAAAAATCATCCGACTCAAAAATACCGGTAAGCAATTCGCGTCCGTCTTCTGTCATTTTGGTTGTCTTTACTTTACCGGAAAGCAGTAACCATATCCCTTTAACACCATCCCCTTCATCATAAACAACCTGTCTTTTTTTATAGGATCTAACTTTGCGCTCATCCAAAGCTTGCTTTAGTACGCCTAAACCATCTTCTTTTAAAATAAGCTCCTTTATGTTCTCAAATGATTTACTGTAAAAATCCTGCTGAATTTGCTTCTTTTTCAATCGGCTCTCAATAGCATTGATAAGCTCAGTATCATCAAACGGTTTAGTAAGATAATCATCAGCTCCCATTTCCATCCCTTTTCGTATATCGATTCTTTCCGATTTAGCTGTTATAAAAATAAACGGTATGGCTTTGGTTTCTTCATTAGAATGCAGTGTTTCAAATACGCCATATCCATCCATTCCTGGCATCATAATGTCGCACAGTATTATATCCGGTTTGTTTTCAGTAGCAAGTTCAATTCCTTTTTTTCCATTGTCTGCCTCAAAAACGGTATATCCCGAAAGGTTAAGGATTTCAACTACATTTTCCCTAATGTCAATGTTGTCTTCAACAATTAATACTTTTGTCATAGCTTATCAAATAAAAGTGTGAATAAGGTTCCTTTGTTTACAGCACTGTTACAGGTTATCTTACCTCCCATCAACGACACATGGCGTGCCACAATATTAAGTCCGAGTCCTGTTCCTGGTATACTTCCTGTATTATGGGCTCTGAAAAAGGCATCGAATAGATACTTCTGATCTTCTTTTGGAATTCCAATACCATCATCTTTTACCATTATAGCAATAGTTTTATCATTGATTTCTGTAGTAAATTCAATCTTGGCATTTTCACCCGAATATTTTACCGCATTGGTAATCAGGTTCACAATAGAGTTCTTCAGTAAATTTTTATCAAGAAGAATATTGGTTGCTGACCCTATATGTTTATAAGTAATGATTTGTAAATTCTTAACCAACAATTGCATTTCCTCCGTAATTTCCTCACCAAGCTCCCTAAGATTAAATTCTGCAAAAGTTGCAGCAATCTTTCCACTTTCTAGTTTTTCTAATTGTAGGAAGTTATTAAGTATGAAGGTAAGTCCAGCAACCGAGCTCTTTATTTTTCCAACATGCTTATTTATATCATTACTGTCAAATGGTTCGGCATATTTATCAATTAGTGACGTTGACAACAGTACTGCACTTAATGGGGTACGAAATTCATGTGAAGCCATAGACAAAAATCTGCTTTTTAGACGATTGAGTTCTTTTTCATTTTCAAGTGAAATGCTAATCTGCTCTTTGGCCGTTTCCAATTCCAGAATAGTGTCATTTAGGGTTTGAGTTCGCATTTCAACCAATTCTTCTAGATGTAAGGCATAGTCTTTCAGTCTTTCAGTATCTTCTTTCTGTTGGGTTTGGTCATGAATAAAACCAACGTAAAATGTTCTTTCAGAATAATGAACTTCACTTACCCCAAGCTTCATTGGAAATTTGGAACCATCCTTCCGAAGACCAGTGACTTCCCTTCCAATACCGATAATTCTAGGTTTATGTGTAACATCATAGCGATGTAGATATTGATCATGCTGCACGCTGTCAGGAGGTGGCATCAACATCGAAATATTTCTTCCTAATATTTCTTCAGGTTCATAACCAAAAAGTTTGCATGCTGAAGGGTTAACATGTTCTACAATTCCTTTAGCATCAATAGTAACGATACCGTCAATGGCATTTTGGACAATCGCCTGTAATAATTCGGAGTTTTTCATTTTTTGGAAAATCTAAAGCGGTTGAATTTCAAATTTAATCATTTAATTATTACATAATCAAAAATTAACTAAAAGCAAGTTGATAATAGGATTACTAAAAAAACGAATGTTCTTGACTATCATCATATTTTTACATGGAGTTGTCCTATAGATTTGCCATTATAAATGGAAATACAACAAAAACTATTATGACAGCCGATAACACTAAATTAAACGTACTTCTGATTGGAGAAAATATTGAAACCCGAATTGTATTTAAAAATGCCTTATATAAATTGGATCGATTATGTAGCATTGATGACCATTATTGTTTAGACAAAGCCGTTTCAAATCCATTTAAATTACGTGAACTAAAACCGGATATTATTTTTCTTGATACCAATGCAAATAATTGTAGCGATGAGGTTAGGAAAATAAGGGATTTTGAAAACTTTAGAGACTGTTCGCTGGTAGTCTATGATTCTTATTCCCGTTTGAGTGATACTGATGGCATATTTTCTGAAGGTGCCGATGTTTTCATAAACCAGCCTTATGATTTTCCTAGACTAAAAAAAGTAATAGGGAATATAGTCAATACAAATTGGGACGTAAGTCGTTTTACTAGCAATAGACAATATTATTTTCTATGACTTTGATTGCAAAAAATAAAAACCTTAATGTAAAGCTATTCTACAACTAAATGCGTCAAAACTATCTTATAAAATTATATTTAAGTCACTCCTGCCCAACGCTCCTAAAAAAATTACCGTCACAGTTATTGATGCAATAACATGTACACTGCGTGACTTGCGCCGGTAATTTTTTCTCCCAAGCTTCTTTACATAATGTAGCATTATAGTTCATAAAGAAACTCTCTGCATCTATAGAAACCAAATCATGAACTATAACAACATTATGTAAAAAAGCCGCGCACCCAACGCTCAAGGCAGCGGTTCAGCGGCAACTTTTTTAATAGCTCCCATCGCATCACCCAGCTATTAAAAAAACCACCACTTCACCGCCGCCATAAACAACGTTTTACTTTTCAATAGAAACTCTCCGGTCATCTATATTTCTATTATCTTTCTCATTAACCGTCTTTATCAGCTAACCGCTCAAATCGGTAGTGTTTGCATTGCTTTTATAGGTGCCTTCCAGAGTTCTTTACAACCTTAATACTGAACACTGCCACTTGAGTACCGAACACTAATTCCGGCACCCATAAAATCAAAGATCAAGCAAGAGTATCATTGTTTTATTTGCCCATTACCTCAGCATAAATTGCTTTCACGATAGCCGATGCCTCGTCGTTACAAAGCGCATTTATTTTGATTTCTAAACACTGTAACCTAAACATCGTCTCATGGCATCAGCTATCCATAAAAGCAATCACAGAAATCCCCTTCAGCAAATAAAAAATGATACCCTTGCCAGAACGTCCGCTAATAAACAAAGGAAGTATTTGCATTGCTTTTATAAGTGCCTTTCCGAATACTTTACAACCCACTTACTGAATACTGCCACCTGTGCACTAAACATTATCTCCGGCACCCATAAAACCAAGTCTAAGAAAGAGTATAAAATCCGTTCCGGAATTTTATACCCTTTCCAACACTACCGCTCTTCGATTGAACCACGTTAATCTAACAAAAAGTGGATTTGGAAATCAAAATAAAAAAATAAAAAAAGAGAGCAAAGGTAAGTTCCGGGTATTCAAAAAAGCAAGTTCTAGCCCTTCGGGTTTTGAAAAAAATCTCCACCCATACCTGTCCACAACAACTTCCATTTTCAGCAGATAAAAACCGCTACTATTGAAAGTATCGGGTAGTATTTTTTTTAAAAAACTGGCTTTTTTGAAACCCTCCACTTCAACAAACGGCTTTCTTTTTTTCTTTTTTTTCTTTTGAAAAATTTTATGGGCGGAGCGTAGCGAGGCAGTCAGATATTCAATAGAAGTATAGCAGGAAATAGAAGAAAAGCGAATCTTTTAAATCCAAAGCCATGAAGAATTACATTATCAAAACCCACAAAAAAGACACGCAATACTCGAAACCACATTTGTTCATTTTAAACAAAGGACTGAACAGCGGGAAACCTCAAAAAGAACCATTCACCAACAGTTTTGTGGTCATTTTCCAAAACGAAGAAGATTGCGAAAATATTTTTTGGATAACCTATAGCCTTTGGCAATCCAAATTTTGGCACAGAAACCTGGTTGGCTCCGTAATACCTTTTTTGCGAATCCACGATTTCATCAAAGAGTTTTCGCAAAAAGTAGATGAAATGTTAGCCGACTTTGAACAGCATCAAAAAGATGTCCAAGCCTTGCAATTACTCGAACAAAAAGCAAACCAATTCCAACAAAACATTAACCTTATAAATGACTTACGAAGAGTAATTCTCCATCGCTATTGCAAATAATCAACCTTAAATCCAACACTATGACATTATTCATTCTTTACCAAACAGACCAATGGAAAACCAAATCATCAAGAGTTTTCTTTGGTGTATTCGATAGCCGGATTAAAGCAATCGACTGCGCTAAATATCAGAGCTTATATTCAAACACTACTGAAGTAGTCATTGAAGAAGTAACATTAAATTTATGCGAGGAATGCCAATAAAAAAAGCCAGGTCTTGCGACTTGGCTTTCTTTTTGTTTAACCCAAAGGTCACCACAACAGAGTTAAACTATTTTTTGTGCTTCTTGATAATACTTTTGAGTACTAATGATATTGTAAAACTGACAACCGCACCAATAGCAGCTAATAAAGCAGTTTTCAAAACATCCGCTGACTGAATATTTGGGATGATACTCAAAAATATCCCACCGACAGTACCTATTACAGTATGACTATTTGTATCCATTTTCTCCTATAGTAGTTAATTGACTTACTGCCGAGGCAACACCACCGGCAACAACTAAATAGCCACCAACCGAAGTTAGAACAACTGGCAAAGCAATAGGAGCGGCTAGTATCGTTCCGCCAACAGCTGCCAAAACCAAACCAACATTTCGAAGCACTTTAAAAAACTTTGGAGTTGGCGCCGTAGCTCTACGTTTAATATTCATGACTTTTATTGAATTAAATGAATAATCAAGAATCCAGTCCGAGCGCCGTTGTGCTATCAAAATCCGAAATAACGGAAAATAAAGGATCTTGGCTTCTTCCGCCAATATCGCAGGTAATTTCGCCTCCGGTATTTCTTCCACCGATGTCAAAAATTGTAGCAAGTGCAATGTCATAACTATTTTGACCTACTCCGGAATCTGAACCGGTTCCTCTACCACCAATATCGTTATTGGTATCTTGACAATAATTAGTAGCATAACTTCCTAAACCGCCTGAAGAATCCCTTCCGCCAATCTCGTAACCATAAGGCAAAGTCGGAACCTCTTGTCTTCCACCAATGTCATTCACATCGGTGCTTTTACCACCAATTACAAGTAACCCTGTACCAACGTCACCTCGGCCACCAATATCGTACTTAATTTCTCCTGTGGGTGTTTTGTTCTCTCCAATAGCAACATGAACTTCAGGTTCAGGCGTTTTACTTCCGCCAATTGGGTTAATAATTACATGGGGTTGGGTTGTCTGTGCAATCCCAATAAAGCTGCATAAAGCAACCAAGAAAAGAAACATCGTTTGTTTCAGATTTTTAAAAACATTTGTTTTCATAAGAATAAAATTTAAGATTTGATGATGATTAAAACTCTTTGCTTTTCATCTAATGCTTTATAAACAATAGTTTTAAGCTTAGTAAAAGCTTTTAGGGATTGTAAACCTAAACCGGCTCCCGAAATTTTTGTAACCGGTGCGATACAGCCATTTAATTCTTTCAAAGCATTATTGGCAGGATGAAACAGAATCAGACTTCTGTTTTTTACTTCAATTAATTCCAAATGCCATTGGAACTTTTTGCTGAATCGCTTTCTTATAAAATATTTCCCTTCAGGAATGCAGGAAACCTTCGTTTCGTTATTCTTCCAAGGCAATTCAATTGTGTAGCAAATCAATTTGCCCTCGCATTCGAGTTTGCCATTAGTCCCTTCAGGGAAATAAGTTCTGGTTAATGAAATAACCATTACACGCCACTATCAACTTTCGCAATCGATAATGGGTTAAAAGCACCGTTTTTAAGCGGATACATTTGACCATTAACTTCTTGGTAGAATTCAATTCCTAGCGCCAAGAAAAGAGGTTTTGTACTGGCAGCTGTCACTGCATTCGTTTGGCTGATAGCTGCCGTTGCGTTAGCATCCCATGGCAGAATAGCAGTTTCTGAAGTTTCAACTATAAAAGTTTCCGCCTCAAAGTCAATTTCTGCTCCGCCGGAAATGATCTTAAAGTGCGTCGTTCCCGATGGTGCTGCAATCATGTTTATCGGAACAAACGATGGAACATCAACAGTGATTTCACCTGAAACTCGGTCAATAGCAGCTGTAAAAGGCGCATATAAACTGGTTCCAAGTTTACCACGAATGTTAAACTCAAATCCCAACAGTAATTCCGCCTCCCCGTCAATTACATTTCTAAGACCTCTTTCGCTCACTAAATCAGCTTGGATAACTTTAACCATAGCTTGAGTAAGTCTACTAACCATTCTGCCATCGGCAGAGTTTAATAGCAAAGCTCGTAGTGCAGTTCTAAGCAATTTTCCGGCCTTCCCAGCCCGTCCAAATTCAGAACCGTTCTCACGGGTTCTCTGAAACGCAGGGTCATTTTCTATCCTGCTTTTTTCGATACCTCCCTTCTCGCGGGCAAGGTGCCCGTCTTGCGAAGTTTTGTAAAAGGTGATACCTCCGATAGTACCTTTTAATTTAATTATGCCTTTCTGTCTTGCCATAATTTCTAAACTTTTGATTAATACTCATTTTCACAATTCACTTTCATTTCGTTAATCGTTGCAACTAAATCCCGAATGATTTACTCAAAGGTTCAAACAGAAAAAGTTCATATCAAACACCTCGTTATCAAAAGCAACTAAAACCACAAATTATCGCTTATAATCACTTCCCACATTTACAAAAAAAATCAATAGCTTTGTGATATGCCATCGGCGTACTAAAGCCTAGGCAAAGGCATAGATAAAGTATTAAATATTAGAAATTGTGATACCAAGCAGCACCAGGGTATGTATATATCCAAAAGATGTGCAGCGCATCATGGGAAAAGAATATACACAAGCAAGATTATATTTATTGAAAATAAAGAAACACCTGAATAAAGAACCTCATCAATTAATTTCAATTGAAGAATTTTGTGAGTATACAGGATTAAAAATTGAGCATGTAGTGCGTTGCATAGTTGGATAAAAACAGAACAGCTATTAAGACTGCTAAACCTCTAAACTCAGTTGAAACTAGTTCAAAAATTAGTATGATTTAGCCCAATAAATTTGTTTGAACAATCAATTATCACTAAATTTACGTCATAAGATTTGATGATTTTTGCAGTACAGATGCAAAATCGAGACCCTAGTTTTTAAGGTTTTTGAAACCATCGTAAATGAAGGGATTAGCAGATTGGTTCGAATCCTGCTCTCCCCACAAATTTTAATCCTAAGATAACCTCTTAGGATTTTTTGTTTTCTATCATCTTAATATTATTTTAATTTGCAATTAAGTGCACTCTAAATTAAATTATCTACTTTTGTAGGTGCGTTTATAAATCAATAATAATGTTAAAAATTAGTACTAAGTATTTATCGTTTTTTATCTTACTTTCATTCTTTATTAGTCAAAAATCATTTTCACAATGTTTTGAAGTAGAAAGTATTTTAGTGGATGCTTGTTCTCCTAATAATCCTGTAAACGAAGAAGGATACAATGAAATGGTTCGTTTTAAAATTGGACCAGCTCCTTTAAATGTAAGTACCTTAAATGTTACATGGCCTAATGGCGCCAATCCTTGGCTTGGTGTAATTCAAAACGCTACAACAGCCGCAAAAGTGGCTGCATTGAATGCAGATATTCAGGCAGCAGGAAGTTGCGGACAAATTTTAGAACCTACTGGAGGAGTTTTACCTGCCAATGCAACGGTTATTTTAGTAACGAGTCAAAATCTTAATACAACATTCAATTCATTTGGGTCTTTAACTGGTGTATTATATATGATTTTTCAAAATAATCCATCAACAATTGGTGGAAATTTTGCTAATTACAATGTCGTTCCAGGTTTACGAACCTTAGTAATGACTTTTGGTGGTACTTGCACTGAAACGGTATCTTATGAGAGAAGTTTGCTCGTTAATATTAATGGAACTTATGGTGGAACGACAGCAGATAATGATGGATCTACCGTTAATTTTTCACCTTCAGGAACGCCAACTTATGTTAACTTTGGCTGTAATGCTCCAATTCCGCCTTTTACTGTAAATGCAGGAAATACTATTACAGCTTGTAAAGGCAGTACCGTTAATTTAACAGGAACAGCAGTTGGGCAAGATTCTGTATTATGGTCGGCACCAAGTGGTACATTCTCAAACCCAACAAACTTAACTACCAATTACACTATTGATCCTAATGCAACAGGAACCTCGGTAACTATAACCTTAAGTGGTATAAAAACTAATGGAGCGTGTACACAAACTAAGACTTCTACCTTAACAATAAATTTCACGTCAACACCAACGCCTACAGTGACTTCGCCTGTAAGCTACTGTCAAAATGCCGTAGCTATACCTTTAGTTGCAACACCAACTGCAGGTGGAATATTAAATTGGTATGGTACTAATGCCACAGGTGGAACAGCTTCAGCAATTGTTCCTACACCATCTACTGCAACACTAGGAACCACTATATATTATGTAAGTCAAACGGTTGCCGGATGCGAAAGTACCAGAGTACCTATTACAGTAAACATAGTAAATACTGGTACGCCATTGAATCTATTTTGTGATTTTGCAAGTCCAAACACTACTTCAACCTCTATTAATTTTGATTTTAGTAACGTAGGACAAGTCAATTTTACCTACAGTTATTCAATTGCGGGTGGACCGCCAGTAACAGGTACTTGGGTTGCCCCATCAAATTATACCGTTACAGGATTAACTCCTGGACAATCGGTTACTTTCACGATATCTGCCAATGGGGTTTCATGTGTGGGTCCAGAGACTGTCACTTGTAACACTCCTTGCGCTTCTACAACAACACCAACATTTACTGCTATTACACCCTTATGTGTAGGTTCTACAGCGCCAACTTTGCCAAGCACATCCAATAATGGAATATCTGGTACTTGGTCACCAACAACAATAAATACAGCAACAAGTGGAACAACTACTTATACTTTTACCCCAAATTCAATTTTGTTTCCATGTGCCACAACGGCAACATTATCGGTAATAGTAAACAATCCTGTGACACCTACTTTTGTTGCGTTAGGACCCTATTGCCAAAATGCAACTCCAGGGGTTTTACCAACAACTTCAACTAACGGAATAACTGGAACTTGGTCTCCAACTACAATATCAACTGCCACTGTTGGAACTCAAACCTATACGTTTACACCTACTGCTGGTCAATGTGCTACTGCAACTACAATGAATATTACAATTACAGCTCCTATAACTCCTACATTTACAGCAATGGGGCCGTATTGTCAAAATGCTACAGCTGGAGCACTACCAACAAATTCAACTAATGGGATTACTGGAACATGGTCTCCTGCAACAATATCTACAACAACAGTAGGAACTCAAACGTATACCTTTACTCCTACTGCTGGGCAATGTGCTACAACAACTACAATGAATGTTACCATTACTACTCCTGTGGCAACAACTTTTACTGCATTAGGGCCGTATTGTCAAAATGCAACTCCTGGTGCTTTACCAACAACTTCAACAAATGGAATTACAGGAACCTGGTCTCCTGCAACAATATCAACAACAACAGTAGGAACTCAAACCTATACTTTTACTCCAACTGCTAGCCAATGTGCTACGACAACTACAATGAATGTTACCATTACAACTCCTGTAGTAACAACTTTTTCAGGAATGGGACCGTATTGTCAAAATACAACTCCAGGTTCTTTACCTACAACTTCAACAAATGGAATTACAGGAACATGGTCTCCAACCACAATATCAACTGCTACTGTTGGAACTCAAACCTATACGTTTACACCTACTGCTGGTCAATGTGCTACAACAACCACAATGTCTATTACAATTACAGCGCCTATAAATCCGACATTTACAGCATTAGGACCATATTGCCAAAATACAACTCCAGGTCTACTTCCAACAACCTCAAATAATGGAATAACGGGAACTTGGTCACCATCAACAATTTCAACTTCAACAATTGGAAATCAAGTTTATACATTTACTCCAACTGCAGGACAATGTGCTGCATCAACCACTTTGAGTATTACAATTACTACACCTCAAACACCAGCATTTTCAGCTTTAGGGCCCTATTGTCAAAATGCAATACCAGGTATTTTACCAACAAATTCAACTAATGGAATCTCAGGAACTTGGTCACCTGCAACAATATCTACAGCAACTGTAGGAACTATAACATACAATTTTACCCCAACAGCTGGTCAATGTGCTACAGCAACAACCATGACTATTGTTACTAATTCTCAATTTACTCCGACCTTTAATAATTTTGGACCTTATTGTCAAAATTTAATTCCAATTAATTTACCTAATACCTCAAATAATGGAATTATTGGAACTTGGTCACCTGCAACTATTTCAACTGCAAGTGTTGGAACTCAAACGTATACATTTACACCTAATGCAGGTCAATGTGCCGTTTCAACAAGCATACAAATAACCATAATTAGTTCCCCAACAATCAGTACACCAACGAACTATGTAGTTTGTGATGACAACGCGGATGGGGTTTCTTGTTCGTTTGTATTAAGCACGAAAGATGCTCAGATTTCAACGCAACCAGGAATCCAAATCACGTATCATCTCACGCTTTCGGATTCCCAAACAGGTAGCAATCCGATACCGAAAAACACACCGTATTGCAACATTGTTACTCCACAAACGATTTTTGTTCGTGTGTTTAATCCTGCGGCGCCTGCGTGTTCATCGTATACTACCTTCCAGTTGATTGTCAATCCAAAACCGATGGCTCATGCTCCAAATGACTACCATTTATGTGACACCAATCCAAGTAGTTCGGTAACAGAGGCAACGTTTAATTTAACTGCCGTGGTAACTCCACAAATCTTAGGCAGTCAATCGGCAGCGAATTTCACAGTGACCTATTACACAACCCTAGCCAATGCACAAGCACCAACAAATGCTATAACTGGAGCATCGGCTTATTTATCAGGGACAAAAACTTTGTGGGTTAGAATTCAAAACAATACCACAGGATGTTTTGATATTATTACGGTTAATTTAGTAGTGGATCCATTACCAACGGCTTTGGCGTTTTACCCACAATATGAATTGTGTGAGACTGTAGCACCTGTTGGAGTAGAGACCTTTAACTTAAGTTCTCAAGTCACTACCATTCTTCAAGGGCAAACAGGAATGCAGGTAACGTTCTATCCGACACTAGCTCAAGCTCAATCAGGCCTTGGTGCTATAACCAATCCATCGAACTACAACAATGCAGCACCTTATGCGCAAACAGTAGGTATTCGTATTACCAATACTGCCACAGGATGTTATGTGATTTCGACTATCGATTTAGTGGTAAATCCAAAACCAGTGCCGATTCCACCAACGGCTCCATATACTTTATGCGACAACGACCAAGATGGAATCACGTGTTTTAATTTAAATACCCTAACACCAGGAATTTCATTTCAAACACCAGGGGTATATACTATTACCTACCATTTAACACAAGCCGATGCGACTAACAATTTGAATGTTCTCAATGCGGCTAACTATTGTAATGTGAATCCGTTTGTACAATTCTTATGGGTAAGAGCAGAGAATCCAACCACACATTGTTTTGCGATAATGCCAATAGAGTTAAATGTTCGTGTGGCACCAAACTTGCCAAATCCAGCTTTAGCACCAATTGTGAATTGTGATGCTGATAGTAACCCACAAGACGGCTGTACAGCGTTTGATTTAACCCAACAAACGCCAATTATTATAGCGGCGCAATCACTAAATACGGCGACTTATACCGTGACGTATTACACCTCACAATCGGATGCTTCGGCATCACCGAGTGGGTTGTTTCCGATTATTCAAACCAATAACTACATCTCTTGTGTGCCAACAAAAACCATTTGGTACCGCGTTGAGAACATTGCCAGTCATTGCTTTATAGTGGGTTCGTTCCAAATAAAAGTCAACACTCCAATTGTACTGACCACACCAACACTGATGAGTCTTTGTGATAGCGATAGCCAACCAAACGATTTGCATACGACATTCAATATGTCTGGTTTTGTAGGAACTGTTTCCGGTCATACTTTGCAGTTCTACTTAGATCCAGGACACACCCAATTGATTCCAAATCCAGGAGCATTTGTCAATACCATACCAGGTACTCAAACAGTGTATATAGCCGCTACAAACAATGTTACAGGATGTAAAAGTTATAGAACACTTACTATTGTGGTATTGCCAATTCCAACACCAAGAACCAACTTGAGCAGTATGCCTTTAGTGAGTTGTGATACCAACAATCCAAATGATGGATACGAGGTATTTAACTTAACCACCAATGCGGCTTATATTGCCAATGGTGATCCAAATGTTACCTTACATTACTATCCGAGTTATACCGATGCAGTAAACAATACCTTAGAGTTTATTCCAGCTACTGCGGCTAACGTACACCAAAACGTATGGATTAGAGTAGAGAGCAATTACAATATTGATTACCACGGAGAACATTGTTATGTACTGGTAGAACAACCCATCAAAGTAAACCCGTTACCACTGATTACCTCAGGAGTGGTGTATCAAGAGTGTGATGATGACACAGATGGCTTTACAGTGTTTAATTTAAACTCACAAGCGGCTAATTTGTTATCGACTAATCCACTACCACTTAGTAATTATACGTTGGCGTTTTATTTGAATTCGACTCTAACACAGCCGATAAATAATCCGAATACGTTTACCAATACTAACACTACAGGAAACACTCAAGTGATTTATGTAGTGGCGACCAATACCACAACAGGATGTAAGAGTCCGGTGAGTCAGTTTACTATTATGGTTAATCCAAAACCTACACTAACGCCTCCGGCTAATTATGCTACTTGTGATGATGAACCAAACGACAACGATGGCTATTATTTATATCCATTAGATGTGTTGATACCAGGTATCTTAGGAACGCAATTGCCAAGCGATTATACTGTTACTTTCTACAACACCCAAGCGGATGCAACTAATGCCGTAAATGCCTTTACGGATTTACCTAACTACCAAGCGCACACCCAAACGGTATGGATACGTGTGGAGAACAATGTTACACATTGTGCACGAATTGGATCATTCAACATTACCATTGAGCAAGAGCCACAACCGCTCATTACAGCAGATACCAATGTGATTTGTGTGGATTTCAATACGCATCAAGTAGTGCGTGATTTAGTGCTTACGGCTACCAATACTACAGCGTATGTACCCGGAGTGGCAATACCGAATTACACCTACCAGTGGTTTGATGCTACAGGAGTGGCAATTCCAGGAGCAACAGGCAGTACTTTATTAGTAAATCAAACTTTTGCTGATAACATCAGTACGCATTTCAGTGTGGTGATGACCAGCACCAGTACACTAGGTTGTAGTGGTACCTCACCCGATTTTACAGTACTTCAATCGGGACAAGCCGTACCAATGCCAGCAGGAAGTTCGGGATATACCATTACCAATGCGTTTTCAGACAATCAAACCATTACAGTTACTGTGGATGGTTATGGAACGTACCTGTACAGTTTAGACGACGGACCACGACAAGCCAGCAATGTGTTTGAGAACGTACCTCTTGGAGCGCATTATGTTACGGTTTGGGATAGTGAAGGTGGCGTAGCCACTAGTTGTGATCCATTGATATTAACAGGAGTTCAAATTATTGATTATCCGCATTATTTTACACCAAATGGCGATGGAATAAACGATACGTGGAACGTAATTGGATTACAAAACCAACCTACAGCTAAGATTTATATCTTTGACCGCTACGGCAAACTGATCAAAGAAATCAGTCCGCAGAGTCCGGGTTGGGATGGAACCTACAACGGTAATTTAATGCCATCGACCGATTACTGGTTTAGAGTAGATTATAGCGAGGCTAATGCCCTAAAAGAATTTAAAGCGCACTTCTCCTTAAAACGATAAAATATACTACATGTACAAAAAAGGATTCCCATTGGAATCCTTTTTTGTGTACTAAAGTTGGCAGTCTAGCCCTGATGGTAGTGGCATCCTTTAGCATAAAAAAAGCTCCCAAATCAGGAGCTTTTTTTTATGCTAAAGATAGAACGAACAGCAGGAATACGGACTCCAAGAAAGCCCAAGCCATTCGCTGCTTATTCTAAAATAAAACTTACTGTTACATTAGCGGTTACCTCTATTTCACCCGCTGCCAAAGTTTCCATAGGAGCTTCATTGGACATAGAAGCTGCGGCCAGTTTATAATATCTAGGCTCGTTAAAAAGAGCTTGTGAATTGTCGCTAATTAAAATTGCTTTACCAATTTTTTGATTCAGCACCGAAACGTAATCTTCGGCTTTATGTTTGGCATCACTCATAGCTAATTTTCGTGCTTGCGATTTATAGTCTTCGATTTTAGACGATTTAAATTCAACATTTTCAATATTATTTATACCGTTATCTACCAATCCCATCATTAAGCTATCGTATTTTGAGATGTCTTTAAGCGTGATGGTAATGGATTGAGAGGCATTGAAGCTAAATTTCTTTTTTTCATAATCGTAGTTACGGTTTAGGCTCACGTTGGTTGTTTGAAAATCGGAAGCTGGAATTCCAAATTTTTTAATAAACTTCATTACTTTATCGACGGTTTCGTCGTTTAGTTTTTTAACTTCAGTGGCATCTTTACCACTGTTTTCAACACCGAAATTAATCACTACATGATCGGGTTTCACAGAAACTTTGCCTTCACCCGAAACGGTTATTTGAGGAATTTGCTTTTGTTCTTGCGCTTGCGACAAAGAAGCCATAAAAACGAATAAAAATAAGACAGTTTTTTTCATAAAAAAATATTTATTAATTGCTTTAGAAGAGATTATAATTTTCCTTGTTTTGCCATAACAAACATTAAAATGATTGGAATGGCTAATAGAATTACAATGAACATATTGTTTGAAAAGACTTCAGGATATTTTAATAACGTAAAAACATATCCACCTATTGCGCCACCGATATGAGCTGTATGACCAATATTGTCATTTTTGGCTTTCATTCCATAGATAGAATACATCAAATAAAGGATTCCGAAGATGTAACCCGGAATATCAATTGGGATGAAAAAAATTCGGATTGGCAAATTAGGAACCATTAATATCGCTGAATAAATGATTCCGGTTACGGCACCCGATGCTCCAACCGCTGTATAACTAAAATCGTTTTTATGAAAATATAAGGTCAGTAAACTTCCAAAAATAAGACTAGCAAAATAAATTATAACAAACGTAAAGTTTCCTAATAATTGGGTCACCACACCTGCAAAAGAGTACAAAGCAATCATGTTGAATGCCAAATGCGGAATATCGGCATGAAGAAAACCCGAAGAAATCATACGGTATTGTTCACCCGATCGAATACTACCGATATGAAATTGAAATTTTCTAAAAAAAGAATAGTCGTCAAAGCCTTTAATACTAGCAATTACATTGATTGCAATTAGTGCGAGTACAAAAATATTATAGTCCATGGAATTTATTTTAGGTAAAAATAGGAATTGTTCTTTAGGTTTTGTTAAACCAAAGTTATAAAATTAACATAAACTGTATATTTGCATAAAATTTAGAGAATGCAACTTTTATTGTATGTATTAGTATATCCAATTCTGTGGCTGATTTCCATCATGCCCTTTCCTATTTTGTATTTAATTTCCGATGGAATTTATGTGCTTTTATACTATGTAATTGGTTATCGAAAAAAAACGGTGCGAGAAAATTTAGCCTTAGCACTACCCCATTTATCAGAGAAAGAACGGTTAGTGATAGAAAAAAAATCGTTTCACCATTTGTGTGATATGTTTCTAGAAATGGTAAAAACAATGACCATTTCGGAAAAAGAAATCAACAAACGATTTCAATATTCCAATTTGGAGGTTTATTTAGATTTGGAGAAAAAAGGTAAAAGCATCGCTTTGATGTGTGCCCATTATGCCAGTTACGAATGGGTTATTTCAATGAACAATCACATTACTTTTAAAGGGTATGCAATATACAAACGTATCGCTAATAAGTATTTTGACAAATTGGTTCGAGACATTCGATCTAAGTTTAAAGCCTATTTAATTACAACCAAAGAAACTAAAGTCTGTATAGAACAAAACAACAAAAATGGAGTTCTTGGTGTGTTTGGTTTTGCAAGCGACCAAACTCCAAGACGTTCCGATAATTTATATTGGGATAGTTTTATGGGTATTGAGACTCCCATTCATTTTGGAGCGGAGATGTTGGCGAAACGATACAATATGAATGTGATTTATCTTAAGGTAAAAAAAGTAAAACGAGGGTATTATGAAGCATCATTTGAAGTGCTTTCGGAAGATGTAAAGTCGGTTCCCGATTATAAAATTTCAGAAACTTTTATGCGAAAAGTAGAACAACAAATTTATGAAGCGCCAGAGTTTTATTTGTGGACACATAAACGTTGGAAACACAAGAAGTATGACTAAAGTACAAAATGAAAAGTACAAGGTACAAAGTATAAAAAAAGCCTGAACATTGTTTTCAGGCTTTTTAGTTTTTGATTTTATACTTCAAACTTTAAGAATACATTTTCTTTCTCAATTCTTGAATTTTATCATCATCAAGATATTCATCAAATGTCATATAACGATCGATAACACCATTAGGTGTAATTTCTAAAACTCTATTGGCAACGGTTTGAGCAAACTCGTGGTCATGAGTAGTAAATAATACCGATCCTTTAAAGTTTTTTAATGAATTATTAAAAGCGGTAATCGATTCCAAATCTAAGTGATTCGTTGGTTCATCTAACATTAGAACGTTAGCTCTCATCATCATCATACGAGATAACATACAACGCACTTTTTCTCCTCCCGATAAAACCGTACATTTTTTTAGCGCTTCTTCTCCAGAGAAAATCATCTTACCTAAAAATCCACGAACATATACTTCGTCACGTTCTTCTTCAGTTTTTGCCCATTGACGCAACCAATCGACTAAATTCAAGCTTCCGTCTTCAAAAAAGGAATGATTATCATTGGGTAAATAGGATTGATTGGTCGTAATTCCCCAATCAAAAGTACCGGCATCTGCTGTCATATTTCCATTTAAGATTTCATAAAATGCTGTTGTAGCACGTGAATCTTTAGAGAAAACAACCACTTTATCACCTTTAGCCATGTTCAAATCAACATTTTTAAACAATACTTCACCATCGATTGATGCCGCAAGATTTTCAACATGTAAAATTTGATCGCCAGCTTCTCGTTCCGTATCAAATATAATGGCTGGATAACGTCGACTTGATGGCTTAATTTCATCAAGATTTAATTTATCAATCATTTTTTTACGAGAAGTCGCTTGCTTTGATTTAGCCACATTCGCACTAAAACGACGAATAAATTCTTCCAATTCGGCTTTCTTTTCTTCGGCTTTCTTATTTTGTTGTGCTTTTTGTTTCGCAGCTAATTGACTGGATTCGTACCAAAAGGTATAATTTCCTGAATAATGATTGATCTTAGAAAAATCAATATCCGAAATATGTGTACAAACCGAATCCAAAAAGTGTCTATCGTGCGATACAACGATTACGGTGTTTTCATAATTGGCTAAGAAATTTTCTAACCAAGTGATCGTTTCAAAATCCAGGTCATTCGTAGGCTCATCCATCACCAACACATCCGGATTTCCAAAAAGTGCTTGTGCTAACAACACACGTACTTTAAGTTTTCCTTCCATTTCACTCATTAATGTGTAATGCATATCGGCAGAAATTCCTAAGTTAGACAACATTGCTGCAGCATCTGAATCGGCATTCCAACCATTCATTTCTTCAAATTGCACTTGCAGCTCACCTATTCTATCGGCATTTTTATCATCATAATCGGCATATAAGGCATCCATTTCTGTTTTAACAGCAAACAAAACCTTATTTCCCATCATGACCGTTTCTAAAACCGTATGTTCATCAAACATATTGTGATTCTGATTCAAAACCGACATACGTTTTCCTGGCTCCAAAATAACTCTTCCTGAAGTGGGATCAATATCACCAGCAAGAATCTTTAAAAAGGTAGATTTTCCTGCTCCATTGGCACCAATAACACCATAGCAATTACCTTGTGTAAAAGTGGTATTTACTTCATCAAATAATATTCTTTTACCAAATTGAACTGATAAATTAGAAACTGTAAGCATATAAAAAGAGTATTTTAATTTGGTGCAAAAGTAAGCAATAGTGATTAGTAATTGACAATTCGTGACTAGTTTTTTTAGTGCTATTCATTTTTACTTTCTTTTTCTAAAGCTACCTCCAAACTCTCAAAATTTGACAATACTTTAATAATTTTTCCTTCTTTATTAAGAATAAAATGAGTCGGAAACGCATTCAAATGCAAGGTTTCATTCATGTATATTTTCATATTAGGAACTACCGAGTACAAAAGCGGCTTTTTAGCTAAAAATGTATGGAGTTGTTGCGGCCTATCTTCGGCCAAACTCACAAAAAGGATATCTTTTCGGTCTTTGTATTTTTCGGCCAAACGGTTTACCTCAGGAAATTCTTTAATACAAGCGGCACAATGGATATACCAACATTTTATTACTACAATCTTGCCTTTCATAGTTTCATTAGAAATTACGTTTCCGTTTAAATCGGTAAAATGAAACTTAGGAAACTCGATGCCTTCCATTTTAAAATGTTCGTATTCATCAAAAGCAGTTTGCATTATGGTAGCTTTGATGCTGGTATCGGACGTAGCTTCTATGTTAAACAATTTATAATAAAATAAGGAATCTGTCGATTGCATCCGAATGGGAATATAATTTCCCAACGTCAACTCCTTTAAAAAAGCCTCTTTTGTAATAACTTTAGAATTTGCATCCAAAGCAATATAATCTCGTGAAAGCATGATATGAGCATTTTGATACGTCCACCAATCCATAAACTTACTTTGAACAGCAACCGGATCTACTTCGGGAGCACCATATTGGGCTTGACCCGAACACGAAGAAAAAATGAATAGTAAAAAATATAATTTGATTGCTTTTTTCATAATAAGTAATAGCGCTTTTGATGTTCCAAAATTAAGAAAAGAAAAGACAGTAAACCCATTTAAATAGAAAACAACTTACTTTTTAAGCCTGAAAAACAACATTAAAAGCATTTTAAAAAAAGTTTAAATACACCATTACATTAAAACATTTATTTAACTATTGATTAACAATATATTTAAAATCATCTGAATACATTTGTTTTAAGAAATACGATAATGAACCAAATGCCCTTTTATAGAATTTACCTACTTCCAGCTGTATTATTATGTTTGTTGACTTCTTGCAAAAAAGAATTTTCAAACGACAATTATGTAGCCTATTTTGGTGGTGAAGTCGCAAATCCATCCACTCCTTACATCCTTTTCTGTAAAGACAATGTGGTTTTAGATACTATTCCTTTAAAAAAAGACAATACTTTTTTCATCAAATTTGATTCCTTAACACCCGGTTTATATACTTTTAAAAATGAACCCGAATACCAATATGTGTATTTCGACAAAAACGATAGCATCAAAGTGCATATCGATTCCAAAGATTTTGACGAATCAATTATTTTCTGTGGTAGAGGTGATCGAAAAAACAATTTCTTGATGGAAATGTATTTGAGAAATGAAAAGGACAAAAATAACATGTTTGAAACCTTTAATTACTCCTTTGATAAGTTCAACAATTACATTAATAAAATCAATAAGGATAACGAAAAATTCTATGCTTCTCGAAAAGAAGAAATCAAATGGAATGATGAATTTGACGTTTACGCTAGCGGAATTGTGAAATTTCCACATTATACCAAAAAAGAAATTTACCCTATTCTTCACAAAATGAGAACAGGTGAAGATGTTTCTAATAAACTCCCAAAAGATTATTACGACTTCAGAAAAACCATCGATTTTAGCAATGAAGCGCTAACTGATTTCTCTCCTTTTGTCATGTATCTGGATCACATGTTGAACAATGTGGGTGCTATTAATTACCACAATCATTTTTCAGATTGTGACCTTGAGTTGAAAACCAATATCAACAAATTAAAAATTGCCGACACCTTAATTAAAAATCAGAAAGTAAAAAATATTGTGCTCAATAACATTGCGTTCAAATATTTAATGGAAGATCAAAATGTAGTCAACAATAAGGAATTTCTAAAAACATACCACCAATATTCTACCGACAAGAGTAAGAAAAATGAAGTTTTAAAAATTGGAAATGCCATTCAGTTATTAACGGAAGGAAAAGAATTACCCGAAGTGCAGTTGATTGATAGTAATGGCAAAACAATATCTTCTAACGACGTCATCAAACAAAAAACAGTATTGTTTTTTTGGTCCGAAAAATTGAATTCTCATCTAATTGCCGCACACAAAAAAGTGCTGGCTTTAAAAGCAAAACATCCCGATTATACTTTTATCGCCATCAACTTGGATGATGACCAAGATAAATGGAAATCCGATTTGAAAAAATATAATTTTGGTTCTATCACCGAATTGCGTTGCGCCAACTTTGAAGACATAAGAGCCAAATGGGCCATCACTCGCGTGCATCGAACTCTAATCATCAATGCCAACAAAACCATTAAAAACGGTTTTACCAACATGTTTGAAGTCAATTTTGAAGACGAATTAAAATAACATTTCACAATATAAAAAGCCGATTTTCAGATGAAAATCGGCTTTTTATTTACTTCGTACCTCGTACTTTTAACTTCGTACTTTTATTTGTTTCCTTTTTCGAAATCAGCAATAAACTGCGCCAATCCAATATCGGTTAATGGGTGTTTCAACAAACCTAAAATAGCTGATAATGGACCGGTCATCACATCAGCACCAATTTTAGCACAGTTTACGATATGCATCGTGTGACGCACTGAAGCGGCCAAAATTTGAGTTTCATAACCGTAGTTATCATAAATTTCTCTAATCTCTTGAATCAAGTTCAAACCATCGGTTGAAATATCGTCTAAACGTCCTACGAATGGCGATACAAAAGTCGCTCCAGCTTTAGCTGCCAACAACGCTTGACCTGCCGAAAACACTAAAGTAACATTCGTTTTTATTCCTTTATCCGAAAAATATTTACAGGCTTTGATTCCATCTTTAGTCATCGGAAGTTTTACCACAATTTGATCGTGCAATTCCGCCAATTCTTCGCCTTCTTTCACCATTCCTTCATAGTCAACCGCGTTCACTTCGGCGCTCACTTCACCATCTACAATATTGCAAATGTCAACATAGTGTTTCAAAATGTTGTTTTTCCCAGTAATTCCTTCTTTCGCCATCAACGAAGGATTAGTTGTTACGCCATCAAGAATTCCAAGCGATTGTGCTTCTTTAATGTCGTTTAGATTGGCAGTGTCAATAAAAAATTTCATAGTTTTATATATTAAAGTAGTTGTGTTTTTATTTTTAATTTGGGCGTTACCCTGCGGGTCAGGCTATCCGTTACAAGTCCTCAACTTACTTCCACTATCGTTGCAGCAAGTTTCTGGGCTTTTCACTACTATCCTTAACGCAATCGGGTGCAAAATTACAAATTCCTTTTCAAAATTCAATTACAAAATTCAATTACAAAAATCAAATTATGATTGTGTTTTAATTGATTTTTGAAATTGACATTGAATTTTGTCAAAGCTTGTAATGATTCATCAACATTCTCTCATACATTGTATCAGGTAAAATGCGTTTCAACACAATAGAAAATTTTTGCATAAAAACGCCAATCTTATAATGTACTTTCGGATTCGGATTTTGAATAATCTTATAAATTGCTGCTGCCATTTCATACGGATTACTGCCACTATCCACATGTTCGTCCATCATTTTTAAGGTATTTCCATACGGCAGTTCATAAGCCGAGCCTTTGACTAAAGGTGCATGATAACGTCCGGCCGCAATATTAGTCGCAAAATCACCAGGTGCCACATTCGTTAGGTGTATTCCAAACGATTTGACTTCCATTCGCAACGCTTCGGTAATCAATTCTAAAGCGCCTTTGGAAGCCGAATAAATGCCACGATACGGCAAACCCATATAACCGGCTATAGAAGTAATGTTAATGATCAAACCCGAATTTTGCAGACGCATTTGTGGCAAAACGGCTTTCATTACTTCAATCGGACCGAACAAATTAGTTTCAAAATTATTCTTGATTTCTTCTGTCGGAATTTCTTCAATCGGACCCGTTATTCCAACACCTGCATTGTTTATCACCACATCAACCCTACCCGATTTGGTGATTACTTCAGCAACCGCTTTTTGAATGCTCTCAACATTTCGAACATCCAGTGCAATCAACGGAAACACCGAATTGGTAACACGTTCTGGATTTCGGCTCGTACCATACACTACAAAACCTTTATGATACAGAAACTCCCCAATAGATTTTCCAATCCCAGAGGAACCACCAGTTATTAATACTACTTTTTCCATAAATCTTGCCCGAATTGAATCATATAACTGTTGTTGTCGTAAATGGCAAACTCACGCATGCCCCAATCAAAATCTTCTAAATCATACGCCACTTTAACTTTGTCTTTCAAATCATTCCAAAGCGTTTCTACATCATCCGTTTTGATGTAAAAAGTTCCCGAAAAATAAGGTCGTTCAAATGGTGTATGTGCATTAGGTTCGGCTATCATAATTTCACAATCATCTTTGTGAACAGAAGCCCAACCCCATTCTTCACTTTGATTTCCGCAAGTAAATCCTAGAACATTACAGTAAAAATCGATGGTTTTTTGTAATTCTTTCGTCCAAATCATTGGAACTATAGGTTCAAATTTCATTTGATAAAAATTAAGGGTTAAAGATAGAAAAATCTATCCTAAATTAAAGTAATTCCCAATCCAGATTGTTCAGATAATTGGATTTTTCCATTAACTATTTGACTTCCTTTAGCAACATCATTGGAAATCAAGTTAGCACCATCCAAATCGGCAAAATCACATAATGGTGCAAGTGCAGCTCCAGCAGAAATTCCAACAGTTGATTCGGTCATACAACCAATCATTATCTTGTAATTCAATTGTCGCGCCTTAGCAATCATTTGCAAGGCTGGTGTTAATCCACCACATTTTACCAATTTAATATTGACACTTCTGTAATGCGGTTGCAATTGTTCTAAAGCCACTTCGTCTTGACAATCTTCATCAGCCATCCAATTGGCATGTAAATCAGCATGCAAAACTTCAAATTGCTCACTTCCTTTTTTCATGGGTTGTTCTAAATAGGCAAACTTTTCGGTCGCTAAATTTTGTTCCAACAATACACAATCGTCTTTCAAAAAACTACCATTTGAATCTAAAGCAATATTGTAATCCAATTCCAATAAAGAGCTGATTTCTTGCTTGTTAAAATGATTGCATTTCACTTTGAATCTATTCCAAGATGACGTTTTTATTTTTTTAATTTGATCTACAATCGGAGCCACACTAATCGTAATGGATGATTCTGGAAGTTGCCGAACATTAATTGAATTGAGCTCCAAAAAAGTTTTATTTTCAAGTTTTCCATACAAATCCCAATAGGCACAATCTAAAGCAGAACGCAAGAAACTTGGCAATTCTAAAGTTAGTAGAAATGCATAAAAATCGGTTGGCTGTTGTATTTTTTGTGATTCAATTTTACTTTGAATCGATTTCAATTGAAGCTCAAAATCGGCTAAATTAATATGATAATAATCGATAGCAGTACATTCGCCATAACCAGAGCATTGATGCGATTGCAACAAAACAATTAATGCTTCTCGGTGGGAATAATTACCATAAGCAATGGAAAAAGTTTCTTTTAATTCCAAGCGAACAATTTGCCAAGATAATGTCATGTAAGGAAGTTGATTTTTGTTTATTGAAGTACAAACAAATATAAAAAAATAATTCCGAAACGAAACCAAAGTAGCGTAACGGAATAAAAAGATGGCAAGCGACCTACATCGCACCGCTACAACCACATACCTTTGCTATGTTCCCATCCTGGAGGAGTCTGCAGGAGCTGGTCGTGTAGGACTTGCCGGTGCAAAGATACAATCTTTTTATATTTTTGCAAGAAATTAACATCTTAAATAATACATTTGTAACTATAAAATTCAACCTTTTTATAATGAAAAAATATAATCTATTAGCAGTCATTTTATTAGCTTCTCTATCGACTGTGAGTTGTTTGGATAAAACTGCTTCAGAGAACTTATTTAGCTTCAATGAAAATGTACTAAAAGCACAATATACCCCAAAAGAAACCTTAAAATTAGAGGTTGTTAATCTTCAAAATAAAAAAGTAGACAGCATTGTTTATTCCATCAATAACAAAAAAGTTGGAGCTGTTAAAGGCGCTGACAAGTTATTATTTGATTTAAAAAATCAAAAGTTAGGTTATCAAAATTTAAAAGCTAATATCTTTTACGATGGGTCGACTGAAGTAGATTCTACCCGTGTGGAGTTGATTTCTGATATTACTCCGAAAGTTTTAACGTATACCATTGTAAACACGTATCCACACGATTACAAAGCTTACATAGAAGGTTTAGAGTTTTACAAAGATACCTTGTATGAAGGAACAGGAAATGGTGAAGGAAATGATACCGGAATTAGAGGTGTGTCAAGCATGCGAAAAGTAGATTACAAAACAGGAAAAGTGTTGAAAAAAGTAGAATATCCTGAAGCTATTTTTGGAGAAGGAATTTCAATTTTAAATGGTAAAATTTATCAATTGACGTACAAGCAAAACGAGTGCTATGTGTATGATGTAAATACCTTTAAAAAATTAAAAACATTACCTTATTATAAACCTATGGAAGGTTGGGGAATGACGAATGATGGCAAGAATTTGTATTTTAATGATGGTTCAGAAAAAATTCATATTGTTGACCCAGAAACATTGCAACAAATTGACTATTTAAATGTATATTCGGGCAATTCAAAAGTTCCTTATATCAATGAATTGGAATGGGTTGATGGAAAAATTTACAGCAATATTTATCAACGAAATTTTGTTATTGTCATCAATCCAAAAAATGGTGCTGTTGAAGCGATGTTAGACTTATCCGATTTAGAAAAAAAGCGAACTAAATTAGCCGATGTTGATGTGCTTAACGGAATTGCTTACAACCCAAAAACTAAAACCTTTTTTGTAACGGGCAAAAATTGGGATAAGATGTTTGAAATCAAGATAAACCAATAAGATGTCAAATACAACTAAAAGTAGTTTAGTTCCGAAACCATGTCAGGAGAATTGGCTTGAAATGAATCCTGAAGAAAAAAGCCGATTTTGTACCCTATGTCAGAAAAATGTTTTTGACTACGACAATGAAAAAGCGATAAATACAGATGAAGTTTGTTTGCGTTATGCAACGTCACTCCAAAATACTACTAAACCAAAATCTGCTATTTTAACCAAAATTTCGAAACTATTCATCAAAAGAAAATAAAAAAAATCGAGTGAATTAAACTCGATTTTTTTTAACTTATTTTTTTCTACTGTCTACATATTCCATTTTAGCCGCATCGAACACTAACTTATTTTCTTGCGTTTTGTTCTTTTGTTTCACCGAACCATCAGGATTTAACGTAAATTCAAAACCTTCTCTTCGCATCTTTTCTTGGGTTTCACTTACCTGTTTCATTTTATCTAAAAAGACTTTCTCAGTGATATGATTGGTTAGTTGTGTATTGTAAAAAACCAGTTTTTTTGATGAGATTTCATAAATATTAGAATAAATGGTCGTAATATCTTCTGTTTTTAAATCGGTTTTGTTTTGTGTAACTTCAGTCCAAGTCAATAAATACAATTTGGTACCACTTGCAGTGAACGACGTTAATTTACAATTGGTTGGTGCAAATTTAGCATCAGCTGCCTTGATCACAATAGCATCTTTGGGTTTGCCATTTTCAGTAATTGTCAATTGAAAATTTCCCGACTTTACTTCAGCCACTAAATTATCGGCTTTAGCCAAACCAACAGTTGCTTTGGATGCTGCAGTAGCTTTCTTTTTTTGACCAACAGCGGTAGCCAACACGAAAGAAAGCGCTACCAACAAAATTATTTTTTTCATAGAATTAAATTGATGTTTAATGAACGACCAATATAGCAAATTATTTGTTTGATTACTGTTAAATAAAAAAACCGAGTTATTGCTAACTCGGTTTACTATTAAAATGTAGTACTAATTACTTAGTTCTTATTTTACCTCTTCAAAATCTACATCTTGAGTTTGGTCGCCATTAGCGTCGGCTTGTGGCTGTGCTTCTTGGGCTTTACCTGCATCACCTTGAGCATACATTGCTTCAGTGGCAACTTTCCAAGCAGCATTCACGTTATCAAGACCTTTTTGAATGGCTTCTAAATCTTGATTTTGGTGTGCCATTCTCAATTCAGTTAAAGCCGCTTCAATACCTACTTTATGATCGTCAGATAATTTATCGCCCAACTCTTTCAATTGACTTTCAGTTTGGAAAATCATACTGTCAGCTTCGTTCAATTTATCAGCTTTCTCTCTAGCAACTCTATCATTTTCTGCATTCATTTCAGCATCTTTCTTCATTCTTTCGATTTCTTCTGGAGTTAAACCTGAAGAAGCTTCAATACGAATGTCGTGAGATTTACCTGTTCCTTTATCTGTAGCAGACACTTTGATGATACCATTAGCATCAATATCAAATGTTACTTCAATTTGAGGAACACCTCTTGGTGCTGGTGGAATTCCATCTAAGTGGAAACGACCGATAGTTTTATTATCTGCGGCCATCGTTCTTTCACCTTGCAATACGTGAATTTCAACACTTGGTTGATTGTCCGCAGCCGTTGAGAAAACTTGTGATTTTTTAGTTGGAATAGTAGTGTTAGACTCAATTAATTTGGTCATCACATTACCCATAGTTTCAATTCCTAATGATAAAGGTGTCACGTCTAATAACAATACATCTTTTACATCACCCGTTAAAACACCACCTTGAATGGCAGCACCAATAGCTACAACTTCATCAGGATTCACTCCTTTTGATGCTTTTTTACCAAAGAATTTTTCTACTTGCTCTTGAATTACTGGAATTCTTGTAGAACCTCCAACCAAGATTACTTCATCAATATCAGAAGTTGACAAACCTGCATCTTTCAACGCTTTAGCAACGGGTTCCATTGAACGTTTTACTAAAGTTTCAGCCAATTGCTCAAATTTAGCACGAGTTAATGTTTTAACTAAGTGTTTTGGTCCTGAAGCTGTAGCTGTAACATACGGCAAGTTAATTTCTGTTTGAGTTGAAGATGACAATTCAATTTTAGCTTTTTCAGCAGCTTCTTTCAAACGTTGTAACGCCATTGGATCTTTACGTAAATCAACACCTTCTTCGCTGTTGAATTCGTTAGCCATCCAATCGATGATTACTTGATCAAAATCGTCTCCACCTAAGTGTGTATCTCCATTGGTAGATAATACTTCAAAAACTCCGTCACCTAATTCAAGAACAGAAATATCAAATGTACCTCCACCTAAATCGTAAACTGCAATTTTTTGGTCTTTACCTTGTTTGTCCAATCCATAAGCTAATGCCGCAGCAGTGGGCTCATTGATGATACGCATTACTTTCAATCCTGCAATTTCACCGGCTTCTTTTGTAGCTTGACGTTGTGCATCGTTAAAATAAGCTGGTACTGTGATAACTGCTTCTGTAACGGTTTGACCCAAATAGTCTTCAGCAGTTTTTTTCATTTTTTGAAGTGTCATTGCTGACAATTCTTGTGGTGTATAAAGTCTTCCGTCAATATCAACACGTGGTGTGTCATTATCTCCTTTAACCACTTTATACGCTACAGTCGATGCTTCTTTAGCACTTTCTGAATATTTATTACCCATAAATCTTTTTACAGATGCTATGGTTTTAGTAGGATTTGTTACTGCCTGTCTTTTTGCAGGGTCACCTACTTTAATTTCGCCACCTTCTACAAATGCAATTACAGATGGTGTAGTTCTTTTTCCTTCTGCATTAGCAATTACAACTGGTTCTCCACCTTCCATAACAGCAACACATGAATTGGTTGTACCTAAATCGATACCAATAATTTTTCCCATTTTTTTTATCTCCTTTTTTTGTTTTCTTTTGATTGCTCCTCTAGGAGTGAGCAGCGTTTTTCAACACGTTTTCACAAATGACAAGTATTGTGCCAAGCGATAAATTGGTTAAAATTGTCAGTTTTAAAGGAAAATTATATGACAAGTTGTCGCAAATTTTGTATTTTTTAGAAGCTATTTACTTCATCAGTTCGCTCTTTTGGAGCTCGTGTCCAGTTTTTGCCTGTATCTTGCTTCGTAAACTACGCAAGGATGCCAGCTCTACCTGGGCTAGGAATTAACTATGTTATTACACTTTATTGTTCTTTTTATTTTCTAACCAATATTCTACTAACAAAATGAGAACAAATCCAACCAAATAGCAACCTAAATCTGCTGTAGAATAAGACGTTCCAATCACCACACGTGCTAATCTCGAATTTTGAAGGTGTAAAATCGAAATCAAATCACAATATTGTCCCAATTCAATACCAAAAGCAAAAAGTAAAACAAATACCGCCATCTTGATTTTTGAAACTTTTAGAAAACTCATCAAAAAGCAATAGATCAAAATAACCACCAAAACATCTCCAAAAAAAGGTCGAATAAAATCGTCGTGCACATACAAGGCTATCACTACCTCTGTTAAAAAAAGTACCACAAAAAAAGCCAAATAATTATATTTCAATTTAATAGCCAAAACTTGATTTTATTAAGAATAACAAAATCAAATGTAGCTTAAAAAATCTAATTCTTTCCGTTATATTTGCCTTTACTAAAACGATATAGTTTATGGAAGAATGTATTTCTGTATTTGACATGTTAAAAATTGGTGTCGGACCATCGAGTTCGCACACTTTGGGGCCTTGGCGTGCTGCCGAACGATTTTTAGCCGAACTCAAACAAGAAAACCTTCTTGAAAATGTATCCCATATTAAAGTCGATTTGTTTGGTTCTTTATCACTTACCGGAATTGGTCACGCTACCGATTTAGCGGTCATGCTGGGATTAAGTGGTCAAGATCCCGAGTACATTCCGGTTCAAAATATCGACAAAATCATTTCGTCCATAAAAACTAATAAACAAATCAACCTTGGTAATCAATTTCCTATTGCGTTTGATTTTGATAAAGACATTGTCTTCAATAAAAACTTCTTGCCATTTCATGCTAATGGAATGACTTTTACCGCCAAAACAGCAACTCAAGAATATGCGTCAACCTTCTACTCTATTGGTGGTGGCTTTGTGGTGAAAGAAGAACGCATCAACGCCAAAAAGAAATTAGCCATCAAATGTGCGTTTCCATATCCTATTCAAAATGCAGAAGAATTACTGCAGTATTGTACCACTCAAAACCGAAAAATTTCTGAAGTGGTTTACGATAATGAAAAATCGATGCGCTCTGAAGAAGAAATTCACAACGAGTTAATGCGCATTTGGAACACCATGCTCGAATGTATGTACATTGGATGTCATAGTGAAGGCATACTTCCTGGCGGATTGAATGTGCGCCGACGTGCTTTTGACATGCATCAAGGTCTAATAGGATTGTCCAACTACAATTCGCCTCAAGAATGGCTCGAGTGCATTAGAAAAACCGAAGTGAAATTTCGTCAAATTCTTAAATGGGTGTCGTGTTTTGCTTTAGCGGTTAACGAAGTTAATGCGGCTTTAGGTCGTGTCGTTACGGCACCAACCAACGGAAGCGCTGGAGTAATTCCAGCGGTTTTAATGTATTATTTAGTGATTGAAAACCATGACGCTGGTGAAAAAGAAATCAAACAATTTCTGATGGTGGCTGGCGAAATTGGCAGTATTTTCAAAAAAGGTTCTACGATATCAGCAGCTATGGGTGGTTGTCAGGCAGAAATTGGCGTTTCGTCAGCCATGGCAGCAGCTGCGTTGTGTGAAGTAATGGGTGGCACTCCCGATCAAGTGCAAATGGCAGCCGAAATTGCCATGGAACATCATCTCGGGTTGACTTGCGACCCTATTGGCGGTTTGGTTCAAATTCCGTGTATCGAGCGCAATACTATGGGTGCTATTAAAGCCATTAATGCTGCCGAGTTGGCAATGGAGACCGATGCTAAAAATGCCAAAGTGCCTTTGGATAAAGTCATTAATACCATGTGGCAAACGGCTAAAGATATGAATTCCAAATATAAAGAAACCTCCGAAGGTGGATTAGCTGTAGCCGTTAACGTGGCTGATTGTTAGTACATCGATTAAAATTCGAAACTCAAACTCGTAGTTATAAAAAAATCTTCAGGAGTGAGTTGATTGTTTTTTACAAACACTTTTTCTTTACTGTCAAAGTAGCGCACTTCAGTTCTAAATTTCATTTTTGAATTGATTAAATAATCAAAATTCAAAGAAACACCTGTTGTTTTAAACGCATTAGGTGTAGCAATCATAACATTTTTTACATCTTGATAATACTCTGCTCGAAGTGCCGTTTGCCATTTTGAATTGATGGTATATTGTGCTATAATCACTGGACTAAACCAATTGGCGTGCACTTCGTTTCGAGAAGAAGTGTCTTGCAAACCAAAATCGAAACCTCCAATAGTTCGCCATTTCGAATTCCATTTGTAGTCCCAATAAATGTTGGTGAAATAACGCATTAATAATTCGGAACCATAATATTCTCTACCCACAAAATTACTCCAATTAATTGTTGATTTATCGGATGGTTTGTAAACCATTTGAGTTCCTATTGAGGGAATACTATTTTTTTCTGGTTTTGAAATGCGCTGCCAACCATTCAAGATTAATCCCGAAAAATTCCATTTATCGGACGGTTTGTATGAATATTTAATTCCGGTTACAAAATACGGTGAATTTTCAGCCAAAATAGAACGTGTTAAAGTCAAGTTAGTCGCCGTTGTAGCCGATTCAAAACCAATATGACTGGGCATAATTCCTACTTCAATGGTTTGCTTTTTATGTTGATCCAAATACAATCCTAAATAGGCTTCGCTAACATATTTTATTTTTTCATTAGCATAATTATCTTCAACATAAGTACCCGAATGTAATGCAATACTTCCGTACATATTTTCATATTCCAGTTTGGCTCTAAGCAAGCCCAGATTGACATTGAGCTCATTGTGTCGGTTATAATTGTATAAAAAAGGCAACTTCTTTTCCGATTGAGGTTGATTAAAATCATACGAATAATAGGTATCTAAAAACCCCGAAAATGTTACTTTAACCTCACTTTTTTCTTGTGAAAAACTAGAAAAACTGCAACAAACAATTAGTAAAAAAGAATAAAAGAAGTGTTTCATACGAACCTTATTTAGAAAACTCTAAAAATAAAAATGCAAATCTAAACGCTTTTTTGACATTTAGATTTGCATTCGTATGAAACTTACTTTTTTTAATTAAATTCTAAATAAAATAGCAAAAATGAGTCGGTTTTCCATTTTAACCAAATCAGGTTTCCAATCGGTTGGCAAAGCTGTAGTGGTGTAACCTGTTGGTGAAGTAACACCGCCACTACCCGCAAAATAAGGAACATTCGCCTCTCTATGAACAAATTCTATTCGAAAAGTTATGCTTTGGTTGGGCATGAAATCAAAATTGGTAGAACAATCCCAACCTTTAAATTCATCGCCTGGATTGGCCGAAAAGGGATGCGTCCCAGCCGTTTGAGTTGGATTATTAGGATTCGGTAACGGACTCGCATCTCCTGTGGGATACAATACTAAATACCTTCCAGGATTGGTCATATAACCACCACCAATAGTCCAAGCAAGCTTATTTTGGTTGAACCAAATTCGGTTATACACCATACCACTCAAGAAATACTGTGAAGGTGTGTTGGCATCTCCATTAAATCCTTTAACACCATCACCCGATTCAAATCCGATATCAAAGGTAGAGGAAAAAGCCGCACGACTCACACCTTTAGCTTTAGGTTGGTTGTAATAGCGCACCAACAAACTATTATCCGAATGAAAGCGCTTTCTGTTTGGTAATCCTGCAGCATCAGTACCATAATAATCGTTACTTAATAGTTTGACAGCTTCATTAGGACACCACGTAATATTTCCTCCTACTCCGGGCATACTGTTGAATTTACCATAACTCTGCCATCCGTTAATCAACCAACCTTCAATTTTTAATTTTTTCGTTGGAAAGATTTGAATACGCAAACCATTGAAAAACCATTGCGTATTGTCGGATGTAAAAGAAGCTTGGTATTCCCAATTTTCAACTTGATAATACGAATTCAAACCGATGTAGGACATGAACATTCCGGCGTCCACATTAATGCCGTACCATTTATTAAAATGATACCCTGCATAGGCTTCAGACAAATAGCGATACACATTATCCAATTGGTATTGACCGCGATAGACACTGTAATCGTTTCGTGGAATCACCGTAGAACGCGTGCCAAATTGCATCATGATTTTACCGCGAGCACCTTCATAGTTAAATTCACCACCCAAATTAGCACTAGAAACTTGCATTTCGTTATTGCGTGCCAAAGCAGTAGAACCCACAACGGTATTGTCATTTGGATTGTTAAACGAATGGGTGTAATTGGCATCAAGCATAACGCTTCCTGTAAAATATTTTGACGTTAAAACCGAGTTGGTTCGTCGGTCAGAACCGTTTTGCCAAGTTTGATCCATACCTTCAAAAGGTGTTTTGACTTTAGTCGAATCAGTCTGTCCAAAAAATATAGCTGAATAGAACAGTGCTCCTAAAAAAATGTTTGTTTTCATGTTTGTTTTGTTTGTTTATTTTCGTTCTAATTGTAAGTTGGTCATGGGTTGGTATACTATAGGAACATTTTCTATGGCCACATCACTTTTATCCAATCCAAAGGCTTTGGCATCAGAAAGTGACAGGTTTTTTAACCAATAATACGAATGCAATAAGAATCCTTCCTTCATAGCAAATTCATTTTCTGCAGAAAGAAATTTCTCAATAATGATGAATTTAAAGTCGGGTTCGCTATTGTATTTTGTTGAACCATCTGGGCGAATGTGTAAGTTCAATTCTTTTTTACTCATTAAATCCTGAACAATTTTTTTGAAATACAACTCTACTTTGGGTTGCACTCTAAATCCGATATTCAATACGATTTTGATGACTTTATCGTCTAATAATTCGATTACTTCATAGTTTAAGGTAAACGGTTCATTGGTTCGATTAATGTGAAAAAACCAGTAAATATCAGCTCTTTTGGGTTGTTTAGCGAAAATGGATTTGATGATTTTTTCTTCAATTTCATAAGTTCGATCAGCTTTTGATAAATAGATTAAATGCGTAGCATATTTCGGAATGGCATCGTCTTCACTCAATGCTTTCAACAAGGAAGTTTGCTCTACCAAATTAATGAATTTTACAAATCGATTGTTGATTTTACGAGAATAATACCAAACATACATCACCATAAAAATGAATAATTCAAAGAATAAAAACATCCATCGTTCTTTAATTTTAGAGACATTAGCAATGAAAAAAGACACTTCAATTAAAGCAAATACAATCAGTATTAAAGTAACCCACGATTTGTGTATTTTTTTAATATAAACCAAGTAATACGTTAGTAAAACAGTGGTCATCATCATGGCAATAGTGATGGAAAAACCATATGCAGCTTCCATATTGGTGGAGTTTTTGAAATATAAAATCATCAAAATACACCCAAACCAAAGTATGTTATTTATAGAGGGAATATAAATTTGCCCTTTTAAATTGGTTGGATTTTTAAGAGTAACCCGTGGCCAAAAGTTCAACGATATAGCCTCATTAATTAACGTAAACGAACCGCTAATTAAAGCCTGAGATGCGATGATGGTGGCGAATGTAGATATAATTACACCTGCCAATAAAAACCAATGTGGCATGATGGCATAAAATGGGTTTCTGCCATCTAGGAATTCTTTTCCTTGATTCATCAACCAAGCCGATTGCCCCAAATAGTTCACAACCAAACTTATTTTTACAAAAATCCAAGTCAAACGAATATTCTCTTTACCACAATGCCCCAAGTCGGAATACAATGCTTCAGCACCAGTAGTACATAGGAAAACAGCGCCTAACAACCAGAAGCCTTTTGGATATTGTGTTAGCAATTCATACCCATACATAGGATTTAATGCTTTGATGATTCCAGGATGATGAATGATTTGTGATACTCCTAAAACCAGAAGCATACTGAACCAAATGAACATGGCCGGGCCAAATATCGAACCCACTTTTTGAGTTCCAAAGCGTTGAAAAATAAACAATCCCGATAAAATTACAATCACAATGGGAATAGTGGGAATATTCGGAATTATATCGCCCAATCCTTCTACCGCAGAAGCAACTGAAATGGGTGGTGTAATAATTCCATCGGCTAAAAGTGTGGTTGCTCCTAGAATAGTTGGAATCACTAACTTCCCTTTCCCAAAACGTTTTACTAATGCATAAAGCGAAAAAACACCGCCTTCACCGTGATTGTCGGCCGAAAGTGTGAGGATAATGTATTTTAAAGTGGTTTGAAAAGTAAGCGTCCAAAACACACAAGAAACACCACCGTAAACTAGTAATTCGTTTATAGGTTTGTCGCCAATAATGGCTTTCATTACATACAACGGACTGGTTCCAATATCACCATAAATGATGCCGAGTGCTACTAAAAGCGATACTGCTGTTATTTTTTGTTTGGTTGAAGGATTCATTATTTTAGAATTTAAGAATTTAAGTATTAGAAAAAATTGAGCACAAAAGACCTTCATCGCGAGTTTAAAACAAGCAATTCAATTGGTAATTCGACAAGATTAGTTTGAAATTTTAAGACGTATTGAAGCGATATCCTACGCCCGATTCGGTGATAATGAATTTAGGTCGGTTAGGATCGTCTTCAATTTTTTTACGAAGTTGCGCCACAAAAACGCGCAAGTATTGCGTTTGTTCGGAATAGCTTTGACCCCAAATTTCTTTGAGAATATATTGATGGGTCAATACACGTCCGTCATTTTTTATTAAAAGCGTAAGTAAATTATATTCAGTAGCCGTAAACTTTATAATTTCATTGTTTACTTTAACTATTCTAGAAACCAAATCGACTGAAATATTTCCAAAAGTGAGTATCGATTCGTTGGTTACACTCGATTTACTTCGCAACGCAGTTCGAATACGTGCTAATAATTCTTGAGTTCGAAAAGGCTTAGTCAAATAATCGTTAGCGCCATTGTCTAATGCTTTCACAATTTCTTCTTCGGCGCTCTTAACCGTTAAAATGATGATTGGATTGTGGTACCATTCGCGCAATTTGACCAAAACATCTTGACCGTCTTCATCAGGCAAACCCAAATCTAAGAGAATCAAATCGGGTTGATGGCTTGCTGCGGCAGTAATTCCTTCTTTTCCATTTACGGCAAAATAAACTTTATACTCATTGGCTTCTAGTGAAATTTCAAGCAACTTTCGTATTTGAATTTCATCGTCTATGACCAATATGGAAAATCCGTTATTCATTTTTTAAAGAATTAATGGGTAAACAATCAACATTAAATTCTAAGGTAAAAACGGCACCGCTTTCTTCACCATTTTGCAAAGTAATACTACCATTTTGAGCTTCAACGAAGCCTTTCACAATAGACAAACCCAAACCAGTTCCGCCGGTTTTTGAATCTTTAAATCTATGAAATTTATCGAAAGCACGATCAATTTCTTCTGGTGGAAATCCATAGCCATTATCAGAAATAGTGATGATGCATTTTTTAATCAAATCAATATGCACTTCATAATCCACATCCACATCGTATTTCGCACTAATTTCTATGTTTGCTCCTTTTGGCGTATGTTGTGCACAATTGTAAACCAAATTGTAAATAATTTGTTCCATCAATCCATAATCCAATTTGAATAAAGGTAAATTTTCGTCTATTTTATAGGAAATGTGATGGTCTTTTGTTTCTTCAGAAAGCCGACTGCAAACATTATAAATAATTTCCTTAACATCACACCAATCTAATTTAGGATGAATATATCCTGATTCTAAACGCGACATGTTCAGCAAATTTTCTACTTGATAGTTCAACTTCATTGACGCTTTCTCAATTTCATTATGCAATTTTTGTTGGGTTTCTGACGATAAGTTCACATTTTTTTGTTGCAAGGTATCGATAGAACCTAAAATAGCAGCAATCGGTGTGCGCAATTCGTGCGATAAAGAATCGAGTAACGTATTGTATAATTTTAAAGTACTGGCACGTGTTTCTTTAATTTGAATAGCGCGTTGCATTCTTCGAAATTTATTAGTTAAAACGGCATTAATCAAAGCAATGATAAAGAACATAATGAGCAAAAATGCATCTTGAACATTATCAATGTGAAGTGTGTAATAAGGCTTGATGAATAAATAATCTAAAGCCAAAGCACTCAAGATAGCGGCTAATAAAACTGGTCTTATTTCGAGGAAAATAGCTAATAGAGAAACTAAAAGCAATAAAACATATCCTATGATTTTATAATCGATTGTATCTCTTACGATAAGACTCAATAAGGAAAGAATAACAACTGATACTACACTAATTAGGTATTGGTTGGGTGTATTCTTTTTAAACAACTTATCCATTGCTTCTAATTTTTGACAAAGTTACGGCGTTAGTTGTAAGTAAAAAATAGTATTCTCTTGCGATTGTATAAAGATTTTATAAAGATTTCCTTCTGGTATCAATACAATAGATAATTTTCCAACTATTGTTTTCTTTAAAAAGTGTAAAAGCATTGACTCCCGAATGACTTAACTTGCCATTTATGTAGAATTCATAGGGCGTCCAAACGTGTGCCATAGCTCCATCTACTTTTATAGTAAAGCCCAACAGCTTTTCTTGAAATGTGATGTTGTTTGGAATTGAAGCAATCGACTTGTAAAATTCAGTACTGGATTCATCGATTAATTTAGCGCCTTTAGCATTTTCTTGAATGGATTGTAAAATCATTTTATCCGAACATATTGCTTTCATTTTCAAAGTATCTTTGGCATGAAAAGCAACAAAAAATTGTTCAATGGTAGTTTTTGCTTCTTGCTCTTGAGCATGGATGAAATGGCTTAAAAGTAAAATGATAAAAAGTAAAATCTTTTTCATAGAAAATTAGGCATTTAATAGTAGTGATTGGAATAAAAAGTTATCTCCAATATTTTCTTGTGCAATTGGTAAGAAAAGATACCAGAGTAAAAAATCAAATACATAATCATTTTCGTCAGAAAAAGTGTTTATTCTCACTATTGCTTTTCGATTTTCAGTAGACAATCCATAGGCTAATAGTTCTTTTTCCCCATCTAAAATGACATATTCTGCCATAGGATTATTTCGGATTCTAAGTTTTAATTGCCTTCCCTTATACTCTAAAATTATAGCACTAGCATACCATTTTTCAATACGAGAAGTCATAATTTTGGTTTGTGATGCGTCAGTAATTTCAAAATTACTATTCCAAAAACCGGTGTATTTTAAAGTATAAATAGCATTCCCAATGGTAAATAATGCCCTTCTATCATTTTGAGAATAAATAACTTCTAAAGTGCCGATACTATTTCCGTCAATTTCAAAAGAATACAAACCTTGCTTTACGGTTTTCCAAATTTTAGTAGTTTCCATTTTGATTACTTTACTAGTTAAACTAATCTATTAGTAGCTCTAAAAATCAAAACGTTACAAAAATATTTTACCAGCCTTCACTCAATCCATTTTGGAGTGCGTTTTGGTATTTTTCTACATCAAATTTATACAAATCAGGGGCTTTGTGCGCACCACCTTTTCTGCTTTCATCTAATTTTTCAAGAATATCATAACGGAGCATTTTTCTGTAAAAATTACCACGGTTCAGTTTTTTACCCAAAATAATCTCATACAACTTTTGGAGTTCGGGCATGGTGAATTTTTCGGGTAATAAATTTAAACCAATTGGCTTATGATTCAGTTGTTTTCGAAGTGTCATTAATGCTTTGTCCAATATAAAGCGATGGTCCATCATAAATTCGGGTAAATCATCAATAGAAACCCATTCGCAGGCATCCGAAATTTCATCAATAACCAAATTGACTTTTGAATAATCGACTAATGCGTAAAATCCAATAGAAAGAAATCGCTGCTTATTCCAAAGTGTATCCGAATAGTCTTTAAAAAAATCTTCCGAGCGATTCAAATCTCCAAAAACACGGAATTGTTGCAGGTAAATATTCTCTGCTCCAGTTCTGTCAAACAAGATTCTGTTGGCAGCATCGCTTAAATTTTCAGACTTCAAAATATAACCACCGGGAAGCGCCCATTGGTTTTGATCCTTAATTTTGGTGACTAAAACTTTTAACTCGGTGTTGTAAAACCCAAAAACCACACAATCAATAGAAAGATGCGGTAAATAGATTTCCCAGGAAACTTCCGACTTTTCTTCAAGAATTCTTTTAATGTCCATAATTATAAATTCTTTGCAAAATTACGAATAAGATTATGTTTAATACAATAAATCTATACATTTCAAAAAAATAATTACCAATTTTTTGCAAATATTAAAAAATAGATTTAATATTGCTTCATATTGAAGCAATGAAAAAATTAACTTCTGTAAAAAAATAAACCATGAAAAAACATTCCATTTCAAAAATTGCCAAAACATCACTGTTATCGGCATTAATTATTTCGGGGATTTCTTGGAAAACTAATCCTGTAAAAACAGATGCAGACGGAAATCCAATTATCACCATAAACGGATTTACCTTTTCCGATTTTAATCAAAACGGTATGCTAGACATCTATGAAGATTATAGACTTCCTATGGCGGATCGCGTGAAAGATTTGTTAAGCAAATTGACTGACGAAGAAAAAACCAATTTATTAGTTGGAATTGGAATGCCCGGTTTTGATCCTGTAAAATTTACGTTTAATCCAGAAGCCGATTTAGGTAAAGTGCCTGGAGCCGCTGGAGGTACTTATGAAATCAAACGATTGGGTTTGGTTTCGGTTATTGTTTCTGATGGACCTGCTGGATTGCGCATCAACCCTACTCGCGATAAAGACACCAATACCTATTATGCCACTGCATTTCCAGTAGGAACTGCTCTAGCTTCTACTTGGAATACCGAACTAATCAACACTGTTGGTAAAGCCATGGGGAATGAAGTTAAAGAATATGGTGTTGATGTGTTATTAGGACCAGGAATGAACATTCATAGAAATCCGCTTTGTGGGAGAAATTTTGAATACTATTCAGAAGATCCATTGTTAACAGGTAAAATTTCGGCTGCTATGGTAAACGGAATTCAATCGAATGGTGTTGGAACTTCGGTTAAACATTTTGCGGCCAACAATCAAGAGCGCAATCGAATGGGCATCAATGCACACATCAGCGAAAGAGCGTTGCGTGAAATCTATTTAAGAGGTTTTGAAATTAGTGTTAAAGAAGCTCAGCCTTGGACAGTAATGTCGTCTTACAACTCAATTAATGGTACTTTCACATCCGAACGAAAAGATTTATTGACTACCGTCTTAAGAGACGAATGGGGATTTAAAGGTCTAGTAATGACCGATTGGTTTGGAGGCTACAATAGCTTTATGGCACCGTTTGCCCCTAATGCAGTAAATAATGTTGCCGCTCAGATTGCTGCAGGAAACGACCTAATTATGCCAGGCTTACCTGCCCAAAAGAAAGCTGTTTTAGAAAGTATTAAAAATGGAAAACTAAGCAAAGCTGATGTAGATCGAGATCTTTCTAAAATATTAGAATTGATTTTGAAATCGCCTTCTATGAATAAATACAATTATTCAAATAAACCCAATTTGAAAGCAAATGCTGAAGTTACGAGACAAGCGGCGGCTGAAGGAACTATTCTTTTAAAAAATGACAAAAACACCTTACCGTTCACATCTAAATCGGTGCCTTTAGCAGTTTTCGGAGTAACATCCTACGATTTTATTTCGGGCGGAACGGGAAGTGGCGATGTAAACGAAGCCTACTCCATTTCTTTAATTGATGGTTTAACTAATGCTGGCTTTTCTATTGATAAAGAATTAGAAAGCATATACAAACCATATACTGCCGGACAAAAGGAAAAAGAAATGGATCGTCGCAAAAAAGAAGGTGGCTTACTGGCTACTCCTAAAAGACTTTCTGAATTGGAATTAAGCCGTGACTATATCGCTAACAAAGCGAATACCTCTGAAATGGCTTTAATTACTATAGGAAGAAATGCAGGTGAAGCCGCCGATAGAACTGTAAACGACGATTTCAATTTGGCTGCCGACGAAGTAACTCTAATCCATAAAGTTGCTGATGCTTTTCATGCCAAAGGCAAAAAAGTGGTGGTAGTTTTAAATATTGGTGGCGTAATTGAAACGGCAAGTTGGAGAGACAAAGTAGATGCAATTATTTTGCCATGGCAACCAGGCCAAGAAGGTGGAAATTCGGTAGCGGATGTAATCACAGGAAAAGTAAATCCTTCGGGAAGATTGACAATGACATTTCCAATAAACTATGAAGATGCTGCTGCAACTAAAAATTGGATTGGAACTCCGGCCGAAAATCCAACAAGCGTTACTTATGAAGAAGGTGTTTATGTGGGATACCGTTATTTCAATACTTTCAACGTAAAACCTTCTTACGAATTTGGATATGGCTTATCCTATACTTCTTTTGATTATTTGGATGTAAAATTGAGTTCAAAATCATTTTCGGGTAAAATGACCGTTTCGGTTACTGTAAAAAATACAGGAAAAATAGCTGGAAAAGAAGTTGTAGAATTGTATGTATCGGCTCCATCTAAATCAATTGACAAACCGACATCCGAATTAAAAGCTTTTGGCAAAACCAATGTATTACAACCTGGCGAAAGTCAGACCCTAACCCTAACTTTAAACCCTAAAGAATTAGCGTCATTCATTGCTGCTAGAAACGCTTGGATTGCAGAAGCTGGAACCTATAAAGTAGCGGTAGGAAGCTCCTCTTTAAACATCAGAAAATCAGTCGATTTTAACCTTGCCAAAGAATTAGTAGTGGAAAAAACCAATTCCTCATTTGCTAGTGATATCAAATTTGCCGATTTAAAACCGTAATTATTTTTTTAGTTTGGAATAATTATTTTAAAAATGGATTCGATGTATTTCGGGTCCATTTTTTTATTTCAAAACAATTAGTTTTAGTACTTTTACAATCTCAAAATTACATTTATGTCAGTAGCTAAAAAAGATTACAAAAGAATCACCGTAAAATCATTAGTTGAAATGAAAGCCAATGGCGAAAAAATTTCAATGCTCACTGCCTACGATTTCACCATGGCAAAAATTGTAGATACCGCTGGTGTTGATGTAATTTTGGTTGGAGATTCGGCAAGTAATGTTATGGCAGGTCACGAAACTACTTTGCCCATTACATTAGATCAAATGATTTACCATGCCAGTAGTGTAGTTCGCGCGATAGAAAGAGCACTTGTAGTAGTAGATTTACCTTTTGGAAGCTATCAATCCGACTCTAAAGAAGCGTTGCGTTCTTCGATTAGAATTATGAAAGAAAGTGGTGGACATGCCGTTAAATTAGAAGGCGGAAGTGAAATTAAAGATTCCATCAAGAAAATATTAAACGCCGGAATTCCGGTTATGGGACATTTGGGCTTAACCCCACAATCGATATATAAATTCGGAACCTACACTGTTAGAGCTAAAGAAGAAGCTGAAGCAGAAAAATTATTGGATGACGCCAAATTGCTCGAAAAACTAGGCTGTTTTGCCTTAGTTTTAGAAAAAATTCCAGCTCATTTAGCCGAAAAAGTAGCTCAAAGTATTTCTATTCCAGTAATCGGAATTGGTGCTGGTGGTGGCGTTGACGGTCAAGTTTTAGTTATCCACGATATGTTGGGTATGAACAACGAATTCAGTCCGCGTTTTTTAAGACGTTATCTCAATCTATACGAACAAATGACTGGCGCCATCGGTCAGTATGTTAGCGATGTAAAAAGTAAAGATTTTCCGAATGCTAATGAGCAGTATTAGTATGGATTTTTAGATAATTAGATTGTTAGATTTATGCATAGATTTAAAGATTTGGAAATTTGGAAACTAAGCAGACAATTTTGTACCCAAATTTATGCTACTACTTCAAATTTTCCTGATGATGAAAAATTTGGTCTTACTAATCAACTACGAAGAGCATCCGTATCCATTCCATCAAACATAGCTGAAGGTTGTTCAAGAAGCAGCAATAAAGATTTTTCGCGATTTCTTGAGATTTCAATAGGTTCAACTTATGAAATAGAAACTCAACTATTAATAGCATTTGATTTAGGTTATATTAATCAGGATAAATTAGATGAATTAAGTACAGATTTGAATAAAATCATCAAAATGATTTCTAAATTTCGTTCTTCATTGGGAATCCAATAATCTAATTATCTAAAAATCCAATAATCAATCTTGAAAATTATTTCCAACAAATCCAACCTCCAAATTCTGCACGAAGACAATCATATTATTGTGGTTAATAAACGTGTAGGCGATATTGTACAAGGTGATAAAACTGGTGATAAACCACTTTCTGATGTAGTTAAAGAATACCTTAAAGACAAATACAACAAGCCTGGAGATGTTTTTTTGGGTGTGGTGCATCGTCTAGACAGACCCACAACGGGTATTGTCGTTTTTGCTAAAACATCTAAAGCGTTAGAGCGATTAAATAAAATGTTTAGTCAACGAGAAACTCAAAAAACCTATTGGGCTGTGGTTAAAAACAAACCACCTAAATCGCAGGATATTCTGATACATTTTCTGAAAAGAAATGAAAAAAACAATACGTCTAAGGCTCATACAAAAGAAGTTCCAGAAAGCAAAAAAGCCTCTTTAGAGTATAAAATTATTAAAGAATTAAACAACTATTTTGCTTTAGAAATTAATCTTCATACAGGAAGACATCATCAAATTAGAGCACAATTATCTGCAATTGGATGTCCTATAAAAGGTGATTTAAAATATGGTTTCGATCGAAGCAATCCCGATGGTGGTATTCACCTTCATGCAAGAAAACTAAGCTTTTCTCATCCAGTAACAAAAGAAAATCTGACCTTGATTGCGCCTACTCCCAACGATGTAATTTGGAATGCAGTGTAAACTAATTCATGTTTTTTTTCGTTTATTAAACAGTTATAGTATCTTTATAAAACATTAACCTAAATCTTTTATTCATGAAAAAAATAAGTGTAATTGTATTAGCGCTATTAGCCTACTCAGGTTTTTCACAAGATCATTTTGCAGGTGTTAGCACCTCAAGTCGTGTGGGAATTTTAAATGCTTCCCTAAATCCAGCCGAATTGGCCAACATGTCTAATAAGTTTGAAGTGAATGTTATAGGGATGAGCTTTAATGTTTCTAATAATAAAATTGGTTATAGCGATTTATTTTCAAATGCTGATTTACAATCCCTACTCTTTCAAGGTTCAGACCCAGTCAATATGCGTATTGATGCAGAGGTTTTAGGCCTAGGATTAGCGATGAAATATAAAAACTGGGGTTTTGCCATCACATCTAAAGCTCATGGTAAATTGGATGTTATCGATGTCGATCCAAAACTTGGAGATGCTTTGGTCAATTCGGGATTAAACAGTGCTTTTGGTTCTTCAACGATTAGCAACAACTACAACCAAAGATTGAACGGAACTACTTGGGGTGAAGTGGGTTTTACATTGTCTAGAAATCTTATCGATAAAGAAAAATACAAACTAAATATTGGTGCTACATTCAAATTATTATTTCCTGGTTCGTATGCCAATTTAGGTTTGGATAAGTTTCAAGGAACCATTACTAATACTGCTGGGCAAGTCTATTTAAACAATACAACAGCCAATTTAAACATTGCTTATTCGGGTGGCTTAGCTTCCAGTTTTTCGAATTTAAATGATTATTCACAATCGATTTTTGGTGGGCTAAATGGTTTTTCTGGTGATATCGGAATTAATTACCAATGGAAAGACAAACCCGAAACCAATCCGAAGAAAAATTGGAATAAATACAAATTAAATTTGGGCATGGCCATTCGTAATGTAGGTTCGATGACCTTTAAAGACGATAATAATCATGCAACGAATTACACATTAACAATTCCAGCTCCTACTCCAACAAATCCTGGATTAAACTTAAACCAGTTTGATAATGTAGACAATTTACAACAGGTAGAAACCATTCTTATCAATCAAGGTTATTTAAACGTAACGCCACAGAAAAAAGATTTTACCGTAAAATTGCCGACTTTATTTACCGCTTATGCCGATGTAAAAATTATTTCAAAATTATTCATTTCAGGATACATTCAGCAAAAAGTAAACAACAATAACGCCAACGATCAAATTACAGCTCAAAACAGTTATACGCTTACCCCTAGAGTAAATTTAGGCTTTTTTGAATTTTTCTCACCATGGACGCATAATGAAATTTCGGGTTTAAATGGTGGTATCGGATTTAGAATTGGTGGTTTCTACATGGGTTCGGGATCTATTGTTACTGCTTTAATTAACGATACCAAGCAAGCCGACTTTTACACCGGCTGGAGATGGGCTTTTTTATAAAATCATGGAATATAAAACGAACATCCATTTTAGAAAAGAAAAATTAAAACAGCTTTTAAACGTCATTAATCGTTATGAAAGTGAGATTGTTTCGGCATTATATCAAGATTTTAAAAAACCAAAGTTTGAAGCCGTTATAACAGAAACGAGTTATGTTATTTCCGATTTAAAAAATACTATTAAAAACATACAGCATTGGGCAAAACCGAAATGGGTTTTGCCTTCTTTATTAAATTTTCCATCTCAAGATTATATTTTGAGTGAACCTTACGGAAAAGTGTTAATTATTGCTCCGTGGAATTATCCCTTTCAACTGGCACTTTGCCCTTTAATTGCAGCAGTGGCCGCAGGTAATCAAGTGGTGGTAAAACCATCTGAATTAACTCCTAATACATCAACCATAATCACTAAAATTATTACTGAAACATTTGACAAAAACCATGTTGAAGTAATTGAAGGTGGCGTTGAAGTTTCTCAAAAATTGTTAGCCCAAAGATGGGATTATATATTCTTTACCGGCAGTGTTGCCGTAGGAAAAATGGTAGCCAAAGCAGCGGCCGAATTCATGACGCCCGTAACCTTAGAACTTGGTGGTAAAAATCCGTGCATTATTGATGAGGATTGTAATATAAAATTAACCGCTAAACGAATAGTTTGGGGAAAATTCATCAATGCGGGTCAAACCTGTATTGCACCCGATTATGTATTGGTCCACCACAATGCAAAATCAAATTTGGTAGCGGCTCTTAAAGAAGAAATTGTGCAAGCTTATGGAGAAAACCCCTTTATTTCACCCGATTTTCCTAGAATAATTAATGATAAAAATTGGTTGCGCCTTACTCAATTTTTAGCAGATGAAACTATTCTTTATGGTGGCCAAACCAATCAAACCGAAAACTATATTGCTCCTACCCTTCTAGACGAGCCAAATCTGGAAAGTTTGGTGATGCGAGAGGAAATCTTTGGTCCAATTTTGCCTGTCATCAGTTATAAAAATGAGAGTGAAATTGATTCCGTCCTATCAAAATATGAAAAACCCTTGGCGTTATATGTTTTTTCAAACAATACCAAATGGGCTAAAAAAATGGTGCTAAAATATTCTTTTGGAGGCGGTTGCATTAACGATAGCGTTGTGCATTTTTCCAATAACCGTTTGCCTTTTGGTGGCGTTGGACACAGTGGTAATGGCGCTTATCATGGTCGATTAAGCTTTGATTCCTTTTCGCACAAAAAAGCCATCCTAAAAAAAGCTACATGGTTGGATTTACCAATGCGGTATGCGCCCTATAAAAACAAAATTAAATTTCTTAAAAAAATATTAGATTGGTTGTAAATTATAAAAAATGTACACTAAATTTGAGCAGGTTATGGTAATTTTATAGTATATTTATCCTGAAAATCATTTTTTGTCATAAATATACAATTGAATGCTTATTTTTTTATGATTCGAAACTACATTCCATTAAACATAGAGTTTACGGCTAATTTTTTCTATAACAACGAATGGATAATAAGTGCTATTTTAATTCTTATTGCTTACTTTACATACATCATTGTCAAAAAAAACAGAAACTTTCAATTAAAATTCGACAGCCATTTCTCGGAATTTGAACCCAAAGAAGAACAATACAATTTTTATCTCCTTTTTTTAGGAATAATTCTTCCTCTGGTAGAACTCATCTGTCAAATATTTGAAGTACGGCGGAATCCTTTTTTCGTCCCAAACTTAATTCTGGGCTCTATACTAATTCTTTTATATTTTGTAAGCACCCGAACAACATTACTTAAAAAGCATTTAGGTACTGTTTTTATCACATTATACTTGGGCTATTTTTGCGTTACCTACTACAACTTATTATTCAACACCTTTGAATTGGCTAATTATCTTGAATTAATTGTAGCTTTCTTTATTTCTTACAACGCTTTTAAAAGCTATTTTCAGTTTTTAGTTTTTTCAATAATAACATTACTATTCACAATAAGCATTTATAATAATTCTCAATTAACCACAGATATAGTAGTACTATTATTCAACACTTTTTTAGCCACATTTGCTATAAACATTGCGCGACACATAGCATTAACAGATACCAAAAACAAGTTTTTATTTGCCAATGAAATTGTTAATAAAGGTAATATGTTGACTATTGTCACTAATAAAAAAGGTGCGTTAACCTACTGTAGTCATCAAGTAATGGAATTTTTAGGGTATACTCCCGAAGAAGTTTTAGGACTCAAATTTTGGGAACTCACAGAAGATCCAGAATTTATTGGAGAAGCCTACCACGATAATTATATTGATAACCGATTGCATGTTCGGAAATTAAAAGCAAAATCTGGTGAATATAAGTACATCCAATGGAAAGATCGGAAATTTTCTGAAGAGTTAGTAATAGGCATTGGTCAAGACATTACGGAACAAATTCAAATTCAAAATCAATACATCAATCTGATTGAAAATGCCAATGATTTTATTTATGAAACCGATTTAAAAGGTAATTATACTTTTATTAATAAATACGCTGAAGTCGTTACAGGATACGACATCAACGAATTATATCAACAACATTACACGCAAATAATTCGAGAAGATTACCTCAATAAAGTAATGACTTTTTACAGCATTACGACCAGTGAAATAAAAGAATTTCCAACTTTAATATTTCCTATAGTAAAAAAGAGTGGTGAATCGGTTTGGCTTTCCCAAAATGTATCCTTCAAGAAAAACGATCAAGATAAAATAATTGGATTCACCGCAATTGCTAGAGATATTACTTTAGTAAAAGAAAATGAAATTGAGAAACAACGCAAACAACGGAAATTAAAATTATACAATGAAACTTTAAAAAACATCACTTTAACAAACATTTTAAAATCGGACAATTTTGATGATGTGTTAAAAAACATGTTGACATTAGTTGCCGAAAAAGTTGATGTAAACCGAATTAGTTATTGGATTTATAATCCCGAGTCAATTGAATGTAAAAGTCTTTTTTTAAGAAATAGCAATACATTTGAAAGCGGTACCATACTGTATAGAAAAGAGTATCCTTCTTACTTTAATTATCTTGAAAATGAAATACAAATAATTTCATCAGATGTCTATAAAAGTGAAGAAACAGCCGAGTTTTGCGTTGATTATTTTCCGAAAAATAACATAAAATCACTACTTGATACACCCATTATAATCAATGGTAAATTAATTGGAGTATTGTGTTTAGAATCGGACACTAAAATCAAACTTTGGGATACCGAAGACAGCAATTTTGTTAGATCTATAGCCGATATTATCACACTATCTATAGAAACGCAAAAAAGAATTGAAGCGGAAAGAAAACTATCATACAAGAATGATATTTTGAGTGTGATTACCAAAATTACCGATAAAGTACTTATCAGTAAAAATAATTCCGAGATGTTTGAAGGAATTATAGATGAAATTGGAAAAGTTACAAAAACCGATAGAATGTCCTTTTTTACCTACCATAAAGATGATGGAATTCTAGAACAAAAACACCGTTGGACTCGAGATTTGAACGGTATTGCACCTATCAATCCTAATCTAAGACAAGTTTCGCAAAACAAAATTCCAGAAATTGTTGAGGTTTTAAAAGCTAACAAACCTTATTTTTCTTTAATAAAAAACATAAAAGATCAAACGACTCGTGAATTTTTAGAAACACTTTATTCCAAATCAATTCTATTTTTACCCATCCATGTCAAACATGAATTTTATGGTTTTATCGTTTTTGATGATACTAAAATAGAACGAATTTGGTCTTTTGAAGAAATCAACACACTACTTACTTTAGCAAATAATATTTCATCTGCCATTGAACGCAATTATAACGAAGCCATTATTCAAGAAAGTGAAGAGAAATTTAGATTGTTGGCAAACAACATTCCCGGAAGTGTTCATTTGAGTAAATATGACGAACATTGGACCAAAATTTATCTCAATGATGAAATTGAAAAACTGACCGGTTATTCCAAAACTGATTTCCTCGAAAACAAAGTCTATTATCTTGATGTCGTACATCCCGATGATGTTGCAATACTGATTAATGAAGCCGAAGAAATCAATATAAAACCACATAAAATACATCTTATATACCGAATTATTAAAAAAGACGGTCATACAGTATGGGTTGAAGAGTTTGGAGAACCTATTATGAAAGATGATAAAATTGAATTTGTTGTAGGTATTTTTACAGACATTACCCAACGAATTCAAGCAGAAGAAGCCATTAAAGCTAAAAATTATGCCGAAGCTGCCAATCGTGCCAAATCAGAATTTCTTGCTAACATGAGTCATGAAATTAGAACACCACTAAACGGAATTATTGGGTTCTCTGACTTATTAAAAAACACCAAACTTGAGCCTATTCAAAGACAATATATGGGCACTATCAATGAATCGGCACATTCATTAATGGACATCATAAATGACATTTTGGATTTCTCTAAAATAGAATCTGGAAAATTAGATTTGTATATTAAAAAATATGACCTTTCAGAAATAGCAAAACAAGTAATCGAATTGGTCCGCTATGATTCCAATATTAAAAAAATAGAATTAGAATTAATTATTGATGAGAATTTACCGCGTTATGTGTGGACCGACAACGTTCGATTGAAACAAATATTGATAAATCTTATTGGTAATGCTGTAAAATTTACAGAAAAAGGAAAAGTAACCCTTTCAATCAGCAACAAACAAACCATTAATGCTAACGAAAATAAAATAGTATTCTCCGTAAAAGACACTGGAATTGGTATTAAAAAAGACTTTCAAGAAGAAATATTTTCTGCCTTTTCACAAGGTGACAATTCCACAACACGAAAATTCGGTGGAACCGGACTTGGCTTGACCATTTCCAACCAATTATTGTCTTTAATGGACAGTACGTTAATTCTAGAAAGTGAATACGGAAAAGGAAGTGAATTTTCATTTGAAGTCATTCTAAAAACTTCAAATGAAAATACAACTAATGAAATTGAAAACATTGAATTATTTTTCAATCCTAGAGAACGAGACGATTATGGTCATGAAAACTACAAAATACTTATAGTAGAAGACAACAAAATAAACATGTTATTGGCCAAAACACTAGTCAAACAAATTATTCCAAACGGAACCATATATGAAGCTAGCGATGGAAAAGAAGGTGTCGATAAATTTATTGTGTTAAAACCAGATCTTATTTTGATGGATGTTCAAATGCCTGTTATGAATGGCTATGAGGCCACTAAAGAGATTAGAAATCTAAAAAATGGAGAACATATACCAATTATTGCACTTACCGCTGGAACCGTTGTTGGGGAAAAAGAAAAATGCATTGAAGCTGGCATGAATGATTATGCTTCAAAACCAATTTTGAAAGAAGTATTGGAAAACATTATTTCCAAATGGATTAAACATTAAAAATGATATCTTATGAAATGGATTGGAAACCGAAAAAGTGACAACGTAGAAGACCGAAGAGGAATGTCTGGTGGCGGAAAAACAATTGTAGGCGGTGGCGTAATTGCAATTATCTTTTTCTTACTTAAAACTTTTATGCCACAAAGCGCTCCTTTGATTGATAACATCCAACAACAAGTGGAACAAAATCAATCAACAACTAGTAACGGACCTGCCAAAGAATTAACACCCGAACAAAAAGAAATGGGCGATTTTGCCTCAACCATTTTTGCCTATACCGAAGATACTTGGGGACAACTTTTTAAAGAAAAAGGAATGGATTATGAACAACCAAAATTGGTGTTGTTTTCTGACGCAGTAGAAACCGCATGCGGAAGTGCTACTTCGCAATCGGGACCCTTTTACTGTCCAGGCGATCACAAAGTGTATTTCGATTTGGAGTTTATGAAAGAATTAAAAACACGTTTTGGTGCCCAAGGTGGTGATTTTGCTACAGCATATGTCATTGCGCATGAAGTTGGACATCACATACAAACCCTCATGGGAACTTCGGCTAAAGTTCGTCAACTTCAACAAGGAAAAAGCGAGGCCGAAGCCAATAAACTATCCGTTTGCCTAGAACTTCAAGCCGATTTTTATGCTGGCGTTTGGGCAAAATACAATCAAAAATATTTAGAAGAAGGCGATATCGAAGAGGCTTTAAGTGCTGCCAATGCTGTGGGTGATGATGCCATTCAAAGTAAAATGCAAGGTCATGTTAATCAAGAAACCTTCACACATGGTTCGTCAGCCCAAAGAATGTACTGGTTTAAAAAAGGATATGAAACTGGCGATATCAATCAAGGTGATACTTTTAGTGCATTATTAAAATAAAACTGTTTTTAGTTCTAAAAAATTACTATTATTAAATTTTAAAAGACTTATTTTAAGATAATCACAAATCGACATTATTACCACATATTTTAGCTGTTGTCTAACTCTATTTGACAACAGCTTTTTTATTTTTGCAGGAAATATGATTACTATGAAAGTCGGAATTGACAGCATTACTTTTGATATACCCAAACTGCATTTACCTATTAAAACGCTTGCAGAAAATCGAAATATAGAACCTGATAAATTAATAAAAGGCCTTGGACTTCAAAAAATGAGTTTTCCAGATGTGTATCAAGATGTGATCACTTTTGGAGCAAATGCCGTTTATAAATTAATCCAACAGGAAAACCTAAACCCAAAAGACATTGCGCGAATTTATGTTGGTACTGAAAGTGGTGTCGACTCTTCTAAACCCATTGCAACCTATATTACTGCACTTTTAGAACAACAGTTGGGCGATGGTAGTTTTAAATATTGCGATACTTTAGACATGACTTTTGCGTGTATCGGAGCTGTGGATGCGTTACAATCCACTCTCGATTTTATTCGTCTAAACCCAACCCAAAAAGCCATAGTAGTTGCCACAGACAATGCCAAATACGATTTGAATTCAACTGGAGAATATACTCAAGGCGCTGGCGCTGTCGCCATGTTAATTTCGGCTAATCCAAGAATTCTATCGTTTTCAAACAAAGTTGGCGTTTCGGCACAAGGTGTTTTTGATTTTTTCAAACCAAGACGGTATGCTTCCAAAAATGAAATTTTAAATACCGATGATAATCCCGAATGGTTTGGAATTTTGGAAAATGAAGTGGCATTCTATAAGGAACAACCCGTTTTTGACGGATATTATTCTAATGAATGTTACATCAAACGAACTTCTGAAGCCTATATCCATTATAAAGAAATCACCAATCAAACGAATGCTTTGTATCAGAACTGGGAGAATATTTTGATGCATCTTCCCTATTGTTTTCAGGCGCGTAGGACTTTTGTAGAGATTTATGCTAAAGAAAATAATCTGACTGATGACCTCAAAACAATTGCTAAAAGTGCTGAGTATATAGAATTTGTAACAAAAACTATTTTTCCATCAGAAATTGCTTCGGGTCAAGTAGGCAATATGTATACAGGCTCTATTTTTCTTGGTATGTTATCTACCTTGAGTTTTCATTTGCAAAACAATACCGAATTAACCGGTAAAAAAATGGGGTTCATTGCCTATGGTAGTGGTTCGAAAGCAAAAGTGTTTGAAGCCGAAGTAGCCTCCGAATGGAAATCAGTAATCGCTAAAACTAATTTGTTTGAAACCTTAGACCAATCGTCTGAGATTGATTTTGGCACCTACATTTCACTGCATAAAAAAGAAAGAAAGCATCCTGTTTTAGAACCTAAAAATGAATTTGTTTTAGATTATATCGAAAAAGAAAATCCTGTTTTAATGGGTGCTCGATACTATAAGTTTGTTTAATTCCCAAGTAGAAATTGCATTGGAATCGACAACCGTTTGTTCCAAGATTTTTCACTGTGATCGGCATCTTCAAATTTTTGAGTCATCCAATTTGTAGCGGTAAATCCCTTAGATTGCATGATTTCATCTACTTGTGGTTGTAGGGTTACATACAAGGCGTCTAAAGTTTCCGTTCCGTAATCAAAATAAATTTTGTGATTTTTAGGATTTGGCAAATGCTTTTTCAAGTATTTAAAAAAAGCACCCGGAATTGGATTGTGTTCTAAACTAAAAATTCCTGGCCAATGGGTTGACATACATATGGCACCACCAAAGACTTTTGGATATTCACAAATGGCATACATCGATATCAAGCCGCCCATGCTGCTTCCTGCAATAAAAGTGTGCTTTTGATCGGTGTAAACCGAATACGTTTTATCAATCATAGGCTTTAGTTCTTCAACTAAAAATTTTAAATAGTTATCCGAATTTATTTTGCCATTATGAAACACACTCTGCCCATTACTCCTATTGGCATTATAAATGGAATCTTGTTGGGTTTGAGCCAGACTTTCAAAAGGTTTTTGAGGAAAATAATCGATATGACGCGTTTGTGAATCAGAAGCCACACCAACTACAATAACCTCTTGAATCCTTTTCTCTTTTGTCAATTTGGACAATACATCATCAACATCCCAAGCTTGTTTGTTCCAAGTTGTTTCAGCGTCAAATAACATTTGTCCGTCGTGCATGTACAACACAGCATATTTTTTAGAAGTTGAATAATTATCCGGTAACCAAACATCAATATTTCTAACGGTTACGTAGTTAGATTTAAAATTTTCGATTCTATGAAGAGTTCCAGATACCACTTTGGGTATACTTTGTGAAAAAACAAATTGTGAAACCAACAACAATCCTAATAAAATAGTATTTTTCATAATTAATCGATTTAACATTATCCCAGCCAACCGTCTCTATCCAAGCTTCTATATTGAATAGCTTCTGCAATATGATTGGAATGCACTTTATCTGATGCTTCCAAATCGGCAATCGTTCGAGCCACTTTCAAAATTCTATCATAAGCACGAGCCGAAAGATTCAATCGCTCCATGGCAGTCTTTAACAAATGTAGGGAAGCTTCGTCTAAAACACAATATTCTCGTATTAATTTTGAACCCATTTGAGCGTTATAATGAACCTTATCTGTGTGTTCAAAACGTTTCGATTGGATTGCTCTTGCGGCTATTACTCGGCCTCTAATGGCAACACTGCTCTCCGATTTTCGGGTTTCTGTTAGTTTTTCAAAGGGTACTGGAGTAACTTCAATATGAATATCGATTCGATCTAAAAGTGGTCCTGAAATCTTACTCATATATCGTTGCATTTCATGTGGAGAAGAACTTTGTGGTGCGTCTGGATCGTTGAAATAGCCACTCGGACTCGGATTCATACTTGCTACTAACATAAAAGATGACGGATACGTGATAGTAAATTTAGCTCTCGAAATGGTTACTTCCCTATCTTCTAAAGGCTGGCGCATAACTTCCAGTACTTCTCGTTTAAATTCGGGTAATTCGTCTAAAAACAAGACCCCATTATGCGATAACGAAATCTCTCCGGGTTGCGGATAACTACCTCCACCAACTAACGACACACTCGATGCCGTGTGGTGCGGACTTCTAAACGGACGCTGACTTAACAACCCAGCATTCTTAATTTTACCTGCAACCGAATGAATTTTGGTTGTTTCTAAAGCTTCTTTCAGCGTCATTGGAGGCAAAATACTCGGTAATCGCTTGGCTAACATTGTTTTTCCTGAACCTGGCGGACCTATAAGAATAATATTATGTCCGCCTGCCGCAGCAATTTCCATACATCGTTTAATCGATTCTTGACCTTTGACTTCTGAAAAATCGAATTCTGGAAAATCTGAAGTTTTATCAAACTCTTCTCGCGTATTAATTACAGTAGGTTCTAATGTCCCTTTTCCTTCAAAAAAGTCGATTACTTGCGTTACATTCTCAATGCCATAAACCTCTAAACCTTCCACTATTGCAGCTTCTTTTACGTTTTGAATTGGAAGAAAAAAACCTTTAAATCCTTCTTCATAAGCTTTAATGGCAATCGATAAAGCACCTTTGATGGGCTGTAAACTTCCATCCAGAGACAACTCACCCATTATAACGTAGCGCTCTACTTCTTCAGTTCGAATCTGACTTGAGGCCATTAAAATTCCGATAGCCAAAGTCAAATCATAGGCAGATCCTTCTTTTCGTAAATCGGCTGGCGCCATGTTGATGGTGATTTTTTTTCCCGGTAACTGATAACCGTTATTTTTGAGTGCAGCAGCTATACGATAACTGCTTTCTTTTATGGCATTGTCTGGTAATCCTACCAAATGGTATCCAATACCTTTATCGATATTTACTTCTACTGTTATTGTGGTGGCTTCAACACCAAAGACGGCGCTTCCAAATACTTTTACTAACATGGCTTATATTTTTAATTGGCTTATACTAATACAAATATAAAAATATTAACGTTAATAGAAAATATAGCACATTAATTCAATAGAAAATTCATATTTACTAACTATACAACTATAAGAAATAAAAATATTTTAATATAAATTATCATTGATATAAAACAGAATTTTATAAAAAAATGAAATAAAATTAAAATTTAACAAAATAAATAAAACTCTACTTGGAAATTCCTCGTAAATGGAATTACCCAAACTACCTAACAATGATTAACGAAGAAAAAAGACTAGAAATTCTCTATCAGTATGATATACTTGATAAAGAAGCAGAGGCAGAATTTGACAACATAACTTACTTAGCCTCAACATTGTGCAACACGCCTGTATCTACAATTTCATTAATTGACAAATACCGTCAGTGGTATAAATCAAAAGTAGGATTAACTCTTGACGAAGTTCCAAGAGAGGTTTCTTTTTGTTCTATAGCTATTGCACGTTCAGCAGAAACTGTTGTGATTGAAAAATTAATGGAGGATGCTGAATTTAGAAAAATAGGATTAATTAATGGTTTTACCGATGAAGGATTCTATGCTGGTGTTCCAATCAAAGACAAGGATTCAGGTGCTATTTTAGGAACATTATGTGTTATAGATAATGTAAATAAATCATTGACCGAAAAGCAAATTAAATCATTAGAAATACTTGCAGTTCAAGCTTCTGAGTTATTTAAAATCAGAAGAAAATACGATAACTTAAGAGAGTATAATGAAGATTTATATTATAAATACTCAGAATTAGAAAAATTTGCCGGAGTGATATCGCACGACATGAAATCTCCATTAAATAACATCATTTCAATTATTGGATTGATTAAAGAAAACTCTGATTCGGAATACCGCAATGAAGATAAAGAATATTTGTATTTGATTGAAGAATGTTCATTACAATTGAAAAAATATGTTGATGGTGTTCTATCCTATTATAAATTAGATAATGTAGATTTAACAACTAAAGAAGAGTTCAAAATTAGCGAGGTTATTGATGAAATAAAATCAATGTTTAAAGTCAGTCCGAACATTACCATTAATTTTTCAAGTCCCTATTGTTCTCTTAAAATTAGTAAATATGCTTTGATTCAAATCTTAATGAATTTAGTTGAAAATGGAATTAAATACAATAATAAGGAACAAATAATTATTGATGTGGACTTTACTGAAAGTCCAGAAGAATTGATTATTGAAGTTTCAGACAATGGCATTGGTATGAAATCAGAACATTTTGAGGATATTTTTTATACATTCAAAAATTTGAATATTAGAGATAAAAATGGAGATTATGGTACTGGCTTAGGTTTATCTTCTGTAAAGAAAATTTTAGATCGAATAAATGGTGAAATAAAAGTAACCTCTGAAATAAATGTAGGCACCACATTTACTATTAATATTAAAAAATAAAAAAAAGTCTGTTGAATCAACAGACTTTTTTTTATAGAAGTTATTTATTGAAATTAGCCAAACCTTCTTTCAGCCAATTTTCATATAATCTAGGATCTGGATCATAACTTGTAGTTGGCGTTTCTGCATTCAAATTAGTTCCTTCAGCATCAACCAAAACATATAAAGGTTGTGTGTTGGTTTTATATTTCGTTATCATAAAATCGGTCCATTTATCTCCAATGGTTACAATTTCAGCACCTGTTGATTTTGAAATAAATTGTTCGTTTTTTGGTAAATCTCTTTTATCATCAGCATACAATGAAATGATAACGACATCGTTTTTCAAAATTTTGGAAACGTTAACATCGGTCCAAACATTATTTTCCATCTTTCTGCAATTTACGCAGGCATGACCCGTAAAATCTAATAAAACTGGTTTTTTAATTTCCTTGGCATAAGCCAACCCTTTGTCATAATCTGTAAAAATTAATAATCCGTGTTTGTTGCGCTCTGCTCCATCGGGTAGTTTTTCATTTGATATAAATCCGGATGAACCACCAACGCCATTCGGACTTTCACTATATTCTTCAGACGGTGGAAAAGCACTAATTAATTTCAAAGGAGCGCCCCAAAGTCCCGGAATCATGTAAAATGTAAAGGACAAAACCAATAAGGCTAGCATCAATCTTCCTACCGAAATGTGAGTTATTGGCGAATCGTGAGGAAGCGTAATTTTTCCTAACAAATAGATTCCCCATGTTCCAAAAATAGCAATCCATATGGCTAAAAAGGTTTCTCTTTCAAAATAATGCAACTGCAATACTAAATCGGCATTGGATAAAAACTTGAACGCTAAGGCTAATTCTAAAAATCCTAACGACACTTTTACCGTATTCAACCACCCACCCGATTTTGGTAACGAATGCATCCAACCTGGAAACATCGCAAACAACATAAAAGGTAACGCCAAAGCCGATGAAAATCCCAACATTCCAACTACTGGAGCAATACCTCCATTAGAGGCCGCTTGAACTAAAAGCGTTCCAACGATAGGTCCCGTACACGAAAAAGATACAATGGCCAAGGCTAAAGCCATAAACAATATACCTACAATTCCACCTCTATCCGCTTGTCGATCGACTTTATTAGCCCATGAATTTGGCAACATAATTTCGAATGCTCCTAAAAATGAAGTGGCAAAAACAACTAATAAGACAAAGAAAATAACATTAAACCAAACATTGGTAGAAAGTGCATTTAAAGCATCGGCGCCAAAAATTGCCGTAACCGCTAATCCCAAAACAACATATATAGCAATAATTGAAATTCCGTAAATAATGGCGTTTCGTTTTCCTTGTGCTGGAGTTTTACTTTGTTTGGTAAAAAAGCTCACCGTCATCGGTATCATAGGAAACACACAAGGGGTTAACAATGCAGCAAACCCTCCTAAAAAAGCCAAGAAAAATATGGCTAATAAGCCTTTCTTCTCTTCTTTTTTAGGTTTAGAAGCCGTTGGAGAAGTCGCTTCTTTTTTAACTTCTGAAGCTAAAGAATCTACTTTTGTTACACTTTGTTGTGTGGTATCAATAGTAGAAACAGCAGGATCGGCAGAAGATACAGCTACAACTGGCAACACAAAATTCAAGTCAATATTATCATTTACACACACATTTAAACACGCTTGAAAGTCAACATTGACCACAATTTTGGTACACTTCGGATTAATAATTTTAACCTTTTGTGTTAAAGTGGCTTTATTTTCGAAGTAATATTCGTCTACTCCAAAATCTTTATTAAACTCTTTTTTATAGGGAGTTTCTTTTGCTTTACCCATCAATTCGAAATTGCCCTTCTGATTTTTAAATGTAAGAGTAATTCCCAACGGACCATCGGCTGGAGTGAATTGAGAATACATGTGCCAACCTTCTTCAATAGTGGCATTCATAATTAAATTGAATTCGGTATCTGAAACTTTTTCAAGCTTGGATGTCCATTTTACAGGATGTTTAACCTGTGAATTTCCAGTTGTAAAAGCTAAAAAAGCTAAAAGTATAAAAACTATTTTCCTCATTATTGCAGTTGTATTTGTAGTTTATTTGTTGTTTTATTTGTTATTTTAAACCGTTCGTCTTGTCGTTTTCCAATTATCCAAACAATTTGATTTTCAGAACATAAAATCCATTGATTTGATTTATCAATTAAAGACAATTTTTCATCTTTAAAATACTTGCTCAATTTCTTTTTACCTTGCATTCCGAATGGATAAAAATAATCGCCTTCGTCCCATTTCCGAATCGTTAACGGAAATTGCAATGCGTCTTCATCAACAAAGATAGTATTTGCATCGGTAACCGAAATGTCACTTACATTACAAAACGTTATATTTAAGGGAACTTTAACGTCTTTATGACCCTTTTCAATCAAAAACACTTCTGAATCCTTCTTTTCTTCTTGGGCAAATAGGATTAAAAAATCCCTATCCTTCAATAAAATATAGTGTTCTGAAAATACCTGTTTACCCGATTGCGCCTGTGCTAACGCATAAATATCATTCCAAGCAGTGAATCCGAAATCTTTAAGCCATTGGTATAAATAAGCACCATAATTGGGCAATTGAAGTAGTTTTTTCAAATCAAACCAAATGGTGCCGTCTTCTTTTTCTGTAACAACTTCTCGATAAACGATGTATTCTCCATCATTTACAATCGATTGTGCTTCCTTTAAATAACTTTGTGTTTTTTGAAAAGAATCCAAAAAAGTAGGATTGATTTCTTTTAAAACAGGAACAATCTGATGTCGAATCTTATTGCGTAGATATTTATCAGAAGCATTGCTAGAATCCTCGCGCCAAGACAGATTATTTTCTTTGGCATACGTTTCAATTTCTTCACGAGAAAAAGGTAATAACGGCCGAACAATTTGATCGTTTTGAGCCGGAATTCCTGTTAAACCATCCAAACCTGTACCGCGAGTAAGATTGATTAAAAAGGTCTCTAAATTATCGTCGAGATGATGACCTGTTAGTATGAAATCAAATTTATATTGCGCTAATTGCTCATAAAACCAGGCATAACGTAACTTTCGTGCAGCAACTTGAATAGATGTTTTAGAATCTTCGGCAAATTGTTTGGTATCAAACTTTTCTATGTAAATCGGAATCTGTCTTGCTTTGCAAAATGCTTTCACAAAATCTTCATCACCGTCACTTTCAGAATTTCGCAACGAAAAATTACAATGTAAAACAGCAATATCATAATTCATTTTATGAAATAAATCCAATAAAACCATGCTATCAATACCACCACTAATCGCCAAAAACAAGCGTTTTCCTGATAAAAAAGAAAAATTAGTAACTAAGTGGTTTTGTAATTTTTGTAGCATCTTTCAAAAGTAAGAAATATAATTAACTCAAAACAGCAAACATGGCTTTGGCTTTCAACAAACATTCTTCGTATTCGCTTTCAGGCTCGGATAACGAAGTAATGGCGCTTCCAACAGAAAAGGAAACGTATTGATTTTTAGCATTATACAGTATACTTCGGATTACAACATTAAAATCAAAATCACCATTGGGTGCAAAATAACCCACGGCTCCGCTGTACAATCCGCGTTTGGTTTCTTCCAGATTTTCAATAATTTGCATCGCTGAAATCTTAGGTGCGCCTGTCATGCTTCCCATTGGAAAAGTAGTTCTCAAAATTTCTACAGGTGAAGCCGTAGGATCTACTGTAGAAACAACCGTTGAAATCATTTGATGTACCTGCTTAAAAGAATAAATACCGCAAAGTTCTTCTACGGTCACCGAACCTTTTGTGGCAGTGTGTGATAAGTCGTTTCGAACCAAATCAACAATCATAATGTTTTCGGAGCGCTCTTTTGGGTTAGCCACTAGTTCGTTCTTAGATTGTTCGTCTAAAACAGAATCCAAATAACGTTTTGCTGTACCTTTTATGGGTTGGGAAATGACTTTAGCAGCTTCTTTCTTTAAATAACGCTCAGGTGAAGCAGAGATCAAAAACTGATCATTGTTTTTAAAATACACTGCAAATGGTGGTTCAGAAATAGCATTCAATTTTTGATAAACTTCCAAAGGATCAATTAATGCCTTTTGAGCAAAGAATTCCATACAAAAATTGGCTTCATAAATAGCGCCATGATGGATATGTTCTAGCATTACCTCAACTTTAGACAAGTAATCGTCTTTAGCAATACGTTGCTGAATATTCATTTTATGCGAAGGCACAAGGTTGTCTGAATTTTTAATGCTAGAGATTTCATTAAAATCATCTTCCATTTCATCATCACACAGGTATAAATACTGAATTTCAAGTTGGTTTCCTTTTAGTAAAAAAAGCTTCTTAGGCTGAAAAAAAAACAAATCAGGAAACTCTAACCCATCAAAGTTATGGGATTGTAAGTTTTCAGTATCATTTTTTAAATCGTATGACAAATAACCAAACAACCAATCTTTGGTTTGACTTTGGTATTGATGCAAATCTTCAAACGCTTTTTCGTAATCGGTTTTAAGGGACGTAAACGCATCAACGGCAGCAACACAATCATAACTGGAATAGTGTTGATGGTACTCATTAGAATCTAAAAAAACTACTTCTCTAAACGAATTGGACCACAACAAAAGTTGTTTTACAAATTCGGATGGTTTGGCAATAGATTTAGTTATTGTGGTTCTCAATGGACAAATTTAATTTGCTCAAAATTACAACAAATTTATTTTAAGCTAAACGTAAGTTTTTAATTTTTTGGCACGGTTTTTAGTTTATCCAAACAAAACCAATATTCACTTAAAAATCATTTTATATATTGATAATAAATCTACTTATAATCTTTTAGTTAAATACAATTACATCAATAATAACTTAAAATGAATTTTTATGAACAGAAACACCAAATTCGCATTTGCTTTGCTACTAGTTGGCATCGCAATTTCCTGTAAACAAGCAGAAAAAGAAAACGCAATCGCTGCGGTAGACACTAGCGAAATGAGCGCCGACAGCACCAGTGTAATTTCGTCATCGGCAGCTGTACAACCCAAGAACAGTACTCGTAAGTTTGTGAGAACTGCCGACATCAAATTTAAAGTTAAAAATGTTTACAAATCGACTAATATAATTGAAGATGCGACTAGTAAATTTGGTGGTTTTGTAACTTATACCAACCTACAAAGCACTATTAACGACGAAGACAAAACTAAAATTAGTCCCGACAGCACTTTGGTTACTACAAAATATACCGTTGAAAATAACATGACCATTCGAGTACCCAACACCCAGTTGGATACGGTCATCAAAACCATAGCCCAGCAAATTGGTTTTTTACATTACCGTGTGATCAAGGCCGATGATGTAACTTTACAAATGTTATCCAATAAAATGGCACAACACAGAAGTGTTACTACCGAAAAAAGAATCGCTAATGGCATTGACACCAAAGGCAAAAAACTCGATCAAATTATTGATGCTGAAGAAAATTTAGAGGCTAAAAAAGAAGCCAATGATTCTAAAACTTTAGAAAATTTATCTTTAAAAGATCAAGTAAACTTTAGCACCTTAACCCTATTGGTGTATCAAGATCAAACCATCAAACAAGAAATGGTGGCAAATGAAAAAAGCATTAATGCCTATCGACCTCATATTGGTTTGCAAGTGTGGGACAGTGTAAAAACAGGCTGGTTTATGCTAGAAAACATCATTTCATTTCTGGTGGTATTATGGCCATTTGCTTTGATTGGCAGTATGGGATATTTAGGATATAAAAAAATTCTGAAAAATAAATCTTGAAAACTTTGTTGATAAACCACTCATTAGCAGTGGTTTTTCTATTTCAAATACCTCTTATATTTGTTGTACTAATCAATTAAACTTTAAATTATGAAAATTGCAACACTCATTGTTAGACTGCTTGTAGGTGGGCTAATGCTTTTTGCATCATTATCGTATTTCTTTAAATTTGGAGAACAACCAGCACCTGTTGGAGATATGAAAACAGTAATGGAAGGATTTATGGCTTCCAAATACATTTTACCATTGGCTAAGTCGGTGGAACTTATTGCAGGATTGACAATTATTACCGGAAAATTCATGAAAATTGGGGCTGTAATTTTGGTTCCAGTGACGTTAAACATTTTATTAATAAATGTCTTCTTAATGCCTGAAGGAATTCCGATTGCAGCAGCCTTATTTATAGGAAATCTATTTTTGATTTATGCGAAATGGGATAGTTATAAAGGGATTTTTACTGCATAAATAAAAAACCTGACAGGATGTTGAATCTTGTCAGGTTTAATTATATAATGTAAAAAACAAATTTTAACTTACACGTGTAACGCTCTATTATCTGTAGCAGCCAAAGCTGCTTCTTTAACAGCTTCTGCAAATGTTGGATGCGCATGACTCATTCTTGAAATATCTTCAGCAGATGCTCTAAACTCCATAGCAGTAACTGCCTCAGCAATTAAATCGGCACAACGAGCACCAATCATGTGAACTCCAAGAACCTCATCGGTTTTGGCATCGGCTAAGATTTTTACAAATCCATCAATATCACCTCCTGCACGAGCTCTACCTAAAGCTTTAAATGGAAAACTTCCTGCTTTATAAGCAACACCATCCGCTTTCAATTGCTCCTCTGTTTTACCAACAGCAGCTACTTCAGGCCAAGTATATACCACACCCGGAATCAAATTATAATCAATATGTGGTTTTTGACCTGCTAAAATTTCAGCAACCATTACACCCTCTTCTTCCGCTTTGTGTGCCAACATGGCGCCACGAACTACATCGCCAATAGCATAAATATTCGGAACGTTCGTTTGCAAATGATCATTCACTTCTACCATACCTCTTTCAGTTAGCTTCACTCCTGCTTTATCAGCATTCAATCCGTCTGTATACGGACGACGACCAACAGCAACCAAAGCATAATCACCTTCTAAAGTAACGATTTCACCTTTAGCATTTTCGGCTTTAACGGTAACTACATTTCCTTTTCGGTCAACCGATTGTACTTTGTGAGACGTATAGAATTTCATGCCTTGTTTTTTCAACACTTTGGTCAATTCTTTCGAAAGACCAGCATCCATTCCAGGAATAATACGGTCTAAGTATTCTACTACTGAAACCTCTGCACCTAATCTTAAGTATACTTGACCCAATTCGATACCGATAACACCACCACCAATAATCACTAAATGTTTAGGTACTTCTGGCAATTTTAAGGCTTCTGTTGAAGAAATGATACGCTCTTTATCCAATTTAATAAAAGGTAAACTCGATGGTTTAGAGCCGGTAGCGATAATGATATTTTTAGCTTCAATAGTTTCTGAAGTTCCATCTGCTTTGGCAATAGCCACATGAGTTGCATCTACAAAAGAACCCAATCCTTCAAAAACGGTAATTTTATTTTTATCCATTAAAAACTTAACGCCACCACTGGTTTGGTCAACAACTGCTTGCTTACGCGCAATCATTTTTTCCAAATTTACTTTCACTGCTCCCGAAACTTCAATTCCGTGATCGGCAAAATGTTGCAATTCTTCATAATGGTGTGAAGAGGCTAACAATGCTTTAGAAGGAATACAACCTACATTTAGACAGGTTCCACCTAGAGTTGAATATTTTTCGATAATGGCAGTTTTAAAACCTAATTGGGCACTACGAATTGCCGAAACATATCCGCCTGGACCCGAACCTATGATGACTACGTCAAATGAACTCATGTTATATTATTTAGTGTGTTTTTAAAAATTGTTATGCAAAATTACGAATTAAAATTCAATAGCAATTACAAAAACAAATACAAAAATCAATTTCAATTTCAACAACAAAAACAGTAAGAGAACCAATAATCTTTTGATATAAAAAACAAATAATCTTTCATTCCAACGAAGCAACTATCTTTCCAAAGAAACAAACCTAAAACCCTTTTAAACCCTTGCTACACAAAGAAAACGATTTCGTAGATTTATTTTTTTTATGATAATTATCAGCTTATTTAACCGCTTACTATTGGAACTTTGAAGTATAAAATTAAGCCTATAATACGTTAAATAAATTAAAAAATCTTTTCATCATGAAAAATATCAAAATCATACAAGAATTACACGAATTAGGAATAACCGGATATCATGAAGTCGTATACAATCCAACTTACGAAGAATTGTTTCAAGCCGAAACGTCTCATTTTAGAAAAGGATTTGAAAAAGGTGCCCTAACCGATTCTGGTGCTGTAGCTGTAAAAACAGGTATATTCACAGGTCGTTCTCCTAAAGATCGTTATATAGTAAAAGATGACATTACCAAAGACACCATTTATTGGGACGATAAAGTAAACTTCCCAACTACTCAAGAAGTATGGAGCGAGTTGAAACATTTGGTTTTAAAACAACTTTCTGCTTCTAAAAAATTGTATGTGGTCGATGCCTTTTGCGGAACCAATGCTGATACTCGATTGAAAGTACGTTTTGTCATAGAGGTCGCATGGCAAGCACACTTTGTCACCAATATGTTCATTCGTCCGTCTATTTATGAATTGGAGAATTTTGGGGAACCCGATTTTATTGTAATGAACGGATCTAAGACCACCAATCCCGATTGGCAAAAAATGGGATTGAATTCAGAAAATTTTGTGTTGTTCAATCTTACCGAAAAAATTCAAATCATTGGCGGCACTTGGTATGGTGGCGAAATGAAAAAAGGAATGTTCTCTATGATGAACTATTATCTTCCACTGAAAGGCATGGCATCTATGCACTGTTCTGCTAATGTAGGCGAAAAAGGCGATGTTGCTATCTTCTTCGGCCTTTCTGGAACAGGTAAAACAACACTTTCTGCCGATCCAAAACGCTATTTAATTGGTGATGATGAACACGGCTGGGATGACAATGGTGTTTTTAACTACGAAGGCGGTTGTTATGCTAAAGTAATCGATTTGTCTGAAGAAAACGAACCTGATATTTGGAGAGCTATCAAACGTGACGCTTTGTTAGAAAATGTAGTTGTTAATGAATATGGCGAAGTCGATTATTACGACCATTCCATCACTGAAAACTCTCGAGTATCCTATCCCATTTACAACATCAATAAAATTGTTCTTCCTTCTAAAGCAGGTCATGCAAGCAAAATAATCTATTTATCTGCCGATGCTTTTGGCGTATTACCTCCAGTTTCTATCCTGGATGAAGATCAAGCACAATACCATTTTTTATGTGGATTCACCTCTAAATTAGCCGGAACTGAATGTGGAATAACTGAACCGCAACCCTCATTCTCTCCTGCTTTTGGTGAAGCGTTCTTAACCTTGCATCCAACGATGTATTCTAAAACATTGGTCGCCAAAATGAAAGAACACAACGCCAAAGCCTATTTAGTTAACACCGGTTGGAACGGCACAGGAAAACGTATTTCTTTAAAAAACACTCGTGCGATAATCGATGCCATCATTGATGGAAGTATTGAAAATGCAGAAACTGTAAAAGTTCCTTTCTTGAACTTAACTGCTCCAAAAACATTAGCTAATGTTGATGATATTTTGGACCCAAGAACAACCTATGCCGATGCAGCAGAATGGGAAACTAAAACTAAAAAATTAGTAGCCTTGTACAATAAAAACTTTGAACAATATACGAATACAGAAGAAGGCAAACGATTGGTGGCAGCTGGCCCAAGTTTATAATTTTTTTGGAATAAGCCACTAATTTAACACTATCTTAGTGGCTTATTATTTTAACTTTCTAAATAATGAAACCTAATCTCGTTGATATTGACAAAGAGGCTAACGAAACCTTAGAGGTTTTAGCCGAAATTGTAGTGTTATTGCACTCAAGCGGTACACACAATGCACGCATTACTAGAAATATTGAACGAATAGCCAAAGGTTTAGAATACAATGTAGAATTAGTTTTAATGTTCAACGGAATAGTAATTTCAATTTATAAAGATAATTCTGAAAAAAAATATACCTTATCAAAAAGCATCAAATTAAAAGGCATCAACTTCGAAACCGTTTCTGAAATCAGTATTTTATCTTGGGAAGTTCTAGAAAATAAAATAGGATTAGCTACAATTAAGTCGACTTTAAAAGACATCAAGCATAGAATTGTTTATCAAACAAAAACAATTTACAGCGCTATTTCCCTAGCAACAGTAGCACTTTGTCTTTTATTCAATGGTGATGGATTGCAAGCTTTAATTGCATTTATATCAACTCTTACCGGCTTTGGGTTGCTCCGCTTTTTCAGGTCAAAAAGTTATAATACTTACTTTTCTGTTTTTCTAGTTACGATAGTATCGGTTTCAATAATTCATGTTCTCGGAGCTCTTTTCAATATAAAAGTCGAAGAAGCACTTGCGGTTTCTGTGCTTTACTTGGTGCCTGGTGTATTTTTAATCAATTCGTTTATCGATTATCTCGAAAGTTTTATAGAAGCCGGAAGTTCTAAATTAATTTACAGCTTACTAATCATTTCGGCCATTGCCAGTGGATTTTTCTTTACTAATTTTCTATTCCATCAAGAAAATTCGGTTCCTATTCTTTTTGATTTTTCTGAGCTGCAAAATGCAATCGCTATGGACCAATCGAATTTCGACAGCCTTGTATTATTATCAAAATTCATTTTAGGAGGCATCACTTCTGTGGGATTTGCGATATTATTCAATACTCCAAAACGTGCTTTATGGGTAGTTTTTTTATTAGGCGGATTAGGTTTTATGCTAAAATATTATCTCAATGTTGAACTGAATTTAGGACAAATATTTGCTGTGTTCTGCGCTTCTTGCTTCGTGGGAATTTCTGGAATGTATTTTGCCCATCGCACTCATACTCCGCCATTAGTTTTTACCATTCCAGCCGTAATCAATATGATTCCGGGCTTGTTAAGTTACAAATTCATGATGGGCATGATTAACTGGGTTATGAACCCCAATGGTGAACCTCAAAGGGTAGACGATGTAATTCAAACGTTCAGTTTCGGAATTTCGGCAATATTTATCGTATTTGCACTAGCCTTTGGTGTAGCAATTGCTACTATTGTTTTCAAAAATCATTCGGTAAAGGGAAATGATTTAAACCGATTAATTGAATTTTACTTCCAAAAAAAACAGTCAAAATAAATAACAATCTACACTATAAAAGCTGTAGTATTTTTAACTTCACCAATCATAAACGTACTGTGTGTACTTCCTATATGCTGCAAAGTAGTCAGTTTGGTTACCATAAACTCGCGGTATTCTTCCATGTCTTTAACGCAAATTTTTAAAATATAATCATAATCACCACTGACGTGAAAACACTCCAATACTTCAGCAAGCTGTACCACTTCACTTTCAAATTTGGTTAAAAAATCTTTCGAATGTTGAATAAGCTTGATATGACAAAATACCACAAATCCTTTATTGATTTTGTTTCTATTCAACAAAGCAACATACTTATCAATGATGCCCTCACGTTCTAATTTTTTAATTCGTTCATACACCGCAGTAACCGAAAGATTCAGTTTTAAAGATAACTCTTTAGTGGTTTTCTTGGTATCCGACTGAAGCAATTGCAAGAGTTTTTTATCGGTAACGTCCATTTTATTTTTGGATTTAAATATTGAAAGTTTAAAATTGTTTGTGTAAAGGATAAATTTTCATTTTAATATGTCTTTTAATCTATAATATTAAACTAATATAGATTAAAAATCTAATATTTTTCAAATGTATTGAAAATATGAAACATATTAAACAACTTTGAACATTATTAAACAAACTAAACACTATGAACGACTTCAACCCTGCCGATAAAATTCAAGACTTACAATATTTTGGCGAATTTGGTGGTGTAAACCCATCCATTTCCGACTCGTCAACCTATACCTTTCTTTCGGCTAAAACCATGTTTGACACCTTTGAAGGCAATGCCGAAGGCTGTTATCTTTATTCACGTCATTCGTCACCCAGTAACTTATACCTCGACAAAGCTTTAGCGGCTATGGAAGGAACCGAAACGGCCAATGTATCTGCTTCTGGAATGGGCGCCATTACGCCAACATTGCTACAACTGTGTCAAGCTGGTGATCACATTGTCTCGAGTAGAACCATCTATGGCGGAACGTATGCTTTTCTAAAGAATTTCGCACCAAGATTGGGTATCAAAACTACTTTCGTAGACATTACCAAACTAGATGTTGTAGAAGCCGCTATCAATTCAAGTACAAAAGTATTGTATTGCGAAACGGTAAGTAATCCGTTGTTGGAAGTTGCCGATATTGCTGGTTTGGCTAAAATTGCTAAAAAACACAATCTGAAATTAGTCGTTGACAATACGTTTTCACCCTTATCGGTAGCGCCAATTAAACTAGGCGCCGATATTGTCATTCACAGTTTGACCAAATACATCAATGGAAGTAGTGATACTGTTGGAGGTGTTACCTGTGCTTCAAGAGAATTCATCAACAGTTTGAAAGATGTAAATTCGGGAGCAAGCATGCTTCTTGGTCCAACCATGGACAGTTTGAGAAGCGCTTCGGTAATGAAAAACTTGAGAACGCTCCACATCCGAATGAAACAACACAGTTATAATGCGTTGTATTTGGCTACTAAATTTGAAAACGACGGATTAAAAGTGGTGTATCCAGGTTTAGCGAGCCATCCAAGTCATTCATTATACAAATCCATGATCAATCCAGAATACGGTTTTGGCGGTATGATGACTATCGATGTCGGAACTATTGATAAAGCCAACGAGTTAATGGAATTAATGCAAGAAAAAAACCTCGGGTATTTAGCCGTAAGTTTAGGGTTTTACAAAACATTATTCTCGGCTCCTGGCACTTCAACTTCATCTGAAATTCCATTAGAAGAGCAACTAGAAATGGGATTGACCGATGGATTAATTCGTTTCTCCATAGGATTAGACAACGATATTGAAAGAACCTATCAAGCCATGAAAGCTTGTATGGTAGCATTAAACGTTTTGTAAAAAAACCAATCCTAAATAATAATCCGCTTGAGAATTATCTTGAGCGGATTTTTTTATTTAAATGTTCTACATTTTATTTTTACAAAAATTTATCTACATATGTAACTTTTTGCTGTGTTAATCGTTATCTAATAAATCCTAACAAACAATGATAAAATCCATACAACTTCAAAAGATAATAACCACCATTTTGATACTAACAACTGTTACTTTAGGTTTCGGTCAAAAAAGCAATGCTACCACACTAAATGAATCTAATCTCACAGGAACTTGGATTTTAAAACTCAATCCAAATCAAACAACTGTAACTTATACCAGAGAATCCAACAGCACTGTATTTGGCTCTAAAATTACATTTTTAGAAAATGGAGCGTTCATCAATTCTGTTATACCGCCTTGCGGCAATGATTTAAAACTACATCATCAAAAAGGGAATTGGAAATTAGATACTGTAAACTTGGTTTTAGAAATTGAATATCTAGAAAATACAACAATCCCAAGAAAATATAAAATAATGGCATTTGATAGTAACAAACTTACTTTATTGGAATTGAGAGAAAATTAAACCTCAAACTTGCTTGTGATTCAGTTCTGTTTCCTACTATTGTAGAATATAATAATTAAAAATGTCAAAATCAGTAGTTTTTATTTTATGTACAATTTTGATGCATTTCAACCTCAATGCACAAGATACTAACGGACTAGCAACTCTAAAAGATTTAGACACCACCGAAAATTTAGTACGTCCTTACATAGGACGACTAGAAGTCATCAAAAAAACAATATTATTAGGCGATATTAACGGCGATAAAGTTCCTGATAGTGCCTTTATAGAATCTAAACGTGTACTAATGGCAGATAAAGATTTAGGTCACAATCTTGCCAACGCAACCGATAGCACTTATGTAAAAGAATGCGGTCAAAATGTGTGCTACTGCCGAATTAAATTCAACAGCACTATTCCTGAAATCATTATTGAAGCCTATAGTATTGACATAAAATCTACTGAAGATGTAAACGGCGATGGCAAAGCCGAACTATTAATTTTTAGGGAATTGGAGCAATACAACTGGGGAGTTTTGAGTTTGTATTCCTTTTACAACAACCAATGGCGGCTATTAAATGAGGTGAACGTATTTCTTGATGACGATCCAGCTTACGAAAATCGAATTGTCAAATTAGGTTCCAAGTTTTATATTTTTGAAGACACTTGGAATAAAGATTTTACCATTATCAGCAGAAAAAAGGTTTTGGTAAAATCCAAAAAATAGGTTAAAAAACAAAGTTTGATTCTACTAAATGTTTTTAAAATTAGGGTTGCATCAATTTCAATATCACAGATAAAAAAACTCCCATTTTTTTTCTTTATTACTACATTTTTCACTACTTTAGTACTTTCATTTATACGCCTATGTCAATTATTATCAGGAAAATATGGCACCGTGATGCCTTTAGAATTGGAATTTATTTTGATTACAATTCTGAAATTATTTCAAAATTAAGAACTATAAAAGCCGCTTTTAGTAGTACCAATAAATGTTGGTATCTTGATTATTCTGCGGCATCCTACGCCTTATTAAAAAATAATTTCAGTACTATAGAAATTGACACTACAACCCAATTATCCAACAAAACGCAATCGGTGACCGGCAAAAGCCGTGACCTTTCACCCATAGCTACAAGCAAAAGTCAGTTAGGCACTTCCCAAAAAGGCAATCCTGAACATAAAACGGCTCTTATTCCGTTTGCACAAAAAATGCGTTTACAATTGTTAGACAGTATCGGTAAATATTGGGTGTTTAAAATGCATTACAACGAAACCATCAGCAAGCAACTTCTGTCTGTAAAAGGAGTATACTGGAATTCGGGTTACAAAGCCTATATGGTTTTACGCAACCCAAAGGTTAAAGAAAATGTAGAGAACATCTTAATGACATCGCCTTTTTTTGGAGATGATTACATCTCAAAAGACATCAATTACAGAGGACAAATGATTCGGATTCTTCCGCATCCAGAAGATAGCGCTTGGATAGAAGTTTATGTTCCTAAGATCATAGCCGTTCACGAAAAACTAAAACGCTTTTCAATGGCCCGCTACAGCAAAATTAAAGATTGCTATTTATTGCCTGCTGCGCCAATTGTTTTAGAAAGTATTCAACTTCAAATGGAAGCGTTTGAAATACTAGTCAACAACGAATTACCCAAATTGTATTTGCAGAAAAAACATTTGCCAAATAAGAAAAAACAAGATTTAACCAAGACTAAAGAAAACATTTTCAATAGAGTTCCCGAAAAAGGAATGCCGTATATATCCGATTTTGTGGATCAACTATTGGCTCTGAATTACAGCAGTTCAACCTTGTTAACATACAGTAGTAGTTTCATACAATTCATGAGACATTTTGACTTTGAGAATCCCGAATTGATCACCCATAAAGAAGTCATAAAATATTTAGGCTCATTAATGGAACAAGGACTTTCGGCAACATCAGGACACAGTATGGTGAATGGATTACAATTCTACTATAAGCAAGTATTGGGTAGAAGTTCTTTCGAAATCAGTATTCCACGACCAAAAAAAGAGAAAAAATTACCTTCTGTATTGACAATGGAAGAATGTTTAAGAATATTTCAAGTAGTCGACAATCCAAAACACAAGCTATTGCTATTAATTGGTTATGGTGCCGGACTTCGAGTAAGTGAAATTGTGCAATTAAAATGGAGCGATATCTTATTTAGCGAACACAAAATTCACATCAAAAATGCAAAAGGCAAGAAAGATCGAATGGTAATGTTACCCTACTCTATTGTACAATCACTGGAGATTTACAAACAACTGTACAAAGGAACCTATTATGTGTTTGAAGGACAATTTGCAAGTGAACCCTACAGCACTGGTAGCGTACAGCAAGTAATGCGAGACGCCATCAAGAAATCGGGCCTAGAAAAAAAAGCAACAGTACACACGCTGCGTCACAGTTTTGCTACCCATCTATTAGAAAACGGCACAGACATAAGATACATCCAACAATTCTTAGGGCATTCCAGTATTAAAACCACCACTATCTACACGCATCTTACCAAAACAGCAGTCGATAAAATCCAAAGTCCACTAGACCGAATGGTAAATGTAAATAGTAACAAAAAAATCAATGACCACTAAAAAACATTCAAAAAGATGTATATCTTTGATGATATTTACTAGTTAACAACAATAATTTTTTTCCCCACAAGTGGAGAAAAATCAATCTTTGTCTTTAGGAAATTACTGTTGTTAACCGCGGTTTGCGCCAACGGCTGGGTTCGGGATTTATCAGAATGCGGAAGTGATTATCTTTTTTCTTTTTGTCGACGTTTATTCTTTAAATCTTTTCGGTATATTTGTTAACGCTTGGGCTTGAAAGCAGCCGCAGGTCGCAAGCCACATAACGTTGTGCGAAATTACTCTATGAGTCTAGAATCTAATACGAAATAAATAGTAATAACTAAACCGAATATTAAAAAATCATAATTAAGCCAAATGAAAAAATTAATTCAAAAAAATATATTCACAACTACTGAATTCCAAATACTTGATAATAAATTATCCTTTACAGAACGTAGATTTGGAAATGAAAATGAAAGAGAAATACTATTTGAAAATCTAGGTGCAAGTAAAAGGTCACAAAAAATTTCAAAACCTTTATATTTAGTAGGAAGTTTTGCTTCAGCTCTCATTTCTTTTCTAGCTTATTTTTTATCTGAATCAACTCGAAACGCTATTTATGGCGGAATCTTTTGGGCTGCCGTTGCTTTATTTACTATAGGATATTACTTTGCGACAAAAAAAAATATATGGAAAATTGATTTTTACAATAACAATACTAGAATGCTTCTAAATATTTATAAAGAAATACCTAATAAAACTGAAGTATATAATTTTATTGAGGAACTTATAATTGCTAGAAATGAATATTTAAAAACCAATTATACTCGAATTGATAAAAATCTAAGTTATGAAAGTCAATTTAGTAAGCTTGAATGGTTAAAAAATATTGAGGCTATAAGCATTACAGAATTCAACGCCCTGCATGAAAAATTAAAGTCCACTTCTGAACCTACAAAAAGACGAGTTGGATTTGAATAATAAAACTTCGCACAACACAGGTTTTGCGCTATTGCTAGGCTTGGGGTTTATTTGAAAAGTACAGTGATTATCTTTTTCTTTTTATTCACATTTTTGTTTTCAAAGTTTTAGGTATATTTGTGTACGCCAGTCTTGAAATGCGCAACAGCGCAAAGCCTGGGAACGTTAGCGAAAAGCATAGTTCTGTGTTTCAAAAAATCAATTTCATTGATTTTTTTTTTACTTACCTTCTACTCTATTTTTTTTGGGACTTAACTGAACTTTGTC
>Ga0208884_100028_pt1 | contig 205163 bp, 162 predicted proteins | sample LakWasMet68_HOW9_2_FD_183898 | JGI IMG/M metagenome (GOLD analysis project Ga0208884, IMG submission 183898) | Freshwater sediment methanotrophic microbial communities from Lake Washington under simulated oxygen tension - Sediment Metagenome... | ecosystem: Environmental > Aquatic > Freshwater... | reverse complement strand
TTATTAAATAAATAAACTGTGTGACGCTTACAACCACTAACACACAGTTAACATCAGCAAGGCAGACAGCAATCCCACTATAGCGGGGTGTAAATTCACGGTCGAAAAAAAATTACTTCCCGATACAGCAACAGAAATATCCTTTATTGACAAGGCCTCCAGAGGACGCGTGACAGGTCGGCCGTCACGCAAATTTCCTAAATTAGAACTAGACCTCACTTGCATTTTTTTGTTCATAAGCTCAAAAATGTTCTGTTGATAACAAATTTTTTCGCTGTGTTTCATTACAGCTTTTTGCTACATGAAAAGTAATGTTTTTTATCAACATGGCAAAAAGTGATGTTTTTGAATTGATATTTTGTTATATGTTTTTGTGCTTATTTTTTTTCAGTTAATCCCTTTCACGATTTAGCGGTCGTGCTTTTCTGCTGATGAAGTTTTGATTGTTCCATTTAAAGCATAATTTTACTGATTTACATTCAAAACAACCTTATAGGGGTTAAATTATTATTATTATATTTAATTGTTAGTTAGGAGTAAGTCTATCTATTTCAATGTGTGAGTGCAAAACAGAATAAAATAATTAGACTATGCGTATTCTAAAAATAATTCACGGCTATCCTCAAAACTACAATGCAGGTTCGGAAATATACAGCCAATCCATATGCGAAGAATTATCCAAAGATCACGAAGTAATAGTTTTTACTAGGGAGGAAAACCCTTATCAATCTGACTTTACTATTCGTGAAGAAAAAATTCACGACAATTTGAATTTGTTTTTGGTAAACATGGCTCAAGGAAAAGATGGTTATAAACATGATGTACTTGATCAAAAATTTAAAGAATTTGTTCAATTACACCAACCAGACATTGCTCATATAGGCCACCTTAATCATTTAAGTACAGGTATTGTTGATGTGTTGAATGAATTAAAAATCCCAATTGTATTTACATTACATGACTTCTGGCTAATGTGTCCAAGGGGGCAATTTTTACAGCGCAATTTTGGTAATGAAAATATCTGGCAAATATGCGATAAACAAGAAGACAAGAAATGTGCTAGCAATTGTTACAATGCCTACTTTGGAAGTTCACAATGTAATAGTGACCTTGAAAATTGGACCCGTTGGATCAATGAGCGAATGATTGAAACAAAAAGCATAATTGAAAAGGTAGATTTATTTTTAGCTCCTTCAAAATATTTAATGAATCGTTTTGTTTCTGAATTTAAGGTTCCAGGAAATAAAATCAAATATCTTGATTATGGTTTCCCTACTCATTATCTTACTCCAACCCACAACAGAATCAAAAGAAAAGAATTCACTTTCGGATATATCGGTACACATATCCCAACAAAAGGTATTAATCTTTTAATTGAAGCATTTCGTAAAGTGGATGGCAATGCACGTTTACTTATTTGGGGCTCCAAAGACCAACAAAGTACAAAAGCGCTTCAGCAAATGGCGACTGAATCAAACTTAACAATAGAATTCAAAGGCTCGTATGTAAACAAGAACCTAGCAGACGAAGTCTTTTCGCAAGTGGATGCAATAGTAGTTCCTTCTATTTGGGCAGAGAATTCACCGCTTGTAATTCACGAGGCACAGGCTTGCAAAATCCCAGTAATTACTGCTGACTTTGGAGGTATGTCAGAATATGTTCATCATATGGAAAATGGTCTTCTTTTTAACCATAGAAATTCAGAAGACCTAAAAGAAAAATTGCAATGGGCAATTAATCATCCACATGAATTTAAATTACTTGGAGAACGAGGTTATATCAATTCAGAAAATGGCAATGTTCCCGATATAAAAGATCATTGTAAAGAATTATTGAACATATACAAAAAGCATATTAAACAAAAAGGTAAACTCTGGCGAATTACAATTGATACAAATCCTGAAGATTGCAATTTGAATTGCATCATGTGTGAAGAGCATAGCTTCTTTAGTAAATATATTGATGACTTACACAAAGAAACTGGTTCGAAGAAAAGAAGAATGCCTGTTGAGTGGCTCGATAAAATTTTTAAACAAGCAAAAGAACTTGGAATAAAAGAAGTTATTCCTTCAACAATGGGTGAGCCATTAATTTACAAAGCCATTGAAAGGATATATGATTTAGCAAAGAAAAATGATATTAAAATTAACCTTACAACTAACGGTACATTCCCTCGCAAAACTGTTATAGAATGGGCAAAAATAATTGTGCCAAATACCAGTGATGTGAAAATATCGTGGAATGGAGCAACTAAAGAAACTTCCGAAAAAGTAATGAAAGGTCTAAATTTCGAACAAGTACTTGAAAACGTAAAAGAATTTATAGCTTATAGAGATATCTATTATAAAGAAACAGGGAAATATTGTAGAATAACTTTTCAATTAACTTTTATGCAAAATAATATGCATGAACTTGCGGATATTGTGAAGTTAGCGGCAAACTTAAATGTTGACAGAGTTAAAGGTCATCACCTATGGGCACATTTTGAGGAAATTAAACATTTATCAATGAAATATAATGACCACTCTCTTGAACTATGGAATAAATATGTAAAAGAAGCGCATGACGCTTCTTTTACATATTTGAAACCAAATGGTGAAAGAGTGGTTCTTGAAAATATTTATGGCATTACTGAAAAAGATAAACAAGAAATTAGCATTAACCATATTTGTCCATTTTTAGAAAAAGAACTTTGGATATCTGCCACTGGAAAAATATCTCCCTGTTGTGCACCAGATAAGTTAAGAGACACACTTGGCAACTTTGGTAATATTCAAAATGAAACAATTGAGGGGGTATTGAATAGTGAAAATTACAATGACTTGGTGAGAAACTACCATAATAAAGAATTATGCAAAACCTGTAATATGCGAAAGCCTTCATTAAATAATTAAAATGAAAATACTGCTATTTGGAAATATTGGTTGTGGAAAATCAACTTTAAGTGCAGAAATTATTAAATCGAATAAACAATTTGTAATATTAAATATTGATAATTTTAGAAGGCAATTTGGAGACGGATCTATGGAAAAGGAACAATTTGCAAAGGAGAGCTTTATTAATTCTATTGATTATAATAATTCCAATCAAATCATCGAATGCTCAGGCTTAGGAGATACAGGTGAAATGGTATTTCAAAAACTATCAAATTTGAATGATAAAATTATTGTTTTTGTTATGTTAGTTGACCCGGAAGTTTGTATTAACAGGCTAATAAATCGTATTTGGGATATACCGTACCCAGATAAAACAACCAAAGTAAATAATTTAATCAAAAAGCAAGACTTGATATATAAAACTGATACTTTAAAAAACAGATGGGAAAGTTTAAAAAACACAAGTTTTATATCTTGTAAAAACAACTCTTTTAATGATTTTAAAATTAATTGTCATAAATTAGAAACGCTACTAAATGAAACAGAAAGAAATAATTAATCATTTAAAAAAGAATATAAATAACCTAAGTAATATTGAAGGAGTATTGCTAATTGGTTCATTTGGAAGAAATAATCCTTCTTATAACTCTGATATTGACATTTCAATTCTTGTAAATCAAAATTTTAAAGAAGAGATGTTTATAGCGGAAATCAGCCAATTATATCCTAGTAAAACTAAACATATTCTTAAATCTGCTTTAAGAAACAAGTTCGTTTTCTATTTTTTAGATTGCCCCAAAATTGAATTTAATATCTGCAATAAATTAACTGAATTCGACAAATATTTTTTAGGGTCTGAAATTACCAATATTGATGATTGTGTTTTGCTCGATAAAAAAGGAAAACTAATAAACCACTTAAAAAAAATTACTGCTAATAAAAAAACTAATGCAATTGATTTAAAACAATTGTTCAATGACACGGCAGATAAGTTCTTATATGATTTCGAAAACTTCTCAAGCCAACACAAAAGAAGCGAAGCTTATAAGTGTTACTTTCAATACAATCTTGCATTAAATGACTGCATGCAATTGCTTCAAATAAAAAACAAGAAAATAGAATATCTGTATCTTCCAAATATTCAAAGTGTTTTTTTTGGCAAAGAAGGAAGGGATAAATTAAAATCTTTAAATGGAACTTTATACTTGCCTGAGGTAAACAATCAAAAAAGAAATCTTTTAAATTTCTTCTATGAAATTCTTGATAATCAAAATTTTATAAAAACTAAAAGGGTGAATGAAATTAAGTCGTTTTGTGAATGGATATTTGCAAAGGATTTTGGCTACAATTTCAGAGATATATCCGATAATTGTCAAAAATTGAAATCAGGTGTAATCTACAGATCATCAACACTTACACGCTATCAAAATGATTCCTATTTTGACTGCATGATCAGAAAATATTCAATAAATACTATAATTGATTTAAGAGCTGATAAAGAGATTGTAAAAGACCCATATAAGATCAAACTAAATTCATTAAAAATTCTGAACGCGCCACTCGACCCTTGGAAACAATCTGAGAACTTTATTACTAATCACAAACATTTCTCCGAATCAGAAACAGCGTATCGTTTCTTCGCATTGGAATGTAAAGAATCTATTTTAAAAGTGGTAAAAGAGATCTTGGATAAAAAAAGTATAGCTGTTGTCATTCATTGCCACGCCGGAAAAGATAGAACTGGATGCGTAATAGCCCTTTTTTATCTTTTAATTGGTGCTACAGAGCAAGAAATATATGCAGACTATTTTGCAAGTGAATCTGACACTAAATTGTATAAAATAAAAGCATTTTTAGCAGAAATAATGAAATATCAATCAATCGAAGACTATTTTAAAAGTTGTGGCTTAGAAAAAAAGGAAATTGAAAAATTGAAACATAAAATATCTTCAAATGAGAAATAGTTTTTTGAATAATTTAAAACAGATTACTATAAATAAAGTAATTGCAGAATTACTTAGTAATAATCGGTATCACATTAATCAGAATGAAATTTCTGCTTTTTCAATAATTGATTTGCCAAATCTAGATTCTAGTATAGAAAATAAAGAACGTTGGTCGTTATTCCGAGACAAATATTGGCTTTTTAACAGATTCATACCGCATTGCGATTGGTTTGAATGTCAATTAAAATTTCCAGATTGTTTAGACTATATTGAAATAATAAACGAAGAAAGTTGGTTTCAGAAAATGCCTCCAACTAATAGATTAGTGAAACAAGTTAATTATGATTATTGTATAAATGACAAACATAAATACAAAATAGAGAAGTATATAAAAAATGGGATTGAAGATTTTATAAATGAAAAGTATTTAATTTTAATTGGAAAATATGATAGTGAAACCCTGACTATATTAGATGGAAATCACAGATTTTTAGCCCTCTATGAATCATTTAAATTAAACAAGGTGAATACTATGAATATTAAAGTTATTGTTGGCTTAACATATGGCAATTGCAGATGGTTTGGTGACGAAGATAAATGGGAAGAACGACCAAGCAATACAAATAATAAAAGATATATTCTAAATATCTGGTAAAATGAAAAAAATATTAGCGGTAAGAATGTACGACTTTAGTTATTTTCATTCTCTTTTTTTTGATCATTACATAAATCTAGAATTTGATGTCATTCTAGTATATTGCAAAAGTGACCACATCTCAAAAATTAAAGTATCATCTAAAGCATCTCCAGTAATATTTATTGCACTACCTAGTCACAATACCCCATATACCTATTATGAAGAAAAGTTTATATGTAATTTTATCTATCAAAATGCTTTAAATTACTATGAAAACAACTATAATAATGAAGAGGCTATGATTCTTTTTGCTGACGATGATGAATACTATTCAATCATAGAAACAAATACCATAATTTCCAGAGTGGTTTTTACAGAGTGGTATCTAGATTCTAAATCTGATGAAAGACTCAATGCATTTGATTTTTATAATTTGATTCAGGAAGGCAAATGTATGGGTCAGATTTTAACCCTATGGAATGACCCTTTCTATAAAGAATCAGTTATCAAAATATCACCTGAAAATATTGTGTTTTTTAAAGAATGTGTTTATTCAAATGCTTTTCATAGAATTACTCATGACAATAAGTTAATCAATATAAACAAAAAACAAATATTTGCTCAACATCTTAAGGGCATTCCATTAAAATTAGCCAAGAAAAGGATTAATAATACCAATGATAATATAATCATTGAGGATGATTGGTGTTCTAATCACTACAGAAACGAATTCAAACAATATTTCATTGATTATGACATTTTTTTTAAAAAGTTACAAAGCAAAAAAGAATTAGAGGAATCAATAACTAAGAAATTGCAAAATTTTTCATCGGAAGTAAGTTTTTATGAAGAGAATATTTTACCGCTTGATTTTTTAACAAATTCCTCAAACATTCCAAGTAACTTTTACAAGAATAAATAAATTTAGAATAATATGAATTGGAAACGCATACAAATATCATCTGATTTGAAATCGTTTGAGTTAGACGGTAAAAAACTATTTAATAAAGAATTTGAAGAAGTTCTAAAATTTCATGAGCCTGGCTATGCTCCAGTTTGTGACACAAGTGGTTGGTATCATATTAACTCTGGTGGACAACCTCTGTATGATACAAGATACAAAAGAGCATTTGGTTTTTATCACAACCGTGCAGCAGTCGTTGATGAAACCGGAGCCTTTCATATTACTGACTTAGGTGATCAATTATATACTGAGAGATATAAGTGGTGTGGCAATTACCAAGAAGAAATTTGTGTTGTAAAATTAATAACTGGAAGTTATATATACATCGACCTTGCTGGAAAAAGGTTATTTGAAAACGCTTTTTTTTATGCTGGTGATTTTAAGGATGGTTTCGCTTCTGTAAAAACCACTCAAGGTTGGACTCATATTTCAAAGATAGGCTCACCATTGCACGGAAAATATTTCTCAGATCTCGGAGTTTATCATAAAGGTTTTGCAACTGCAAGAGACCAAAAAGGTTGGTTTCATATTGACATGAAAGGGAATGAACTTTATAAAGAAAGGTTTATTCAAATTGAACCATTTTATAATGGAATTTCTTTAGTTCACGATTTGAATTGGAATACCCAATTAGTTGATGAAAAAGGACAAATTTTTGAACTACAGAAGTAGAGTCCGGACCTTCCCGAACTAGTTCGGAAATACCCCGATTTTTATTCAGGCCAATCAGTTTCAACTCGAACCTTCCCGAACAGGTCCGAGAAAGTTCGAACAGGTCCGGAATTATTCAGGAAAATGCGGGCCAAACTAGCATAGCTTCAATGGTATCAAGCCTTGCAAGGCTGCACTATTTGTTGCACATTTGTGTAACAAATAACCCCTCAGTATACACTTTTCCTGTATACTTTTGTATACTGAAATATGCATTTAACAATATTATGAAGTGGGCCATCGATTGACTATTTGATTCATCACTAGAAAATTACAATCCTAATTAAAGTTTTAAAACGTTGAAAATGGTGCTATTTTTATTTAAAAAATCTAAAATCATGGAAGTAATCGTTATTGAATCTGAAGCATTTGAGCAACTCAAATTAGAAATTAAGCAATATGTTAAACAGGCCTTAAAAGAGCTCTTAGAAGAAAAGAATTTAGCAGAGAAGAAAGAATGGATAACCATCGAAGAAGCGATGGAGTTACTTCCATATAAATCAAAAACAACATGGCAGAAATTAAGAGATAGTGGCACAATTGAAATTAGTCAGTCTCCAGGAAGCAGAACAATTCTCTATTCAAAGAGAAGCATCCAAAATTATCTAAATGAAAATCGTGTGAAATTTTAATTACGATAGTGATTCTAATAAGGTCAATCATAATACTTAATCTCTCTCTCTTCTATCCATTTCAAATCATCATTACTTACAGTGCATTCTTTAATCCAGTGGCCTTTATTATTGTATTCTACTTGAGTTTTATCGATTGTAACAGCATTTGAATTTTTTCTATCTGTCGTTGTCGTTAAACTCTCAGTATAATGACTTTCAGAAAGCACATTCCCATCTTCATTTAAGTAATATGAAGATACTAAATCACCATCTTTAGAATAAAAATATTTCTCAAGCGCTATGAGTCCCTCTTCCTCCGAATAGAATTTATGTTCAATTAAATTACCCTTAGAATCAAATTTTTCTTCGATACTATATTTGACCATTTCCTCCTCCAATTCTTCGTCATTCTCATCCAAATAACTAAATTTTGGTTCTTGATAATAAGTTATTTTATGATAATTTTCTTTATATTCATGCTCATAATCTACAGTTTCCGTATAATCATACTCACTGCTATTATGATAATTTGTTACTTCTTCCTTAATAATTCTATCTTCTTTATCATAAAATAGCTTTACACTTGAAATCAAAATTTGTGATTCTAGTTTATATGTCAAAATTATTATGGGTAGGTTTCTATCATTGTATGTAAATGTAGTTTTCTCTGTATTCCTATATTTTCTGGAACCTCTTGATTCAATAACATAAACTAATCTTCCAAGGGGGCTATAAAATATAGTGTAATTTTTAAATTCCTTAAATTCTAATTGGCTTTTTTTAGAGTTCCATTTACAGCGTAGTCGTTTAAACCTAATCCATTTTGCCTTAGGTACAAAATGGCCGCGAAATGAAGCGTATTCATTAAAGGTAAATATATTATCTATCATTTTCTTTCCAAAAAGACCTTGTAATACATCTAGTTTGGTTCCCCATTCTTTGTTTTGCTTACATAACAATTCAATTAAAACACTCTCCTTAGCATCAAATGGCTTCAATGTTTGACTCTTTGCCAAATAATCATTAAGAAGCCAATTTGATTTTCCATCAATAGTCTCCTTTTTTAACACACCACTTCTTTCCTCTCTTTCTCTCATTTTCACCAATTCATGCAAAAGAAAAACTGTTAGTTTAAATCGTTTCTCTGAAAGACTATCTTTATCATCAAACATATACACTCCTATTTAAATAAATCAACTACAGTTAAATTTGGATTTCCCACATAAGCAATATCGTATGTTTTGAAATCTTTGTATTTCTCTTCTTTCCAAGCTCCATTTTTAGTCGACGAATATCTAATTCTTGTTTCACCAGTTCCCGCTCTGCTTGCCACTGCTATCTCAAATTTTTGATCATATTGATATTTTCTACAAACTTCAATTTTTTGATATTTCGCAGCCTCTTTTGTATAGATTTTCTTCATCGTTTTTTTCGCGAAAAAGCAATCAAAAAAATCTACCCATGAACTGTTATAATTATTTGCATAATATACACCCGCATTCAATTTAATAAAAGGAAAAGCATATTCTCCCACTCTTTTTAAGGCCTCTTCTTTACCTATATCAGAATTATCATCAGCAGATGAACCCGCAGCATTACAAACACCATGAAACAAAATTACAGCGTTTTTATGTAATTTGAATTCATTCACAATATCTTGTGCATGGTAAATATGCTTTGTAAGACATAGACCGCCAACATTGTAATTAATTCCTTGGTTTGAGCCATGCCCATCATAAATTAAAATATGTGCGCCCTCACTAGCTTTAACGATAGCCTCCCATTTATCATATGGCGGATAAAATTCAAAAACTTGAACTCCCATATTTCGTAAGTATTTGGCATTCTTTTTCTGATCTTCGATTGTTTTTTTATCTTCTTCTTTGCTGACAGGACCAACAATGATAATTGCTTTTATTTGTTTTAAACTATCTTTAGATATAAAAGTATTATTTAATAGAGCTTCATCAATCGTGTAATCGTCTTCTTTTTTTTGAACATCAATATAAGAAGGTAAAGTTGCTACCGGGTTGTACTCAGGTTTTTTTTCGATAATCTTTTTAGTAGCCTTTTTATCATTTATTATTTCACCAAATACAGAATCCATATAGGTTTCTTCCCAATATTTTTTATCCTTATTATCCAAGTATGATGATTGGCTCGATTTATTAATCTTTCCAAAACGATTACAAGCAAATAAGCCATCGTTTTCTTTAATAATAAACCTTTCAGCATGTTCTTTTGGTTGAGTTTTTCCTGAATTTTTAAGTGTCAATTTTTGCTTTTTTAAACTGTAAGTACCTTTCTCTCGCTTAACTCTAGGTTTTTTATTGTAGAACTCAAAAAACAAAAACTCATAACTTAAATCTTCATATAACTTAAGTATTTCTTTATTCTTAACATCTGTTTCCTTCGTAAATACAGATGTCAACTTAATAACTGGTTTAGTTTTAGGATTGCTTGCTACCAATTCAATAGAAACAAATTGAAGTAATCCAACAAATAGCAATACTTGCTGTAGTTTGTAAGTTTTCATATGGGAGGATTTTAGTAGTGAAGTAAAATTTGTCCATAGAATGAGTTTATATCAGCATAATGCAACAATTAAAAAAAGATACAAGAAAAATAAAATGTTTGTTACTTTATTTAAATCCATAATTATATGAAATACACTAATCGAAAAAATTATGGAAATTGTGAAATCAAAAAAAACAGAAACTATTGTAGTGGTAATATCAATAACACTTATTCTGCTTGCTTTTCTATATTCTTCATAAGTATAGTCCCACTTATCTCTAGAATATGAGTGATGGAGTGTAGATACAAATTACTCCAACATCAATTCCAAATACTCAAAAGGTTCTTTTACTTTGGCTTGGTTGCGATTATCTGTGCGTGAGGTGATGAGTTTAGATATGGTATAAGCTTCCATTTTAGTTTCATCAAATGGTTTCATCAAATTGGTAATTTGTTCTTTACTAATATTGGGTTCAATCCATTGTCGCATGGTTTCCTTATCAAAAATTAAAGGCATACGCAATTTCACATTATGTATTTTAGCCATTAAAGGATTGGCTTCGGTGGTTACAATAGCCGTTGTATCAAAAATCTCTCCGGTGCTTTTATCAACCCAGCGTTCGTAAATGCCTCCTAAGGCAAACGCTTGTTGGTCCTTTAGCTTTATAAAATAAGGGTATTTCTTTTTATTGACTTCTCGCCATTCATAAAATCCATTCACATGAAACAAGCAACGGCGTTGCATAATGGCAGTTCTAAACGATGGTTTCTCGAAAATAGTTTCTGCTTTTGCATTTAAGCAATTCATGCGAGATTGCTTTGCATAGTCCAAGTCTTTGCTCCAACTTGGTATTAATCCCCAGTTAAAAGCTTGTATGCGTGTGTTATCTTCACAAGTTAAAACAGGTACTTTCTTAAATTCAAAACCAGATAAATGATGGTAATACGTGTCCCATTCATCGGTTCGCACCGCATGGTCATAGAGGTCCTCTAATTCTGTTCTTTCAGGTTCTGAAACGTGGTAGCACATCGTAATTCAAATATATAAAATTATCATTTCATTTTATGCCTCGGCAATCCACTTTCTTGAGGATAAGGCGCTCGATGCGTGCTACTAACATCAGGCTTCATATGTTCTTGTGCGGTAAACTGCCTTGATTTTGAATTGGCATAACGTGGATCGGGAATGAAAGGCATCTTGGCCATTTTAAAAATATTGATGGTTGGAAAATGATAATCGACTTCTACCATTCCATACAACAAATAGCAACCAGCTCCTTGAAAAGGATAGGCTTCAAAACTTTTATTAAAATGCGCTGTGTCAAAAAAATCACCTTCTACATCTATCCATGTTCCAAAAGCCATTGTGCCCTGCTTAGTTGGATTTTTTTTAATAGACACTAAATAGGCCAGCATCTTTACATATTGCTTATGATGTTTTAATAAATCTTTCACTAATACATCACCTCTATAGTTGGTTTGTAACAAATCAAAAGGTGAATGCGACACGGGAAAACTTAAAATTTCAATTTCATCAAAAGCATCTTCAAAGTCGGAACGTTTTAGTTCGGGTAATTTATATTCTACAACAGGCTCTTGCAATAGCATCAAATCTCTATTTTCTGGTTTAAAATTTACAAGAAGCAATCTTGCAGCTAATGCCAATTCGTTTTTTGTTTTTCCTGTAAAGCGAAAGGCTCCAATAAATATTAAGCGTTGCAAACTTTCAATAGCAACAGGTATGCGATTCACAAAATCTTCTAATGACGCATAATCACCATGTTGTTCTCGTTCTTCCACAATTTGCAGTTTTAAATGGGCATCTATTTTTTCGATGTGCATTAATCCTATGTATAGCTCCTTGTCATATACCGTTGTGTGATAAGTACTTTTATTAACGCAGGGATTATGAATATTAGCTCCTGCCATCCGAGCCTCGTGTAAATAGATTTCCATTCTGTAAAATCCACCTCCGTTGTTAATAGCTGAAACCATAAACTCAATACCGTAATATACTTTTAAATATAAACTTTGATAGCTCTCTACAGCATAAGATGCTGAATGGGCTTTACAAAAGGAATATCCTGCAAAACTTTCTATTTGTCGGTACACTTCTTCACTTAGTTTTAAATCACGCCCCAACTTTTCGCAGGATAAAAAGAATTGTTCTTTTACGGTTTGTAGTTCTTTTAAAGAACGACTTTTTCCACTAATGGCGCGTCGCAAAATATCGCCATAAGCAGCTTCTAAACCAGCATAATGCAAGGCGATTTTTATCACATCTTCTTGATACACCATCACGCCATATGTTTCGCCCAAATGTTCTTTAAATACATCATGTACATATTCAAACTTGTCAGGAAAATTATGACGATATATATATTCCTTCATCATTCCACTTTGAGCCACACCTGGTCTAATAATACTAGAGGCCGCTACGAGTACTTTATAATTATCACATTTCAACCTCCTTAAAAGTCCACGCATCGCAGGACTTTCGATATAAAAACAACCAATGGTTTTTCCTTTACTTAAATAGTTGTTGCAGATAGCTTCATTTTTCGACAGCGTTGTATCTGTAATGTCAACTTTAATTCCTCTATTTTTTTGTATCAGTTTCACGGTATCATCAATCGTTCCTAAACCACGTTGGCTTAATATATCAAATTTTTCAAAACCAATATCCTCAGCCACATGCATATCAAACTGCACAATAGGAAAACCCTTTGGTGGCATTTCTAAAGCCGTGAAATTTGTAATGGGCTCTTCTGATATAATAATACCGCAAGAATGCATACTCCGTTGGTTTGGATATTTTTCGAGCATCATGCCGTAATGCTCAATCAACTTAATGATTTCGTGATTTTTATCAATCGTGTTTGCTCGCTTTTTAGTTAAGGCTTTAATGTCTTCTTCGGGCAAACCAAATACTTTACTTACTTCCCTGAAAATAGATTTGTATTTAAATTCCACATTAGTGCCGCAAAAAGCTACATGCGAGGGATCGAAACGTTTAAAAATATAATTTAAAATATGATCACGTTCTTGCCACGACCAATCAATATCAAAATCAGGCGGACTCTTGCGACTCGAATTTAAAAACCGTTCAAAGTATAAATCCAATTCTATTGGACAAATATCAGTAATACCTAAACAATAACTCACAATACTATTGGCACCACTCCCCCGCCCCACATGCATAAAGCCCGAACTTTTACTAAAGCGAATGATATCCCAAGTAATTAAAAAGTAAGAACTAAAATTTAAATCGTCAATTACTTTTAATTCCTTTAATACTCTGGCTTGTGCTTCTTTATTGCTTTTACCATAACGCCTGGTTAAACCTTGCTGTGCTAAATTTTCGAGCAAGAGTTTATCTCCATACTTACTTTCGGTATAAAACTTTTTATTGCGAGTGATATTAAAATCAAATTCAAAATTGCAATCTTCAATAATGCGTTCGGTGTTTTTGATGATTTCAGGATAGTCTTTATACTTTAGCAGCAATTCATCTAAAGGCATCATCACTTCCGATGTTTTGCAATAATCCTCTTCTTTGAGTTTTGATAAAATGATATTGGTATCAATGGCTCGTAAAATTTTATGAAGATTAAATTCTTTTTTTACTCTAAAGGTAACGGGTTGTAACACTACCATTTTACCAATCATACGTTTCCATTCGGGTAACAGTAATTTGGTAAGTTGTTCGGGGCGTATGCCAATGTATTCGTATTCCTTTAAAATGATCGGTACATTATCAATAGGATAAACCACTATCACCTGATTAAAATCAGGTGCAAATAAAGGTAGTTCTGTTTTATCGAAATTATGTTTGGTAAGCAGTCGGCACATTTCTCCAATACCATCTTTTTGTTTTGCTAAAGCAACAAAATGCATTTTGTGTAAGCTTCTAAATTCCATACCCACCAAGGGTTTAATATTAAGCGAGCTACACTCTTTCACAAAATCATAAATACCAGTTACGGTATTTACATCTGTTAACGCTAATGCCTTTATACCCATAGCAGCAGCTTGCTCTACCAATTCGTTTAATGGTATAGTGCCGTAGCGTAAACTATGATATGAATGACAATTGAGATACATTACTTTTTATAAGGCCATTTCTTTTTTACTATTTTTGGTTTCATCTCTGCTCCAGCACAGCGCATGACAGAATCAAAACCAAAGCGATTTTTCATATTATCAATAGCTTGGTATAAGGACATCATTTCGGCTGTATCATCAAATAGATCTATTTGATAAGTACCACGCACTAAACCCGAAAAACGAATACCTACTAAGCGCAAACTCATACGGCGCGTATAGAGTTTATCAAAAAGTTCAGTCACTTTTGGTATTAAAATATGGTCGCACGAGGTATAGGCAATTTTGCATTGCTTTTGTTCGGTATCAAAATTACTGTAACGTATTTTTACCGAAACAACAGAGGTGAGCCATTCTTCGGAACGTAATTGAAAAGCTAACTTTTCTATCATGCCCACAAACAACAATTTGAGTTTGGCAATATCAATTGTATCTTCTAAAAACGTATGTTCGGTAGAAATGGATTTCCGTTCGGAATAAGGTTCTACTGCATTGTTATCAATGCCATTGGCTTTTTTCCAAATGTCAATACCATTTTTTCCAATCATCTGTTGCAATACCTGCACTGGCATTTCGGAAAGCGTTTGAATAGTTCGAATACCCACTCGTGATAGTAGCTGAAAGGTCACATCACCCAACATCGGAATTTTTTGTATGGGTAATGGATTTAAAAAAGGTCGAACATTTTCTTCTTTAATTTCTAAACGCCCTACGGGCTTTGCTTCGCCTGTTCCAATTTTAGCAACCGTTTTATTAATGGATAGAGCAAAGCTCATAGGCAAGCCTGTTTCTTTAGCTACTAATTCAATTAACTCGTTGGTGAATTTATAGCAGCCAAAAAATTTATCCATGCCGCTCACATCCAAATAAAATTCATCCACACTGGCTTTTTCGACAATGGGTGCTTTACTTTGTATAACCTCCGTAACCTGATGCGACATTTTAGAATATAATTCCATATCGCCTTTAATCACTTTGGCTTGCGGACACAAACGCATGGCCATATACATAGGCATAGCAGATCGCACACCAAACTTACGCGCCTCATAACTACACGACGATACCACGCCACGGCCCGAAGTGCCGCCAATAATTAAAGGAATACCGTTTAATTGAGAATTTACTAAACGCTCGCAGGATACAAAAAATGTATCTAAATCCATGTGCACAATCTTCCTCTCCATGATCAATAATTTGGGAGATTGAAGTTACTACAAAAAAGAGCTTTTTTTTGCTACAAAACGTAGCAATAATATTAAAGGCTTATAAATCAGGGGGTTATTCTAAAAAAACGAATTAGAGAGATTTTTTATTGCAAAGAAATGTTATTACATTTATAAGTATATAAGAGTTAAGTGCAAGTTTAACTATATATTTAGTAAGGCAAGAAGGTGCCATCGACAAACAAACTCATAGATTTATATTGGCAGGTAAAAACATAAAAATAAAATAGATATGGCATATAAATGTAAAAACTGTGGGCGTTCTTATGAAGAGAATGGACTAAAAGACCTTACCAACACATTTACAGGCAAGAATTGGATTTCACAAAAAGGCTTTTGCTCTGACAGATGCAAAATTCAATATGAAAATAACCATAAAAAAGAAACCAAAAGTTCTTCTAGCAACCAATATTCTTCGAGTAATAGTGACTACGAAAAAAGCCTAAGTGAAGAAGGGGGTTTCTTTAAATTTTTAGGAGACCAAAAAAAATCAATGGACGATGACTACAAAGAAACTCTAAAAAGGGAGCAAGAAGAACAAATTAGAGTTGAAGGCAAAATTGAGAATATTGCTCAAATGCAAATTGGAACAACTGTAGATGAAATTTCGAATCAATTAAATTACTTATTCACACTGTTTAAGTCAAAGCCGGATGAAAAAATAAAAAAAGCTATTTTAGATAAAATACAATTTGGTATTATACGATTGAAAAGTGTGAGTCAAAATTCGGAAGCAGATTTTTTTGAAAAACAGTTCAAAGCAATCATTCAACAGCGTAAAATGAAAATTGGCATATTTGTTTTCATCGGAATTATTGTTGTTACCGTATTTGTTTTTTTTGCAACAAAAAAATCTAATTACGAAATTTCTCAAGAAGAGGATGCAAAAGAAATGCAACAAAAATTAGCAGAACTAAAAAATACTGAATATTCCATAGAGGGCAATCGGTTGAAAACAGAAGGAAATTTCGGTGGTTGTTATCAAGTAGTCTCTAAAAAATCAACTATAAATGTAGATTATAAGGTGGATATGCTAACAAAAGGTTACGTTTTTTCTATCAAGGATATAAAACTTGAACTAAATAAAAGCAACAAACAAAAATTAAAAAAGGAAATTGCTAAAGTAAAAAAAGACTGTTCATATTCTAACGAAAATTCTTGTGGAGAGATTTCAGCAACTTTAAACTTAGAAGACGAAAACAATAACCCTATTGGGGTGTCGGCACTCGAGTTACCTTACGGGGCTGATTCAGATAAAAAAGCCCCTTTTTATTCACAATCGGATGAAATTATTTTATCATTTGAAGGCAAATCTTATTCCTCAGCGGATCTAGAAAAATTGTCAAAGGCAAAGAATTATACTATTATAATTAATATTTCAAAAAAATAAGCCATTCATACAAACACTAGGTAAAACGTTTGGTATATAAGAAAGGATTTGCAAAGCAGTCGCTCCGCGAAAGACAATTATTTTCGCTTTGCAAAAGTCCATTAAACATTTATCTTTAAACTAACATTTCGGCAAAGATAGTTACAAAAACCAAATAGAAATTTAGCTTGCTACCGTTAGCGACAATTTTAATTCAACGACAACTATGAGACAGACTTACGGAAAACTTACAGAAGAGTTATTAAAGCACACAACTCCAAAAACAGTTGGTATTGATAATGGTTTTTACGTATCAACTTTCAGACATTTAGTTGAACAAGTTGCAAAGCTCTCCTTTCTTAATAAAGATTTTCTTCTATTTTTCAGAGGACAGAAAAGCGATTATAAAAATAAAATTGATAGCTCGACATTTTATCCAACTATATATAGGGGCGAATACTTAACACAACAAGAGTTAGACTATAGATTTGATAAATTAAATAGTGCAAGTAAAATCCTTGTTGAACTTTTTAAACGAAACAAAGTTGAAGGACATGCTGAATTACGCAGAAAAAAATTAATCCAATGGAGTTTATTACAACATTATGAAGTAACTGAAACGCCCTTAATCGACGTTACTCAATCATTAAGAGTTGCTTGTTCCTTTGCACAACTTTACAATACCGAAAAGACAGCATTTATTTATGTGTTTGGACTACCTTATTATACTAATAGAATTTCTGTTAATTCCGAATACGATTTAATAAACATTCGTCTGTTAAGTATTTCACCGCCTCAAGCACTTAGACCTTATTTCCAAGAAGGTTATTTAGTCGGAACAGATGACATTACAAACGATTATTTTAATAAAGGTGAATTAGATTTAAACAACCGTCTATTTGCTAAATTTGAAATCCCGAATAATGAACAGTTTTGGGGTAAGGAATTTGATAAAATCCCCGAAACTGCATTATACCCTAAAAATGATACAATTGAAAGTATCTGCAAGGAAATTGGGAACGAGTTAACGCCTAATAAGGCACAGTCAAACATTGGCGACTTTTTGAAATTATGGACGACTTTGGAGCAAATGATTTTGGAAGAAGCAAGGAAATATAAACGTGATGTTTTTAATACTAGAGACGCACTATATGTCCTAATGAAATATGACGAAGAAAAAATCGGACTATTAAAAGAGTTTGACATATTAAGAATGTTCAGAAATAAACTTGTCCATAAACCGATAGAAGTCTCAAACGAAGAAATAAGCAAGAACATTCAAATATTAATTCAATTGAAGGGTGCCTTTTTTAAATAAAAACGGACGCTAGCTCATTCATACCTAATCAAGGGGAAAACTAAAATGCTACATTCTATAGCAAACAACAACTTAAATGCTCCTTACCTTTGTAATGAATGTTTGCCATCATTGATATAGAAACTTGCGGAAGTAAATACGAGTACAAAAGAGGACGTATTACCGAAATTTGTATTGCCATTCATGATGGACTGCAAGTAACTGAGAAATGGACAACTTTAATAAATCCAGAGTGCTATATCAGTCCTTATTTTATAAGTCTATCGGGTATTTCAAATGAAATGGTTGCTAATTCCCCAAAGTTTCATGAGGTAGCTAAACAAATTATTGAATTAACAGAAGGCAAAATATTTGTGGCCCATAATGTCGGTTTTGATTATGGTTTTATAAAAGACGAGTTTGCTGGTTTAGGTTATAAATACAAACGAGAAACTTTGTGTACCGTTAGATTAAGTCGTAAACTCATGCCTGGTAAGTTATCATATAGTTTAGGTAACTTATGCGAGAGTATAGGCATTGAGATTGAAAATAGACATAGAGCTGAAGGAGATGTGGATGCAACTGTAAAGTTGTTTGATAGATTGTTGGAGCTGAAAAGCATGAATCCTCAATTCAAAAACCAAGGCGTTGAAGAATTGATGACAAGACGAATTGATAAAATCAAGCAATACATCCTAAACAAATTGCCAGAAAAGTGTGGCGTTTATTACTTCTTAAATAAGGAGCAGGAGATTATTTATATAGGCAAAAGTGTGAATATGTATAATCGCGCAGTTAGCCATTTCAATAGCAGGGAGAATAAGAGTAAGAAAATGCTCAATGATTTATACAATGTTGATTTTATTGAAACTGGCAGTGAGCTAGTGGCTTTGTTACATGAAGCAGAAGAAATAAAAAAACATAAACCGAAGTATAATCGTATGAGAAAGGCTGATCTATTTACTCATACAATTGATTGGTTTAAAGATGATAAAGGCATTATCAATTTTAAAATTGTTGGGTATGAAGAGTCTGAAAACCCACTTTTATCATGTGTTAATTATTCAACAGCCAGAGAACGAATTGAAAAATGGATAGATGATGGTGAGTTATGTTTAAGATACTGCCACTTAACAAGTGAAAATTCAATATGCTTTAATCATCAAATCAAAAAATGTAAAGGTATTTGTGCAGAGGAAGAAGAAATCGATAGTTACAATAAAAGAGCACAGGAAATACTTGATACCATTATTTTCAGAGACCAACATTTTGCTTTAGTCGATCATGGCAAAAGTAATGATGAACGCAGTTTAATATTAATTGAAAATGGTCACTATGCTGGTTACGGCTATATCGATAAAACAGATTCGTTTAGTTCATTGGACGAATGCAAAGGACATATTAAAAAATCAGTTTTTTACCCAGATGCAGATGATTTAATAAGAGGATTTTTAAGAAATAACAGATTGAAGACGATTGTGTTTAAAGAAGAACTGGTATAAGAATCGCATGTATTTAAATCAAAAAGCACCATTGTTTCCTTACAACTGAATCAGATTTACTCTTCTTAAAATCAATCTCATTGTATTTAAAACCAGAAACTAACTTAAAATGATGAATACCCATTGTTAAGTCGTGTACAATAACCCTAAATTTTTCAGGATCAAATCCTTCGCTAAGAGAAAAAAGATTCGCTACCTGACCAGTTGTTCTAACAACAGCGCATATATAAACAGAGCTTAGACTATTGGCAATCTCAAAGGAATCAAACTGCAAATTCACTAAAGGAAAAATAGTATCTTTTCCTAAAAACGTATTCAAAGTGCCTCTATACACTTTCTTTCTAGAAAATTTCATATCTACCAATGCCATTTGATTGTACAACGGTCCAAAAAAATAACTATTCCCAAAAAAATCTTTGATTGATTTAGCATTCGTCGATTCTGAATATTGAGGGAACGCATTTAATAAAAAAAACTCTGGATCAAATAACTGTTTAATGAAATTGTCAGAACTCAAATTATTATCTAACAATAGCTTATTCCAAACCTCCCTATCAAAAGCTCTAAATAGAATCAGTTCGGCATCACCATGAACTCTAATTAGAATTTTATCCAACCTTGTAACAATGGTATTTTCTTCTTTACCAATATGCATAATACACTACTGCTTCAATTTATCTATCAATTTCATATAAATGCCATCCTCCACACCTCTCACCTGCCTACAGAATCGAATCTATATAGCCTATCTTTTCAATTAAAGCATTTTATAAAATTTGAAACGATAGCTTGCACCTGATAACACAGCAAAAATCCCTCATAAAACTTTTCTTAATTACAAATTTGTTTAATCAATATTCCAGTAATTTGAAGGATCTCCATCCATCCAATCGTCAATACGTTTTTCTTTAATATCAAGATTTTCTAAATAATGATCATATGCAGAAAGATTTTGTTCTTCCCTAATAGACTTTTCAATATCAATATTTCTTCTTCTTCTTACAAGGCTTTCTTTTGGTTTTAAAATTTCATCGTTATGCATTTGTTTAATAAGCATATAACATTTCTTAAAATAATCATTTTCTGCATCAAAAATATACCCATCTCCACGCCAAGAATTAAACACCTGATCTTCGAACTCTTCTAGAGTATACTTCATATAATGTTTTTTCTTGTCGAATTTATGTGTTATCATATCAAGCAGAATCTCATCTGTTCCCCAGTAAACTAATTGTCCTGATGTAACATCTCCATTGAAAATAATTGAGCAATATTCAATATCGTCTTTAACTATTTCATTATCATTTATATGAACATTTCTATCAATTATTACCCAATCACCAATTATTACATTGTCTCCAATTCTACATTTAAAACCTAACAAATTAGATCCCCATCCAATTTGACAATTATTACCCACTCTTGTCTCGTTATAAATTTTCACATAATTTCCAATAACACAATTGCTTCCAATAACAACATCGCCTAAAATTGTAACACCATCACCTGTTTTTAAACCTTCTCCTAAATGTGCTTTATTCAAAAATATCTTGTTATCACTCCCAAATTCTGTATTTTCATAAATATGCCACGAAAATATAATAGAGTCTTCACCAATCAAAACATTATTGTCAACGATGCAACTATCTTTTAAAATGACATTGTCGCCAATTATGATATTTCGTTTTTCAAATTCTTCTTTTAAATCCGAAAGGTGAGTGTAGTTAAAAATTATATAATCATCAACACTTTCATTACCATCACTACTTAATTTTACAGATTTAGTCATATTAAATATTTAATTTGTTATTTTTTATAAATGTAAAAGTAATTTATTAGAAAATTAAGACATCAAATTATAAAAATTTGACAAACTATATTCAAAGCCAATGTCGTTTTTAAAAACATCATCTAATGTCATATTGTTCTTTTCTAGATATGCTTCTCTCCAATAATATAAATGTTCATCATAATTATCTTTAAAGAAATTAATAAATGGCGATAATTCTTTAAATATATCTTTTGATATTATATATTTTATTGAACTAATTTCATAAACTTCAAAATAATCATCTTCCTCATTTCTAAACGATTGAAGCATATGAAAATTAGCATTAAAATAACTTTCGTATTTCAACAACCATCCCAACATATTACCTGGATTAAATCTTTTGTCATTATTTATTTCATCCAAAGCAGATTTAATTTGATCAATATGATCAAGGTATTCTAGAAAGCTGATTAATCGATTATGTAGTGTCTGAAATTCGAACAATAATTCATATTTTTTCTTAGTTTTGAATATTTTAGGCTTATAGTTAAATAACCAATCCCTTAAATAATAAACATCTTTAATAATATTATTATGATTATTTAAATCAGCAAGCGCATTATTTTTTAAGGCAATAGCATCTAGGTAATCATCATCAGCAACAAAGTTATCCAATTCATCTGCTGCAACATCAAAATAATGTTCACACTTAAACACTTGTCCCTCAATAGTCTCATCAAATCTACCAGTTGCACAATGTTTAATACTATAATCGAAAAAAGTTGAAATACGCATGAAAAATGGATTAAAGTTTTTATCCATACTTACTGTTAATCCAAAATAATCACCACTAATATTGCCCACAAAAGCTAGATTATACTTGTTATAATTTGGAGTACAAGTACCACAATCACAAATTCTCGTACAATCCCTAATATTTAAAACTGTATCCCCTTTACTTTTTAAAATATCAAAAACAGCATTTATCTTTTTAGAAAAAATTTTAGTGCTGTATTCAGGGTAAATTTCCATTTTTGGATAATCATTTAAAAGCATATCAAAATCCATGATTTTAATACTAGCAAATATTTCATTTAAATTCTTTCCCATAATAATCAATTAATAATATACTTAACACTATCCACCAATCTTAAATAAACCCCATCCTCCTTACCTCTCACTTGCCCAACAAAATCAATCTGGCCTTTTAGTTTAAAAAGCAATTTTTGTTGTAAAAATTTGTCAGCGATTTCTACTTTATAATGCTTCTTTGTAGCTTCCGCTAACCCTTCGGTTTTAACATGATGTAATACAGCTCTTATGTTTCTGGTATAGGTTCTATCTACGTTCACTTTTTTATTGACGATTATACCTGTAACCGTTTGTTTTGATTTGGAAGATAACAATCTAAATTTCTTTTCATTGATCGTAAAATCATGTTTATTGATAATGGTTCTGATACCCAGAATTATGGTTTCGGCTAAATACTCATTACATGAAAAAGTTAAATCATCAGCGTAACGAGTATAATCTATGTCATTTAATAAACAGTAAGCTGCCAATTCCTTATCCATTTCTAAACAAGCAAAATTGGAAAGTACAGGCGATGTTGGAGCACCTATTGGCAATGACTTTTGATAAGTACATAATAAGGCTAGAACATCAGACATCTGTGAATCATTTATTCCAATTTGCTTTACTAAAATTTGCCTCACCGTCTTGGCTGAAATGGATGGAAAGAAATCTTTTAAATCCATATTCAACACATGCTTTTTATTAACGTGTTGTTTAGCATTACTTACTATCGAATGACAATATTCATATCCTTCCGGCTTATTGATAAACCCATGTGCTTCTTTTGGTTTTACCATTAAGTAAATCGCTTGAAAATAATGATTCAATGTTTTTTGAACAGCTAATAAATCTGCGCTAGGTGCTTGAATTTTTCTGTGACCGCCTTTCTTTTTGGGAATTTCAAAAGTATGATACGATGGTCTATTAATCAACTCCTCCAAAGTTCTTCCATCAACTTTTAGAAAGTTTTGAAGGTCATAAAAATCTACTACACTTAAAATTTCATATTTAAGTGCAGACAATGATTTATAGATATCGTTATTTATGCCTATCATTTATTTCATTCTTTATAAAACCGCCACTGCCTATCATCTCAAAATTTATCTTGCTAGATGGAGGGTTTACCCGGAGTCTAGCAAGGAATTTAACTTGCATTAGGTACTTGGATTGCGGAACACAATCGCCTTGTCTTTAGTTCGACACATAATAGCTTGCAATGGCGGTTATTTTTTTATTTAAAATACTTCGTCAATATCGTTTCCTTTGTTTGATTCCAAATCTTTTAACCGATTTGCATCTATTTTAATATCTGGTGTTCTTAAATAAATGTCTTCTCGATTATAATCTATATCCACGATCGTAGATTTATGAAATGCTGCAAAAACTTTCATATCAAATATACCACCTGTACGATTTTTAGCGATGATCAATTCCATTACATACCGCGTTGGCTGATTATTTTCATCTACTTCAATTCCATAATATTCAGGCCGGTAAATAAAAATAACTTTATCTGCATCTTGTTCAATAGCCCCACTTTCTCTTAGATCTGATAATTGTGGACGTTTGCTGCCTCCTGGTCTATTTTCGACTTGTCGACTTAATTGAGAACCAACTATGATGGTTATGCCTAATTCTACTGCTAGCTTTTTTAAATCCCTGCAAATAATAGAAATTTCAGCTTCTCTATTAAATCGGCGACTTCCAACTGAAACTAATTGTAGATAATCAAGAAATACCACACTCACTTTATTTTCAACCACTACCTTTTTGATAAGTGACAATAGTTTATTCAAATTACTACTTGGGTTATCATATAAATAAATGGGTAGCTCCTTCAGTTGCTTAATAGCATCAGACAATCTAAATTCAATATCCTTATCATAGTTCTCAGGGTTATTAAAAACACCGGGATTTAATTGACCTAAATTGCATAGAAATTTCTTCGTCATCTGTTCAGCACTCATTTCTAAACTTATAAAGGCCACGCCCTTATTTTGCTTTGCCATATTTGTTGCCAATTGAACCGTCAATTGAGTTTTTCCCATTCCAGGTCTACCACCAATGACAATAAATTCTCCTTTCTCAAATCCATGCACCACTCTATCAAAAGTTCGTAAACCAGTTTGAACGGTATCAGCATCAATATTTTTATTAAAGTAATTACCCACTACTTTACTTACCAAATCACTTGCCTTTATGGGCAATTTCGCTTCTTCTTTAACATCAATTTCAATCATTGACGATAAGGAATATAAATGCTGTTGAAGGTCTTCAACACGCTGATAATGCTCATAATTATCAGTAATTTTTTTTAATTCGGCTAAGTAGGGATTCATATTACAAGATTTATTGAAACAAAATTAGGTCATAAACCAACCAAAATTATTTCGGTTAATAACTATTAAACTGCTGAGTAATAACTCAATTAAATTTACAAACAGGTGTATCTTTTTTAATTTGCAAAAACAGACGATCAATTTCTAAGATTTATATTTTGCTAAAGAACTGGAATACATATTCGTCAACTCTTTAATCAAACTCTTAGGAGATTCAACCTTTATCTCATCTCCGTATGATAATAATTCCATAATTAAATCATACGTGATAAATACAGTCAATTCAAACGTAACTTGAACAGTTGATGTCTTCAGTATCTTCTGCGAAACATGCAATGGAAAGGTCCTAATGTAATTAGCTTGCTCAACAGTCGCATTAAAAACTACTTTTTCTGGGTTATCGCTATTAGGAGCGATAATGCCAAATGAATTTTTAAAATAACCAACTATATCAACGTCTTTACTATGATTGAATTTTTTCTTTTTTGTATCTACTTTTACTATTCTATCTAAGGCGTAAGTTCTCATTTCTCCACTTTCTACCTTTATTCCTATAACATACCACCTGCTCTTATACTGCTTAATTAAATATGGATGAAAGGCTACTGTTTCTGCTTCACTTTCATAAAACTTATGATAGTTAATATCTACTACAACTTTGTTTTTAATAGCGTTTAATAAAGGCAATATATGTTCTGTGCCTCTTGGAGTTCGGCTATCAAATTGAATATACTCAGTATAATTATTAGTTAAACTAAGAGCGTTGTACAGATTAAATGAATCTAATAATTGCGAATTATTATTCAACGTGTCTTCTTGCTCGGCAATATAGTAATGACCAGTTGATTTGTCATTTTGAATATCAATCTCATACAACGATCTAATCTCAGCTATATCACGTTGAAACGTACGTTGTGACATAGAATAGTTATTACTCTCTATTTCAGATTGTAATTCTAAATGAGCTTCAATTTCTCTCCAAGTAGCTTTGCTTCGTTTTAAGAAATTGATAATTAATAGATTTCTTGCAATGTATTCGCGCTTTGACATAATTTCAAATTTTTATAAATCAAAGATAAAATAAGTAAGCGACAAAACACGTCGCTCTGTATTAATTAAACCATTTATTTGAAATTTCATCAAAGAAAGAATGATCAAACAACAATCTCCATTTTCGATTTTCGATTGATTCAGTCAATTCTTTTATTAATCGTTTTCTAGCCTCTTCATATGTCTCTTTAACTGGTGGTACTAAAATTTTCGAATATTTTTCACTGATAATATCTTTTTGGTCTCCTATATAATCTGTTATAAAACGTAAAAATTTCCTTTCCTCATCATTATCTGCTGCCAAATTTCTAACCCGATCATCCATAGCCAATAATTTTCGCATTTCTATATTATATTCCTCAAACGATTCAAGGTAACGTTTATACTCGTGATCATACATCTGATCAATTTCTGTCCTTAAGGCATCATCATCCCCCTCTTTAGGATTCAATAATTCATTCAATTTAAGCTCATAGGATTCTTTTTGTTTGATCATCTCTTCATGTGAATAAATGAAATTATCTGGACCATATCCACCTCCAAAACGCTCTAATTGTTTTTCTGAAGGAAAAAATCCATTGTATATAGAGCATGTTAAAATAAATTGAGGCAAATTTTCTTCTTTAATATATCTTTCTAATAGATAATCAATGTTTCTTGGCATATTTTTCTGTTTTTATAATATTTATTCAAATTAACTAAATGCAAACGCCAAGAGATGACGCGTTATGAATTGAAAAATTATAATTATATTTATGTAGTTAGCAAAGATGAAACGAAAAATAAAAAGAGCAAATCATAAAATAAAAGGACAAAATGACAAATTCCGAAAAATTTAAAGAATGGCTAGAAACAGATTACTATTCCGCTAAAAATAGAGGGCCAATTACTTCTGGTAAAAACTATGTAAAAGGAATTGAAAATATAAATGGGACTCTCAAATTAAAAGGAATTCTCAAACCACACGAAGATATATTTGATATATCTAATGGTCAAAAAATAACTTCGCTTTATGATAAATATATGGCATTACCAAATAGGCATAAAGATTATTCAAGCCATTTTCAATCGTTCTTACATTTCAAAGAGATTGAGCAAGAAAAGGCAAAAGGAAAGATTTTTAATAGAATTTATGGTAAACAAAATCAACTAAAAAAACAGCAAGTAGAAATTAATGCGATAATTTTCGTTACACAACATTTTTCAAATCTAAAATATTCAGTTAGTTCTAAAGAGAAAGATAACTTAGGATGGGACCTTGAAGCTGTTAAGGGTGAAACAACATTATATTTGGAAGTAAAAGGACTTTCTGGCAATTCAGTTTCCGTTGACTTATCCCCAAACGAATATTCTAAAAGCCAACAACATAGTAAAAATTATAGAATTTGTATTGTTACTAATGCGCTTACCGAACCCCAACTATTTATTTTCAATTATGTTACCAAAACTAATAAATGGACAAGCGAAACAGGACAAGAACTTGAGTTGACAGAAAAGACAGCGGCGAAATTAAAACTAAAGCCGTGAACAATATACGGTATGCGCGATTTAGTCTGTAAATTTCGTACACATAATCAGTTAGTGCTGAAAATTATTCTAAATTGAATGCTATTATAATAAAATTACTTATCAGACTCAATTTCAAGATCCAATTCTATATTTTGCTTATTTAAACCATTATCCTCAACAAAGATCCTGTTGCAATTTTGCAATGCATTATCAGATAAGCTTGTGTGGCTATTAATAAGAGTAATATTTAAGCCGGTAAACATTTTATTTATATGCAGTGAATCTGAATTTTTGAGAAGACATTTAACAACCGATGGTTCAGACGCATTACCATTTAATTTATCAATACAAACAACAAAAACAGATGAATTTCCGAACTCAATAACCAAATCAATACCAATTGGTTCGAAACGATTACGCTCATATCCGCTCTCGGAAAGAAGTTGCTTCAAATTAATTGAATCTGAAATATCAGCCGCTGACGTGCCAATGTAGCTATTGTATTTTACGTTTGCCTTCATGTTTTTTTAATAAATATAGAAAATCAACATATATAAATTAACGACTGATTAAAATATTATTAACAAATAATGCATGAAACCCCTATAAATAAAGAGATGACAGAAGTAAATAGGATAAAGAATAATGCTTTAAGTGTTTAAATTCAAGTAAATAAATCAAGAGAATACATCAAGATTTTCCTATATTTATATGAATTGATAAATATTTTTAAGACGACATGCTTTGTCGTTATCGCAATGTAACTTTGATTTAAATACTAAAAATATGAGTAAAAACGTTTTATCAAAGTCGACATTTATCAAAGGGATGCAGTGCCACAAAGCGCTTTATCTGAACAAGCATCACAAAGAATTAAGAGAAGATATTAGCGAGCAACAAGAAGCCATCTTTGCGCAAGGCACAAGTGTTGGAGAGCTAGCACAACAATTATTTCCAGGCGGAGTAGATTGTACAGTTGAGAGTTATTTCGATTTTCAAAAAGCAGTGATTAGAACTCAAGAAGAGATTGCTAAAGGAACTAAAATTATTTATGAAGCCGCTTTTCAGTATAATGGAGTATTGGCTGCCTTAGATATTCTAGTAAAAGATAAAACTGGTTGGAAAGCCTACGAAGTTAAAAGTTCCACCAGCGTTACTGAAACTTATCATTTAGATGCTACTATTCAATATTACACCATTACCAATTCAGGAATTGACTTAAAAGATATTTTCATTGTGCACATCAACAACGAATATGAGAAATATGGTCCTATTGATGTGAAAAAATTATTTCACTTCGAATCAGTTAAGAATGAAGTGCTTGAAATTCTACCCTCAATCCCAAATCAAGTTGCCAAATTAAAAAAGGTATTGTTGCAAAAAGAAATCCCGCAAGTTGATATTGGTCCGCATTGTTCGAGTCCATATGGCTGCGATTTTGCAGGGCATTGTTGGAAACATATTCCTGATTATTCTATTTTTAATATTTCGAGATTAACTGGCGACAAAAAATTTGAGCTGTATAACAATGGCATTATCAACTTTATAGATATACCTGATGATGCGCCTTTAAATGATAATCAATGGATGCAAGTAAGTAGTGAATTAAATAATGAAACCATTATTGATAAAGCGAACATCAAAGAATTTGTAAATGATTTAAACTATCCACTTTACTTTATGGATTTTGAAACCTTTGCAACAGCTGTTCCTATATTTGATAAAAGTAGACCCTACCAGCAATTAGTCTTTCAATACTCATTGCATGTTTTACCTAGTGAGAAAGGTAAATTGATTCACAAAGAATACTTAGCAGAAACAAATGGTATTGACCCTCGTATTAAATTCTTAGAACAATTAATTGCTGATTGTTGTAATAAGGGAGATATTTTAGTTTATAATATTGGTTTTGAAAGAGGCAAATTGAATGAGCTGGCAGAAGTTTTCCCACAATATAGTGGAGCTATAGAAAAGATAACAGAACGAATGAAGGATTTAATGCTGCCGTTTCAAAAACGTTGGTATTACACGCCACAAATGAAAGGCTCCTACTCTATCAAAAAAGTGTTGCCTGCCTTGGTACCTGAGTTATCCTATGATAATTTAAACATTAGCGAAGGCGGAACGGCTAGCAATACATTTGCAGCCATGGTATCTGGCAATTTTGAAGGAGATACAGAACAAACTCGCAAAGACCTTTTAGCATATTGTAAGCTTGATACTTTTGCGATGGTTAAAATAGTGGGAAAATTAAAACAAATAAATTTATGATATTTTTAACTGGTATAGATTTACAAAAAGAGTTTGTACGGCTGATGCATGATTACAATGAATACTATTGGACAACTGCCTGGGCTAGCTCCCACCATTCTTGTTGTGATTTTCTTCTGACTAATCGTAAAAAAATTAAAAAATTACTTGTCGGGACACATTTTTATCAAACTGATCCTCAGTTCATCCGAGCTTTTATAGATAATCCAGACACACGATTTATCATACAAGCCGAAGGCACCTATCATCCGAAGCAATACCTCTTTCAAAAAGATGAAAAATGGGAAATGATTATAGGTAGTGCAAACTTTACAAAAGCAGCATTTGCAAAGAATATTGAAACCAGCATTCTTATCTCGAGTGCCGATCCAAACAGTGAACAAATCCGAAAAGATTTTTTGAATCTATTAAATACACAATGGGATAATGGAAGAACATTTAATTCAGATGATTACACTGCGTATCTCAATCGGTACAACATAATGAAAAGATTTAGAGTAAATCTATCTGATGGAATAGATCCAGATAAACCTACTGCAACAGTGCCGGTTACCGAAAATCGTTTTCTTAATAAGAAATGGGATGACTATTATGCCGAAATACTTCGCATAGATTCTGGTAGGCTTGAAGAACGTATAAGATTAATGAACTTAGTACATGAGTTTTTCCAAAATGTCGAGCATTTCTCTGAGTTAATGCCGGAGCAAAGATCAATAATAGCTGGAATAGCAAAACCTGGATGGAATGGTCAGCCTCTCGATTCTTACCTTTTTGGATATGGTATGTGGCGCGGATTAAAACAAATAATAAATGGAAATCATGTATCAGTTTCAGAGGCACTTGATAAAATACCTTTGAATGGGGAAGTAACTCGTGAAAATTATATCGAGTTTATGGAACATTATCGATTAGCTGATCCTGCTAATGGCCTAGCATCTCCAACTCGCTTATTAGCAATGAAGAGACCAGATGTTTTTTTCTGCATAACTTCAGAAAATAGTGTTGAATTATTCGCTGCAATGGGAATAAATGAACTAAGTGAGATGCAATATTGGGATATTTTAATTGAACAACTAAAAATTAGTGTTTGGTACAATAGTCCTGAACCGAATGATGCTAACGAACTTGCTGTATGGCAAGCTCGGGTAGCTTTTATGGATAGTTTATTTTATGATAACGCAAGCGAAAATGCTTCCAAAATAATAGAGAATGGCAATAGTTAAAACAGAAATACTTACAATTGGCGAATTTTTGAAAAATAAGAATTTGCACATACCGCATTACCAAAGGCCTTACAAATGGACAGTTAGAAATGTGATACAGTTATTGGATGACATACAACGCTTTAAAGGAACAGCTACTTATCGAATAGGTACAATAGTTATTCATCAGGAAAATGAAACTGCCAGTATTGTAGATGGCCAGCAACGCACGATAACACTTTTACTAATTATTAAAGCCATTTTTACTCATAAATATAATTCAATCAAAAGTGATACTTTAAAACAATCAATTGGTAACATAAAAGAGAATTTGTTTGATCCCACGTTCGAAAGTGATATTTCGAAAAAAAACATACTGGATAATTACCGCGAGATTGAAAGAAGAATTGTTACTATCAGCGAAGACGTTATTGAATTCTTATTAAATAAGTGCGAAATAACTAATTTTGTCATTGATGATGTCTCTGAAGCATTCCAGTTTTTTGATTCCCAAAACGCCAGAGGTAAAGATCTGGAGCCACATGACTTACTGAAAGCTTTCCATCTCAGAGAATTAGATGCTTCCAATGAAAAGATCACACCTGATCAAAAAGCAAAATTAGTTGATACCTGGGAAGATACCGACACGAAAGAATTAGGTAACCTTTTTGCTGATTTTCTTTATAGAGTAAGAGGTTGGTCAAAAGGTAATTCATCCAGATATTTTACTAAAAAAGACACTAAACTATTTAAAGGCATCAACTTGAGCAAAATTGATAATTATCCTTATACACAAATATATAGGTTAGTAGATGATCATATTAATAACACAGTTGATCAAAATAAAAACATTCATTTTCCTTTTCAGTTAGATCAGATAATTATCAACGGGAAATACTTTTTCGAAATGGTTTCGCATTACAAAACTGTTTATAATAATATTGAAAAAGCAACTTTTACGCTTTCGCCAGATGCTCAATTGATTATGAAAACAATTGATTCTTACGAAGGCAAATCGAGAACAGGAGATAAATATGTGCGCATGTTGTTTAATTGTGCTTTACTTTATTATATTGACAAGTTTGGCGAAATGGAGCTATCAAAAGCCATTGAAAAAATATTTATATGGGCTTACTCATTAAGACTTACCTATCAGAGTTTGCAATTGGCTTCGGTAGATAACTATGTTATAGAAGAGTATAATATATTTAGAAAGATAAAAGAGGCCATTGATAAGGAGGAAATTCTAACCTTAGAATTACCCGTGATACAGGATGATTACGAATCTGACAAAACAAAAGATATAAAAGCATTATTTATTAAAATGAAATACTATGTCACAGCAAAATGATAATATAACCGCATTAGACATTAAAGGTTTGCTAAATGGCGATAACGAATATGTTATACCTATTTACCAAAGAAACTATGCATGGGAAGCAAAAGAAATTGAGCAGCTTATACAGGATATCATTGATTATTCAATTCATCATAAAAACAAGAACTATTACATAGGTACACTGGTTGTTGCTTTTGAACCGAATAATGCAGCATATAATACTATAGATGGGCAACAAAGACTCACCACATTAACTATTCTAAGTTCCGTTATTAAAAATTTTTATAAGAGTGAAGACTTGGATTGGTTTAAAAAATTAAATCTTCATTTTGCTAGTAGAGAAAAATCTATGCTATCCTTAACTGCTGTTTTTAATGGTGTTTTTGAAGATAAGCCATACGAGGTAAATATAAAAACAGCCTACGAAATCTGCTCCAGGGAATTGGACAAAAAAACAAAAGAGTACAACATTACTTTAAAGGATTTCACAGATTATTTTTATACCTATGTTAAAATACTTCGGGTACAGCTACCTGATGGCATTGATCTTAACCACTACTTTGAGATAATGAACAGCCGCGGTGAACAGCTTGAAAAACATGAGATCCTTAAAGCCAAACTTATGGATTGCTTTAACGATTCGTCCGAGAGAGAAACTTATACGGCCTGTTTTGATTTGATTTGGGAGGCATGTTCCAATATGGAAAAGTATGTGCAATATGGTTTTTCCGTTGAACAAAGGCATGTGATATTTGGAGCCAACGATTGGAACAATTTATCTCTTTATAATTTTGATGAGTTTGTAAATAAACTAGGTCATACACTTTCTAATGATTCAACTAACACAAAACTTACGATAGATGAAATTTTACAACAGCCAACCATTGCATTAAAAAAGGATGAAACTGAAGATGCTCCTGATAGATTTAACTCGGTTGTTAACTTTCAAAATTTTTTATTACATGTATTACGTGTTCAAATTGGAGAAGACATAGTAGCGTTAGATGACAAACGATTAATTGAATTATTTGAAAGAGAACTCCCTAAGCAAAAGGATGAAAGAATGGAGTTTGTAAAAGAGTATATCTACAATTTATTAAAATGTAAGTTTCTGTTTGATAAATATGTGATCAAAAGAGAATTTACAGCTAATACTGACCGATGGAGTTTAAAAAGTTTAAAACGAACCACTTCAGGAAAGGTAAAAAATAATGTTACGTATGTAAATACATTTGGTGATGAACAAAACGATTCGTTTGATAGTGATAATAGAAGAGCATTAATGTTACTATCCATGTTTCATGTGTCTATACCATCCATGTCTTATAAATATTGGCTTAATGCCTCCTTAAATTATTTATTTAACCAAACAGATGTAAATAGTAGAGATTATATTAAATATCTAGAACATATTGCAAAATCATTTGTATTTGACAGATATCTGGCAAATGATCCATTGGATTATTATCAAATGGTCTATCTAAATTTAGACCCAATTAAACGTACAGTTGAACAATTAAACCTTAATAAGCTTCACTTTGGTAACATAGAAAATAATTTAGTGTTTAATTTTTGTGATTATCTGCTTTGGACCAATTATCCAAATACTGAAAAAGATACTCGCATTAAATCATTTGAATACAGCTTTAGGAGTTCTGTTGAACATTACTATCCACAAACACCTTTTAGTAGCGATATTGTTAAAATAGATGCACAATACCTACACTCTTTTGGGAATTTATGTTTAATTAGTCATGAGAAAAATTCGAGATTGAACAATTTTGAACCCTCTGCAAAAAAAAGCTTTTATAATAGTAGCGTAACATTAGATAGTATTAAACAACATTTAATGATGAAGCAACCGCAATGGACTATAAATGAAATTGAATCTCACAATAAGGAGATGATAGAGCTTTTTTCGGAAAATTTAAGTTCTGATTTTAAAAAGCATAACGAAATATCACTTGCCCATAAATGGTTCAAAGAATATCAAATAAAGGACAAAGTGTTACTAGTTAGAGCCTTACTTTGTTTTGGTGATATAAGTAAACATATTAATGGCCCTAAATATAATTTACTCGCTTTTGATCATATACTAAATCACGATTCCTTTAAATTATTTGAAGAGTATATAGAACAAAGATCGCCTAAGAATTTATTAGAAGTAATTAATAAACACATAAGCTATCAAAGTATTAAAAATGACTGGCGATATCTCTTTATTAAATACCCCCAGCTCATAAATTACTGCGCTGAAGGGAACATTCATTGGTATGAGGAACATAATGGGCAATTAATATATTTATTAGAAACAGACAGATTAACAAAGAACAAATCGGTTGAAGTATATACTTATGTTTTGTCCTTATACTTAAAAAATAAGTTCGGTTTTGAGTTTTACGTAGATTATGACCGTTTATACCTGAATATCATATTACAGGATGATCAATACGTTGTAATAGAAAATAACAGGGACGCTGAAATACAGATTGAGATATGGAATAATATTGGTACATCTATAAATTACCAGCTAGTATCATATGCCAACGGAAACTCAAAAACTATAAAATATTTAAATGATTATAAGTGGAAGAAAAATGATGCCGGGAACTTTGAAAGATTTGGTAATCAAAAATTGATAAATTTAGGGCCAAACTTTGAAGAAAACATCTTCAATTTAACTGTTGAAATGGATAAATTATTAAAGAACGGTTTAGGTATAAAATAAGATAAATCAATGCAGAAAAGTATTTCGAGTATTTCAGAACCATTCCGCAGACTAGCTTGGGCAATGAAAAGAGATAGAAATCTGAACTTCCTTTGACTATCTATTTTACTCATTTTACCCAATGAAATAAATTTCCGCAACATCTATAATTATCCCATTCTATTAAATTCAACTGGTTCGATGGTTAACTCAATGTTAATAACAATATAACGTAATACTTTATATTTTATTCATTTATTATTTTACATTAGCTAAGCAAAATTCGAGGTGAGGCTTCATAAATCATCTCTTTTTTTAACTTCAAAAAAGGCGTTTAAAATGAATCGGATAAAAGAGGTTTTAGAAGAAAAAGGCATCAAACAAACTTGGTTAGCAGAAAAGCTAGGAAAGAGCTATCCGATAATAAATGGATATGCTCAAAACAGAAAGCAGCCTAGTATTGAAGTACTTTTTGAAATAGCGAAGTTGTTGAATGTTGACCCAAAGGATCTTTTACTATCTAAAGCTGCGAAATAATATGGAAATACTAATTATAGTTTTAATTGCATTAGTTATAATAGGAATTGTTCTACAATTTGCTTTTAAAGCAAAACCTGAATCGAATAATCAAGAGTTATTTAATAGAATTGATTCATTAGATAAGAGTTTACAAAAAATCGAATCAAATCTCAAAGAGGATTTTAAAACTAATCGTGAAGAAAATGCGAAAATTGCACGCGAGAATCGAGAGGAATTAAATAATGCATTAAAGGAAATAAATAAAACACTTGCCGAAAAAGTGGAATCATTAATTGGCAAGATTGATCAAAATAACAAGGAAAGTAGAGAAGAAATTTCTAAAAATATAAAAGAACTTATTGATTCTAGTGTATTACAATTAGATAAAATCAACAACCAAACTAAAGAAGATAATAAACTAATTCGTGACTCATTAAGTAAGGCGTTTACAGATTTCGGTTCCACATTCGATAAAAATGTTGAATCATTCAATAATCTGCAACGTGAAAAATTTGCTCAATTGGAAATTAAACAAAACGAGTTGGTAAAAGGTACCGAAACAAAATTAGAGAGCATAAGAGTAACCGTTGAAGAAAAGTTAGAAAAAACTTTAAGTGAACGATTAGGACAAAGTTTTGAAACGGTAGGAAAGCAATTAATTGAGGTACAAAAAGGATTAGGAGAAATGCAAACTCTTGCTCAAGATGTTGGTGGTTTAAAAAAAGTATTAAGCAACGTAAAAATGCGAGGCGGTATTGGCGAGGTTCAATTAGCTATGCTGCTTGAACAGGTATTAGCGCCCGAGCAATACGAAGCTAATGTTAAAACAAAGCAAGGCAGTTCTGATCTTGTTGAGTTTGCTATAAAATTACCAGGCCGCGATGATGGAAATTCTGTAGTTTGGCTTCCCGTGGATGCTAAATTTCCAAAAGATGTATATGAGCAATTACAGACAGCTTATGAATTAGGTGATTTGGCCCAAATTGAATTAGCACAAAAAAATATGGATAAAACCATTAAAAGCATGGCCAAAGATATTCATGATAAATATATTGACCCGCCAAATACGACTGATTTTGGTATTATGTTCTTACCATTTGAAGGGATTTATGCTGAAGTAGTTCGTAAAGCTAGTTTATTAGAAGATTTACAACGTAACTATAAAATAATAGTAACGGGCCCAACAACTTTGGCTGCAATTCTTAATAGTTTGCAAATGGGCTTTAAAACTTTGGCAATTCAAAAAAGAAGCAGTGAAGTTTGGAAAGTATTAGGTGCTGTGAAAACTGAATTTGAAAAATTTGGTGGATTAATGCAAAAAGCCCAAACTAACATTCAAACTGGACTGAATCAATTAGATGATGTGATTGGAGCTCGAACTAGGGCTATCCAACGCACATTAAAAGGCGTGGAAGCTTTAACACAAGCCGATACTAAACTGATACTCCCAGAAGCTGAAATAAACAATAATGATGATGTTGAAAATTAAAGATATTAATATGACAGATAAACTCGATTTAACTTCACTAGATTTAGTGAACGAAAATGTAAAAAAAATAGCAGAACTTTTCCCTAACTGTGTTACAGAAACAGCAAACGGTAAAGCCATTGATTTTGATTTGCTTAAGCAGGAACTTAACCACGAAATAATTGAGGGCAACAAAGAGCGCTACCGATTAGAATGGCCGGGCAAACGTGAGGCAATTGTAACAGCAAATTTGCCAACCACAAAAACTTTGCGCCCAATTCGTGAAGATTCAATTGATTTTGATACTACTGAAAATTTATACATTGAAGGTGATAACTTGGAAGTGCTAAAGCTACTACAAGAGAGTTATTTGGATAAAATTAAAGTAATCTATATTGACCCACCGTATAATACAGGGTCTGATTTTGTATATAGTGATAATTATTCAAAAGAAGAACTTGAATTTAAGTCAGAAAGTGGTTTAATTGACGAATACAATCAAAAACTATTAGCGAATCCAGATACATCAGGGAGATATCATTCTGATTGGTTAAGTATGGTTTATCCTAGATTAAAATTAGCAAGAAATTTGCTAACTAATGATGGTATTATTTTTGTTTCAATTGGGGTGGAAGAAATTAGTAATTTAAAAAAAGTGATGGATGAAATATTTGGTGAAAGTAATTTTATAGAAATATTTTCATGGGTTAAAACATCTACTCCGCCAGCACTTTCTACAAAATCTAGAAAAACAAATGAATACATATTGTGTTATGAGAAAAGCTGGAATCCATTTAAATATCAAGGGGAACTTTTAGATGGTGGTGATCAACCTTTATTAAATTCTGGTAATTCTGAAAGAATTTTAAGGTTTCCTAAAGACAAGGTAAAGTTCAGTGCTAAATATTTCCCAAATGGAACATATGGCCCAATAAAACCTGATCGGGTTAAACTTTTGAATAAAATTGAAATAGTAGATAGTTATTCAAAATCCGATTTTGAGTTAGAAGGAGAGTTTAAATGGACCCAAACATTTTTAGATGAAGAAATCGCAAAAGGCACTATATTTATTATTAAATCCGATGCTCTATCAATAAGATTTATACGTGAAGGTGAAGGGTACAAACGTCCCACAAATTATATTAAAGAAAAGTACTTAACCACTCTAATTAATAAAAAGGAAAACGGTGTTGGTACTAATGAAAATGCATCTTCTCAATTGCGCGATTTAATGGGAAATGATGTCTTCAGCTATCCCAAACCTGTTTCGTTGATTCATCACCTCATTAATTTCAATTTGAAAGAAAATGACATTGTTTTGGATTTCTTTTCTGGTTCAGGTACAACAGCAGAGGCAGTTATGGATTGGTCAATTAATAATGAAAGTAAATTGAAATATATACTGGTGCAATTACCAGAAAGTTTAGAGGAAAATTTAAAAAAGGCAGATGCAAATAATAAGAAAATAATTCAAAATGGAATTGATTTGCTCTCATCGCTTAAAAAGCCCTTGTACATACCAGAGCTTGCAAAAGAACGCATTAGACGAGCCATTAAATTAAAAAGTTCAAACCAATTAAGTTTTTTTGATAAGGGCTTTCGAGTATTTAGATTAGACGAAAGCAACATGAAGGAAGTTTATTATCGTCCACAAGATATAATTCAAGAACAATTGGATGCCTTTGCTGATAACATAAAACCAGATAGAACACCTGATGATTTGTTGGCGCAAATAATGTTAGATTGGGGTTTACCACTATCTCTTAAAATTGAGCAACTCTCCATTAATAAAAAACAAGTATTTAAAGTGGCAGAAAACTCTTTACTGGCATGTTTTGACAATGGTTTAAATGAAGCATTCGCCAAGGAAATAGCCAAGCTCAAACCATTGCGTGTTGTGTTTAAAGATTCTTCTTTTGAAGATAATTCAGCAAAGGAAAACGTAAAGCAATTGCTAAAGCAATTAAGTCCTGACACAGATATGAAAGTTATTTAATTATGCAACTACAGTTTAAACAACAACAATTTCAGGTCAATGCTGTAAAGGCAGTAGTAGATTGTTTCTTGGGGCAGCCTAAGGAATCCGCTAAATTTACACTTGAGCGAAGTGCTGAATTAATTCGTAAGGCAAAACTTGCCGCTGCAGGTGGTGGTGAGCAAATTGAGATGGAAGTTGCCGAAAGTATTGGTTATAGAAACAGGCCAATTCACATTGTTCCCGATCAAATACTTAAAAACATACAAGTCGTCCAGCAAAGAAATGAAATACTTGAAAGTGAAAAGATAGAACGTCCTGCAAAAGATAAAAACGGTTATCATCTCACAATAGAAATGGAAACAGGTACAGGTAAAACCTATACCTATATCCGTACAATGTATGAATTGCATAAAGAGTACGGATGGAGTAAATTCATAATCATTGTACCGAGTATTGCTATTCGAGAAGGTGTATTCAGTTCATTTGATTTGACACAAAATCACTTTCAAGAAATTTATGGGCATAAAATAAGTCCTTTTATTTATAATTCCAGTCGGCCACAAGACATTGAAAGTTTTGCAGCAGATAACCGCATTAGTGTAATGATAATAAATACGCAAGCCTTTAATGCAAAAGGTAAAGATGCAAGGCGAATTTATATGGAGCTTGATCAATTTGGTACACGAAGACCAATTGAAATAATTTCACAAACAAATCCTATTCTAATAATTGACGAACCGCAATCTGTTGATGGTGAAAAAACATTGGAAGGAATGCAAGATTTTAAGCCACTATTCACTATACGTTATTCTGCAACCCACAAAGTGGAGTATAATAAAGTTTATCGTTTAGATGCGCTTGATGCTTACAATAAGAAATTAGTAAAAAAGATTCAAGTTAAGGGGATCAACTTAAAAGGTTCAACTGGTACTACGGGATATCTTTATTTAGAAAACATTATTTTAAGTACAGCTAAACCACCCCTTGCAATTATAGAATATGAGAAGCGAAGCGGTAATGGAGTCAAGAGAACTAGAGAACGTTTGGCTAAGGGCGCAAATTTATTTGATTTATCAGGTGGGATGCCTCAGTATAAAAACCATACCATTTTAGAAATAGACGGCTACTTTAATAAAATATCTATCAATGGGTCTGAAATTTTTGCAGGTGAAGCAGTTGGTGATTTGGATGAAAAGGCATTCCGTAGAATTCAAATCAGAGAGACAATTATTTCACATTTAACTAAAGAAAAGCAGTTATTTGAAAAGGGCATTAAAGTACTCTCCCTTTTCTTTATTGATTCTGTTGAGAAGTATAAAAAATATAATGAAGCGGGTGAAGAAGAACCAGGTGAGTATGCTAAAATATTTGAGGAAGAATACAATATAATTAGAAACGACTTCCTCGATTTATTTAATCAAGAGTATAATGATTACTTAAAAGATACAAGTCCAAATCAGGTTCATAAAGGATATTTACCTAGCAATTATCAAAAGTATTTGGAACGTGATAACGCTAATGATATTCACAATGGATATTTCTCCATTGACAAAAAAAATAAAATGGTTGATCCTGAAACCAAGCGAGCAAAAAAGGGAGAGGAAGCAGAATCAGATGATATTACTGCGTATGATTTAATTATGAAGGATAAGAAAAGATTACTAAGTTTCAGTGAACCCACTCGTTTCCTGTTTTCTCACTCTGCATTAAAAGAGGGATGGGATAATCCTAATGTATTTCAAATTTGTGCTTTAAAACATTCTGATGCAACTATTAGAAGAAGGCAAGAAGTTGGGCGTGGTATGCGTTTATGCGTAAATGAGCATGGTATAAGATTAGATTATGAAGCAATTGGTGAAGCTGTTCACGAAGTAAACAAACTTACTGTTATTGCTTCTGAAAGCTATGAATCCTTTGCCAAAGGTTTACAGTCTGAAATTGCATCAGCTCTCAAAGATAGGCCTCAAAAAGTGGAAGTGAATTTCTTACTAGGTAAACTTATTAAGGATGAAAAAGGAAATGAATTTAGGATTGATGAGGAACAGGCAAAGAAATTAAATAAGCACTTATACAAAAACGATATAATTGATGATGATGATAAAATAACAGAAATTGGACGGGAGAAAATAGTCAATAATACCGTTCTGCTACCTGAAAATATAGAGCCCTACCGAATCGAAATAGTAAGATTATTGAAATCAGTCTATACAGGTGAGGCCTTTAAACCGGAGAACGAACGTGATGATCTGCCAGTTGTTGTTAATAGTAATTTTGCTAAAAAGGAGTTTCAGGAATTATGGAATAAAATAAGCATCAAAACAATTTACGAAGTTAAATTTGATACTGAAAAATTGATTCAAGATGGTGTTATTAGATTAAATGCCGATTTGCATATCTCAGAACGTATTTATGAGGTGAAAAGCGGTGAGCTACAAAAATCAACAAAAGAAGAATTAGAAAACCAGGAGGCATTCAAACAAACTAGTAGAACAACTAAAACCTTAGACGCAGATTTAAATTCAAATACCGTTTACGATTTAATAGGTGAAATAGTAAACCACACAAATCTCACAAGAAAAACAATAGTTGAAATATTAAAGAAAATAAGTCCTCAGAAATTTGTGTTGGTTCGCAAAAATCCGGAAGAGTTTATCGCTAAATGTGGTAAGTTAATTAATGAGGTTAAAGCAAGCCTTATTTTCAACAACATTGTTTATCATAAAACAGAAGAAAGGCATGATGCTACGACTGTGTTTACAAATAGCAAAGCAGCATTAAGACAATCCGAGATTTTGAAAAAACATATTTACGATTATCTAACTACCGATTCAAAAACGGAAAGCACTTTTGCAAAGCAACTTGAAGATGCTACGGAAGTATCTATTTATGCAAAACTACCGAAGAGCTTTTACATAACTACTCCTGTAGCTAATTATAGTCCTGATTGGGCGATAGTATTTGATAAAGATAAAGTGCGCCATATTTATTTTGTTGCGGAAACAAAAGGTTCGGATTCTGATTTAGAATTGAGAGAAATTGAAAAACTGAAAATTCATTGTGCTACCGAACATTTCAAAGAAATAAGCGGGCAGGAAGTGAAATTTGCTAAAATCAATACCTACGATAAACTATTGGAAATAGTGCAGGTAAAGTAATAATTGAAAGGAATAGATAATGAAATTGATAGATAACATTAATAATCGCTTAGTCGATGACTTGAAAGTTGAAATTAAAAAAGGCAGTAAGTTGTCTATTGCAGCTTCTTCGTTTTCTATATATGCCTTTGAAGCTCTTAAAAAAGAATTGACAAATATTGATGAGTTGAAATTCATTTTTACTTCTCCAACATTTATTCAGGAAAAGCTTCAACAACAATCGAGAGAGTTTTATATTCCTCATATTTTTAACGAGTCCGAGCTTTGTGGTGGCGAATTTGAATTGCGTTTAAAAAGCGAATTGAATCAAAGAGCTATTGCTAAAGAATGTTCGGATTGGGTTAAACAGAAAGTAACTTTTAAATCAAATAAGCATTCTAATTTTCCACTTAACGGATTAATACACGTTGAAAATAATGATGAAAACAGCACAGCATATTCAAACATTGTTGGGTTTACTTCTTCAGATATTGGAATTACGCACAAACAAGGATTTCCAACACTTATTCAGAAAGTAAATTTTCCTGATAGTAAAGCATATTTAGATTGGTTTAATCAGGTTTGGCAGAACGAAGAAAGTTTAAAGGATGTAACAACATCGGTACAGGAATATTTTGAAAATGCTTACAAAGAAAATAGTCCTGAGTTCATCTATTTCATTACTCTCTACAATATATTTAATAATTTTTTAAGTGATATTGCAATTGACAATTCGCCTAATGATGAAATAGGATTTAAGCATACTGAAATTTGGAGCAAACTATACAACTTTCAAAAAGATGCTGTAATTGGTGCGATAAATAAATTAGAAAAATACAATGGTTGTATTATTGCTGATAGTGTTGGTTTAGGTAAAACATATTCGGCACTTGGAGTAATAAAATATTACGAAAAACGGAACAAAGATGTCTTAGTGTTATGTCCTAAAAAATTAGAAGCTAACTGGAATACCTATCGCCACAATGATAAAAACAACATACTGGCGAAAGACCGTTTTAGATACGATGTACTATTTCATACCGATTTAACAAGAGAGAGAGGAACAAGCAACGGTAGAAATTTAGAAAGTGTTAATTGGGGTAATTATGGTTTAGTAGTTATTGATGAATCGCATAATTTCAGAAACAACAGTACCGTAGTTGGTAAGGAAAATCGTTACCAAAAATTATTAAGAAAAATTGTACAAGAGGGTATTGAAACGAAAGTATTAATGCTTTCGGCAACCCCTGTAAACAATCGCTTCAATGATTTAAAGAATCAATTGGCACTTGCATACGAAGGCACTGCGAGTAACATTGACGATAAATTAAAAACGGAAAGAAGCATCGACCAAATATTCAGGAGAGCGCAACAATCATTTAATATATGGTCGAAGTATAGCACCGAATTGCGGACAACAGATAAGTTGTTAGATATGTTGGACTTCGATTTTTTTGAAGTGCTTGATAGTTTAACAATAGCAAGGTCGAGAAAACATATAACAACATATTACGATACAACAGCAATTGGTAAGTTTCCTTCGAGAAATAAACCAGTATCAATACAAAGTGCATTAACTCAAGAGGGAGGTGTTAATTATCAAGAAATAGCGGATAGATTAACGCTCTTAAACCTTTCTGTTTATTCTCCATTAAACTACATACTGCCAAGTAAAATTGAGTTGTATGCCGATAAATACGACAAGAAAGTAAAATCGGGTTCAGGAACATTTACACAAATAGATAGGGAAAGAAGTTTGCAATTGTTAATGCGTATCAATTTATTGAAACGTATAGAGAGTTCAGTAAACTCATTCCGATTAACAGTTGAGAACATACAGAAGCAAATCATTGACACGCTTAAATCAACTGAAAGTAAACAGGGCGAAACGATTACCAGTAAACACATTACTCCCGAAATCGAGGAAGTAAATTGGGATACTGATTGGGATGATGTTGAAGATAATATCATCGGTAAAAAGGTTCAAATAAAAATTGGCGATATGGATATAATGCGGTGGAAGGAAGACCTTACTGCCGATTTAAGCATATTAAATCAATTGCTAATTGATATAGAAAACATTTTTGGTAAAACGGATTTGAAATTAGAACATCTTAAAAATCTACTTTCTAAAAAAATTGAAACGCCATTAAATCCCGACAATAGAAAGGTTATCATTTTTACTGCATTTGCCGACACCGCAAATTACTTGTATAAATGTTTAAAAGACTTTTTGAAAGAAGACTACAACATAAATACTGCACTAATAACAGGCTCTAAAAGGCTTTGCACCTCTAAAGATATACCAACAGACTTAAATGTTTTGCTTACTTGTTTTTCACCTAACTCGAAAAGTAAAGCACAAATTTTACCTGATATAAAGGAGGGTATTGATGTTTTAATTGCAACAGATTGTATTTCAGAAGGACAGAATTTACAGGACTGTGATTACTTAATTAACTACGATATACATTGGAATCCAGTAAGAATTATTCAGCGTTTCGGTCGTATTGATAGGATAGGTTCAACCAACTCCAACATCACTATGGTAAATTTTTGGCCTGATGTAACACTTGATGCTTACATTAATCTAAAACAGAGAGTTGAAAACCGTATGCTAATAAGTAATATGGCAAGTACAGGGGATGATAACATTCTGAACACCGATGAAAAAGATTTAGAGTATCGTAAAATACAGTTAAAGAAATTACAAGATGAAGTAGTTGATTTGGAGGATTTGAGAGAGGGTGTCAGTATTACCGACTTAGGATTAAATGATTTTAGAGTTGATTTATCAAATTTCATTAAGACTTATGGAGAAATAAAAAACATTCCCGAAGGATTACACGCTGTAACAAAAGCATCTAACAATACTGAAAAGGGCGTTATTTACGTTTTGAAAAATATTAATACGAACATAAACATTGATAAACAAAATAGATTGCATCCGTATTACATTGTTTATTTAAAAGAAAATGGCGAGTTAGTTTATAATCACGTTGATGCTAAGAAGTCGCTTGATATTTTTCGATTAATATGTAAAGGAAAGCAAGAACCATTAGAAGCATTAGCAAAGCAATTTAGCGAAGAAACAAACGATTACAGAAAAATGGATGCTTATTCTAACCTTTTACAGAAAAGCATTAGTACCATTTTAAAAACAGAAGAGGAAAAAGATGTTTTGAGCTTATTCAAATCAGGTGGCACATCTGCTTTACGTTCACAGATAAAAGGGATAGAGGATTTTAAATTAATTTCATTTTTAGTAATTAAATAAAAGTTGATGTTAGTTTTACCACATACCAGTATCGTAAATAGGTTTGTTCCGAAAAACTCTTTTGATAAATTTATCAATACCAAGCAAAAGAAGTTGTTTTCAGAATATGTAGATAAAATTAAGTGGGCAAATAAATTATCTACACAAACGGTTAAACTTGAAGGCAAGGACATTAAAGAAATTCAGATTTTTGAAATTCTTCTAAAGAAAAAACACGAGGTAGAAGAGGTATTAAATATTATAGATAGGTTTATTCCTTACCATATAATATTTGTTTTGCGTTTTGATAATGAGTTAATGTATTCGGTAGCGCAAAAGCACCCTAATCCTAATTCTGAGGATAATTCTGTTGTCGACTGGAGATTCGTCTCAGATTGGGCAAATGTCGATTCAGATGTCTTTAAATTGAATTTAAAAAAGAGTTTAGATGATGTGTTTACTGATTTTTGTCTGCAAGTATCAGGAAAGATTGAAAATCAAAACAAATCACTTCAAGAAATAATCAGTAGAGAGCAAAAGAGAAAACAACTTTTGATTGATATAAATAAACTTGAATCCGAAATAAAAAGCTGTAAACAGTTTAATTTAAAAGTAGAGTTGAATTTAAAATTACAGTACTTAAAAAAAGAAATTCAACTATGAGCTATTTACACGATGCAACACCAACTTGGAACGGCTTTAATTATCAGGGAAAAACCGCACTATATGTAGTTTTAGATAAACTAATAGAACTAAATAATGTTGGCGTTAATGATTATAGCTTGGAGTTAGAATGGTTTGAGGATTTTGCCATAAAAAGGAACAACGAATATATTACCATTCATCAAGTTAAAAATTACGACAATGATAATCTTGGCGATTTTAAAAAAGCGTTAGGTTCGCTTTTAGTGAAGATTCTACAATTAATTACCAATGATGAGCTGAAATATGCAATAACTATGCGTAATGTTGATAAGGATGCCTTAGCCACCATTATTTATTCGGACTTGGTTAATGCAAATATAATTACCAACGGAAAGAAATTTACTCTTGCCCCTAATTTTAATAATTTGGGATTATCAAATCAGGTTTCGGAGTGCCGAGAACGGCTAAAAAGCAAATTAATTCAATTATTTCAAGTCGCAAATAATAGCGGAAATCTACAAAAATGTTATCTGCACATTGCAGAGCCATTGAAAGGTAATTTTGATGCATCATCAATTAAACACTTAGATACTATTACTCCATATAGTGCTTATGATGGATTTGAGAATGCTATCGACAAAATGGAATTATACAATTATTCAGGGACAAGAAATTGTAATAATGCGGATATAATTGCGAAGATAGATGCTCTTATTAAAAAATATTTAACTGATGTAAAAGGCATTGATGTTGCTTCTCCTCAATATCAAGAAGATAACGTAGCAAAAATTCGTTATTATCTTCTAAATGTTATTGATAAAAATATTTCAGACAGGCATCAAGCGATACGAGATGATAATGCTAATGCAATTGAAAACATCCCTTTCATATCTTTCCAAAATATTCTCGACAACGACAATCTTCTTGTAAATGATTATTACCACTCTTTTCAGCTAAGAGAAGCTTTTAGCTCAGCTCTCGATTCAACATTAGAATTATTTAAAGCTGAACCTCAAAAGTGTCAATTACTGCTAGATCTGGCTAACAATATATACTCTTTTTATCCAGCCGAAAAATTCATTCACTTCTGTTTAAAAATACGACCACATACAAGCTCTCCGAAAAACTATCATAATTTAATTAGTGAAGATGGTTTGAGAGAAGCGTTCTTTAAATTTTTTAGCGAACATCTAAATTATGATAATGGAGCTTTTGTGAAAGATGATAATGGTAATTATAGTTTAATTACTGCTATTTCTGAAAACGATTTCATTAACGAAAGAGAAAGACAAGTATATTCCAAAATTAAAGGAAATGAGAAGGAACTACCCCCACTAATGTTTAATGTAGATACTTTGGTTGGAAACATTGGTGCAGGGAATGGTGGAAAAAAATTCAGCGAAGTTATTCCTAAAACAACAACCGCTGGAGATGGATTTATTGATACCAAAAGCTCTTCAAGAATAACAATTTCAGAAGATTTTAAAATAGTAGATATTACAGATGAAATTAATAGATTAAAACCACCAGTAAATGATTGATTTAATTAAACAAATATTTGAGGACAACAATTCTTATTCCATTAAATTACCATCCTTTATTGGGGATTTGAATGTTTCAGGTTTCTTTTCTATTTCAAATAACGCAGAGAGAAAAGAATATTTTTTGGTACTCCAGACAGATGATCTTGTTCCATTTATTTCGAAAACAGATACCGAAAAAAGTTTTGAAAAAATTTACTCGTTACTCGTCAAAGAAGATTTTTATAAGCCTTATTTCAATAAAAATACTACTCTACTATTTTTGTGTAAGTCTGAAAGTCCTTTACCCGCTGAAAAATTGAAAAGACAAATATATGAGGTGGAAGAGAATCCATATTTTTTCAAAAAACACGTTTTAATATTTACAGATAATCAAGTAACTGACCTGAAAAGTAAATGCGAAATAATATCAATTACGAGCTTAGAAGATTTGGTAAATAATATAAATTTTGAGGAATTTAAAGCTAATCCATATTCAGATGATTATAAGCAGTTATTGTTAAATATATATGTGAAATGTTCGTTTTTAAAAACTCCAAACAAAAAAAAGGATATTGAAAATTTATCAAGTAAAGTTTCAAACCGATTAAGCGCAAATGCAGAAATAGAAGATTTAGAAATCATAAGATTAATGCTAATGGAAGATGACGGGACTAAGAGTGTTTACGAATTATTTAATATCCCTAAAAAACTCGCATAATAATGAGTAACTACAAGTTAAACAAAATATATCTTGAAAATTTCAAGCTAATAAAAAGCAGTCTATATATTGATAATTTAGCGGAGAATGACCTTGTTGTTTTTGATGGGCCTAATGGTTTTGGAAAGACAACTGTCTTTGATGCAATTGAAATTGCATTAACTGGAGAGGTATATAGAATTTTTGGCACTAAAATAGTCCCTCGTAATCAGGGAGCAATTGATTGCGTTTTTCTTAATGACCAAAATCGACCGATGAAAATCGTTATTGAATTTATTAGTGGGACAGAAAAAAAGGTATTATTTGTTTACGGAAAAAGTGGGAATAGCCTAAACCCTTCAGATAAAAAAGCGGATAGTAAAAATTATTTTAAAAGATTTGAACTTGAAGATTTTGACGATTATAAAAATCACAATACCGTTCCTGCTTTAAATGAATTAAGTCAGCAAAACATAAATGACTGGTTTAATGGAGTGGATTTAGATAGATACTACAAGTTATATCATTATATTCAACAGGCTGAAACAACTTTCTTCCTTAAACAAAAAGAGGATGATAGAATGAAGCAACTTGGAGTATTGTTTGATACACAGAGGGAAGACGAGGATAAAAACAAAATACAAGAACATCTCAATAATGTTATTACAGAGGTACAGAATTTATCATTATTGTTGACCGAAAAGACCAACGCTCTATCGCTATTAGAAACGCCTAAAAATTCGGAAAACCTTAATGACGGGGCAATAAACTATAAACAAATATTTTCGGAGTTTCATTATTCTCCTGAATGGGATAATGAAAAATTAATAAATATTAGAACAAAAGATGCACAAGGGCTTTCTAAAAGAGATGTATATAAAATTGAAATAAACAAAATAATTGATTTCATTAAGTCCTTTTCCGAAAATTTTGTAAACTACCAAAATTTTAATTTCAATAAAGAAATTGAAAATAAAATAAGACAAAAACAGATTATAGAAGATACTGTCCATACATCTGCTTTTATAAACCAAATACATGATATAAAAAAAATCTACGATAAGCAAAATCTAAGAATTAAATATTCACGAACCTTTACCAAAGAGAATATTTTACAAAACCTTTTAAAAATTGATTTTAAGCCTTTATTGACTGAAATGGGGAGTGAGAATCAATTGGAGTTAATCGATGCAAAAATTAAGCAAATTGAACTACTAAAAACAAAGGAAAGTGAACTCTCTGAAGTTATAAGAGAGTTTGATAACACAAGGGATAGGATTTTAGATCTATTTAATTTAATTATTACAAATGAACCTAAAATTAATAATAGTGAATGTCCTTTATGTGGCTATGTGTGGGATGAAGGTTATAAGCAATTATTAGATGAAATTGAAAATAAAAAGAACCGGATTAAACTATTGCAAAACGAAAATGCCATTATAATTACGAATTTATTTAATGAACTATTTTCTATACATATTGAACCTTTAAATGAATCAAATAATACATTTCTAAAAGACGCAAAAAATAGAATTTCAGATGCTTTTTATAATCAAATAAACATTGATGATTCAAGACAAAAGCAGGTTAGCGAATTTATTGACTGGCTGAAATTACGTGCCATTGATATAACTTTAATTGTTCATAATGATTATGATAAAGAGTTGAATAACATTGAAGAAAAAACAAAACAATTAACCAATATACTACTTCAAACAAAAAAAAGTGTAGCTGATTCATTTATTTACGATGAATTTAATTCGAAATTTGAAGAGTGTTTTACTAAGGATTCGGAAAAAATTAAATTAGTAACAACTGAAAATTTAGCGAACAAAATTAAATTTATTGACCAAGAATACTACAAAGGAAATCAAAAGGAAAAGGATGTACTGGAAAAAGAAATTGATTTTATTAAAAACACACAACTTCCGAAATTTGAAGTAATACGATCTAAATTGAATGAAGTGATTAGAGCCTATGAAATTGAAATAAAAAATCACAGAATAGAAATTGCTAAGAACATTGAAATTCCATTTTTTATTTATAGCAGTAAAATACTTCAAAATTTTGAAAAAGGAGTTGGTATATTCATTCAGTTCAATCCATACGGCAAAACTGAAAACCTAAAGTTCACTCAAGGAATGGAAACTTCACATGATGTTTTACATTCTATGAGTTCGGGGCAACTTTCCGCATTAGTAATTGCTTTTACTTTAGCATTGAATAAGATTTATGATGAAAGTAATATTGGATTTCTTTTAATAGACGACCCTGTCCAAACAATGGACGAAATCAATATGTCCTCATTGGTTGAATTATTAAGGAACGATTTTTCGGATAAACAAATTATCGTATCTACTCACGAAGATGATATTTCTGCATTTATAAGGTTTAAGTTTCATAATTTTGGTCGAAAAGCAATGCCGATAAATATGAAAACAAAACAGTTTGAGAGCATTAATTAGATGAGTTTTTTTGAAAAAATAAAAGAATTCGGACTCGATCCAAATTCAATTCAAAATGGATTGAAGAATATTGGCGTGGATTTAACTAAATACAAGTTAGAAGCGGAATCAATTTCAGAAGACTTAGTGAAAACATTAAAAAAGATTGCTGATGTTGCTAAAACAGCAAGTCGTCAGGATAAAATGTTTCTTCGCTCAAACTTCGAGACTGCTTTAAAAGGTAAGGCAGTAAAGGTTTACGAAAAGCCCAATTTAATAGAAAAAATTGAGGTTAAACCAGTAAATGAAAAAACCAAAGCCTTAAAGCAAGATTATAGTAAGCCAAAAGCAATTTTACCTTGGTGGGGAAATCAAAAATTAAAAATAGGGAAGGTAAAATTCTTTAGTGCTGATAAAGGATTTGGATTCATTGAATCGTTTGATGATAAGAAGGATTGTTTTGGTCATATTTCACACCTCCTAGTAAAAGCTATTGAAGAGGGTGATCTTGTAAATTTTGAATCAGGGCCATCAAAAAAGAAAGAAGGCGAATTGGCTGCTTATTCAATAAACACACATTTTGAATTATATATTGATAATAATATTCGTTTAGGCAAATCTGTTGCATACATATTAACTCAACGACACCACGATAAGTCATTTGTTTTAATCGAAAAAATAAACCCTGGCTTTTACGTTGGTACGCTGAAAGCAAAGGGCATCTCATACCAATTAACAATTTTACCAGATCAAAATGTTGACCAAAAGTCTAAATTAGCAATAGGCAAGGAAATTTTGGAGAATTACCTGAAAGAACCTAAAACTTATTTAGCGAACATTTCCTGGCTACTTGAAATATTGTGGGAGTTACTTTCGGAAGAAGATAAAAAGGTATTTATTGATAAGATTCAACCAATTCTTGATAGTTTAGATTTAGTTAGCATCGATAAATTTATTGATTCATTTTCTTTTCAAGAAGTGCGTGATTTTGTTTTTAAACGTGAACGAGATGCTATTGATCAAATTGTGTTTTTGTTTTGGTGGAAAAATTTAACGGATAATCTCCCGTCTAATCAAACTACTCAATTTAATGAGGTATTGAATCAATTCGATTTTAAAAATGTTCAAAGTGTTTTTAAGAGGCTTTTGGAAGAAAATAAATATCCTGAATATATTGATATTTGCTGCCATAACTTATTTAGATCTGAATTCGTAATTCACGATATACATTCTTATGTTATTGTTGCTAAACTTTTACTTCAATACAAGTTAATAAAACCAGCATTCCATATATCTGAAGTTGATGTTTTACATTGGGATCCACAATTTAAAATTAAATTACACGATGATGGTTTATTGTCTATATTAAAGGAAGAGACGATTAAAGAATATGTTGGGTCATTAAAAACTACAGAAGAAAAAGCAAATTTTATAAGAACGTTACCAGAAGACGATCAATATAAATACTTCAACTTTTTTCAAGAATTATCTGAGGAATTTAACAAACTAGTAAAAAGCAAAATTGATTCATTAATTGCACAAATTCCTTTCATAGGATTTGATTTAGAAACTAAAGGTGATGAAATAACTGAATATGCATTTAAAGATAATTCGGGATTTACTAAATCAGAAAAAGACTTTGCAGACCAATACGAAGGGATTAAAGAGCTTATTGCAAAACTAACTGAAGGCAAAATAGTAGTTGGTCAAAACATAAAGCAATTCGATATCCCAATCCTTGAAAAAAAGGGCTTGGTATTAGATTCCTCCTTAGTATGGGATACACTTGAAATGGAATTCCTATTGAATCCATGCAGGTTTAGTTATGGCCTCAAAACAAGTCATGCGGCAATTGAAGATACCGAAACATGCCTTGGTTTATTCTATACTCAGTTGTTGCGTTTAGCTACCCTACCCGCAGATTCTGCTATCCTTCGTTTTGTGCCAGTCAAATCCCTAGATTATTTAGCCTATCTGAGACCTTTAGTTACCAAGCATATAAATACCTCAATAGATCCTGAAAAGCTTTCTGAAACGTATTTACGCCCTTCTTTAAGTAACAACATTTTAAGTACTGAGGTTATTGCAAAATTAATTGAAGAAATAAAGACTGAAAGTTTCAATATAATTATTGCTCCTTCTTTTTTATGGGATTCGCTTTCAACATTTCCTAAAGTGTATTTCGCAGGTGGTGATTTAAATTATAATTACATTCTCAATAAATCCAAAGTGACTGAATTCAAGTTTGAAAAAGAAATTCATCGCGAAATTTTATTAAACTACATCGCAAAAAAAGAAGAAACAAACACCTTAGCTTATTGGAGACATCTACCTGTTGCAATTCAAATCTTAATTGGCAGTGAAATGTATGCGTTACTTTGTGATGGAAAACATTCAGAAATTCAAAAACTACCAGGAGCAAGTTTCTGTGTTGACCCTGATAATATTTCAGCCATAGAAAAAGTAAAAGGTCTAAAAGCAAACTTCATTTATTTGGGTCGTGAATTACAGCTAATCACTTCCAAATATCAATTAGGTGAAGACTTGCCTGTAAACCTCATTTTTGATAAGTTAAAGAATGAAGATGTGCTATTAAGAATGTCGGGCGGTAAGAACTATGCAAAATTAAGTGAACGCCAATGTGCTTTGCTTGGTGTTACCCTACCAAATTACGTTCGGAATGTTTGGTTGGAGAAATTCAAAAAGGGTTCTTATAAAGTTTGGTGCAACACAGATTTACTAAAATGTCTTCAAGGTGTCGACGTAAAAACAATTCAGGCAATAGAGTCCAACGCTAAAAGAGATAACACGTATATAGTTCGTCCTACAAATACTGGATATAGTGCCGATCAATACAGGTTAAATCCTGAGAGTTTAAACAGAGCAATGTATTGGACCTATCAATTAAAGATTGTATCAGAACTTGCATTAAAACAACCAACGGTTCTTTTTGTCAATGATTCAGAGGAGATAGATGCATTATCAAATTTGTGTACTCAATTCGGTTTTTATGTACCGGAGCAAAGTGCAACACTGTCAAGAAGAATAGAACTCCTGAATGAAAGTAATTTTCTTAAGCGGATTATCATCGTTGATATAGCAAACTTCACTAAGGTTCTCAATTCAAACTGCAGTAAGCCTTTGAATTTTATTTGGGATAGTTTCTTATTGTATGAGAAAAACCAAATGCTTGGTGATGATTTAAATGAAATTACAAGAGACTTTGAGATTGAGAATGATGAGCAATTAGCTGAAATACCAAGCAATGACAATAAAGGTTTTGATATGTTCGGTTTGGTTAAAGCCCACAAACCTCTCATTAATCACTATGCCTCGCTTATAAAATTAAATAACCCTGATTCAACTTTAAATTTAATAGATAGTCGTTTAACTGACTTTTATGGCATTGAAAGCGGATTCAATGTTGGCGCAAAAAAAGTATCTCTATGGCGCACTGAGGCAGAATATTTAGAAAATTTCAGAGGTGCAAAAACCTTTTTCAAAGGCGATAATTTCAATGAAGTAAAGTTTGAAGTAGAAGAAGCAAAACAAGTTCTTGCAAATATATTTTTACGAACATCAGAAGACACTAAAGACAATTATTGGTTCGATTATCAGGAAAAATATTTGAATAAAATATTACCGGCCAAGGATGATATACTCATTTCACTCCCTACAGGCGCTGGTAAATCCTTACTATTCCAGGCACCTGCCTTATACCGTTCAACTTTTACAAACAAGTTAAATATTGTCATCAGTCCTTTAAGAGCCTTAATGCAAGATCAGGTTGAGGCATTATGGGAAAGAGGATTTATAAGCAATGTTGATTTTTTAAGTGGTGATAAGTCACAAATGGAAATCAGAGATATCTATCGAAGAATCGCAGGTGGTGAAATTACATTACTTTACATAACTCCCGAAAGGTTCAGGTCAAAGTCATTTGAGAAGTCATTTTTAATAAGGATGGATGCAGATAGTGGCTTAGAATATGTAATTTTTGACGAGGCGCATTGTATTTCGCAATGGGGTCAGGAGTTCAGGCCTGATTACTTAAATGCAGGAAAGAAAATTGCCCAATTTGCAGCAACACCACCATATGAATTTAGGAAACTACTTTTCTCTGCAACAATATCAGAACAGGTATTTGAAGAAATTACAACCTTGTTACCTGGCATTAAAGCGATTGAAGGTGTAGATAATAGTTACAATCCGGTTCGTGACCATATCTCAATAAATTTTAAAAAGGAATTCGATTCAGATGATAGATTAACGGAAGTCGCTCAATATTTTAAACGAGGTGGATTAAATCCTAAATTAAGTAAAGCAATTGTTTTTGTAAAATCACGCAAAAGAGCTGAGGAAGGTGCTTTATTAATGCCTGAGGTGCTCAATAATGTTTACGGAGGTAAATGCATTTTTGCAAATAGTGTAGGAGCTTTTCACGCGGGTATGGATGTTGAGGATAGAAAAGAAGTTTATGAAAAATATAAGTCAGGCGATATTAGTATTCTATTTGCAACAAAAGCATTTGGGATGGGTATGGATATTCCAGACATTCATTTCCTTTCACATTTTTCACCTCCAAGCACTTTTGAAGATTTTTTACAAGAGATAGGTCGTGCAGGTAGAAATCAAAAGAAAAGAGAATTGGCAGGTTTTAACAGTACAACAAATCCTATCAAGGCTTTCTGTCTTGCTGACACAGATGATTTCAAAAATTTAAAAACACAACTTCATAAAAGTAGAATAACTTGGGAAGACATTAAAACAACAAAAGCTCTTATTGAGAAATACGTATCAAAATTCAAGACTTTAGAAGTAAACACAGATATACCTGTTGCAGTTCCTTTTACTCTAGCTTCTTTAGATGCAGGTGGCAGCGATGATGAACTTGATAATAAATTTAGAATTTCCCTGCATTGGTTAGAAAAATTAAGTAGAATTAATTTAGGTTATTTTACAATTACCCATCTTGATATTTCCAAAGCTTCAGTAAAACAACTTTCGGGAAAACTAAATAATATAGCAGATGAAGATTTAAAGAAAATATGCTCAGTATTAGTTGCTATCAGCACTGCTCAGTCAGACGAAGGATCAATCCTTCAAGTGCCTTTGTCAACACTTCGCTCCGAAACAAAATTTGGATTAGAAAAACTATTTAAAAATCTTTTAATTGCGCATAAAACTGGTTTGCTTGAAATGAAGCAAGAAATAGCTGCAAAACATACAGAACAGCGAACAGCAGAAGTAAAAGCGTCATTGCACAGTACATTTAAGTCTTACATTGCATTAAATGTAGCATTTGATTTTGCAAAAGCAATAATGGATGTTACACCTTTAAATGGTTCTCGTATTTTTGAAGGAGAAGAACTGGAATTATATTTAAAGGAAGCTGTTGAAGAAAATGTAACAGAACATCATACATTTTGGATAAAAAACGATAATCAATCAAGTATTGAAAAAAATGTAGAAGCGTATAAGAAGGATTTAATTACAAAGAGATCCAAACACGCTTTTACAATTATTCGCTTATTGGAAAAAACCAAACACGAATCCAAACTTGAAAAAACTGTTGACTCTAATAGTAAGATATTTGTTAAGCAATCCTTATTCAACGGTTACAAAAGAAAAGAGGATTGGAAGAAGAAATTGATTAAAATGAGGGATGATTGCAGCAAACTTTTAAATATCATTTCAAGAAAGAACATTAATGACAACCAAAAGAAATTTAATTGGGCGGATTTAATTAAAGATGGTTATTTCCCAGAAGACCTTCAGTACATATCTAATTTGTTTTTTGTTCTTTCTATACTTGGATATATTCGTACAAGCAGTTTATTACCTTCTGGTATTGAAACCTACATTACTTCAATAAAACCAATTGAGGAAGAAGTAGATAATTCAAATGATAAGGTAGTTTACGAAGAGTTTAAAAAGACAAATGAAATACGTGAATTAAAACTTATTGCAATGCAAGCCCTTTCAGGTCTTGAGCAATCCCAACATGATGAATACATCAAAAAGTATTTTGCTTGTAATTCATTGGAGAGTTTAATTAACATGCTTCAAAATTATTTACCTGAAACAGATCCAATCTTTCAGGCATTCCGCGGAGAAGCTATCAAAGAAAGGGAAGCAGGTTTAAATAAAGAGCAACGAATAGTGTATGATGCGTATATCAATCAAAACATAAATGTTGTTGCTGGTCCTGGTTCGGGTAAGACACATACACTTTCTTTACGTGTAGCAAAATTAGTGCATCATATAGGTATATCACCTGATGAGATATTGGTTCTCGCATACAATAGGGCTGTAGTTTCAGAGTTAAAAGAACGATTGACCAAATTATTTAATGACTTAGGATATTCAAATATTGCGAAACGTTTAAAGATTTTTACTTTCCATGGCATGGCCAAGAGATACTGTAAAGAAGAAATTGGAGATTCTGATTTTGGAGAATGGGAAGATGTATTTTTACAAAAACTTAATTCAGAACCGGGTATTCTTTTAAATCAGTTAGGCAAGATTAAGCACATTTTAGTGGATGAGTTTCAGGATATAAATGATACTAGAATGGAAGTTCTGTCAATGCTTACAAGCTTAACAGAATCCAAAATATTTATTATTGGTGATCCGAACCAAAGTATTTATGGGTATGACAGAAGTGTAACAAATCCTTATCATTATTACGAACAGTTCAATAAAATATTTCAACCTGTTCAATATTCATTAGTGAATAATCATCGTTCTTATCCTGATATTCTTTCAATTGCAAGTCGCGTTTTAAATTTGTCCGAAGAACACAAACATCTTATTCCTACTGCTGTTAAGAGACCCGATGATAAATTCATTAAACCGTATGTTGAAAAAGTTGATAATACTAAAACACCAAATACATTTTGGGTTGATAGTGTAAATAAATTAATGGCAGAGCGCCTATCAAATCAAAATGGTTATTTAAAACCATACAATCAAATTGCAATTCTATTCCGTTCGAACAACGAGGTATATAAAGGATTTCAAGCACTAAGATATTTAAACCTACAAAACGTTCGTATTCGTATTCAAGGTGGTTTACAATATGAATTCACAAGATTAAGAGAATGTCAAGAAATTATTGAATGGATTAAGACAAAGAAAGAAATCAACAAAAGAATTTTATTACAGGAAATAAGAGGCAAAATAAATGAACTAATAAACCAATATCCAAAATGGAACCACTTCTACTTAAAAGTAATGCATTCAATTGTATTGGATTATTTTGAGCAAGATGATGAAAAACCATCAGTAGATAATTTGATAGAGTTTATTACAGAGTTGAGCTACAAGGACGATGGGCAGCTCTACAAAATCTATGAGAAGCATTTATTAGCCGTTGCAGGAGATTCAAATGATACAGAAATTGTTTTAACCACAATGCACAAAGTAAAAGGCTTAGAGTTTGATGCAGTAATTACAGTTCCGTCAATTACAAGTCTTGGAAATGATGACAGAAGGTCATTCTCTGATGTATTAGATGAAGAAAGAAGATTATTGTTTGTTTCATATACCAGGGCAAAGTACCGCCTCTTAATTTATAAAGGAGAAAGAGAATTAGCAATTGAAAAAGGAGAAGAATTCATTTCGGAATCTGTTGATTCAAGTTTGCCTGTAGAACCTAAATTGAATAAGCACGTTTTAAATAACAATGCAAAGCAATACATGTTTGTTTCGCAAAATGTAAACGAATACATCAGGTCAAGTGTAAAGACAGGTGATTTAGTTTCAATTGTTACCAAACGAGTTCAAAATTTCTCTTTTAAAGAACTTATTCATAATGGAAAAGTAGTAGGTTCAGTTTCTGTAAAAGCAGTGCAAAATTTAGAACGCATCGAAGTAGCAAGTGATTTCGTAGTGAATGAAGTTGTTGTTTGGTCTTATAAAGATACAGTTGAATATGATGAAAGGAATGAAACCAACTATCAAAAAGATTGGTGTGATGAAGCAAAGCAAAAAGGATTCATTTATGTTGTAGATTTTGCTGGTTACGGCAAAACTGCTCTTTAATAACAAATGGAAAACCCCTACGAGAATATTATCCGTAGGGGTCTTTATTCTTTTTTAATAAGGCTAATCTTGCTTAATTTTCACCTTAATAAGCTGCTGCTTCAAATCAAGATTCTTTTGGTAAAGAATATAAGCGGTTACGCCTAAAACGAGTGCTAAACCGCCTATAAATAGAATTGTGTTAGCATTGTTATTCTTGGTAGTGGCTGCTTGTACAGCACTTAATTGTTCTATTGGCATTTTGCCAAAAAGGGCTTGCATTACTGGATCCATGGTATAAGTGTTTTATGAGTTAATATGATATGATTTTCATAGCCCCATGCCAATGCATATGGGCCGTATGTTAATACTTGAAGTTCGCTGCCAGGTAATTGGTATTGTTTATCAAAACCCTCGTAAACCGCTCCTTTCTCCTTTAAATAGTATTTGGGAAGTTTAAGAGTTTGACTATTACCTAAAGTTGCTGCCATCAAACTAACATTGCTCATTTGCTGTGTAACAGCATTTGCTTCAATTGGCTCGGGTTTAACTTCCTCAGCCAGAATAGGTATATCAGGTGACTCCTCTATTTCAAGATTGGATTGTTCTTGCTTCTCAAGCCTAGCAAAACGTTTATAGCGGTTTTTACAATAGTCAATCAATCCGTTTTTTTCAGGACAAAATTCACGATTCATGTGCTGTGCAGTAAACACGTCATGGCAGTATGGACACTCACGAATATATTCGCCTATTGGGTCCGGGTTTTCAAACTCCATCATATTTCTCCGTTTCTGCGCATTAAAGCCATTTCTGCCACTGTTGGTTTGCCAAGCTTCATCCATTGCTCAATTTCTTTTCTACTGAAGATTAAGGGTCTTCCAGATGATACACGAGGTATTTCTCTACGGCAAACTTTACTGTATAGCGTTTTAGGCATATAGCCTGTAATACCTGCTGTTTCGTCAACATCCATAGTGTCTGATTTAGGAACAGCTTCCTCCTTCGCCAGTCTTACCTCTGTTGAAATAATTTCACTTAAGGCTGCTTGGATAGCCTTATTTTGTAGAGTTAAAAACTCTGATGCAGTTAGAGTCCATATAGGCTTATCTAAGCTGATGTTGTTAATTTTGTTTTCCATGATGCGTTTTTTATGCATAGGTAGAATAATGTTAATGAAACCCTAAAAAGATTTCTGATTGTGAGTTTCATAATTATCTTTTAAGAGAAGTAAAGGTTCTAGATACCCATACTCCTTTAGGTAATTTCTTCTTTTCGTCAGCTTCTATTACCATTCGTTCTTGTTCTATTTTATCCAAATCAATTTCCTTTTTCTTCTTTTTCCAATTCGCTAATTTTTCCTCTACTTTTTCAAGAATGAGATCATCGTATCGCTGAATGAGGCAAACTATTTCTAGAGCCCTTATTGTAATTGCCTTTTTGGTCTTAGGTAATGCTTTAGATTTATCAATAAATGAGCCTATTTCCTTACAAGCCGCTTTCGAATACTGAGCATAGAACCTATCGTCACGGATATTATCTTTTCCAAACAAACTGGCTTTCTTTTTCCTAAGAGGTATTACTTTTTTTAATGCCTCCAAATCCAAATTTTCAGCGATGGCATTTTCAATTAATCCGATTAATTGTCCTCCTTCTATTACAATGTTTTTAATAGGTGCATCTTCTAGATCCTCCTGCTTTCTGAATTTATCTTCCACGCCATCTTTTGAAGGTAAGATAGGATTGATGTATTTAATGGTAATTTTTTTGGTTAAATATCTCCCAACCGATAGCGATTTTAAATAGGGCACAAAGCATTCCACACCATCAAACTGATCAAAAAAATGAAGAACCAAATCACTGGATGCTTCATCTCGGTTGCGCTTATGAATAAACTCGTAACCCCTTTTTGCTAAGTCGATAAAGAAGATGTCTTTTACTTCTGGAAATTCATCTTGCAGTTTTTTAGCGATGTATAAAATTCTACTTTGGTATCTTTTTGATACCTTTGTATCTAAAGCAGAAATTTCTCTTTCTGCCGAACCATCAAAGGTTAATGTTTTTTTAGCTTTCATGTTTTCTATTATTAAAATCTAATTTAGGTAATGAATTAACAGCATCCATTTTTTTACTATCTACAATTTTTGCATAAATCTGCGTTGTTTTTAATTCTCTATGGCCAAGCATTTTACTCACCGTATAAATATCAGTTCCATTTTCTAATAAAAGTACGGCATGTGTATGACGAGCGCAATGAAAAGTTATTTTCTTTTTTATACCGGCCCTCGCTATCCATTCAAACAAACCAACATTCATATACGCTGAATACTTCAGACCTTTAAATATCCTATCTTCTTCATCTGAATTGCCTCTTGGTCCCATTAAATCTAATGCTTGCTCTGATATAGGAAGATACTCCATTCCCTTGGTTTTTTGCTGCCTAAATATCAATTCATTTCCACGTTTTTCATTAAAACGAATTTGAGACCAAGTGAGTTTTTGAATATCGCTCCACCGCAATCCAGTGAGGCAAGAAAACAAAAATGCATTTTTTAAAACCGGATATCTGCATTTCTCACCAACTAAAGATTGAACCTCTTTAAACGTGAGATACTCTCTAAAACATTCTCCTTGAGCAAATCCTTTCATATACTCAGCCCAGTTTTCTCTTAGCATCCTTTCTTTGTATGCAAGTCTTAAGCAGGCTTTAAATTTATTGTAGTAAGAATATAAACTGTTTTGCGAAAGTTTATTATCACTTTTTGTTTTGGCTTCTTCCTTTAGATAGCGTTTAAATTTTTCAGCTGTCTCGAGGTTTATATCAGACATGGCGAGAACTTCGCCAAAACAGGCTTTAAAATGCTTTAGAGCTGAATCCCAGTTCCCGTAGTTACCTTGTGATTCCTTTCTATCTTCTGTTTTTGCTTCGAAAAAGGTGACAAAATTTCTTTTACTGAAATCCTGTCTATTTGTTCCATGCTTGCGATCCTGAAGCTCAATTACTCTTCGCACCCTTAACTGTTCAGCCAAATCCATGGTGGCTTTATTTTCTTGGTCTTGCAGTTTTGTTTTAGGATTGTCGTAAACAAATAGTTCAAGAGACTCTCTCGTTCGATTTCTCTTTTCACTAATTTCAAGATAAATGCTAGATCTATCTCCAGTGATTTTTCTTTTTTTAATAGTTACTTTCATGATGAAGTGTTTTTAGGTTTGTGTCTTTTTTGTCACGTTTTTTGTCTTTCAAAAAAATTGACTGTCACAAAAATGGGTACACTTTTTTCAACCCTAAAATATAATTCTTAACACAAGCACCTCTGAAGGTGTTGCTAATTAAGCAATAACAAACAATTTTTATGGATGGGAATGGAGGAAAGTTGTAAAAAAAAATTACTTTACTTCCCGATACAAAACTTAGAAAAAATATTCCCCAACAAATCGTCATTGGTTACTTGCCCTGTAATCTCTCCTAAAGCTTCTAATGCATAACGGATATCCAAGGCTAAAAAATCACTTTGTATGTTTGTGCTTAAGCCTTCGTTTACTTTTATTAAAGCCGCTTGCGCATTATTAAGAGAACTCACGTGTCGCGAGTTTGTCACTATTGTATCAGTAGTATTAACAGTGCGCGTATCAAATAAACCAACTAAGGTATCTTTCAGTTGTTTAATATTACTTTGTTCTTTAGCCGAGATAAATAAAATATTAGGCACATCGGCAAACTCTTTCTTCAGTTCCTCTAAATTTTCGAAATCTATTTTATTACCTACCACCAATAATTGCGAATTACCAATATGATCTTTCACCACATTCATTTCCAACTCTAAATCTCCCCTACTCAACTCATGCGTATCAAATAAATAAATCACAATAGCCGATTTTTTAATCATTTCAAAAGCTTTGTTTACTCCTATTTGCTCAATAATATCTGTGGTGGTTCTAATCCCTGCCGTATCAATAAATCGAAATAATACGCCGTCAATAATTAATTCTTCTTCAATGGTATCTCTGGTGGTCCCAGCAATTTCACTAACAATAGCTCTATCATCATCTAACAATACATTTAATAAGGTTGATTTACCAGCATTGGGTTTACCAACAATCGCCACAGGAATTCCATTTTTAATGACGTTACCAACTTCAAAACTTGAAATCAGTTTTTCGATAATGCCTAAAATAGTATTGATTAATTTTTTTAAATCGGTTCTATCAGCAAACTCTACATCCTCTTCACTAAAATCTAATTCTAATTCTATTAAAGAAGCAAAATTCAGCAAGTTCTCTCTTAAAACAGCAATTTTATTACTAAAACCACCGCGCATATGTTGCATGGCAACTTGGTGAGATGTTGCCGAATTGCTGGCAATTAAATCCGCCACCGCTTCTGCCTGACTTAAATCTAACTTACCATTTAAAAAAGCTCGTAAGGTATATTCGCCCGCTTGTGCTGGGCGTGCGCCGTGTTTAAAAAAAATCTGTAATAACTGTTGTTGAATAAATTGAGAACCATGACAAGATACCTCAACGATTTCTTCGCCCGTGTAAGTATTTGGCGCTTTAAAAATAGTCACTAAAACTTCGTCTATAATTACCTCATTCTCTACAATTAATCCAAAATGAGCAGTATGACTTGTTTTATTAGCCAACGATTTATGTTTTAAAGTCTTAGAATAAAACACTTTCTCCACAATAGCAATCGCTTTTTCGCCACTTAATCTAATCACGGCAATAGCTCCTGGTCCGTGAGGAGTTGCCAATGCTGCAATAGTATCGTTATTTAAAGTATAGTTAGCCATATTAACAAAATTATTAATAATTGCTGCTTTTCCAAATTCATGTTCATAAGTATTAGGTAATAAAGTTTTGGGCATTTCGGCGCCAAGAGCAGCGCCGTCGGGCTTTACGCTTCAATCTTTGGTTCGTTCCTTACCAAAGGATTTTCGCTGAAATCCCTAATGCAATTACTACTTAAACATGAGTTTTATGATCCGTATTTTAAAATTTAGCTGAAATTAACTTTTAAGCTTTGATGATGATACTATATTTTGTTTACGTTTTGGCGCTGCCTGTCGGCAAACGAGGTGCAAAAAGCAATAAACTGTTCTGTTTTTTTTATCATATTTTGTGAATTAACTTAAAGCTATAATAAAAATGACCCAATAATTTTTTCCTAAATTCGTTATCGTATTGTCCTAATTAAATTACCTGCCCTTTTTTTATTACAAAAAAAACAAAACACCATGTTTGTATCCTATAACGAATACCTAACCGAAATATCTAATAGTTTGCAACATGCCGACTATAGTTTGGCTTCGCGCCGTATGCTTGATTTTTTATATGATTACAATTTAGATCAACATGCAGAAATTAAAGCTCTCAGTTTTGATATTCGAAATCGCTATTTACAGCAATCACAAAATCAAGAAACAGATGCAAATAGCCTACAGCAGTTATGCGAACAATGGCTTCAAAAAGTAAATCAATTGCCAATTCCTATGGATAAAGAAAGTGATTTACAACACTTGGTTTATCATGCTGAAGATTTAAGTAAAGAATATAATAGTGGTTCTCGACATTTCAAATTACACCCTGTGTCGTTAAACATCAAACTTGGCGAATTAACCGCAGTAGTTGGAGAAAATGGAAATGGTAAAACTACTTTGTTACGTTTAATGGCAGGCGAACTAGCACCTACGAGCGGAAAAGCATCTTACTTTGGAAATAAAAAAAACAATTGGTACGAAACAAAAGGTAAAATCGCCTATATTCCTCAACGCCCCGACAGATGGTACGGAACATTAATAGACAATCTTCATTTTTTTTGTACCATTAAGGGAATTGTTGGCACCGAAAATGAAGATCATGTGAACTATATTTTACACCGTTTAGGCTTATATCAATTTCGAAATTTAAAATGGACCGAAATATCAAGTGGCTATCGATTACGATTTGAACTTGCTAAAGCATTAATGATGCGTCCGCGTTTACTAGTGTTAGATGAACCTTTAGCTAACTTAGATATTAATGCACAACAATTATTATTACAAGATTTAAAATACCTATCGCAATCCAGTAAACACCCAATGGGTGTAGTATTGAGTTCTCAACAATTACATGAATTGGAGCGTAACTGCAAAAACATTGTATTTATAAAACAAGGTAAAACCATTTATAGCGGCGAACAGCAATCGTTTGCTGCTGATAGAACTCATAATGCTTTTGAAGTTGGAGGAAATTTTAGTATTGCTGATTTACAAAATCACTTAAATACTTTAGGAGATATTAAAATTATTGATTCAGGAACTGTACTAATTATTAATACGCCTCTATCTGTAGATTCGGTTCAACTTTTAAAAGTAATAACAGCACAAAATTTACCCATTAATTATTTTAGAGATATCTCTAAATCAACACGTCAACTATTTCAAAAAGATATTTAAATCCTAAAACATATGTTAAAGTTTTTAGTACCCTCATTTATCAAAAACATTGATAAAACCTTAGTTCTCAATTATCCATTTTGGTACATTGTAAAGTTACATTACATCCTATACTTTACCATTATTTTTTGGATGATTAGTTATGGTATTGGCTGTTTACTGCCAATAGATATTTCTAGTTACAACCCAGAAAACGTCACAAATACATGGACATTTGTATTTGCCGTGCTTGCTATTATTTTATTTTGTGTTTGGATGTACTATCTCACAATTTACAATAACGAAGATCGTTTTGGAAAATTTACTATGTGGGACGACGTTAAACTATTGGCTGTTTTATTAATTGGAATCAATTTATTAATGTCCTTTTCTTATCCAATGCAAATAAGAGTAAAATCACGACTAGCAAATTCTTTTAGCGATGCGGAATTAGCTAAACAATACAATGATTTAAACTTAGGACACAAATACATTAATAGTGATTTAACCAATTATCAATACTGTGGCTACAACATACATGATGTAGTAGCTCCCGAACAATTAGCAAAAGATACGGATGAATTCGGGCAACAACGTTACGTGTATGATTTAAGTAAATACAAAAACTTTCTTCATTTTTCGCCAGAAACAATAGGGCATTATGATTACAGTTTCAGTAATTTTTTCTTCGGTTTTTCAGAGCTTTCACCATCTAGCGAATTCAAGCATTCGTTTTATTCAGAATATAAAATTGAACAAGAATACAGTTTATATAAAACAGATGAACAAAAGCTAAACGCCATCAAAAAATATTTTGATGTATTAAAACTATATAGAAATTCTTACAGCTTTATAATGGGGCAAAACATGGTTTCGGCTAGTGATTATTCTTATCAGCCGCAAGATTATTTAGATAATTACAATCATTACGAAAAAACATGTTTAACCTATTTCCCAAATGCATTTAACCTTTCGGCAAATGATAAACAAGCTGAAATGAATTATTTACCATTTGAAGATGCCACTCATAACATGGTCAATATCTATCAAGCTAAATTTTCCAGCATCTATCTTCTAAAAAATTCATACTTAATGTTTGCGTTTTATTTTTCGTTTTATGTTTCAATCCTTATTATACTGTTTAGGAATAACACTTGGCAACATTATATTGTATCTATTGTAAGTTTTATATTATTGGGAATTATCATTGGACTCAGTTCTTTAATTATTGGATACCATTCCGAAAATTCGTTTTTCAGTCTCGCTCTTTTAACATGGATAGCAATAGGCGCTATAAGTATATGGTATTATTTTAAAAATGATAAATACAGAGTTGTTGGCGCCATTGCAAGTAACTTGTTTTACTTTTCGCTACCGCTTATGCCATTATTATTTTGCCTTTATTTGCATGAAACATTTGATTGGTTAAAATGCTATGCTGACTATAACGACCCCGTGGCTTCGGCACAATGTGAAATCATTAGAATGACATACCAAGATGTAATTTTTTGGGCACAGATTGGCGGTATTAGCAGCTTTATATTGATCGTAATGCCTTTTTACAAAGTCTTTTTTGCTCAGCAAAAAGCATTGCCAAGAGAGAAGTAAGTCGTTATTTTAAGGTATTTAATTATTAAAACGTACAAAAGCACATAAAAACAAGTTTAGAATAATAAAATGATAAAATCTTGTCAAAAAACACGAATTTATGTTTAAATTAGCGCATCAATTAAAAACAAAACAACTAGTATCTAAACAATAAATTAAAATAATATGGGCGTTTTAGTCGGAAAAAATTCAAAAGTTATCGTTCAAGGTTTTACAGGTGGAGAGGGAACTTTTCATGCTACACAAATGATTGAATATGGTACAAACGTAGTAGGTGGAGTAACTCCAGGAAAAGGTGGTACAACTCACTTAGATAGACCAGTTTTTAATACAGTGAAAGATGCTGTAGAAAAAGCAGGTGCAGATGTTTCTATTATTTTTGTACCAGCTGCTTTTGCTGCTGATGCTATTATGGAAGCAGCTGATGCTGGCATTAAAGTAGTGATTTGTATTACAGAAGGAATTCCTGTAAAAGACATGATTGCAACTAAAGAATATATTAAAGGAAAAAATGTACGTTTAATTGGTCCTAACTGTCCAGGTGTAATTACAGCCGGCGAAGCAAAAGTTGGTATTATGCCAGGATTTGTATTCAAAAAAGGACGTATTGGTATTGTTTCTAAATCAGGTACTTTAACTTACGAAGCTGCTGATCAAGTTGCTAAAGCTGGTTTAGGAGTAAGTACTGCTATTGGTATTGGTGGAGATCCAATTATTGGAACTCCAACTCGCGATGCGGTTGAATTATTAATGAATGATCCGGAAACTGACGCTATCGTTATGATTGGTGAAATCGGTGGAAGCTACGAAGCAGATGCTGCTCGTTGGATTAAAGCTAATGGAAACAAAAAACCAGTTGTTGGTTTTATTGCTGGACAAACAGCTCCAAAAGGTCGTACAATGGGTCACGCTGGCGCTATTGTTGGCGGACATGATGATACTGCTCAAGCTAAAATGGATATTATGCGTGAGTGTGGTATTCACGTAGTGGATAGTCCTGCTGCAATTGGTAAAACAATGGCTGCTGTTTTAAAAGGAGTTAACGCTTAATTAAAAGCAATCTTATATTTTAAAAGACCGATTTATTCGGTCTTTTTTTATTCTCTTATTTTGAGGTAAACACCTTGTTTTAATATAGGTTTTATAAAATATATCTTCTATTTTTGAAGTATCAATTCCCCGATTGACATTACTTTTCATGAGACAAAAAAATTACATCATTTTATTCGTTTGCATCTTACTTCAATTGCAAACATCTGCTCAATCGGTTAAAGATTCATGCGTTCGCATTTTAATGGTTGGTTTTCATTTTAGTGGACAATTACCTCAAAATGATTTAGCCGCTCGGTTTGGCACCAACTTAAGCGCAGGCACTAACTTTACGTGGAAAACAAAGAAAAATTTATTAATAAATGTAGAGGGTAGTTATTTTTTTGGTAACCGAGTAAAAGAAGATGTAGTTTCTTCGATGAGAAATGAAAATGGAGTCATTACGGATAACGAAGGCTATCCGGCTGATTTAAGATTAACAGAACGTGGATGGAATATATACGCCAACGTTGGTTATTTGTTTTCGAAATTAGGGCACAACCCAAATTCTGGATTATTTGTAACTGTTGGTGGAGGTTGGACTCAACATAAAGTAAAACTATATGATGCCAACCAAAAAATTGCCGCTATAAATGGCGACTTAAAAAAAGGCTATGATCGATTATCTGGTGGCTTTGGTTTATCTCAATTTATTGGATACAAATACATTAGTAATAATCGTTTAGCGAATTTTTATTGCGGCTTTGAATTTTACGAAGCGCAAACTCAAAGCTTACGTGGGTTTAATTATGATACTGGCTTAGCCGACACTCAAAAACGTTTGGATGTATTAACTGGCTTCAGATTTGGATGGATTTTACCATTATATAAAAGAACAAAAGACTTTTATTACTATTAAATTCACTAAATAAAATCAGCAATAAAAAACATTATTAATTATGGTAATGTTTCCAAAATTTCAATAGTTTCTCCTGGGATATACGCAGATTTGGTCCACAAAAGTTTTTTATTAACGTATACCGAGATACTTGTAGAACCTATACCTAAATGTGTAGCTCTTAATAATACCAAGCCTCCTTTTTTATGCTCAAAAGATTTACTCCAAATGCCAGATACTGTTTCTTGCGAAACTGAGCCAGTAACCATTGTATAAGAAACATACGATGACGACGATGAAGTTACCTTGTATTCTACACGAGGATATTTTTGCTTACTGCAAGAGTTCGTGAATACGATACAAAGCAAGGATATAAAAAATATAATAGTCTTCATTTTGCAGTTTTTTGTGTTTAAGTTATTCTTTTAAAATCGTAAAAACTAAAAAAGCCATCTGCTAATTGGCAAATGGCTTTCTTTAAAATCGTAAAAACTAGTATTGAGAAAATCCTTGTCTGTCTGTTACTTTATGTTCAATTAACAAACCAACACAAGCAGCCTCCATTGGTTTATGCTTATCTTGAGAAGTTGCACCATTTGGAACAGTTACTTCAATAATTAACTGACGACTAGCAGTGCTTTGGAATTCGAATAATGGTTCGCCTGAAGCGGTTGCATTATCATATAATAACTCGCTTGTGCGTGCGTCAAAAATTTTATAAACTGCTTTATCTCCTGTTTCAACACAAACATTAATACGATAATCCATTCCTTTATAAATAACACAACGAATTTTAGAAGTCATGCCTTGGTTAAATAATCCACTTTTTGATTGTGCATTATACATCCAACCTTCTTTTCCACCACGTTTAGTTTCTACAACACAATATTTACGGTGAAATTGGCCACACACACTAGCTTGTGAAAATGCTAGTACAGAGCTTAATATGAATAATGTTAAAAATATCTTTTTCATAGTCTTTATAATTATTTCGTTAAGGTATAAGAATTTCTGATGGCTTTAATTTTTTCAACAATTGCTTTGTATTGCTCAGCTGTAATAGCAAGTTCTTTTCCTCCACCTAAAACATTTTTTGATTTATCAGTCGCAGCTGCTGCATCTTTTTCGCCAATTTTATTAAATTCAGCTTGTAACTCTGTAAACTGAGTTAATACACCTGCTACATTTGCATCACTTTCATATTTCTTTAAAAATTCAATTAAGTTATCTAAAGTATATTTTTGATCTGCTAAACGCTCAACAACTGGACTTTTTTCCTCATACTTTGCTAAACTAGTAGCAATATACAAACTCTCAATCCAACCACCTGCAACAACTAATGATAAAGTTGGACCTTGTTTACTACTTTCTAACGCTTCAAAAGAGGTAAAGTACACATCATCTGTAATCACCGATAAAGAATCAGGATTACCAATATTGCCTTCTAGACGTTTTAATACTTCGGGTGAAATAGCAGAAGACACTCCTATTTGGTCTCCTAACTGTTTTACAGTTTTGAAATATCTTAATGCTTCTGAACCAATTTCAAAAATACTACAGTAGCTTAAATCACAGCTATAAATACCAAAGTTTAATGCTTTAGATTTATTATCGGTATAATTTTTTTGATTATCAGGACTGTTTAAGAAAGATACATTTTTATTATTCTTACCACCAACCATTTTAATAAAGGTCAACATCTCACCTGGAGAGGGAACTTGGAAAAAAGTTTCAGTAATTTGTTCAGTTTGAGTTTCTGTCTTTAAGGTATCTACTCCAGACAAATCATCTCCACCTTCCGTTTTATCACCTCCGCAAGAAACAAGCATTAAACTTGCAGCTAATGGGGCAATTAAAAAATGTTTACGTTGCATCATGATATTTTATATTTCTAATTAATTATTTACCGATTAATTTAGCCACTAAATCCGCGGCTTCTTGCAATTCAATAGCTGAGTAAACTTTTAAGCCTGACTCATCAATTAATTTTTTAGCTTCTACGGCGTTTGTTCCTTGCAAACGAACAATGATTGGCACATTGATAGTTCCCATATTTTTATAAGCATCAATTACACCTTGCGCCACACGGTCGCAACGAACGATACCACCAAAAATATTTACTAAAATGGCTTTTACGTTTTTATCTCCTAAAATAATATGGAATGCTTTTTCAACACGTTCAGCGTTAGCGGTACCACCTACATCTAAGAAGTTAGCAGGCTCACCACCAGATAATTTAATGATATCCATTGTAGCCATTGCCAAACCAGCACCGTTAACCATACAACCAACGTTACCGTCTAATTTCACATAGTTTAACTCTGCTTTACGAGCTTGAACGTCAACTGGATTTTCTTCCATTTCGTCACGCATTGCTTCGATATCTATGTGACGGTATAAAGCATTGTCATCAATAGATACTTTAGCATCTACAGCAATAATTTTATCATCAGATGTTTTTAAAACAGGATTAATTTCAAACATTGAAGAATCAGTAGAATCGTAAGCTTTGTATAATGCTGCAATAAATTTTGTCATTTCTTTAAACGCGTTTCCACTTAAACCTAAGTTAAAAGCAACCTTACGGCATTGGAAATCACGTAATCCAACTTTAGGATCAATTTCTTCTTTCCAAATTAAATGAGGTGTTTTTTCTGCAACTTCTTCAATATCCATACCGCCCTCAGTACTGTACATAATGATATTACGGCCAGTTGAACGGTTTAACAAAATACTAACATAAAATTCTTTAGTTGGAGTTGCTCCAGGATAATATACGTCCTGAGCTACTAATACTTTACTAACTAACTTACCTTCTGCGCTCGTTTGAGGAGTCACTAAGTGCATACCAATAATGTTAGTTGCTACTTCTTTCACTTTATCTAAATTTGGTGCAAATTTTACTCCGCCCCCTTTACCACGACCACCAGCGTGAACTTGCGCTTTAACAACTACGCCATCGCATTTATATGTTTCCATAACTTGCTTAGCAGCTGCAACAGCTTGCTCTGGAGTTTCTGCAACAATTCCTTCTTGAATAGCTACACCAAAACTTTTTAAAATACTTTTTCCTTGATACTCGTGAATGTTCATATGATAGTGTTTATAGTTCTAAATTTGCTCTCAAAAATAGGGTTTTTATTGTAAAAGCAAACATTTTTTTAAGAAAATAATTACCTCAACGAGTTAACTATAATTGGTCTAAAAAACGCTCCATAACCACAAAAACTTGATTTAACTCCGTTTCCGTAATACAATAAGGCGGAATTATGTACAAAATATTGCCTAAAGGCCTCACAATGATACCTTTATTAAGAAAATAGGAAGCAATGCTCTCTGAGGAATTATTCAAGTAATGTGTATGTTCTTCTGTATTAATCTCAAGTGCTAAAATAGTGCCTTTACTCCTCACATCTTTTAATTTCGGTTGATTTTGATGTTTATATACAAACTCTTGATTAAGTTTAGATATCATGTTAATTTGATTCCAAGTTTCTTCTTTTTCCATTAAATCTAAACTCGCTAATCCTGCAGAGCATGCCGTAGGATTGGCGGTATAGCTATGTCCATGAAAAAAGGTTTTAGTTTTATCATCACTCACACACGAATTATAAATAAACTCCGCACAACTGGTTACTCCCAAAGGCATATAACCTCCTGTTAAACCCTTAGATAAACAGATAATATCGGGCTTGTTAGTTAAGTAATTGGAAGCAAAAAACTCCCCTGTTCTACCAAAACCAGTCATTACCTCATCAGCAATGCAAAGCACTTTATTCTCTCTACACAATGCTATTATTTCATCTAAATACTTCGCTTCGTACATCAACATTCCCGCCGCTCCTTGAACTAATGGTTCAAAAATAAAACCTGCAATATCATTATGATTAGTAAACCAACCTTGTAAGACCTCTTTAATTTGCTCTATATTATCCTCATCAGGCAATGGAATATGAATGACATCAAACAATAAATTCTCAAAGGCATTATTAAATACATTTCGCGCTCCCACACTCATACCTCCAAAGGTATCGCCATGGTAAGCGTTTTCAAAAGCAATGAATTTTTTCTTGCCAATGCCTTGGTTATGCCAATATTGCAACACCATTTTCAAACCTACTTCTACAGCGGTGGAACCATTATCGGAATAAAAAATTTTTGATTGATTTTTCGGTAAATGTCCTATTAATCTTTCAGCTAATTTAACGGCAGGTTCATGCGTAAAAGCACTAAAAATAGCATGTTCCAATGTATGTAATTGTTCACTAACTTTTTGAGAAATATAAGGATGGCAATGTCCATGTAAATTAACCCACCATGATGAAATACCATCCAATAACTTATTACCTTGGGCATCATAAAAGTAAGCCCCTTCTCCTCGAACTATTTCAACAGGTGCTTCGGCGTATTTTAAATGTGTAAAGGGATGCCAAACAAACTGCTTATCTTTTTGTTGTATATCTGTATGCTTCAAGAATATTTAATTTTGATTCGAATGTATTAAAATAATTTAATTCATTTGCTATATTTATGCTCTTATAAACAAAACACCATGGACTTAGAATTTAATAAAAATGATGACAAAATGCGTTTGCTGATTTCGCAAATGGAGCAACGTTTAAATAAGATTTACGATGGCGGCGGTAAAAAACGCATCGAAAAATTACATGAGCAAGGCAAAATGAGTGCTCGTGAGCGTATTGATTTTTTATTAGATAAAAACACACCTCGTTTTGAAATGGGTGCTTTTGCTGGTTACGAAATGTATCCAGAGCATGGTGGCTGTCCAGGTGGCGGTGTTGTTATTTTTATCGGTTACGTTAGCGGTAAACAATGTATTGTGGTGGCCAACGACGCTACTGTTAAAGCTGGAGCATGGTTCCCTATCACTGGAAAAAAGAATTTACGTGCGCAAGAAATTGCCATGGAAAACAGATTACCTATTATTTATTTAGTGGATAGTGCTGGCGTGTATTTACCAATGCAAGACGAAATTTTTCCTGATAAAGAACACTTTGGTCGCATATTCCGTAACAATGCCATCATGAGTGGAATGGGTATTTTACAAGTATCGGCTGTCATGGGAAGTTGTGTAGCAGGTGGTGCTTACTTACCAATTATGAGCGATGAAGCCATGATTGTAGATAAAACTGGCTCTATCTTTTTAGCAGGTTCTTATTTAGTAAAAGCGGCTATTGGAGAAAATATTGACAACGAAACATTAGGTGGTGCTACTACTCACTGCGAAATTAGTGGTGTAACCGATTATAAATGTAAAGATGATGCAGATTGCTTAACGCGTATTCGTAACATCATGAGTAAGGTTGGTGATTATGATAAAGCTGGCTTTAACCGCGAAACTCCTGCACTTCCTAAAAAAGATCAAAAGGAAATGTACGGCATCTTGAATGATAAGCAATATGAAATCAGAGATATCATAGAACGCATTGTAGATAATGGCGAGCATGATGAATATAAAGAATTATATGGTCAATCCATCGTTTGTACTTATGCGCGCATTGATGGTTGGGCTGTTGGTATTGTTGCTAACCAGCGTAAAGTTGTAAAAAGCAAAAAAGGCGAAATGCAATTTGGTGGCGTTATTTATAGCGATAGTGCTGATAAAGCCGCTCGCTTTATAATGAACTGTAACCAAAAGAAAATTCCTTTAGTGTTTTTACAAGATGCCACAGGATTTATGGTTGGGTCTCGTAGCGAACATGGTGGTATTATTAAAGATGGTGCTAAGCTAGTAAACGCCATGGCAAATTCGGTTGTACCAAAATTCACTATTATTTTAGGAAACTCTTATGGGGCCGCTAACTATGCCATGTGTGGTAAAGCATACGACCCACGTTTAATTGTTGGTTGGCCAACGGCACAAATTGCGGTAATGGGTGGAGCGCAAGCTGCTAAAGTGTTAGTTCAAATTGAAGTAGCAAGTTTAAAAGCCAAAGGCGAAGAAATTACGCCTGAAAAAGAAGCTGAATTATATAACAAAACAAAAGACCGTTACGATACACAAACAACACCGTATTATGCGGCTTCTCGTTTGTGGTTAGATGCAATTATTGATCCAACAGACACTCGTAAAGTCATTAGTATGGGAATTGAAGCAGCTAATCATGCGCCTATCACTAAACAATATAATGTAGGGGTTTTACAAACCTAATATATATGCCTACTAAAAACGCTATATACACAACAAAAGAACTTGATTTTCAAGAAGTAAATTTACAGCGAAAATCGAATGACATTGTTTATGTAACTTTTAAAGATGATTGTACATTAGATATTCCTTTGCAAATGCGTTTATTAGATTATTACAAAGAAATGACTGATGGAAAATTAATGCATTTCATGTTTATGGCTGCTGAAAATGTTTCAATTACTAAGGAGGCTAGAGATAATGCAGTGAAAATTGAAGATCAGTCGATGTTAGGAGCTTCAGCGGTTGTAGTTGATAGTTTGCCTTATAAATTAATAGCAAATTTTTATTTAAAGTTCAATAAACCTAAGAGACCGTACAAGGTTTTTAGCAATGAAGAAGATGCGATAAAATGGCTTAAAACAATTAAACTTTAAAATGAAAAAAGCGATTCTATTTCTAATTCATTTTTTTTTCATTTACTCATCACAAGCTCAAACAAAAACTCCTGCCATTTTTAAATGGCAGGATAAGTTAGCTAAAAAAAATATCCACAAACATTTAGCGTTCGACACCATTATTAAAACCAGTCAAGCTAATATACATATTAGCTATAGTAAGGATACCACGAAACCTTATTTACTATTATTACATGGCATGGGCGCCAATGCTCGCACTAATTGGAGTAGTCAAATTGCACCTTTATCAAAAAAGTTTAATTTAATTTTACCCGACTTAGTATATTTTGGAGAAAGTAGTTCATCCTCTGGTGATTATTCGGTTGAGTTTCAGGTACAACAAATTAGAGAAGCTATTTTAAGATTAGGAATTACATCCAAACTAAATGTGATGGGCTTTAGTTATGGAGGATTAACGGCCGCTATGTATAACCAAATGCATCAAAGCGAAGTGATTAAGTTAATTATTATTGATGGTCCTGTAAAATTTTATTCGGGAGAGTTAGCTGATAGTTTGGCCAAACTAATAGGTGTTAAAACAATAAAAAATGTGATTGTGCCAACTTCCGTTGAGGAATTTGACGGAATGAGAAAAGCGGTGATGTCGAAAAAAATTCCGATGTCGAAAAAATTAAAAGTAAAATTATTAGCGCATTTCTTTTCTCCAACAAAAACCATCAGAGATGCACAAATGGATTATTTATTTTTAAGACAAAACATCTATCAACATTATAACTACAATTTAGATGTAACACTAACACTGTTAATTTGGGGAGAAAAAGATGGAGCTATTCCTGTTTCCGTTGGAAAAAAATTACATTCTACTTTTCCTAATACCACACAATTATTGATATTTCCGAAAGCCAAGCATGATGCTCATTTTAGAGAATACAAAAAATTAAATAAAGCGGTAATTGAGTTTTTGAAGTAAATAAATATGTCTAGTTATCAACTTCACTCGAACTGACATTTTAATTTACTGCCCACTCCACTTAGGTAATCTGCCTGGCGTTGACGGTAATTTCAATTCTTCCAATTTATTTTCAAGTGCTATTAGTTTTGCATTTAAATCATAAACAGAATCATACACCGTTTTAAACTTAGGTTTAATCTCTGTTAATTTTTCTTCAAAAGTTCCTGTCATACCTAAAGATTGATTCCAAGTTCCCCCCACAATTGTTTCTACCGAACCTACAATACCTGATAAGGTTTCGAATTCTCTTTTCTCTATACTTCTATCTCCGTGCATTACTATATCATTATCCTTCATTTGTTTTTCGATAGCTTTTAACTCGGCCATATATGTCATGCTTGAAGATGGTCCTTTTTGAATGCCTGCTTTTAAAAATTTAATACGCTCATTCATACTTCCCATAAATTGATTAGTACCTAATACAACTCTTCTAAACTCTCCTAATGATTTATTAGTCGCTAGTAGTTTCACTTTGTCCACTTCAGGTAATGTTGAGTTAGACAATGTTGTTAAGTTAAAACTCACTTTATCTGATAAATTTTCTAAAACACCATTTTCTACTTTTACTACTTGAGCAAAATATTTTCCTGGTAAAGCCACTGGTCCTTGCTCATCGCTCTCGTATGGATTATTAGGGTCAGGTGTATAAAAAGAAACTGGAGAGGTTAATTCTAATCTGCCATCCCACACCACTTGTTTCATGCCTTTAGTAGCAGATTGTTTGATTTTTCTAATGTCGTTTCCTTGCTCATCTGTAATCACCAACAATGTGTAAGGCGCTTCTTCGTTATCTTCTACACGCATACTATCTTTTGAAGGATAAGCAACGGCTTGATTATTTTTAATTTTCTCCTTTTCTAATTCCTTACGTTTTTCTTTTAAAGATTTATAATCGTCTTTTACATAATAACGAATGGTTGCACCAATGGGAGGATTCTCGGCAACATAAAATGATTCGCCTTGAAATGATTTTCCTTTATGTCCGTATGGTTGAGAAGGATTAAATACCAAACAATCCATCATTGGGAAGATGGTTGCTTTCTTTTCTAAATCTTCTTTTTTAATCGTTTGTAAAACAGAGTAATCATCAATAATATAAAAACCTCTTCCAAAAGTCGCAATCACAATATCATTATCTTGTTCTTGAACTGCAATATCTCTCACACAAATAGATTGAGGTAAGCCTCCCGAAATTTCCACCCAATTTTTACCAGCATCAATACTAAAGTAAAAACCAAACTCTGTTCCGCAGAATAATACATTTTTGTTTTTATAATCTTCCGTTACACAATATACTGAGCCACGAGCTGGCAAATTACTACTGATGCTTGTCCACGTTTTACCTTTATCAGCACTCTTCATTAAATAAGGTTTAAAATCGCCATTACGGTGATTATTAAAACAAGCATACATCACATTTTCATCATGACGAGAAGCTAATACATTTTGTAATAACACTTGATTAGGTACACCTGCAAACGTTGATACTTTAGTCCAACTATCGCCACCATTTTCTGTTACCTGAATTAATCCATCATCCGTACCAACTACTAATAATTTTTCGTTTAATGGTGATTCTGATAAAGCTGTAATATTTCCATAAAGAGAAGTAGATTGATTTTTAGCCACCGCATCCATACTCCACACTTTACCCATAACAGGTAATTTATTTCGATCAATACCTGCTGTTAAATCAGGGCTAATTACTTTCCAAGAGTTTCCTCTGTTATCACTTCTAAATAATTTATTGGCTGCAAAATAAATACGCTTGTTATCAAACTTACTAATGATTAAAGGCGCATCCCAATTAAAACGATAAGCTGGTTCTCCGCTTTTTTCCATTGGCTTAATATCGATGGCTTCTCCGTTTTTTCTATCATAACGCACAAGGCCACCATATTGCCATTGACTATAGACGATGTTTGGTTCGGTTGGGTCAACACGCGATTGAAAACCATCACCTCCAACAGTTACAAACCAATCAGCATTCGTAATTCCGCTTGAGCTAATCGTTCTATTTGGTCCACCAAGTGTGTTATTATCTTGTGTGCCACCGTATACATAATAAAACGGTTTACTATTATCTACACATACTCTATAAAATTGAGTGATAGGTAAATTTGAACAAAAACGCCATGTTTGAGCACCATCCATACTTTCGTATAAACCACCATCACAACCCATTATTAAATGAGTTGTATTTCTTGGGTCAATATATAACGCATGATTATCCACATGTTTATTTTTTTCGCCAACTGGTTTAAATGTTTTACCTCCATCAGTCGTTACTTGAGCCCAAGTATCTAAACTATATACTTTATTTTCATCTTTTGGATCGGCTACTATTTCTTGGTAGTAGTTACCTGCTGTTGACCAATCATTTTGTTTTTCCCAACTAGCTCCACGATTAGTACTTTTATAAAAACCTTTGCCTTCTGACGCTTCAATAATGGCATAAATAAAATCTGTATTTGCAGGAGAAATCGCTAAACCAATTCTTCCTACATCACCACTTGGTAAACCATTGCTTAATTTATTCCATGTTACACCATAATCTGTACTTTTATAAATAGCACTTTCTGGTCCACCACTTATATAAGTGTACTCATGGCGACGACGTTGGTGCGCTGCAGCATAAACAATATTAGGATGTTTAGTATCTACTAATACATCATTACATCCGGTATTTTCGCTAATCGTTAAAGTTTGTTTCCAAGTTTTTCCTCCATCGGTTGTTTTATAAATACCACGTTCGCCACCTGCATTCCATAATGGACCGTATGCTGCCACATAAACTATATCAGAGTTTGTTGGATCAACGGAGATTCTTCCAATATGCTCAGATTTCTCTAAGCCCATATTTTTCCATGTCTTACCACCATCTTCACTTTTATAAACACCGTCACCATATCCAACGGCACGTTGGTTATTATTTTCGCCAGTACCTATCCACAATACGTTTGAGTTACTAGGATCGATAGTAATACAACCAATGGAATAAGAATTTTGATTATCAAAAATGGGATAAAAAGAAACACCCGCATTATCGGTTTTAAAAACACCGCCAGCAGCAGCTACTACATACCATTGATTTTTATTAGTTGGGTTAACTGCTATATCTCCTACCCTTCCTGAAGTAACAGCAGGGCCTAATGAACGAAATGATAAAGCCGAATAGGTTTCGGATTTAAACAAGGGGTCTTTTTGTTCGGGTTTAGAATCTTTAACGCTTGATGATTTTTGTGCGTTTATAGAAACAAAGCTTGTTAAAGCAAAGGCTAATACTAAATGAGGAGATAACTTCATTGGTTTGATGTTTAAGATATACAAATCTATTATTTTTCAATTAAGAACATAATCCATTCATCAATAAATTTAGATTTTAACCATTTTAGTGGAATATATTTCAACAGTGGTGCAGAATAAATGAAAATCAATTAGATTTGTGTATGGAAAAAACGAAGATTTTAGACGCTGTTCAAATCAACCAAAAATTAAATCGTATGGCCTATCAGGTTTACGAAAATAATTTTAAAGAAAAAGAATTACTAATTGTTGGTATTGAAGGTAATGGATATAAAGTAGCAGAAAAAATAGCGGCTATTTTAAATTCTATTTCTACTATCAAAACTAAATTGGGTAAAATTAAAATTGACAAAGAAAATCCATGGAGCTTTGAACCTAAAATAGATTTTACCGAAAAAGATTTTGAAAACAAATCGGTTATTTTAGTGGATGATGTTTTAAACAGTGGAAAGACATTAATATATGCTGTTAAATTATTTTTAAATAAACCAGTCAAGCAATTAAATACTTTAGTGCTTGTTGATAGAAGCCATACACGTTTCCCTGTAAAAGCTGATTTTGTAGGTTTATCCTTGTCTACTACTTTGCAAGAAAGAATTGACACAGATTTTTCGAAAAAAGGTAAAGAAGCGGTTTATTTAGTTTAAAAAAAGATCTAAAACATATTCAAAAAAAATCCCCGAATTTTTTCGGGGATTTTTTTGTTATCTTAATAATGTAACGTGGCCAACATATTCATGTTTTTTACCAAGTACATCTTTTAATCTTACTTTCCAAACATATACATCTTGTTTGCCTTCAGCAGATTTTCCTTGAACTCTTCCATCCCATCCTTTCTTAATATCATCTGTGTAGAATATTCTTTCTCCCCAACGGTCAAACACCCACATTTCATAGGTATCTATTCCAATACCAGTTCCAGTAAAATAATCATTAATACCATCACCATTTGAAGGAGAAAAGGCATTAGGAATATAGAATGTGAATTCTGGTGTAATTTCTACAGGTACATAAGCTGTATCTGAACATCCATATTGGTTCATCACAATTAAATTACTGTAGTAAGTTTGAGCCGTTTCGCTATCATAAAGATGAGCCGGATTTACATTTACAGAGTCAATTTTAAATGGACCTGTTCCAACAAACGTCCACCACCACTTCGTATAATCTTGTGATTGGTTAGTGAAATAAACTAATGGTTCGATAATACTAGCTGGATTAGGGCTAACGGTATAACTTGCAATTGGTTTAGGATAAACTGTGATAAAGTTAGCTTTTGTTAATGTTCCTACACAACCACTATCAGTTGTAACGGTTAAGCCAACATTAAATAATGCAAGCTGATTACTACTAGTATTATTGTAGCAATGAGTAACATTTGTGTTAGATGAATTAGACACTGCAGATCCATCACCTAAACTCCATTGCCATTGAGTTATCTGAGCAGGCCCTGTTACAGCAGGAGTTAAATCATTAAAATTAACACAGTGTGTTGGACATCCACTTGGGATATTAACGCTAAATTGTGGCACTGGCACATAGTTTACATAAATTGATTTGATCACTGTGTCTCTGCAACCATTTCCTGTTTCGGTAACTAAACCAACAGTTTGTGCACCTGGGCCAGTAAACGTAAAGTTGGTGTTTTGTCCTGTTGCTTCGATTGAGAAAATAGAATTATTAAAATCCCAATACCAATTAGTGGCAGTTCCACTTCCTGCTTGTGCTTGAGCGCTAAATGTCATAGCAACCCCATCACAAGCTGGAGAGTTAGCTATTTTCATAATAGGTTTAGCGTAAACTTCCACTTGTTTTACGATGTTTTTCGCACAACCTTTATTTGAAGTAACCGTTAATGTTACATTATAAACTCCTGGAGCTGCATAACTTACAGTTGACGTAGAAGCTGCAGATGGAACGGAAATACCATTACCGAATGCCCAAACATAAAGTGTATTTGTTCCGATGGCGATTGAACTAGAAGAACCATTAAAAGTATTAGGTTGAGCATTAATACAATTATTGACAAATGTAAAATCAGGAACAGGATTAGGATTTACCCACACAGATATCGAATTGGTTACATTAGCACAAACCAATCCAATTACTGGAGAAGTTGATACCGTATATGTAACAGGATTACTTCCGATTGATGGGAATACATAATTAGGATTTGCTACACCAGTAACATCTACAGTTCCGTCACTTGAAAAATCCCATTCAAAGGTATTGACTAAATTTCCGTTACCATTACTTGCATTTGTTAAATGAGAAGGCGACGCAAAACATACTGAATCAGCAGTAAATGATGCTGTTGGGATAGCGTAAACGTTAACTACTTTTACCGCATTATCCACGCAATTGTGTAATGAGGTAGCTGTTAAAGTTACATTATAGGTAGCATTAACGTTTCCACCCAATGTATATGTATGTGATGGGTTAAGTACATTTGAAGTTGCAGAACCGTCTGCAAAATTCCAAACATATGTTGTTCCAGCTCCAACATTTGGATTAGATGTTTCGTCTGTTAAATTGGTGAATACACTTGATGTTCCAAAACAAACTTTATCAGGAGTGAAATTTGGAATGGTATGCCCCCAAACATCGATTGGTAAAGCAACCGTATCTTTACATCCACGATTATCAGTAACAATTAAAGAAGTGGTAAAGGTACCAGAAGTTGGGAAAATATGAGTAGGTGCATTTAATGTACTGTTAGATGTTCCATTATTAGTATAACTCCATGACCATCCTGTGATAGAACCTGTTGGAGTGGATAAATCAGTATAAGCAGTTGCTGTTCCTTGACAAACAGCAGTTGCACTAAAATTAGCTACAGGTTGAGCATACACTTCAACTGTTTGAGTAATAGAAGCCGAACATGTTGTGTTTGCAGTAATTGTTAAAGTTATCGTTTTTACGCCACTGGTGTTATAAGTTAATGTTGGTGGATTTTGGACGCTACTTGAAGTTGCAGGCAAAGCACCAGTTCCAAAATTCCAAGCGTATGTGGTGATATTATCAGGTAATGGAATAGTTGACGCATTGTTTAATAACACATTGGCATTTACGCAAGCATTTACAGGTGTGAAAGTTGCCGTAGGTAAAATATTTACAGCTACAGTTTTCACAACATTATCTACACAGCCATTTGTGGTAGTTGCTGTTAATGACACTGTATAAGAAGAAATTGTTGTAGACGTATAAGTATGAGCAGGATCTTGCGTATTTGAGTTAGCAGAACCATCTCCAAAGTTCCAATCCCAGGTTGGTGTTCCTCCAATGTTAGCGTTAGTGGTCACATCAGTTGTATTACTAAATGTACTAGACGCTCCAAAACATACACTATTAGGAATAAAATTAGGTATAGTATGTCCCCAAACATTAATTGGCAATACTACTGAATTTGTACAGCTACCTGCTGATACAATTAAAGATACTGAATAAGTTCCAGAAGCTGTATAAGTAGTTGAAGGGGAATTAGTTGTATTATCTGCCGAACCATTATTTGTAAAATCCCATGACCATCCAGTTATAGAACCTGTTGGTGTTGATAAATCAGTAAATGCAGTTACAGAACCCTGACAAACTGAAGTAGCACTAAAGTTTGCTACTGGCTGAGGCGTAATGTTTACTGTTTGTGTAATAGATGCTGTACAAGTAGTATTAGCTGTAATGTTTAATACAATTGTTTTTACACCACTACTAGCATATGTAAGAGGCGTAGGATTTGCAATATTCCCAGTTGCAGGAGTTGCACCAGCACCAAAGTTCCAGCTATAAGAAGTTATATTATCTGGCGCAGGAGCGCTTGATGTATTATTTAACGCCACGTTTGCATTAATACAAGCTCCTACTGGAGTAAATGTTGCCGTTGGTAAGCCATTTACTTTTACTGTCACACTATTTGAATTCACGCAACCATTGTTAGTTGTAGCAGTTAGAACAGCTGTGAAGTTTCCTGCTGTTGTGTAAGTATTAGTAGGAGTTTGCGTCGTATTATCAGATGTACCATTATTATCAAAATCCCACGACCAATTGGTGATATTATCAGGGGCAGCTACATTTGAAGTGTTTCCAAATGTTGTTGGAAGTCCTATACAAACTGTATTTGCAGTAATAGCAACTACTGGATTAGGGAATACATTTAACGTTTTTGTAAATACACTTTGGCATCCACTAGTGGTGGTTACGGTATATGTAACTGTTTTAGTACCGGGTGATGTATACGTGTGAGTTGTATTCAATCCATTACCAAGTGGTGTTCCATCTCCATAATCCCAAACATGAGAGGCTAAACCTGTTGTAGGCGTTGGTGTAGCAGTGAAATTAGTCACTCCATTTAAGCAACCACTTGTGTTGTTAAATGCGGCGGTTACCGCTTGTGAAACTGTTACTAATTTTGTAATACTATCTGTACACCCTCCATTTGATACTAATAATTGAACACTATAGGTGCCAGGCGTAGTATAAGTGTTGGAAGGACTTTGAGTGGTATTATCATTGACACCATCATTATTAAAATCCCAATAATAATTAGTGATTGCTGGTCCACCATTCAAATTAGTGGCATCTGTAAAAGGAACAGTTAAACCACTAGAACAAGGACTTGTAGTGAATGTGAAATTAGCTGTGGGTTTAGGTACTATATTAAATGTTGAATATAAAACCGGGTTTTGACAACTGGTTCCCTGCATCCCGAGTGTGACCGAATAAGTTCCAGAGGTGGAAGTTGTAATACACCTATTGGTATTACCCGTGGCTCCAGGACCAGTCCAAGAATAAGATACGAAACCAGGAGGAGCGCAGAGTGTATTAGTAGTTGCGGTACACATATTGGTAGTTGTTTGGCCTACTGGAATATCAGTGCCATTTAACTCCAATGTCATTGGATCACAACCTGCATCAATATAGCAATATCCAGGATGAGCTCCTTGAGCAGCAATACAACCACCAACAGTAAATTCGATGTTAACGCATTGGCCAATGTATGATGTTAAATCAAAAGAACGTGTTTGCCACGGCAAATAACTCCACGCTACACCACTTGAACCATTTGTGAATGATAAGAAATTGGGATCCCCACTTGAACAGGCAGATCCTTGCTGAGCTACTTGATATTGAGCACAAGGGATAACCACATTATTACAAGTTTCAAAACGAATATTAAAAAATGGTTGATCGGTACATGCATGACCACCATCTTGCAAAACAACGGCGTATCTGTATAAAAAAACCGAATTTGCTGCCGTAACGGTAAAAGTTTGATTTAATCTGTATGAAGTACCACCCGTTCCAGTTTGACCTAATCTTACCGCAAAAGCTCCTCCTCCAGGAGGAACAACAGGCAATGTCGTTACATTAGCATCAAAGTTACCAGCATTAACAATAACCGCTTGAGTTGTCGCAGCCGGTGTCCAAGGTAACATAGTTTGAGAATTATTATTAGTTGATTGGATTGCATTCCATCCTGCTAAAGTACCTGTTTCAAAACCTGGGTTTGTGCAAGGGGCTTGAACTCCCGGAAGTGGTCCTGCTGCTGCTTTTAATCCATAGTGATAATCAATATAATTTCTTTTTAAAACTGCAACAACTCTTTGTTGTTGCCACAATTCGTTAGTTTGTGATTGAGCTTGTTGCCAAGCCGCATCTAAATCAAACCCCACTAAAGAATCCGCATCGAAATCTAATGGTATAAAAAATGGATCAATGTTTTCGCCATTTAGCCCTTTGTGCTCATGATGATTATCTGTTTGAGAAAAGCCAGTAACTGGTATTGCCAAACAGCAAATAGCAACGATAACTATTTTAATGATGTTTCTCATATGTAGTAGTTTGTTTATCATACAATTATAAAGTAATTCTTTTCTAAAAAATAGGGGGACACCCCCCTAATATAATGTTTTGTTAATTTAGTTTTAGCAATACAATAATATATACTTTTTAATGAATAATCAAACTTTAAACTAAAAAGAAACAGGGATTAACTAACTGATAATCAGATTTCACCCAATTTTATTTTGTAGGGATTTTGTAGAGTGTTAATGGATTGATTTACAAGATGTAAATAACTCTAAATGATAAGTCTATATTTATAAAAAGTAAAATGACTGTTATCAGATTTATAGGTCGGAATATACTTTTTTCCATATTGCTAAAGAATATAATCTGACAATAAAATTCGGTTTGTTCATTAATAGGTGCTCAAAATTGGAAGCTAGATAATCTATATTTAAAAAATTTAACTGTGAACTTATTTCATTTATCAATTGCTTTTTATGAGGTAAAAACCATTTTTGAACAGGTGTTTCAAAACCTATTTTATCTCTGCGAGTATATATGGCATTTGGGATATAATTTTTAGAGGCTTCTCTCAATAAATATTTTGAAATTCCCTTTTGTATTTTTTCACTTCCTTTAATTGTAAATAAATAATCTACTAATTCAACGTCATCAGCAAAAGGCACACGACTTTCAATTCCAAATGCCATACTACATCTATCTTCGCATTTTAAATAAGATTTTAACCTTCCCTTATAATCAGCGGTCAATTCAGCATTTAATGTAGATTTTAATTTTTCGTTTTTGCTCTTACCAAATTGTTTTTTATCAGAATGAAAATAATTAGAATAATCAACGCTCAATCCAAAAGCATCTTTTAGTAATACTTTTCCAAATAATTTAAAGGCATTTGGGATTGTTTGTTTTGAATCATTTATATTCTTAAAACTAAACTGCTCTTTCCATAAAGCCATATAGTGATGAGAATAACCACCAAACAATTCATCCGCCCCTTGTCCGTCTAAAACCACTTTAATATTATTCTCCGAAGCTAATTTCATGACTCTATGTTGTGAATAGGTGCTCGTACTCCACACTGGCAAATCTTGGTAGTAATTTAATTCTTCAATGTCTCTAAAAAATTCATTTGCTGTAGGACAAACAGTTTTCCAATTACCTCCAACATAATCCGAAACTTGTTTGGCGTAATTAGTTTCATCAAATAATTCGTTAGGAAAAACAGCTGTAAACAATTTCATTTGCTTATTTGGTTGCAAATGTTTTGAAACACCAGCTATAATAGAACTATCCAAGCCTCCACTCAAGCAAGAACCTACTTCTACATCACTTCTTAATCTTAAGTTAATCGCCTTCAGTAATTTTTCTTCAACGGTGTCAATAATTTCAGATTCGCATTTTACACAAGTTGCCTTATCGGGAAGTGAATAATATTTACTAATCTTAAAAGCATGAGAATTTAAATCATATAATATGTAATTCGAAGGTTTTAATTCATTAATCCCTTTAAATAAACTTTGTTCGGTATTTTCTAAATTTCCATTCACAATAAAATCAAACTGCTGCGTTTCATTAATTTCAAAAGGAATTAATTTAGATTTAATAAATGCTTTGTATTCACTTGCAAAAGCAAAGGCGCTATTTGTATTAGAATAGTAAAAAGGTTTCACTCCTGCTCTATCTCTTGCACAAAACACTTGATTGTTTTTTTTATCTAATAAAGCAAAGGCAAACATGCCATTAAACTTATGTAAACATTCAACACCCCATTCTTTATATGCTTCTAGCACTACTTCTGTATCGGTTTGCGTTACAAAAACATGACCTTTATTTTTTAATTCTTCTCGTAATTCAATATAATTGTATACTTCGCCATTAAATGTAATCCAATAATCGCCTTGGGTATCGCACATCGGCTGATGACCAGATTCTGATAAATCAATAATGGATAAGCGACGATGTGCAAATGCTATCTCATAATTTGATTCTATATTTTGTATAGAGGTATTAGGATTAAATAAAAAGGATTGACTCTCTTTATTTATTTGAGGTGTTTCATCTGAAAAAACCGGAATTGATTTTGTTTTTAAAAAAAAAGCAAAACCTTCGCCATCTGGTCCACGGTGTTTGATTGCTTGACTCATAACAAAAACAGTCTCTTTGAGAGAAAGAGAATTATTTTTAGAAATGATGCCCGCTATACCACACATAATTAGTTAGATTTTAGAAATTTGTAGTAAATTTTTATACACTTCCATCCATTCTGCCTGCTCAGGAACAAAGCTATCATTGTGCCAAACCGAAACAAATTCGCCACCTTGTTTTTTCACTTCACTTAACAGATTATGAATTGTTGAATTTGCGTGTTCTGATGTGTAACCATTATAATCTCTCAAAGTACCTTCCATAATAGTGCTTGGATGAATGGTTAATGTAGTAATTTCATTTCTCTCTAAATCAAACCAAGGAAAAGGCGTGCATAAACCCGTTCTAAATCCCGATTGTGAAGCATAAATCATGGTATAATCATCCGTGATACCTGCTTTTATAAAAGCTCTGTAGGTTTCGGATAATTTTATTCTTAAAAAGTGGCAACGAACAGAGGTGACTTTTTTCTCAATAATATCTTCTAAGCGTTTTTTTTCAATTTCTATTTTTTCAAGATCATTAAATGATTCATAAGACGGATGCAAGCCCATTTCATGTTGATTTGACAAGCCTTTCAGTAATTTTCTAAAACCAACTTTATTATAATGAGGATTTTTATCGTACGTAGAATAATCTCCAATTAAAACAAAATACTGCAATGCTGTTTGAGTTTCATCACTTAAAGAATTGATGTACTTAAATGTATTATAAGGGTCTTTTTTGTCGTTTAAATTACTCATGATTCGTTGAGCAACTTGTCTTAATCTTAAATTAAAAACATCTTTAACTAAGCCTCCAAGATTACGTTTCAAGCCTTTATGCGCATAGGCAAAAGCATTATCTACATCAATAGTTGATAGATAATTAAAATTTCGATTATTAAAATTTAAAGAAGGAAATTGTTGTTTGAGTTTATCTCCAAACTGCTGTATTGCCAAATTTAAAAATGGAATTTGTAAGCAGCTATTTTGAAATGCAAGACTGTTTTCTGCTTGAAAACGTTGATGTTCATCTAACTCTGATTTTAAATATTCCTCGTATCTGGTGGCAAAATAAAACACCATCGCGAACAAATCGTACCCTAAAAAATCTTGAGTATTTGATTTGAAAAACTTAGGAAAATCAAGATATTCATTATCTACTTCAATTGTTTTTGTATCTATATCTGACTCAAATAATAAATCATCACTTTTAATAAAAACAGAAAATCCATCATCCATTTTTGTATAAGCAATTTTACATTTATTGTCTCCTTCGAATTCTTCTTTATTATCAGTTAGTTTATACTCAGTTTGTAATACCGTATTAAACACTACATCCATAGCATACAAAACACGAGTAGTTATATGATGTGTGTATATTAAAATCATAATTTATCAATGGCTAATTGAACAATTTTTTCGTACACATTTTTCCAATCTACCCATTCAACAGCTGTTCCCATGGTATCGTTATGAAATATGGTTATTAATTCTCCATTATATTTTTTCACTTCATCTATGATGGGTTTTGCAAACTCCGCAATAGTTTGCGGCGTAGCTTGATCTTTATACCTCAATGTGGTTTCGCTTAAACAAAATGGATGTATTTTTAATCCTGTTTCTAATTCATCATCCAAATCATACCAATAAAAAGGCATACAAAAACTCGCTCTAAACCCATTAAATTGAGAATAACCCATAGAGTAATCATTAGTGATTCCGAGTTCTAAAAGAGTCGCATAAGTATCTGGAAATTTTAACATCGAAAAATGTTGGCGTGAATTAAAAATATCTCGATGCGTAATTTTTGCTAGGCGGCTAATTTCAATTTTAACTTGGTTCATATTTCCATTTGAACCAAACGACGGATGAACTCCTGGAGATGCGTAATCAGATAAATGTTTTATCAATTGTTGAAATCCATAGTTATTAGATGGATGGTTTTTATCGTTCATACCATAATCACCTAACAAAAAGAAATAAATCACTTTTAATTTGTACTTTTTTTGGATTTCTAACTGATAAGCATACGAATCAAACGGGTCTTTTTCTTTATTTAATAAAACAGCTGTTCTTTGTTTTAAATCGGCCTTATCAATTTTTAAAATAGATTTTAAATAACCTCCAATAGATCGCATCATTCCTTTTTCTTGATATTTATAAGCATTGTCAATATCAATAGTAGAAATAAATGAATAATGTTTATGAGTAATTATGAGGTTGGGAAATTTTTTAAGCAGCAGCTTTTCAAACTCAACTATCCATAAATTAACTAAAGGAATTGTTAAAAAATCATATTGGTAGGCTAAACTATTCTCAGCCTCAAAACGATTAAAAGCATCTGGCATAAAAGGCAGGTATTCTTCATATCTACTTACTAAATAAAACGAAGCAGCAAATACATCAAAAGGTAACGCGCTATGATATGTTTTAAAAAAATATTTGACATACGCTTCATGATTTTGCATTTGAATAGTCTGTTCCTTTATCCCCGATTCAAACAATAAATTGTGCCCTACAATATGAAAATCACTTTCGATATCTTGACTTGTATATGAAAATTTATGTCCTTCATATGATTTATAATCATCTACATTATTTACGAGTGTAAATTCCAAGCCCAAACAATCTTTTAAAATTAAATTGAAAGTATATTTTACCCTCGGAGTAATTTTATGGGTATAAATAAAAATATGTGCGTTTGGATTCAAATAATATTTAGCCTTAAACAAATATAACTTAATAGTGAAGAACGTTCCTTAAAGTTGAAAATTGTTATTTATAAGAGATTGTTAATTAAAAATAATATCGAATCATCACAGTTTAACCTATTAATGGGGAATTTTTATACTTTTAAGCACCATTTTAAAATCATTTTTTATGCAACAACTCATCGAATGTGTTCCTAATTTTTCTGAAGGACTAGATTTATCTATTATTAAACAAATAACTGACCAAGTAGAAACTGTTGAAGGAGTTAGATTACTAAATGTTGACCCAGGTAAAGCTACCAATAGAACCGTCGTAACTTTTGTTGGAAATCCTCAAGCAGTAATTGATGCAGCATTTTTAGCTATAAAAAAAGCAGGCGAATTAATTGATATGAGTAAGCATAAAGGTGAACACCCTCGTATGGGAGCAACTGATGTATGTCCGTTAATTCCAATTGCAAACATTAGCATGGAAGAAACTGCAAAATGGGCTCAACAATTAGGAGAACGTGTAGGAAAAGAATTACAAATACCTATTTATTTATACGAAACTGCTCAATCTAATAAAGAAAGAAGTAATTTATCAGTTATTAGAGCTGGCGAATACGAAGGTTTTTTCAAAAAGATTAAACTACCTGAATGGAAACCAGATTTTGGTCCGGCTGAGTTTGATGCAAAACGTGGAGCTACGGTTATTGGAGCTCGTGATTTTTTAGTGGCTTATAATGTTAACTTAAATACAACCTCAACACGTCGTGCAAACTCCATCGCCTTTGATGTGCGCGAAGCTGGGCGAGTAAAACGTGAAGGCGATCCAATAAATGGAAAAGTAGTGACCGATGCGAATGGAAATCCAGTTTCTATTCCAGGAACATTAAAATCAGTAAAAGCTATTGGCTGGTTTATTGAAGAATATGGTGTTGCTCAAATTTCAATGAACTTAACTAATATCAATATCACACCTTTACATATTGCCTTTGACGAAGTTTGTAAAAAAGCTACCGATCGAGGTATTAGAGTAACGGGCTCTGAATTAGTTGGCTTAGTTCCTTTAAAATCATTATTAGATGCTGGAAAATATTTCTTGCAAAAACAGCAACGCTCCACTGGGGTTTCTGAGAAAGAATTAATTAAAATTGCTATTAAAACCATGGGCTTAGATGAATTAGGCCCATTTAAGCCAGAGGAACGCATTATTGAATATCTATTAAAAGATAAAGCTGATAGTAAATTAGTAAGCATGACTTTAACTGATTTTGCTGATGAAACAGCTAGTGAAAGTCCCGCGCCGGGAGGTGGTTCAATATCCGCTTACGTTGGTTCTTTGGGTATTTCGTTAGCAACGATGGTTGCCAATTTATCGTCTCACAAAAAAGGTTGGGATGCTCGTTGGGAAGAATTTAGTGTATGGGCAGAGAAAGGTCAAACAATAAAAGATGAGTTAACCAAATTAGTTGACTTAGATACAGCAGCCTTCAATAAAATTATGACGGCTTTTAGTTTACCTAAAGGAACCGACGATGAAAAAGCTGCTCGTAAACAGGCCATACAAGTCGCTACAAAATTTGCTATTGAAGTGCCATTTAAAGTAATGCAATTATCTTACGATAGTTTAGCTATTATTAAAGCAATGGCAGAAGTTGGAAATCCAAATTCGGTTTCGGATTCAGGTGTAGGTGCGTTATGTGCTCGCAGTGCAGTCATGGGAGCTTTTATGAATGTGCGAATTAATGCTAGCGGTTACGATGATAAAGTTTTTGTAAACGACATTATTGCTAAAGGAAAGGATATTGAGAACAAAACCATTGCTTTAGAAGCAGAAATTTTGAAAGTAGTGAATGAAAAAATCGGGATGTAATTTTAATAAATCCTAAAACTAAATTAATGATGATGACGTTTATTAAAAAAAATGCAGAATACTTATTACTTTTTTTATTTGTAGCAATAGGTATTGGTACCGTTAGTTCATATGGTTTTGCTTGGGATGAACATGCTCAAAGAGTTATTGGACAAGTTTGCTACAAATACGTTTTTGAGCATAATAATGAATATAGATCATTTTCTGATAGAGATCACGGACCCTTTTTTGAATTAATATTAATCATTATTGAAAAAGTAGCCAATATTACAACTACAAAAAGCATTTATACCATGAGACATCTGGTTAATCATATGTTCTTTTTAATTTCTGCCTTGTATTTTTTCAAACTAATCGTGTTAATTTATAATAACAAACTTTTAGCTACAATTGGTTTTTTATTACTTGTCGTAAATCCACTTATTTATTCGCATTCTTTTTTCAATAGCAAGGATCTTCCATTTTTATCAATGTTTATCATTTGCTTTTATCTATTTGCGAAAGCATTTAAACATAAGGGCTATTTATATTTTATACTGCTTGGTTTATTTTCAGGATTATTAATAAGCATAAGGATAATGGGTATTATTATTGTACCATTAGTACTATTTTTTCTATTAATAGAACTTATAAATTACAGAAAAGAGATTGGTGGAATTAAAAAAAACTTACTATTGAGTTTAGCTTATGTTGCTAGTACTATTGTATTTACAATATGTGCATGGCCTTTACTGTGGAGATATCCAATTGGTAATTTTCGTTATGTATTCAAAATTTTATCAAAATATGTATGGAACGGAATCATTTTGTTTAAAGGAGAATTCATCAATTCACAACAATTAAGTTGGGATTATATACCTACTTGGTTTTGTATTAGCAACCCATTAATTTATTTAATATTAGGCTTTTTTGGGGCAATACTTTTTATTTTTGTTACACTTAAAAACATAAAAAAAATCGAATTTAACGCGGTTAATTACAATAACTTATTATACCTAATTACTTTTTTCGTTCCTGTTTTAGCAATTATTATTTTACACTCAGTTGTTTATGATGGATGGCGTCACATGTATTACATTTATCCTCCATTTATCTTACTCGCTGTTTATTTTATTAATTACTCTTTAACTAAAAAAATTAAAAATATTGTTTTAGGATTAACTTTTTTTGCCATTGCATCAACAGCTGTTTTTATAATAAAAAATTTCCCTCTACACAATGTATACTTTAATCAAATAGTTTCATTAAAAGAAGATGAGTATATCAGAAAAAATTATGAAATGGATTATTGGGGATTAGGCTATAAACAAGCTTTAGAATATATTTTAAAAGTTGATAATTCAGAAAAAATAAAAATTCATGCCGACAATTGGGTTTGCCAAACAAATAGCGAATTACTCGATAGTGTCCAACAAAATCATTTTATTTTTGTAGATAGCCTACATTTTGCCGATTACTATATTACTACCTACAGATTTCATCCACAAGACTATACTGGTAGTAACATGACAGAATTTAAATCTTTTAATGTGCTTAACAATAAAGCAAATACTATTTTTAAAGTAAATCATTAGTTGATTTTTTGAAAGAATAAATAAAGTCAATTTAATCTCAGACTCTTTAAATTGAATTAAAAATCTTAATAAATGAATAACACTACATTTAATTTTTTAGAAAATAAAACCAAGGTATACTTAGCCCTAGTTCTATTGCCTATTTGTATTTACTTTAAAAGTCTGTTTTTTGATTTCTCTCCAATGGACGACCAATGGATGATTGTTAAGAATGCTGATATTTTTTCTGATTTAAAAAATATAAAAACTTTTTTTACAAAACCATTAGCTGGTTTATATTATCGTCCTTTATTAAGTCTTTCGTTGATGTTAGATTTTCAAATTGGAAAAATTAATCCTTTCATATATCATTTTTCTAATCTAGTTTATCATTTAATATCAATCATTCTATTATACAAATTGTTTTTAAAATTAAAAGTAAACATAAAGACTTCTTTTTTTCTTACTCTAATTTTTGCCGTTCATCCAGTATTGCTTCATGCAGTTGCTTGGATTCCTGGAAGAAATGACGTATTACTCACTGTTTTCGCACTTAGTTCGATTTTATATTTAATTAATTATTTAAATGAACGTAAAATCCACCAATTATTTTTTCATTTACTGCTTTTCACATGTGCCATATTTACTAAAGAAAATGCCATTATACTTCTGTTATTTTTTATTGGACTCATATATTATTTTAAGCAACCAAAAAAAACATTTTTGCTAATCATTGCCTCTTGGCTTATTATAATTGTAAGCTGGTATGTGCTTCGAAGTTTAGCCGTTAAATCAACCCTTACATTTGGACCGGATATTTTAGACTCCATAAAAAAATTTGCCATGGGTGTTTTATTGTTCCTAGGAAAAAGCATCATACCCGCCCAACAATCTATTTTTCCTACTCTCAAAAACTCGTCTATTGTTTTTGGGATAATCGCATTAGTTATCATTGCATTTGCGTTTTTTAAAATTGGACTAAAAAATAAAGCCTTAGCTATATTAGGACTAGTTTTATTTTTCAGTATGATAGCAATACCAGTTTGGTACGGTGCAACCGGCAGCTCAGGAGAACATTATGAACATAGAGTTTATTTACCATTAATTGGAATTTTATTATTTATATCTCAACTTAATTTTAATCAAAATTCTTCCTTATTCGTTTATGGCTCAATACTGCTTGTATTACTATTCAGTATAAGAACTTTTACAAGATTAAACATTTATAAAAATGAAACTACATTTACTGATAATGGAATAAAAGAGGCCCCTGATTATTACTTTTTTTATGCCGTTAAAGGAGATAAATTTTTAGAACAGGGGAATTATAGAGCCTCTATTCCATATTATAATTCTGCTATAAAAATGCAACCAACTCGTCCACAATTATACAGCTCAAGAGGTTACGCTTTTACCGAAATAGGAAAAATGAAAGAAGCCGTTTCTGATTTTTCAAAAGCTATTGAGTATTCAAAAAACAACTATGATATGTATCTCAATAGATGTTTAGCCTATACAAAATTTGGGGATGTTGAAATGGCTATTCAAGATTTATCGTTTCTTAAAAAAAATGCTCCTCAAATTATTCCCGATGGTTTGGAAAAAGAACTCTTTGATCATTGGCATACCATTATGTTTCAAAAAATCAGTAATCAAATTATTGCTGAACCAAAAAATGCCACTTTATATATTAGACGCGCCAAGCTTTTTATCACTAAAAACAATTTACAAGATGCTCTAGTTGATGTGAAGCTTGCGTGCGAATTAGAGCCAAATAATCCAACTTTTAAAACGTACCTCAACCAAATAACTTCTAGAATAAAGTAAGTCTTTTAGCACTATTGCTAGTTTTTGGTACAAATAACCTATCTTCTGGCGCTATTTTGTATTTTATCAAATAAAATTCGTTTAATTTTAATAAATTTGCGTTCCAAAAATTCACACAAAAATGTTTGATAATTTATCCGATAAACTCGAAAGAGCCCTTAAAACCCTTAAAGGTCAAGGAAAAATAACTGAAATTAACGTTGCTGAAACGTTAAAAGAAGTTCGTAAAGCCTTATTAGATGCCGATGTTAACTACAAAGTAGCAAAAACATTTACGGATACCGTTAAAGAAAAAGCGTTAGGTCAAAATGTTTTAACAGCGGTTTCTCCCAGCCAGTTATTAGTTAAAATTACCCACGATGAGTTAACTCAATTAATGGGTGGACAAATGGAAGAGATTTTCCTTGGTGGAAATCCAACCATTATTTTAATGAGTGGTTTACAAGGTTCAGGTAAAACAACTTTTACCGGAAAATTAGCCAACTTTTTAAAAACTAAAAAAGGTAAAAAACCATTATTAGTTGCTTGTGATGTGTATCGTCCGGCAGCTATTGATCAATTACATGTTTTAGGGGAACAAATTGGGGTTGATGTTTTCTCAAATAAAGAAGAAAAAAATCCGATTAAAATTGCTGAAGCTGCCATCAAACAAGCAAAAGAAAACGGAAATAGTATTGTATTAATAGATACCGCTGGTCGTTTAGCAGTTGATGAGCAAATGATGAATGAGATTGCTGATTTAAAAGCTGCCATCAAACCTAACGAAATTTTATTTGTAGTTGACTCCATGACGGGTCAGGATGCCGTAAATACTGCAAAAGCATTCAACGACCGTTTAGATTTTGATGGTGTTGTATTAACTAAATTAGATGGTGATACTCGTGGTGGAGCTGCATTATCTATTAAGTCAGTAGTTAATAAACCAATTAAATTTATTGGTACTGGAGAAAAAATGGAAGCTTTGGATATTTTTTATCCTGAGCGTATGGCTGATCGTATTTTGGGAATGGGTGACGTTGTTTCATTAGTAGAACGTGCTCAAGAACAATTTAACGAAGAAGAAGCTAGAAAATTATCAAAGAAAATTGCTAAAAATCAATTTGATTTTAATGACTTCTTAGGCCAATTACAACAAATCAAAAAAATGGGTAACATTAAAGATTTAGTTGGGATGATTCCTGGAGTTGGAAAAGCCATGAAAGATGCTGAAATTAATGATGATGCTTTTAAAGGCATCGAAGCGATCATTGGGTCAATGACTCCTAAAGAACGTTCAAATCCTGATTTAATTAATGGATCTCGTCGTCAGCGAATTGCCAAAGGCAGCGGACAAACTATTCAAGAAGTAAATAAACTATTGAAACAATTTGAAGATACACGCAAAATGATGCGTATGATGGGCGATAAAAACCAAATGGCAAAATTAATGCGTAATATGCCAGGTGGAATGCCAAAGATGTAAGCACGAATGACGATTTAAGAAGTGCGATTTGATATGAATTCGTAATTCGAATATCGTAACTCTAAAATTTGAATTATGATTTTAATCGACGGAAAAAAAATATCACTTGAATTGCAATCAGAAATTGCTCAAGAAGTAAAAGATTTAATTGCTAAAGGTAAAAAACAACCGCACTTGGCAGCTATTTTGGTGGGTGATGATCCAGCTTCACAAACCTATGTGGGAAGTAAAGTAAAAGCTTGCGAAAACGTTGGGTTTAAATCAACCTTAGTAACTTTTGAAGCTTACGTTTCTGAGCAAAAATTATTAGCTAAAATTGAAGAATTAAACAATGATGATGATATTGACGGTTACATCGTTCAATTACCATTACCTCGTCATATTTCTGAACAAAAAATAATTGAAGCTATAAAACCTAGTAAAGATGTAGATGGTTTTCATCCAATCAATGTAGGTCGTTTGGTTTTAAATTTACCTACTTATGTTAGCGCCACCCCTTTTGGGATTGTTCAATTATTGGAACGTTATAATATTCCAACTGATGGTAAACATTGTGTAGTTATTGGAAGAAGTCATATCGTTGGCTCACCAATGAGCATTTTAATGGCTAAAAACACTAATCTTGGTAATTGTACTGTAACACTTTGCCACAGCCATACACAAAATTTAAAGGAACATACTTTAAACGCTGATATTATTATTGCAGCTATAGGCAAACCTAACTTTGTAACCGCTGATATGGTAAAAGAAGGTGCTGTGATTATTGACGTGGGTATTAACCGTGTAGATGATATTACTAAAAAAAGTGGATTCAAGTTAGTTGGTGATGTTCAGTTTGAAGAAGTTTCAAAAAAAGCAGGTTATATTACGCCCGTTCCAGGTGGCGTTGGCCCAATGACCATTGCATCTTTACTAAAAAACACTTTAATTGCTGCGAAAAGAGAGTTTTAATAGTTCCTTTTTATACAAAAGTCTATAAAAAGCGAAAGTCCCGGCCACTACCCCGAGACTTTCTAACCAATTAATCTAGAACAAAACTACACTAAAACTTACTACCAACCGTAACAGCAATTGTCGTGCCAGAATTTTTTAATGTAGATTTATCAACGAAATTAGGATTGTACATATAGTAGTTTTCATTACTCATGCTTCTAGTGATAGAAATATCCAAGTACATTTTTTCTTTTCTAAAACCAATTCCTCCGGTATAAAACGACTTAACAAAATCTCCCGAAAATGTTTCTCCAAATGGGCTTCCATACATGGCATAACCCAATCTTACAAACATTGGTTTCAAATTAGCTTCTACTCCTACTCTTAAATTTGATGTTTGTGCATATTTATTTCTAATGGCAGCGTTTACGTTAGTAAACTCTTGAGGCGAACTCTGTAAAGAAGCTTGTTTGTAGTTTACAATATCATAATCAACATTTAAAGCTCCCATTTTTTTGTATAATAAAGCAATACTTCCCGTAAATTTCATCGGAGTAATAACTTGATAATTAAATTTACCACCATTTTCTGGAGGATATTGCGTCGTAAATGCCCCCCCCTCATCGTAATTAGCACTCATTTTATAAACATAACCATCAGTTAAATTATAAATGGTGGGCGAATGGAAACTAGCACCTAGCCTAATAAAATCAGCAGCTCTATAAATCACTCCTACTTTTAAATTATAACCAGTTCCTGAAGTTTTATAAGTTTCTTGATATGAAAGACTTTTAAAACCACCTACTCCTTCAGCTGGATAATAATAACTTGGAGAAGTGTTTGTACTTAATCTCATAGAATCGTTTTTGTCTTCCTCCGTATAAACAGAATTATAGTTAAATGTAAGTGATGGAATACCAAGTGTGGCTCCTATATATAATTTGTCCTTGTATCCATAGGCATAATTAAAACACCATTCGTTAATTCTCCCTCTTGCTTCAATATCTTTAGATTGAGATAAATCGTACTTGGTGTTTATCAAACTAATATATTTATTTGTAACTGTATCATACACATCAATTAGATAATTATCATAGGCCATTCCACCAAAACTATTATCTAAGTTTTTAAGTGATTTGCCGTTTGATGTGTACAAAAAGTCACTAGCAATACTTTTAAAATTAGCATTTCCTTCTATGGTTGTGTTACTATTAAAATTAACAATTTGATTGCAGGATAAGCCAATGACGTGATGATTTTCCGGTTGTGTTTTACTATCCCAAGCACCAACTAAAGTCAATCCATCGAAAGGAACACTTGCTTTAAAATTTTTATTTGTTGTACCATTGTGGGTGGCCTCTACTGAATTAAATTTTAATCCAAACGAAATATTGATATCGCCTTTTTTATACAAGCCTATTCCTGCTGGATTATTGGACATACATGAGCCATCTGCTCCCAATGCACCAAAAGAACCAGCCATGGCTTTACTTCTTGATGTACCTCCAAAATATGTTTGAGAATACCGTAAGGCATCAATATCATTTTGAGAAATAAGAGAGAATGATAACAAGCTAAATGTTGTTACGCTAAAAATAATTTTCATAACCAATATTTAAAATTAAATAGGGATGTTTATAGTTTATCTAGGTCTGTGTCCTCCACCATTATTTCTTGGTGCACTTCCTCCACCATTATTAATTGGAGTGCTTGGCGTAGAATTATTTTGACGAGGCGGTTCAAATTTCGGTGTACTTTCTATCGGTTGTTTAACTGGTTCTGTATTTCTAATAGGATTATGTTTAATTGGCTCTTGAACTTTAATTGGGTCGTTCCCCATAATAGGCTCATTTGCTTTAATTGGATCATTTCCTCTTATTGTTGGATTTTTAGTAGGATTACTTCTAACTGGCTCATCAATTGTCTTAACTGGGTTAGTTCTAATCGGATTAGTAGTTGAACCACCAGCATCAGAATGAGGTTGTTTTATCCCGCCAGTTCCATTGTTATTTCCTCTTACAGGATCTAAACTATTGTTTCTAGGTGTTTTAACTTCCGAAAACTTAACAGTTGTAGTTTGTTTATCTGATATTTCTTTTCTGTATTGGTCTGCCAAACCAGGATTAGATACTCTTCTGCTATTGCCTCCTCCATGAGAAGAACGCGGCCCATATGAATAACTACTATTATTATCGTAACTATTATAATAACCCCAACCATTATTATAACCATATCCACCAAAGCCATAAGGATTTCCATATCCATAGTTATTATACCCAAACCCGTAGCCATATCCAAATGGACTTCCATAACCATATGGATTACCATAGCCAAAATAGTTACCATAGTATCCATTGTTAAACCCATTATTGTAACCATTCATATAGCCTGCCATGTAGGGGTTATATCCATTATAATAACCAAATCCAGGATTGCAACCCCAACCCCAGCTATTATAAAAATTTACAGAAGGAAAATAGCTGTATGAATTATAACTAGAACCCCACCAACTATAACCATTATATACACTTATGCCATAATTGTAAGGATTATTATTATACCAATATGAGTTAGTGTAGTAATTATCGTAATAACTCAAGCCCGTAATTCCGTTATTAAATCGTCTTACGCGAGTCGCATATTCATAATCATAATAATCATCATATTTAAATTCTCTTTCTTTATAGTATGGATTTGCGTCATCTTTTTCTTTTTGAGCTTTCTCAACGGCTGCTATAGAATCATTATATCGCTTATATGCCGCTTCTTTTGCTTGTTTTTTCTCAGCAGCTATGCGAGCTTCTACTATTCTATCCTCTTTAGGATTAGCATAAACATCGTCGTTATATGCAGAAGTCCCCATTTGTTGAGAAACACAAGACGATAATATCGCAATAGCAGTAGTTGATATGATAACTAATTTTTTCATTTTATTAGTTTTTAAAATATCAGACGTAAACGTCCAATAAAAGTTTAAATTTGCACGGGGAATGCACTGTAAATTTACCAAATAAAGTGCCAACCTAAGTATTAATTTTATTATTTAACATTTGTTAATAAACATGAGTAAGGAATTGACATCGCGCGCAGAAGATTATAGTAAGTGGTATAACGATTTAGTGGTAAAGGCTGATTTAGCTGACCATTCGGCTGTTAGAGGTTGTATGGTTATTAAACCCTATGGCTATGGTATTTGGGAAAATATGCAAAAAGCATTAGATAAAATGTTTAAAGATACAGGGCATCAAAACGCTTATTTTCCGTTATTTATTCCTAAAAGCTTATTTGAAGCTGAAGAAAAAAATGCTGAAGGTTTTGCTAAAGAATGTGCTGTAGTGACTCATTACCGTTTAAAAACAAACCCAAACGATAAAACTAAACTTATTGTTGACCCAGAAGCTAAATTAGAAGAAGAATTAATTGTTCGCCCAACAAGTGAGGCAATTATTTGGAATACTTATAAAGGTTGGATTCAGTCTTACCGTGATTTACCTATTTTAGTAAATCAATGGGCTAATGTAGTTCGTTGGGAAATGCGTACACGTTTATTTTTACGTACAGCTGAATTCCTTTGGCAAGAAGGTCATACAGCTCACGCCACAAAAGAAGAAGCGATTGCTGAAACTAAACAAATGTTAGAAGTTTATGCGGACTTCGTAGAAAATTGGATGGCTGTTCCAGTTGTAAAAGGTGTAAAATCTGCTAACGAACGTTTTGCAGGTGCTGATGACACATACTGTATTGAAGCATTAATGCAAGATGGCAAAGCTTTACAAGCTGGGACTTCACATTTTTTAGGTCAAAATTTTGCTAAAGCATTTGATGTGAAATATGTGACTAAAGATAACAAACAAGAATACGTTTGGGCCACTTCTTGGGGAGTTTCTACTCGTTTAATTGGTGCTTTAATCATGAGTCATAGCGATGACAACGGATTGGTATTACCTCCAAAATTAGCACCAATACAAGTGGTGATTGTTCCTATTTATAAAGGCGATGAAGGTTTAGCAAAAGTATCAGAAACAGCAAACGAGATTAAAAAGAAATTGCAAGCAAAAGGCATTTCTGTAAAATACGATGATAGAGATTCTCAACGTCCGGGTTGGAAATTTGCTGAATATGAATTAAAAGGTGTACCTGTTCGTATTGCTATTGGCGAAAGAGATTTAGCGAATGGAACAGTTGAAATTGCTCGCAGAGATACATTAACCAAAGAAACGGTGAGTATTGAAGGTATTGATTCTTTGGTAGATAATTTATTAAACGAAATTCAAGCGAACTTATTTAATAATGCAAAAGCTCGTAATCAAGAATTAACAACTACAGTAAATTCATACGAAGAATTTAAAAAAGTATTAGACGAAAAAACTGGTTTTGTTTATGCGCATTGGGATGGAACATCTGAAACAGAAGAAAAAATAAAAGAAGAAACAAAAGCGACAATTCGTTGTATACCTTTAAACAATGCTCAAGAAGCGGGCGTTTGCATATATAGTGGCAAACCAAGTACTCAGCGAGTAATGTTTGCTAGAGCTTATTAAAAATTAATTATTAAACTATATTAGAATTATAAAATGGCAACTTTAATTATCTTCCGTCACGGACAAAGCGTTTGGAATTTAGAAAACAAATTTACTGGTTGGGTAGATGTTGAATTAACAGAAAAAGGAATACAAGAAGCAAAAAATGCTGGTGAGAAATTGAAACCTTTTAAATTTGATTTAGCATTTGCGTCCGATTTAAAACGCGCTCAAAACACTTTAAAATTAGCATTAGAAGTTTCTAATCAACCTAACGTTCCAACAACATACAACAAAGCTTTAAACGAGCGGATGTATGGCGATTTACAAGGTTTAGATAAAACAGCTACTGCCGAAAAATATGGCGATGAGCAAGTGAAAATTTGGAGAAGAAGTTTTGATATTGCTCCTCCAAATGGAGAAAGTTTAAAGGATACAGCTGCACGTGTAATACCTTATTTTAAAGCTGAGATTGAACCTAAATTAAAAGAAGGAAAGAATATTGTTGTTGCTGCTCATGGCAATAGTTTACGCGCGTTAATTATGTATTTAGAGAATATGACACCTCAACAAATTTTAGAATTTGAAATTGGCACTGCTATTCCGCGTCATTATGAATTAGATACTGATTTAAAAGTTTTAAAAGCAGAAAATTTATAACAACATGGAACAACAATTCATTAATAATAACAGTAAAACAATAGCCATTGATTTTGATGGAACTATTGTAGAACATCAATATCCGCGCATTGGAAAAGAGATGTTATTTGCTTTTGCAACTATTAAGGAATTGCAAAAAAAAGGACACAAATTAATTTTACATTCCTATCGAACAGGAGCTTTATTAGATGAGGCGGTAGAATATTGTAAACAAAATGGGGTTGAGTTTTATGCAGTTAATAAAAACTATCCCGAAGAAATGATTACCGATAACACGCCGCGAAAATTAAATGTGGACGTATTTATTGATGATAGAAATGTTGGTGGGTTTTTAGGGTGGAGTGCTACATGGCAAATTCTTCATCCAGAGGGTGGAGATTTTAATCATACCTTTAAAAATCCAGAAGCACATCATAATTATAAAAAAGAAGAAAAAACGTTCTTCCAAAAATTGTTCGGAAAATGATTATACTAAAAAACAGAGAAGAGATTGAATTAATGAGAGAGTCGGCACTTAGTGTATCTCGAACATTAGGAATCATTGCAAAAGAAATTAAACCAGGAGTAACAACACTTCATTTAGATAAAATTGCTGAAGAATATATAAGAGACAATGGCGGCGTACCTGCTTTTAAAGGAATGTACGGTTTTCCAAATACATTATGCATGTCGTTAAACGCGTCGGTTGTTCATGGTATCCCAAATGATAAACCTTTAGAGGAAGGTGATATCATCTCCGTGGACTGTGGCGTAATTAAAAAAGGGTATTTTGGTGATCATGCCTACACGTTTGGAGTTGGTCAAATTAATCCAGAAGTTCAAAAATTATTAGATGTGACTAAAGAATGCCTTTACATTGGTATTGAGCAATTTAAGGCAGGAAACAGAATTGGAGATATTGGATTTGCCATTCAGCAACATGCCGAAAATAATGGTTATGGGGTTGTGAGAGAATTAGTGGGGCATGGTTTAGGTAAAAAATTACATGAAGATCCTGAAGTTCCTAATTATGGGAAAAGAGGTGATGGACCTAAAATTAAGGATGGAATGGTGATTGCCATAGAGCCCATGATTAATATGGGAACTCGAAATATTAAGCAATTAAAAGACGGTTGGACAATTTTAACAGCCGACGGCAAACCATCCGCTCATTTTGAACACGATGTGGCTCAAATTGACGGTAAACCCGAAATTTTATCGACTTTCAAATATGTAGAAGAAGCTTTAGGTATTATCTAAAATTTGTCGATAACTGAATGAAATTATTATTTGGCTATGTCGCCAAAATTTATTTACTTGCATAGGTTTTTTAGCAACAAACATTTAAATAAAGACGATGAATATCAAAAATTTTAAGTTGAATACAAAAATTATTGCTTTCGGTTTAGCATCAGTATTATTATACTCTTGTGGCGACCCGAAACCAACGGAAGGTGAAACTGGTGATGATTTAGCAGACACGGATACTGTTAAAGCAGTAGCCTTAAATGTAGGCGGTGAACTTTTTAGTGTACCATCTCCAATGCAAACAGCTTTATTAATTCAAAAATCTGGCGTTGCTTACGATAAAGCGATATTAAACGCTGGTAATAAAAACGGACAATACGCTTCAGATTATTCTAAAGCATTAAACTTAGGTATTTATGGCGCTGACTTAGGTTACGTTAGTATGTATAACCAAACTCAGGATGCAATTGGTTACTTAGGGGCGGTAAAAAACTTAGCTGACAAATTAGGCGTTTCTGCGGCATTTGATCAAAGTACGATGAAACGTATTAATGATAATATCTCTAATAAAGATAGTATGTTAATGTTAGTTGGTATTGCTTACCGTGCTAGTGATGCGTATTTAAAAACAAACAAACGTACAGAAATTAGTAGCTTAATTTTGACAGGTGGGTGGATTGAAAGTATGCATTTTTCAATTACAGCATACAACAAAAAACCAACGGATGAAATTAAATACCGCATTGCAGAGCAGAAACAAGCTTTAGGAAGTATTGTACGATTAATAAAATCACACAACTTACCAGATGCTGCTGAGTTAACTGCACAATTAGAAGATTTAGTGAAAATTTATGAAGGCATTACTACAAAATATAACTTTGTAGAGCCTACAACTGATGAAGCTAAAAAAGTAACTTATATTAATAGCACAACTGAAATCAGTATTAGCAAAGAACAAATTGAGCAAATTGCTGCAAAAGTTTTAGCTATTCGTGACAAAGTCATTAACACAAAATCTTAATTATTATCAAATAAATTATGAAAAAGAATTTATATAAAAGTTTACTAATTTTAGCTATTGTAGGTTTATCAAACACAGCAAAAGCTCAATGCGATTCAATCGCAAATTTATGCTCAAAGCATATTATTGCTCAATTTATTTCTGACGGACAATCTTACCGTTCATTATTATTAAATTCAGAAGAAATGGCTGAGTTTCACACCACATTTTTTGGTGAAACAACTTACCGTTTAGCTGCTTGTAGCGGAAAAACAGATGGGAACTTAATCTTTAATATTTACGATCAAGACCGTCATTTATTATTTACAAATAAAAATTATGCAAACGCTCCATACTGGGATTTTAAAGTAAAAAACACTTTAGAGTGTACAATCGAAGCTCAATTAGATGCTAATAAAAATGCAGGTTCTGGTTGCGCAGTTATTTTAATTGGATTTAAACAAAAATAATATCACAAACACTATAAATTATAAAAGGATAAAGTATAGTGCTTTATCCTTTTTTGTTTAACAAGTAATCAGAGAATCATGAAGCAGTTTTTTTTGATATGTTGGCTTACTTTTTCAATGGCTAGTTTTAGTCAAAACCCTTGTGAATTTCAATTCAAATCAGATTCATGTGCTATACAAAACCCCAAAACTAAAGAGTTGGTGGAGGTGATGGAAGTGAAAATTAGAAAAAACTATCTCATTCAATTTATTAAACAAGACAAAAAAAATTATTTAAAAATCACTGTTCGCGACAATTTAGGATTTGGACAAAAAAGCTCTTTATTATTATTATCATTTAGAAAACAGATTTATATCAAATCTATTGAACTCCAAATAATTGATAAAACCTCAGCCTATTTTTTAATACCATTAAATAAAACCAATTATTTAGAAAACATTAAAGAGTTAGGCTTAACGAGTATTTTATTTAATGAAGTTGCTGAATTTTCAATTCCTAAATCAGATTCCGAACAAATAAAAAAGGCAGCCAATTGTTTCTTTACACTTGTAAAAGATAACATCTGGCCACCAGTTAAGAAACTTTAAGTTTAACTGTCTAATAGCAACGCAGATGAAACAGATGCAACGGATTATTACTGATAAAATTAAAATCTGCTGTAATTCGTATAATCAATAATATTTGTTCTGCAATTACTAAAGCTAAATAAAAAAGGAACACAGATTAATTTCATGTCGCAAATCAGCACTATATAATCAAAAGAATATCCGTGTCAATCTGTATAATCTGTTCGATCCGTGTTCCATTCAATTATTAAAACTTCAAATTCAATCCAATCATAAAATTAGTTGGTGCAGCTGGAGCCAAATAGTTAGATGAATACATCTGTTTATCGCCATTGCTATCTGACATTGAATACGTGTAGTTATATCCGTTAGTTTCATACTGCGTGTTAGACAAATTATAAATCACCGCAATCAAATTTATTTCATTAATTAATTTAGTATGAATGGTATAATTCACTCTAAAATCACACACTAAATAATCATGAATAGCTCTTTGGTTATTAGAAGTATTATCTAAATATTGCTTTCCAACATACTTATTAAAAAAACCAATTTCTAAATTTTTAATTGGCTTAAAAATAAAATTAGCGGCTGCTATCACATTTGGAGAAAACGAAATATCCGTATTAGAGTGTTTAATGGTATCCTGTCCAGGATAAATATCATAGTTGTCAATAAACTCCGAATAGTTTTTCACTTTATTTTCCGACAAGGTAATATTTCCATTAAATGTAAAATATTTAGTGATGTTAGCGTTTAATTCAGCTTCTATTCCTCTTCTGTAACTACTTTCAACATTTACTCTGTTATATGCACCTACATCATTAATTTGTCCGTTAAGCACCAATTGATTTTTGTATTGCATATCATAAAAATTTAATCCAATACTAATGTTTTTAAATCTATGTGTGGCGCCAATTTCCAAATCATTTAACTGCTCATGTTTTGGCCTACTTTTTTTACTTGAATTAATAAAATCATCTCTATTAGGCTCTTTATTAGCAATACCATAACTAGCGTACACATTTGTGTTTTTAGTAACTAAGTAATTTATACCAACTTTTGGATTGAAAAAACCAAAAGATGTATAAATCTGTTTCTTTTCAATTAACGAAGTATCAAAGCCTAAAAAATTGTAATTCACATTTCGGTATTGTAAATCAATAAAAGCAGTTAATTTATCTGTTGGACGAATCGTTGTTTTTAAATACACATTAGCATCCGATTTATTAGCTTGATTATTATAATACACTGGTTTAAAATCATTTGGATTACTGTATTGAGCCCAAATCACTTCTCCAAAATGTTTTCCGAAATACGAATTATAACCACCGCCTAATACAAAATTTAATAGGGTATTTGGTTTATAATTAATATTCGCAATTACTCCAGTAAAATCATTATCCAACCAACGACGTCTGATTAAATCTGTAGTCGAAATTGTGGTGTTACTATCCACTACTAAATCAGGCATGTTATATGCACTTAAAGCTTCGCCTTGTTTATATTGTTCATAATAACCTTTGCCTTTTGTGTAATGCCCTGTTACGTTCACATTTAATTTATTATTAAACGAATGAATAAAATGTAATTGATAATTATCTTGGCGGTAATTATCGGTTTCGTTATCGTAATATTTTATATTGCCGTTTGCATCCGTGTACATACCACTAGGATTAAACGTTCTATTACCATTACTCAAACTATCAGATGGCACATAATACCAAGCTTGATATGTTTTTTCCCAACCACTAAATAGGATTGCTCTAACGACAGTTTTCTTTCCGTAATAAGCGCCAGAAACATAAAACGAATTTAATTTTGATTTTGCTCTATCAATATAACCATCACTATTAATTTGTGAGGCACGTGCATCAAAAGTAAAATGATTATTAATTAAGCCTGTTCCAGCAGCAAGTGTGTTTTTCATCGTATTAAAAGAACCAACACTATTATTTATTTGTGCATAGGCTTTATCGTTTAATTCATTAGTTTGCATATTGATGCTAGCGCCAAAAGCTCCTGCTCCATTAGCAGAAGTTCCAACGCCGCGTTGCACTTGTAAATTATTAGTAGACGATAAAATATCTGCCATGTTCACAAAAAAAGTTCCTTGACTTTCTGCATCATTTACTGGCACACCATTAATGGTAACGTTTATGCGTGTACCGTCTGTCCCTCTGATGCGCAAACCTGTGTACCCTACTCCATTGCCTGCATCAGAATTAATAACTACGGATGCCATAGAGTTTAATGCGTATGGCAAATCTTGTCCTACATTTTGTTTCTTAATATCTTCGTTGCTTAAATTACTGTAAGCAAAGCCTGAAGAATTATCTACTCTTGTTGAATTAACAACTACTTCATCTAATGATTTATCATCTTGCTTCAAAGTAATTTCAATGGTCATATTATCTTTAACTTCTATCGAATCTTCTTTGGCTTTGTAACCAACACATTTAGCAACCAATACATAAGTACCTAGTTTCAAATTTTTAAATTCAAATAATCCTAGTGAATTGGATTGTGCCGATAAGAAGGTGTTTTTTAGTCCTACCACCGAAAAAGGAATTGGTTTTTTATCTGGATCTGAAACAAACCCACTTAATGTTGATTGTGCTTGCAAGATATACGAGCAAGACGAAAACATGGCTAAAGCCATTGCTTTTTTAATTGTTTTTAAATTCATTTTACACTTTTTTAATATTGTTAATAAAAACATCGCAAGGGGATGCGACATCGTTGTTAACTGTTTCCCTACGCAGGCATTACCCTGATCAGGTGCATACACACAAACGTTTGGCGTTTATATGTAATGGGTATAATCTCAGCTTTAAATGAAAAATTATTTAAAGCACCCCTAAAGATCTGTGGCAAATGTAATTATTTTTTTGAGAATTAGTAATTATAAAAATGTGTCCAGTCAGGATGTTATGAAGTTGGAGTTTTTGTCACTTCAAGCGCAGTCGAGAAGCACTCTAATAAACTCTACTGGTTCTCGACTGCGCTCGAACTGACAAGTACTAAAGACTTTAGGTGAGTTTCTATTTACAACCCCAAATGTTTTGACTTCACTTCCTGTCCAAAAAACAAAGAAGCGTGACTATCAAATAACTCAGTACTATCGGTCGTTAAAAAGTTTATAGAATTTGTTTTAGAAATACGTGTTTCCATGTTGGGATGACGAAGTAAATAATCTTTTAACCCTTCTGCTACAATTTGTCCTTGAGTTAAAACTTTAACTCCTTTTGGCAAATGCTTTTCGATTATTGGTTTTAACAAAGGATAATGAGTACATCCCAAAATAACGGTATCAATATGTTTTGATTGAGACAATAAATGTTGCACATGTTTCTCTACAAAATAATTGGCTCCCACTCCATCCAACTCATTATTTTCAATTAACGGAACCCACATCGGACAAGCTTCTTGAAACACTTTAATCTCAGGAAAAAACTTTTCTATTTCAATGACGTATGACTGTGAAGTTACAGTACCACTTGTTGCAAAAATGCCAACTTCATTTGTTTTAGTATAATTACCAACTATTTCTGTTGTAGGCCTAATAACACCTAACACTCTTTTATTAGGAGCAATTAACGGTAAGTCTTTTTGCTGAATAGTTCTTAAGGCTTTTGCTGAAGCCGTATTACAAGCTAATATCACCAATTCACATCCTTGCTCGAATAATGCTTCTACACTTTGTAACGTATATTCATATACTGTATCAAATGATCGAGAACCATAAGGAGCACGAGCATTATCGCCTAAATATAAATAATCATATTGCGGCAAAGTATTCACTAATTCTTTTAAAATAGTTAATCCACCATAACCTGAGTCGAATACACCAATGGGCGAATATGTTTTATGATTTTTGATAATAGTCAATATTAAAAACAAAATTACACAAAACTCGTCTTTTTTGATTATTTTTATAAAATAAGTACTTTCGCAATTCTAAATTAATTTAAAAGTTATGGCATTTTCTCCTATTCGCTTTGTAGATAAAGACAAAGATAAAGCATTATTTTTCTCAACTCTCAGAAAACGTGTAGATGGTTACTTTAAAGAAAATAACATTTCAAAACACTACAATTCAACCATGGTTATTAAAACGATTGTGGTTTTAGCAGCTTACATTTTACCATTTATTTACATTCTAGCATTTAATCCTGCCTTTAAAATCGCTTTAATTTTATGGGCAATTATGGGCTTTGCATTATCTGGTGTGGGTATGAGTGTAATGCACGATGCCAATCATGGAGCTTATGCCACCAGTCATAAAGCAAATTATTGGTTAGGTCACACTTTGAATTTATTAGGCGGTTCGGTATTTAACTGGAAAATGCAACATAATGTGATGCACCACACTTACACTAACATTATTGATTATGATGATGATATTGCTGATAAATTGATTTTAAAATTCAATCCTCATACTCAAGTAAAATGGTATCATAAATTACAATTTATTTATGCCTTTTTCTTTTATGGGATTTTAACTATGTATTGGGCATTATTAAAAGATTTTATCCAGTTTCATAAATACACCAAGCAAGGCGTAAACACAAGTACTAAAGAACAAAACAGAATTATTTGGCTTAAAATTTTTGCAAGTAAAATAGTGTATTGGGCTATCTTTTTTGCTTTACCGGTATTTGTATTTCATATTCCTTTTATTCAAGTTTTATGGGGTTATTTATTAATGCAATTTATTTCAGGGGTTGTATTAACAGTTGTTTTTCAATTAGCTCATACGGTTGAAGGTACAACTCATCCTTTGCCAAATAAAGATTATACGATTGAAAACAATTGGGCTATCCACCAATTAAACACAACGGTTAATTTTTCTCGTAAAAACAAATGGATTTCGTGGTACGTTGGCGGCTTAAATTTTCAAGTAGAACATCATTTATTCCCAACGATTTGTCATGTTCATTACCCAGCGGTTTCAGAAATCGTGAAATCTACTTGTGAAGAATTTGGAGTTCCGTACTTAGAAAATCCAACTTTCTGGTCTGCACTAAAATCTCATGTGAGAGCCGTTATTAGTTTTGGGAAATTACCAGATTTAAATGAGGCAATCGGTTAGAACATTTAACCGCAAAGCGCGCAAAGATTTTAGCGCAGAGCACGCAAAAAAATTTATGGTTTTGAAAACTAGTTTTACAAATACTCCGCGTTCCTTTGCGAAAACACTTAGCGACCTCTGCGGTTAAGCCTTAATATTGTTCGCTCTCGTTAGGGAAATCCTTACTCTTTACATCTTTAATGTACTGCTGAAAAGCACCACTCATACTTTCGTATAAGTTTAAATACCTTCTTAAAAAACGCGGACTAAACTCATGCGTCATCCCCAACATATCGTGTGTTACTAATACTTGTCCATCAACGCCGCCTCCTGCTCCAATACCAATAACAGGAATAGTTATGCTTTTTGCAACTTCTGACGCTAATTTTGCTGGAATTTTTTCTAAAACCAAAGCAAAACAACCACTTTCTTCTAATATTTTAGCATCCTCTAATAATCGTTTTGCCTCTTCCTCTTCTTTAGCTCTGACAGTGTAAGTTCCAAATTTATAAATAGATTGAGGTGTTAAGCCTAAATGTCCCATTACGGGGATACCTGCCGATAAAATACGTTCTATAGAGTCTTTTATTTCACGCCCTCCTTCTAATTTAACAGCATGAGCACCACTTTCTTTCATAATTTTAATAGCTGATGTTAACGCCTCTTTTGAATTTCCTTGATAAGAACCAAAAGGTAAATCTACCACTACTAATGCCCTATCAATTGCTCTAATAACGGAAGACGCATGATAAATCATTTGATCTAAAGTAATTGGCAAAGTCGTTTCATGTCCCGCCATTACATTACTGGCACTGTCTCCAACCAAAATCACATCAATGCCAGCATGATCAATAATTTTAGCCATAGTATAATCATAAGCAGTAAGCATGGAAATTTTTTCGCCACGACGTTTCATCTCCTGTAATTGATGAGTAGTTACTTTTTTTACTTCTTTATGAACAGACATATAATTCTTTGCTATAATTTTTTGTAAAATTACTGAATTAATTTGGAGTTAGCTTAAAAATGGTAACTTTGCTATTCTAGTATTACAATAAAATGAAAAAAAATAAATTATATATCTCATTATTAGCTATCACTGTTCTTTCGTTAACGTCATGTAAAAACGAATTAGAAGTATTAGCTCCTGGCGAGGAATCTGTATCTGTTTATGGAGTTATTAATCCTAATCAATCTGTTCAAAACATCAGAATCAATAAAGTGTACTTAACTGATGGAGATGCTTTAACAGCTGGGCAAGACGCAAGCCAAATAAACTATGGGCCAGGAGAATTAAAAGTAACGCTTCAGCGCTTTATGACAGGAAGCACAACTCCTACGCTTACCACAGTTGGAAACCCTACTAAAAAAGAAATCGTATTAACAGAAACAGTTGTAACAACTGCGGGCGGCAATTTTAACACCAATCAACGTATTTGGCAAACAACTGATAAATTGTTTAATACTGGAGAGTATAAATTAACTATTACCAACGTCAATTCGGGTAAAGAATTTACTTCGAAAACGGTGATGGTTGATAGTGTGAAATCGTTTGGTGCAATGCCATTTATATGGGTTCAAAATGTAGCTTCTCCTCCAAATGCATATCCAACTCATTGCAACGGATATGTGTTAGATAATCCTCCTGGAACAGGAACTAAAAGAAGTGCGTATGTTGATTATTCTAACACCTCGTTTACTCCAGAAATTAAATTTAGAACCGTGGCAAATGGTGTACTTTATAAAGTTGTTATGAGATTTCATTATATAGATTCATTAGCTGGTAGTGTTGGAATCAGAAACTATGTAGATTACAATTTTACTGCGCCTAATAAAATAGGAAGTGATCAATTGTCTGTGTCTTTCCCTGCAATAGAATTTTACAGAAACTTAGCTTCCGAAATCCCCAAAAAAACATCGGGAACTGTTCTTTTTAGAACATCCCACTATATTGAATATATTATTACTGCCGGAAACGATGATTTAAACACCTTTTTAGAAATCAATCAACCATCAAACTCAATTGCACAAGACAAGCCAAATTACTCTAATATTAATGGTGGCGTTGGTATTTTCGCCTCTAGCTCTCGCTCAACCATTAGTAAGGATTTATTAGATGATTTTGTTGATGAAATAGCTGAAAATTCGATTACTCAACCTTTACTTTTCAAAAAGAATTACGCTTTTATTTGTCCTTAATATCTGACAAAATACACTCTTTTAACCGCCTAAAATGACATATTTTAGGCGGTTTTTTATTGATTGTGTCAGCATGTCAGAATTGCAGTTGTTTTTGGGATTGGCACAAACATTGACTAAAGAACTGCGTAATTTAAAAAATCGTAAACAACTAAAAACACATATATTATGGGAAAAATTATAGGAATAGATTTAGGTACTACAAACAGCTGTGTAGCTGTTATGGAAGGTAACGAAGCTGTTGTTATTGCAAATAACGAAGGAAAAAGAACGACTCCATCAGTCGTAGCATTTGTTGAAGGTGGCGAGCGTAAAGTAGGAGATCCTGCTAAACGTCAAGCAATCACTAACCCAACAAAAACTATTTCTTCTATTAAACGTTTTATGGGTTCGTCTTTTGATGAATCAAGTAAAGAAATACCTCGTATGACTTACAAAGTAGTAAAAGGCGACAATGGTACTCCAAGAGTATCAATTGACGACAGAAACTACTCTGCTCAAGAGATTTCGGCTATCATTTTACAAAAAATGAAAAAAACAGCTGAAGATTTCTTAGGAACTACTGTTGATGAAGCAGTTATTACAGTACCTGCGTACTTTAACGACGCTCAACGTCAAGCTACTAAAGAAGCTGGTGAAATTGCTGGTTTAAAAGTAAAGCGTATCATCAATGAGCCTACTGCTGCTGCTTTAGCTTACGGTATGGATAAAAAAGGTAAAGACATGAAAATTGTTGTGTTTGACTGCGGTGGTGGTACACATGACGTGTCTGTTTTAGAATTAGGTGATGGTGTATTTGAAGTGAAATCTACTGACGGTGATACTCACTTAGGTGGTGATGACTTTGATAACTTAATTATTGACTGGTTAGCTGACGAATTTAAAAAAGATGAAGGAATTGATTTACGTCAAGATCCAATGGCTTTACAACGTTTAAAAGAAGCTGCTGAGAAAGCGAAAATTGAATTATCAAGCACAACAACTTCTGAAATTAACTTGCCATACATTATGCCAGTTAACGGTATTCCTAAACATTTAGTGAAACAATTAACTCGTGCAAAATTTGAACAATTAGCAGATAGTTTAATTAACAGAACAATTGAGCCTTGTAAATCAGCTTTGAAAAATGCAGGTTTATCAACGTCTGATATTGATGAAATTATTTTAGTAGGTGGATCAACTCGTATTCCAGCTATCCAAGCGGCGGTTGAAAAATTCTTCGGAAAAGCGCCAAGTAAAGGTGTTAACCCTGATGAGGTTGTAGCTTTAGGAGCTGCTATCCAAGGTGGTGTATTAACTGGAGAAGTAAAAGACGTATTATTATTAGATGTAACACCTTTATCTTTAGGTATCGAAACTTACGGTGGAGTATTCACTAAATTAATAGAATCAAATACAACGATTCCTTCTAAAAAAACAGAAACATTCTCAACAGCTAGCGACAACCAACCTAGTGTACAATTACATGTATTACAAGGTGAGCGTCCGATGGCTAAAGATAACCGTACAATTGGTCAGTTTAACTTAGATGGTATTATGCCAGCACCACGTGGTGTGCCTCAAGTGGAAGTGACATTTGATATTGATGCTAACGGTATCTTATCTGTATCAGCTAAAGATAAAGCAACAGGTAAAGCTCAAAACATTCGTATCGAAGCTTCTTCTGGATTAAGTAAAGAAGAAATTGAAAAAATGAAACGTGAAGCAGAGATGAATGCTGATGCTGATAAAAAAGCAAAAGAAGAAGCAGAAAAAATCAATGCAGCTGACGGATTAATTTTCCAATCTGAAAAACAATTAAAAGATTACGGAGATAAAATTCCAGCAGAGAAAAAAGCAACTATTGAAACAGCATTAGCAAGTTTAAAAACAGCTCATGACTCAAGAGATTTAGCTTCTATCGACGCTGCAACAACATCTTTAAACGCTGCATGGGAAGCTGCATCTCAAGAAATGTATGCTGCAATGAACGAGCAACAAGGTGGCGCTGCTAACCCAGGTACTGAAGGTACTGCAAATGCAGATGCTGGTAACAAAGGAGAAAACGTAACAGACGTTGACTACGAAGAAGTAAAATAAGTTTAGTTGAAGTTTAATAAAGTTAATTCCCCTTGAGAGAAATCTTGAGGGGATTTTTATTTAAATAAATTAATGTTACAATTATGTTTTTAATATGTTAAATCATACGTAATATTTGCAAACCAGCAAACTATTTTTGTACCTTGAAATATTGTTAAACCTAAAAAAATAAATCATGAAACTAAATTCACTTTTTTTATCCGCTGCTTTTTTATTAATTGCTAATATTGCTTCTGCATTTACAATTAAGTACTATAACAAAGATTCTAAGAAATATACCATGGAAGTAAAATCGAATGGGTCAACACAAAAAGTTGAATTCAATAGTTCAACCTCTGGTTCGGCATCCATCCAAACAAGTGCTTCGGAAGTAGAAATAAAAACATCTTGCGGTTGGATAAAAGTAAAAAACGATGCAAAAATTATCATTAAAGATGGATGTATTACTATCGAATAATATTAAATACATATCATGACTAATCCCCTTCAAAGAAATTTAAAGGGGATTTTTTTATTATATTTGATATAGAAATTGTTCGTAAGCAATTGTTTTCTTTTGTAAATATTTGCAAACGAATAAGTAGCGCTTAGCGAGTAGTTAGCTGCAAGCGTAGCGACGAAACAACAAACAATGACAAAGACAAGAGTTTACAAAATATTGACCTATTGTATTGCGACAGTTTGGATTGCAAACGGACTTTTTTGTAAGGCTCTAAATCTTGTTCCTAGACACGAACAAATTGTTGCAAGAATATTAGGTGACGACTATTCCCGACCATTGACAATTCTAATCGGACTTTCAGAAATTATTATGGCTGTTTGGATTTTAAGTGGTTATAAGACAAAGTTAAATGCTATTGCACAAATAGCGGTAGTTGCGACAATGAACACACTTGAATTTATACTTGTTCCTGACTTGTTGCTTTGGGGGAAACTAAATTCACTCTTTGCATTTATTTTTATTTTAGTTGTTTACTACAACGAATTTTATTTTAACAAAAAACAATTCAAATAACTCGATGCTAAAATTTTTAAAAGACCATCCATTTGCAGTTGAGGCCTATTTTGAAAGTTCGCTAGTTTTGACTTTTGCAGTTCCAAAGGAACAATTACAAAATCTTATTCCAGAATGTTTGCAGCTTGACACATTTCAAGATAAATGGGCTTTTGTAGCAGTTGCAATGGTTCAAACTAAAGACTTGCGACCGAAAGGTTTTCCGAAATTTATGGGCAACGACTTTTTTCTAATTGGTTATCGTGTTTTTGTTCGCTATACAAATAATATAGGTAAAAGTTTACGTGGTTTGTATATTCTGAAATCAGAAACAGACAAAACAAAAATGGAATTTTTGGGAAACATATTTACACATTACAACTACACAACAACAGACATAAAACAAATTGAACAACAAGCCACAAAAGAAATATCCTCGAATAAATCAAAGTTCAAAATAACAATAGACAAGACGGAAGAACAAATTTCTTTGCCTGAACATTCTCCTTTTGCAGACTGGAAGGAAGCAAGAAGATTTGCTGGACCTTTGCCCTTTACATTTACCTATAACAAGGAAACCAAAGAAGTTTTAATCATAGAAGGAGTAAGACAAAACTGGACACCAAATCCAGTCAAAGTGATTGATTATAATTTCGATTTTTTAAGTTCTCTAAAACTTAAAAATCCATTATTGGCAAATGCTTTCATTATTAAAAACATTCCATACTATTGGAAAAAAGGCAAAATTGAACTATGGAAATAAATAGACGAAATCTTCAAGGGGTATTAAATATTTTAAGTTTCAATCGACACTTTTATTTTGTTGGTTTCATATTATTAGCCTTAATTATTGGAAGTAAGTATATTTTCAATTGGCCTGACAGCTTGTATTTGTTGGTTGTTTTCGGATTTATTTATGGACTAACTATGCCATTATTCGTCTCCGCTTATGTTTATGATTTCTCAGGCTTCTACAATTTTGATTGGTTAAAGAAAATGAAAATAGAAGATACAAAAGACAAATTAAATTTGAACATCAATGCAGGCTTTGACGAAACAAGTTTTATAATAGAAAGTATTTTGCCTCAATCTAATTTACAAGTTTATGACTTCTACAACGCCAAACAGCATACTGAGCCAGCAATTATTCGAGCCAGAAAAGTGAGTTTGTTTTATCCAAATACTCAACAAATCAATTCAAATTCAATTCCTTTAAATGACAATTCCGTTGACAATATCTTTTTACTATCAGCAATTCACGAAATTCGCAGTCAAGATGAAAAAGTACAATTTTTAAAAGAATGTCGCAGAGTTTGCAAGCCAAACGGCAATGTGATTATGGTGGAACATTTGAGAGATTTTCCAAACTTTGTAGCATTTACAATCGGCTTTACGCATTTTTTCTCAAAAGCAACTTGGAAAAAGGCATTTGAAGAAGCCGGGTTTACATCATTTAAGGAAACAAAGTTTACACCTTTTATGTCAATCTTTAATTGCAACTAATGGAAATACATTTTAAAATAATTGGTGTTTTATTAATTGCTTTGGCATTGGTACACATTGTTTTTCCAAAGTATTTTAACTGGGACAAAGAACTTAAATCATTGAGTTTAATCAATCGGCAAATGATGACAGTACATACATTTTTCATCGCATTGACTGTATTACTTATGGGTTTACTTTGCTTGACCTCTTTTGCCGAATTAATTGAAACTAATCTTGGAAAAAAAATATCACTTGGACTTGGCGTATTCTGGACTGTTAGACTTGTCATTCAGTTTTTTGGTTACTCGACTGATCTTTGGAAAGGAAAGAAATTTGAAACATTTATGCACATAATATTTTCGTTACTTTGGACATATTTAAGTATCATATTTTTGGCAACATATTTTAATTGACAACAACAAGAAACATAGCGGACACAAAAACGCCAGCAGGTAACACACGGTTTATTCTATTTGGGCATTCGGCTTCGGCATTTGCAAAAGCAGTCGCTCCCGCGAAAGACGTTTATTTTTGCTTTGCAAATGTCTAATAAAATTATAGCTTTGTTATTAATATTTCGGTAGAAACGGTTTCAAATCCCCAAACAGAAATAAACCGCGAAAACGTTAGCTGTCATTGTTGGACAACCCACAAAACAGGCTGACAAAAAAATGAAAACATGAAAAAGGGTATAAGCTACATATCAGTTTATAGTGGTCTAATTGCTCCGATACTATTTGTGTTGATTTTTACTATTGAAGGATTGTTTCGTGAAAATTATTCTGCAATGCAAAATTTCATCAGTGAATTATCTATAGGCAACAACGGTTGGATACAAATTGCCAACTTTTTGATATTTGGTTTTTTATTCTTTGTATTTAGCATGGGGTTACTGCGAGAATTTCAAAAACGAAGATTATCTACAACTGGACCAATCTTATTTTTAATTCTTGCATCTTGTTACTTTTTTTCTGGACCTTTTGTAACAGACTCCGACACAATATTCACACAACAAAAAAGTGTACATGGAATAATACATGGAGTTTTAGGAGCAATAGTTTTCATATTAATGACAGTAAGTAGCTGGACATTTCTAAAATTATTCAAAAAAGAGAAAGAGTTTAAATCGCTAAAAAATGTAACATTATTATTCGCAATAATACTAACATTCACCCTAATTGCTTTTATTTACGTAACCAAAGTACCTACTTCTCAAAATATCTTTCAAAACCTGAACGGACTTTTTCAACGTCTTGCATTAATCCCATTTATGGTATGGTTATTTTATTTAGCATTCAGTATAAGAAATGCTTTGACCAAGTATGACAAAAATAATTAACAAGCAAAACAACGAACCGCTAACACACGCTAAGCAAACAGTTTGGCAGACATCAAAGCTTTTGCAAAAGCGGTCGCTTCGCGGGGACAATTATTTTCGCTTTGCAAAAGTCCAATAAGCAGTTATCTTTGTCAGTAATATTTCGGTAGAAACGGTTTCAAATCCCCAAACAGAAATAAACCGCGAAAACGTTATGGGTAAATTAAATACGGCTATTTAGAAAACATTGATATCAGATGCGTACCTTAATTTTTCTTATTACAATACTTTTTTTGTCTTCTTGTTCTGGTATTTTGTTTCCGTGGCGAACGGGTTATGAATCTGACAAAATATGGGGCAGGAGACGTATTCCTATTAAAGATGGTATATATACATTTAAAAAAGACACTCTGTTATTCACAAGCGATTCGACCTTTGAGTTTTCATTCATTAGCAAAATTGATAAGCAACTTAAAAACCAAGAAAATTTGCAAAAAAAAATTCGAATAAATCATTCAGGAAAATATCAAGTAAAGCACGACACTCTAATTCTTTGCTATGCATTCGATAAACACAAAAAATTAATAGGTTGCAATTTGTACAAGATTGATAAAAATTCACTTTATTTAATCAAAGACAAAAGTGATTTTATTTACCGAAATTCCAATAAAGAATCTAAAAAGCTCGAATTAGTTAAGAAATCAGGAGATTAAATCTACCCATAACACACTCTACCCTCAATTTCTTTAACACAATATAACTCAAGGCTAAATTGTAATTATCATAAAACCATATATCTTTGATTGACGTTTAGTAAAGCATTATGAAATCACTATTTTATATATTAATTATATTTATAATTAGTAACCAATCATCATTTGCTGGTGATTCTCTCAATATCATCAATAAAAAAGTGAACTTTGGTTTTGCTCCTAATAGTAACCGAAAGGTAAATAGCGTTATAGTGCATTCTACTTTTAATAATTCGGGGGGAGAAAAATATGATATTGATTTAGTATTAAAACAATTTTCAACCTATGGAGTGTCGGCTCATTATGTAATTGGACGTGACGGCACCATTTATCAATTAGTTGACGAAAAAGACAACTCTTATCACGCTGGTAAAAGTAGTTTGCCTGATGGTACTACCAACGTTAACTCCAGCTCTATTGGTATTGAAATTATGACTTCTTACACTGAAAGCCCAACCGAAGAACAAAACAAAGCTTTGCTTAATTTAATTAACAACATTAAACAACGTCACTCCATAAAATATATACTTCGCCACAGCGATATTGCTCCAGTTCGTAAAACAGATCCTTGGAATTTTGATTGGGAATCCTTTAAAAAACGATTAGAAGAATCGAAGAAGTAATTATATTAATTGTATAGAAAATATACAATTACAGCCCAAATAGAGAAAAAGAAAATACCTAAGTATAAATCGTTTAAGTGTTTCTTTAAATCTTTTTTAATAATGGCTCTATATAATATCCATATTATAAAAGCGATAAATAATATAGGTACAATAAAAGCTCTCATCATTTATAATAATTCCATTTGGTATAAATCCAAATCCTTACCCCAATGATCTTTTTCATAGGCTACGGTTTTAAAACCATATTTTTCAAAAAACTGGTAAGTATGCTGCGTTGTTCCTAGAGCGATTTTAATTCCTGGATATATTTCTTTGGCTTGCTCAATTCTGTGAAGCAAAAGTAATTTACCAAAACCTTCTTTGTGATGTTTATTATCTACCATTCCCCAAGTCATAATAACATGTGGTTTGTTGGTATATTTTGTTGGTTGATTTAAGGCTATGCCTCCGCATCCTACTATCACATCGTCCTTTACAATTAACGAATAAGGACCGCGAACACTCGCGTCTCTATCTAAAAACCCATCAAATAAGGCCACTTCTTCATCAGCAAAATACAAAGGCATATTGCTTTTAAAAATTTCAAGCAATCTACTTTTAGTTTCGGGCGAATATAATTTAATGGTTGTCAATTACTTTTGGCACTTTAAAATAATCCGAATCTTTTTTAGGCGCATTTTTCAATGCTTCTTTTTGCGTTAAAGTTTCTTGAGGAATATCTTCACGCATTACGTTTTTCTCGTCGGTCATGTATATTAATGGTTCAACACCATCTGTATCCATTTCGTTCAGCTTATCTACAAAAGCCAACATACGATTCATATCATTTAAGATTTCTGCTTTACCTTCTTCGCTAAACTCTAAGCGAGCTAAGTGTGCTACTTCATCTACTGTTTTAATATCAATTTTTTGTGCCATTATATTCGTGTAAGGTGTCGTTTATTAATTTAAAAACTCTTTCTCGCAAATCTACTAAATTTTCTTCAGTCATACCCTTGGTTTCAATTGGCTCTAATATAACTGTTTTAGCTACACCAAACCGTCCGTTGCTTTTAAAATAGCCTCCATTTTGAAGTAAATCCCAATTGTTTAAATTCACAACAGGCACAATGGGTACCTGTTTTTCAATGGCTAATTTAAAAGGACCATTTTTAAAAGGTTTTAACTTGCCATAAGTAGAAATGGTACCTTCAGGATAAATAACCATACTTCTTCCTTTGTCTATTTCTTCGCCAGCTTTCATAAAAGCCCGATGCGAATCTTTGATACTTTTTCTATTTACTGTAATATCCATTCCTTTAAAAAACGTTTTAAATAAAGGTGCTTTTAATAATTCGGCCTTTCCCATGTATAAAGCCAAGTGATCGATATAAAAAGTACTTAAAACAATATCTAAATAAGACGTATGATTACCAACAAAAACACATGGCTGAGGCATTTTTTTAGTTTTTGTTTTGTAAATTAACTTTGGAAATACAAATGATCCATAAGCAATACAATACGACCAAATGCGTTTGATTTTAAAAGTGGTATTTAAATGCTGCGTTTTTATAGTGATGTAAAAAAATGGATACAGCAATAAAAACGAAATGGTAAACACCGTAAAAAACCATGTTTTCCAGATCGGGGCAAATATAAGTTTAATAATTTTCAAGGGCACTAAGATACAAAAAATAGTAATGAGTAATCACCTAAAGTCAGTTCGAGCGAACCCGATAGCTATCGGGTCGAGAACTTGTTCAAAAAGAATGATTTACAAAAACTTCTCGACTCCGCTCGAAGTGACAGAATAAATAATTCTTTTTATTACTTTTATAACCATATAAAAACAAACCTTGCAAAACCCAATTACCATACAAGTAAAAAACGCTGGAAAAAAATTTGGCCGGGAATGGATTTTTAGAAAAGTGGATTTAGAAATAAAACCAACTGAAAAAATAGTAATCCTTGGCTTAAACGGTTCTGGTAAATCCACTTTATTGCAAGCAATAACAGGTTACTTAACTTTAAACGAAGGGTCTGTTACATACTCTATAAATCAACAAAATATAGAAGACGAGCAGCAATACAAACTCATAAGTTTAGCATCGCCTTATTTAGAATTGGTAGAAGATTTTACCTTGCAAGAACAAATAGAACACGCCAATATTTACAAACCTTTTTTAAATAGTTTAAGTATTGCTCAAGTGGTTGAATTATCGGGTTTAGCGGCCCATAAAGACAAATTCATTAAACTATTTTCGAGTGGTATGAGACAACGTTTGAAATTAACTTTGGCTATTTTAGCAGATGTACCCATTTTATTTTTAGATGAACCTACTACCAATTTAGATGCGACAGTAATTGATTGGTATAAAAACATGATTACAACTTATGCGATGCATAAAACGATTGTAGTTTGCTCAAACTCTATTAAAGAGGAGTATGGGTTTTGTGAGCGAATCATTACTATGGAAGATTTTAAATGAAACAACTCTTTCTCATACGCCATGCTAAATCGGATTGGACAAACCCCGAACTAAAAGACATTGAGCGTTTTTTAAATGAACGTGGATATGCCAATGCCAATATGATGGCTGCTAAATTCAACTATAAACCTGATTTAATCATAACGAGTCCAGCAATTAGAGCCATAAGTACAGCTTTAATTTTTGCACGAAACATAAATTATCCAGCAAACTCAATTTGCATTAAACAAGAGTTGTACGAAACATCTGTGAAAGACTATTTATCGATTATTAATACGATTGATAATACTTATAATACCGTTTTATTGTTTGCGCACAATCCAACTATTAGTGATGTAGCTCAGCACTTAACACAAGCCTTACCGTTGGAAATGCCAACTTGTGCCATTGCAGGTATTAAATTTGACGTAACGGATTGGAAGAAAGCTAAAGGAGGTAACTTATTTTTGTTTGATTATCCCAAAAAGTAATCATACACAATCCGCGAAATCTAAGTGCTATTTCTATTTAAACAAATCCGTGATATCAACCCCTGTAGCATACTTTTGTAAACGCGATTCATCAGGTTCCAAAATAGCTATATCTTCTAATTGATTGGTGTGCGCATTGTAAAACACTTCTACATAAGTATCATCCACCACAAACAAACTTATTTTAAAGGCATATTCTTTAATAGACGAAATATAATCGCCATCACAAAACACAATGGCTGCCCTACCGTGCAAATCTGATTTAGAAAACAACTGATGATTCATGCCTCAAAGTTAAGCTAAGACTTAGTTGCTTTGTGCTACGATTTGTAGCAAAATGAAACTTATTTCGCTGTATTCAACTTACTCTTTTTGTAACCGTACAATAAGTAAACCACTAAACCAATTACTAACCACACACCAAACATCATCCAGTTTGTCCAGCCCATGCCAGTTAATAAATAACAACATGACAATAATCCTAATACTGGTATTAAAGAATAGTTTTTAATGAATGAGAAAATAGCAATTAAAATCCAGACGATATAAAATACAATCATTGGAAAGTTATAAGAAGCATCTTCATTCACAATCATACTTGCGTGATTATAAAAAATGATAATAAAAGAAATAATGGTAATAGCAGGAACAATAAATTTAGCATTGATATAAGGCATTTTAAATTTCCCTTTTTCTTTAGCGTCCATATTACGAGGTAAAATTAATACACCTCCACACACTAATACAAAAGCAAACAAAGTACCGATACTCGTAAAATCTAATACAAATTTTGGCGTTGTGAAAAAGATAGGAATACCAACAACCAATCCGGTAATTAACGTTGAGAAAGCAGGTGTTTTATATTTAGGATGAATCTCAGCGAATTTTTTTGGCAATAATCCATCTCTACTCATCGCCATCCAAATACGTGGTTGCCCCATTTGAAATACTAAAATTACACTCGTCATAGCCACAACGGCTGCAATCGATACAATAAACAACATCCATTTAATTCCTTTTAATGCAAATACTTCTGCTAATGGATCTGATACGTTTAACGCCGTGTAAGAAACCATACCAGTTAATACCAATGCCAAAATGATAAATACAACTGTGCAAATAATTAGTGAGTAAATCATCCCGCGCGGTAAATCGCGTTGAGGATTTTTACTTTCTTCTGCTAAAGTAGATACTGCATCAAAACCAATATATGCAAAAAATACTCCTGATACACCAGCCATAACGCCGCTAAATTGATTGGGCATAAATGGTGTCCAATTATCAATATCAACATAAGAAGCGCCAACAACAATAACTAATAAGATAATAGCTAATTTAATAATCACCATAATATTACTAGCATTACGAGATTCTTTAGTTCCAACATATACTAACCAAGTCACTAAAATATTAATCATCACGGCTGGTAAATCAATAATAAATCTCACGCCTGCTATAATAGGTGCTGTATTCCATGCGTCACTCATTTTGCCTGTAGTTCCATCTAAAAAAGCTTGATGAGAATCAGAATAATTATTAGTTAACCAAACAGGAATATGCAATCCAAAACTCTCAATCAAATTCACAAAATAACCACTCCACGAAAAAGCTACATAAATATTACCGATGGAATACTCCATTAATAAAGCCCAACCAATAATCCATGCTGCTAATTCGCCAAAGGACACATAAGCATAGGTATAAGCACTGCCCGAAGCTGGAACTCTGGTCGCAAAATCAGCATAACACATGGCGGTAAAACCACAAGCTATGGCACAAATAATAAATAAAAAAATCACTGCTGGTCCGCCCGAAAAACAAGCCGAACCAATACTACTAAAACTACCAGCGCCAATAATAGCGGCAATACCAAAAAAGGTTAAGTCTCTTACCGTCAACACACGGTGCAATCCTTCTCCATGGCTTTCTGCATCTGTAATTGCCGAAACTGATTTTCTACGAAATAAATTATTAAAAATAAAACCCATAATATAAATTAATGCTTAAAACAAATATAACTATTTAACCAAACGTTTGATAATTGGTATCCTTTTAAATATAGATGTATCAAAAATCAAAAGTGGAATCATTAATAAAAAAGGAATGAAAGGAATCTTGTATCTTACTATAGCTCCAGTTACTGTTGTGGTAATGCCAATCAATACAAAAGATGTAATCACTATAGCTAAACAACACATCACCAAATTTTTATCGATTGGCATCTTGACTCTAAATAAAAAGCAAAAAGCAAAGAATAATAAAAAACACAAATTCTCGAAAGATGCCATTAATTCTAAAACAGATCTACTATCATAAAACATAGGTTTGCATAATACATTACAAAATGATTGAGGGATTATTTTAGCAAATGAAGAAAATGTATATTGAAGCCTATCTATATTAATAGCAGAACCCGAAGGGGCACAAACCGATCTAAATTCGAAGTAAGAAGTATCCTTATTGTTAGTTTCATAAATAGTGTCTCTTAAATTGTGTGTATTCCAATACATAAAAGCAGAATGTCTATCTAATTGAAATAAATTATTGATAGTATCTACTTTATGAAAATGTGTGGTATCATTATATTCAAATCTTACATATTTATCATCTTTAATAAAAAAACGTCCGCCTTTACTTAAACTCACAAAATCATTTTGGCGAACAACGATGGTATTTAAAACATCTTTATCAAATACAAATTTTAAAGTCAAAACACCTACTCCGTAAACTAACAGTAATGAACTGATATAAAATACTACTACTCGTTTTATTTGATAGCGTTTGACTAGAGCATATAATATTAATGGCACGAGCAACAATACAATAATATAAGGCTTGATAATTAAAAACAATACAGAAGCTATTATAATAAGAAATATGAATTTCTTTTCGAATTGGTAATGAACAAATAATTTAAAAAAAGCAAAAACAAATAAACCCAACAAACACATCGCTATTGGTTCTTTTAATACACCAGAAGTCCAAAATAAAATAGATGGCGTTAAAAAAATAATGATGGCTAATAACATTTCTTTTTTAGGAAAATAGCTCTTAAACGTTTTATAAAAAGCAAACTGACCAATAAACGAAATCACTAACATGACTAAAGCATGCACAGCATAGTTGCCAAATGAAAACAACATAATAATGGCATTGATGCGAATAGGTGTTCTATTGTCGTTTAAAAAGAAATCACCTGTTACATCTGCCCTACCCCATTTTTCAATCTGCTGAAAATACGGTTCATACAATGGGTCTGTGTCTAATTCCGAATGCAATCCAAAAATCATTTTAAAATAATCTGAGGGATGATTTGACAAAGCATCAAACATAATTTTAGAGTCGTGTAAGGTTGAAACGCTGTCTCCATTAAACCCCGGCGGATAATAACAAAAATACACCCAGTAGTATGCAGCACATCCTAAACACTTAATTAACAAAATTCCAAAAATAATTTTTAAAGAAAGAATACTGTCCTTAAAAAAAGACATTTTGCTCACTAAAAAACAAAACACTAAAAAGTATATCGCTGCTAATATCAAATCCTATTTATATTCTTCAAAAAATTTAACTCCCATTAAACGTTTGTTTCCTTCTTGACTTTCAAAACCAAACTGAGCATACAAACTATGTGCATCTAAAGTCGCTAACATAAACCTACGAAGTTTTTTAACAACATCTTGTTCCATAATAAATGTCATTAACACTTTACTTAAACCTCTTCCTCTGTAATCTTTATCAATAAAGACGTCTGCTAAATAACCAAAGGTGGCATAATCGGTAATCACTCTTGCAAAACCTACTTGCTTATCATTTCCATAAACTCCAAAACACAAACTTCCTTCAATGGATGTTTTGACAATGTTGATAGGAATATTTTTTGCCCAATAACTTTCTTTACTCAAGAAATGATGAATATAATCAAGGTTTAATTTTGATTTATCTGTTGAGTAAAAAAACTCTCCTATGTACTTTTCATTCTTCATAAATTACTAACAATGGCTAATTGTTTTGTTTTAGAATCAAACACAAAACGTGTAATTTTTTTAATACCTAAACTTGAAAAAGAAAATAACACATCCCATGCTTTTGTTTGTTCGTTATACCTTAACAAATCAGAACCTTCTGATTTAATTAATCCTAATTCAGGATGCCAAATAAAATCTTCGTTTACGGATAGGTAAGTTGCATAAAGTGAGCTCTCTCGCAAAGCAGGATTATAAATTCTAAATTGAGTAGATGTTGAATCTTTAATTCCATAAATAAAACGAGAACTGTTTCCGATTTTTTTAAACGCGCGAGTTGGGTTATTACAAATCCAAACATCTTTATTTGTATTTAAATCTAATACTCGTAACGAATGGGGCTCCGTTAATTTATAATATAAAATGGTGTCTCTATTTAACCACGTAAAATAACCCACAGAATCAGGATTTGGCGCTACTTTTGAAAGGGCTACAGGAGCGGCTTTGCCAGCAAGATCATAATTATAAATCTGCTGAGATGAATCTAACAAAACAACTACGCAAGACATCAAATCATTATCTAAATTCAAAGTAGGAGAGTATTCACTTTCGGGTGAATGTGTGACGCGAACTCTAGCCTTATTACTTATATGATAAGTGTATATTTCTGCTTGATTTGTTTCCTTAATAGTAACGTAATAAATAGCTTTATTATCTTTCGAAAAAGCAGGTTGATTATCGTAACCGGGATTATTTGTAACGTTTAAAGGATTAGTATAACTATACTTACCCTCTTTTTTTTCTATTTTAAATAACCAAATATCTGTTTCTGGCATTTGACCAAAAGCCAATAATGAACAAAACAGACTAAATACTAACAGTTTCATTGAATTTCTTTTTAAACGTGTATTGTATTAACTGATAAACGATATAGCCCCAAAATAAGCCTACCAAAGTTCCTACAAATATATCTGAGGGATAGTGCACCCCTAAGTACATTCGCGAATAAGCTGTTAAAGCTGCCCACAAAAAGAAAGAGTATCTAAATACAATTGATTTTTTATCAAACAATAAGAATAAAATCATAGCCACACCAAATGAATTAGTAGCATGGCCTGAGAAAAAACCATAAGTCCCACCTCTGTATTCATTAACTATATGCACTTTTGATTGAATTTCAAGATTATGTGAAGGGCGATAGCGCTTAACAGTATGTTTAATTTGATTGGAAGTTTGATCAGTCAAAACAATCAATAACACAAAAAATCCCAGTAAAATCAATAGTTTTTTAGCACCTGTTTTATTATAAACGAGGTATAGCCAATAAAAAAAAACAGGAGCAAATACCCATATTTGCGACACATAGTACATCAAATTATCAAACATGGGTGCATGAAAGCCATTAATGGTCAAAAACAATTCTCGATCTAATAATTCCAATTTATCAAACATCTTTTAAAAGTAGAAAAAATAGAATTAAAAGTGAGATTTTTCGATTAAAATCAAATTGTTTAAAACTTGTTATTAATTGATTTATATGGATTTTTAAGCACTTTTCAACAAATCTCCTAGAAGCCCTTTGAACGATTATCTTTGTGTTTTACTACAATTTATGAGCCATTCAAAGAAAATAAACAGTGCATTGATATCCGTTTTTTACAAGGATAATTTAGAACCAGTTATTAAAAAATTAAACGAGTTAGGCGTTACGATATACAGTACAGGCGGCACTCAAACATTTATAGAAAACCTTGGAGCACCAGTAAAATCAGTAGAAGGATTAACTTCTTTTCCTGAAATTTTAGGTGGTCGAGTAAAAACATTACACCCGAAAATCTTTGGTGGCATTTTAGGTCGCAGAGAATTAGATACAGACGTTGCTCAAATGGAACAACATGAAATCCCAACGATTGATTTAGTAATCGTGGATTTATATCCATTTGAAGAAACCTTAGCAAGCGGTGCTTCAGAAGAAGATATCATTGAAAAAATTGACATTGGCGGTATTTCTTTGATTAGAGCAGCTGCAAAAAATTATAATGATGTGGTGATTGTTTCTTCAAGAAATGATTATTCGTCTTTATTAAATTTATTGAACGAAAAAAATGGATCATCTGATTTAGCCGACCGTAAAACATTTGCTGCCAAAGCATTCGCCATGAGCAGTCATTATGATTCAGCAATTTTTAATTATTTTAATACTACTGAGCATTTACCAATTTTAAAACACAGCATCAATGATGGCGTTACTTTACGTTACGGAGAAAATCCTCATCAAAAAGGCGTGTTTTATGGCGACATGAATGCGATGTTTGAAAAATTAAATGGTAAAGAATTATCCTATAATAATTTATTAGATGTTGATGCTGCTGTAAACTTAATGGCAGATTATACAACTGAACCTACCTTTGCGATTTTAAAACATAATAACGCATGTGGTGTGGCTAGTCGTTCGAAAATAATGGATGCTTATTTAGATGCATTAGCTGGAGATCCTGTATCTGCTTTTGGTGGCATTTTAATTAGTAATACCGAAATTGATTTTGAAACAGCAGAAGAAATTCATAAACTATTTTGTGAAGTAGTAATTGCGCCTAGTTATTCTGCAACTGCTTTAACTTTATTGAAATCAAAAAATAATAGAATTATTTTAGTTCAAAAACCTGTTGCTTTACCTACTAAACAAATCAGAACTTTGTTGAATGGTATTGTGGAACAAGATAAAGATGCTGCAAGTGAAACAGCTGCTAACTTGACTTTAGTAACTAAGGTTGCACCAACGGAAGCACAAACTAGAGATTTATTGTTTGCTAATAAATTAGCAAAACACACTAAATCAAATACCATTGTGATTGCTAAAAACAATCAACTTATTGCAAGTGGCACAGGGCAAACTTCTCGTGTAGACGCATTAAAACAAGCTATCAATAAAGCAATGGCTTTTGGCTTTGATTTAAAAGGAGCTGTAATGGCAAGTGATGCGTTTTTTCCATTTGCTGATTGTGTTGAGATTGCTCACAAAGTAGGAATCGATACAGTGATTCAACCAGGTGGTTCTATTAAAGATAAAGACAGTATCGAATACTGTGATGCAAAAGGTATGAGCATGGTATTTACAGGAACAAGACATTTTAAACACTAAAAATATTTTTTAATAATATGGCATTATTCGATTTTTTAACTCAAGACATTGCAATTGACTTAGGTACAGCCAACACAATCATTATACATAATGAAAAAGTTGTTGTAGATCAACCAAGTATCGTTGCGGTAGACAGAACAACAGGTAAAGTGATTGCGGTTGGTAAACAAGCGCAAATGATGCACGGTAAAACTCACGAAAACATTAAAACCATTCGTCCTTTACGCGACGGAGTTATTGCCGATTTCCAAGCAGCTGAAGAAATGATTAAAGGAATGATCAAAATGATTAATCCTGGTAATCGTTTTTTTAAACCATCATTACGTATGGTAATTTGTATTCCAAGTGGTATTACAGAGGTGGAGAAACGTGCGGTACGTGATAGTGCTGAACACGCTGGGGCAAAAGAAGTATACATGATTCATGAACCAATGGCAGCAGCAATTGGTATGGGTATAGATGTTGAAGAGCCAATGGGAAATATGATTATTGATATTGGTGGTGGTACTTCTGAAATTGCCGTTATTGCTTTAGGAGGTATTGTTTGCGACAAATCAACACGTATTGCAGGTGATGATTTTAACGCTAACATCGAAGAATATATGCGTCGTCAACATAATATTTTAATTGGTGAGCGTAGTGCTGAGCAGGTGAAAATTGAAGTTGGTGCAGCTATGACAGAAATTGAAAATCCTCCTGCGGATTACGCGGTTCAAGGACGAGATTTAATGAGTGGTATTCCAAAAGAAGTATTTGTAAGTTATGTAGAAATTGCTCACTGTTTAGATAAATCTATTTCTAAAATTGAAGAAGCGATTTTAAATGCCTTAGAAATGACTCCTCCTGAATTAGCAGCCGATATTTATCGTACTGGTATTTATATGGCAGGTGGTGGTTCCTTATTACGAGGACTTGACAAACGTATTTCTTTAAAAACAAAATTACCTGTTCATGTATGCGAAGATCCGTTAAGAGCGGTAGCTCGAGGTACTGGTATTGCATTAAAGAATGTTCACAAATTCCCTTTCTTAATTAAATAATCACATGACTAAGTCAGTTCAAATAATTCAAAATTGAACTGACAGACTTTATCTACAACATGAAAAACCTTTTAAATTTTTTATATAGAAACAATTTCTTTTTTGTGTTTCTATTTTTAGAATTTATTTGTTTTTTCATTATGATAAAAAATAATGGATACCAAGGTTCTAGTCTTTTAAATTCATCTAATAAGGTAAGTGCTAAAATTTATGAAGTGGAAGCTAGCACAAAAGAGTATTTACTTTTAAAAGAAGAGAATGAGCGTTTAGCAAAAATGAATACATTTTTATTAAATCGCATAAAACTAGGTTATGCAGCCATTCCTTTAAAAACATACAAAAAAAATGACACTCTTTATAAACAAGAATATGAGTTCATGAGCGGAAAAGCCATCAACAGTTCGGTTAATAAAAGAAGTAATTATTTAACACTTAATATTGGATTGGCTCAAGGAGTAACACATGATATGGCAGTGATAACAAGCGATGGAATTATTGGAATTGTGAAAGATGTTTCCGAAAACTTTTCATCCGCCATGTCTATCCTTCATAAAGATGTAAGAGTGAACTGTCAATTAAAAAAAGATGGCACTTATGGTCCATTAATTTGGGACGGCTCAGATTATCGTTATTCAAACCTAACTGATATCCCAACACATGCTAAAATAAAAAAAGGAGATACTGTTATCACTAGTTCTTTGTCAGGTATATTTCCTGAAGGAATTATGGTTGGCTTTGTAGAGAGCTTTGAACAAAGACCTAATGAATCCTATTATACAGTAAAAGTAAGGCTAAGTGCGGATTTCAAAAAAGTCAATCATGTATCCGTTATAAAATACAATTACAAAACCGAAAGAGATAGTTTAGAACTTAAATCGCAAGTACAAAGTGATAAATAATATAATTAAAATAAGTATTCGATTCATTATATTAGTTCTTTTACAAGTTCTAATAGTTCAAAACATTCGTTTGGGTTCGTATATTATTTTGTTCCCTTATATTTTATTTATACTACTTCTACCATTTGAAACACCAAAACTAGCGGTACTTGCATTAGCTTTTTTCACTGGTCTAACCATTGATATGTTTTACGACACCGCAGGTATGCACGCAGCAGCATGCACGCTTATTGGTTTTTCAAGATACTATATTTTAAAACTATTGTCACCTCGCGAAGGCTATGATCCAGGATTTACCCCCAACGTGGATTCGATGGGACCAGTTTGGTTTATTACATACTCCGCCGTCATTATCTTCATACATCATTTATTTTTTTTCTATTTAGAAATATTTAGGTTTGATGAATTTTTTAGAACTTTACTAAGAGTAATTCTCAGTACCATTGGTACATTTTGTTTTGTTTATGTTGTTCAATTTTTATTTTATAAAACAGAAAGAAACAAATAATGAACAACAATTCTCATTTATCTGACAGAAAATATATCATTAGCGGTTTCTTTATAGTAGTAGCTATTGTGTATATATCTAGATTATTTTATATTCAAATTATTGACGATAAATATAAGCTCGATGCCAGAAATAATGCTTTTAGAAACAGAACCGAATATCCACTAAGAGGTTATATTTACGATCGTAATGGAAAATTATTAGTACAAAATGTATTATCATACGATTTGTTAGTAACACCAAAATTGGCAAAAAATTGTGACACATTAGCTTTATGTAAAATCTTAGAAATTACAAAAGAAGAATTTTTACGCAAGATGAAAAAAGCTTGCCAAGCGCCAAACTCTCCACGTAAGGAAAGCATTTTCGAAAAACAATTATCAAATAAGGTTTATGCTGCCTTACAAGAAAAATTGTATCGCTTTAAAGGATTTGATGTTCAATCAAGAACAGTAAGAAGATACCCTCGACCAGTGGCCGCGCATTTACTAGGTTATGTTGGTGAGGTAACAAAAGAAAAAGCAGCGAAAGAGAGCTATTACATTGAGGGTGATTACATCGGTATTAGTGGCATTGAACGTTCTTATGAAGAAGAATTAAGAGGTGTAAAAGGCAAACAAATTGTGATGGTTGACGTTCACAACAAAACAAAAGGGCGTTACATGAATGGACTTTTTGACACCGCTGCCATTGCAGGAAAACCATTATTTAGTAGTATAGATATCGTATTGCAAGAGTATGGAGAAAAATTAATGAAAGGAAAAAAAGGCGCTATTGTAGCGATTGAACCTAGTACTGGCGAAATATTATGCTTAATCTCAAGCCCTGGATACGACCCAAATTTATTAGTTGGAGGAAAAGAACGTTCTAAGAATTATACAAAGTTATATTATGATTCGTTAAATCTTCCGTTATTTAATAGAGCATTAACAGCTATGTATCCTCCTGGCTCAACGTTTAAATTAATTGATGCCTTAATTGCTCAACAAGATGGATTAATTTCTCGATCTACCGTTTATCCTTGTCACGGAGGATACCCTCCAATGGGCGGCCATCCTAAATGCCACGCACATCCATCTACAGATTTACCAGGTTCCATTGCTACATCCTGTAACTCTTATTATAGTTATGTCTTTAGAGAGATTGTGGATCAAAAAAAATATCCGAAGTTTGAAGATGGTTACAATCATTGGAGAGATGCCGTTCGTTCATTTGGTCCTAATACAAAATTAGGAACAGATTTGCCATTTGATAAACCCGGTAACGTTCCGTCGGTTGAATATTACAATAAAATATTTGGTAAAAATCATTGGAGAAGTAATACTGTAGTATCCTTAGGAATTGGGCAAGCCGAGTTAACCTTAGTGCCTTTACAAATGGTAAATGTTGTTGCCTCCATTGCTAACAGAGGTTATTTTTATACACCACATTGCATAAAGGGTGTTGGCATTGATAAAAAATTAGACCCAAGATTTAAGGAAAAACATTACACCTACGTTCAAAATCAAGTGGCTTATGACAATGTTTTAGATGGAATGCAAAAATGTTTTGACGCTGGAACAGCAACAGCTTCAAAAATCCCGGGGATTGTAGCCTGTGGAAAAACTGGTACGGCTGAAAATCCACACGGAAAAGATCATGCTGTATTTTCTGCTTTTGCGCCAAGAGAAAATCCTAAAATTGCCATGGTATGCTTTGTTGAAAATGCGGGCTTTGGTGGAACTTGGAGCGCTCCAATAGTGAGTTTAATGATTGAAAAATATTTGACTGGAAAAGTAACACGTCCTGAAATGGAAAAACGAATGATGGAAGCAGATTTAATTGGTGGAAAAAATTTACTAGGTAAACAAACTAGCACTCCTAAAAAGAAAGGGCATTGAGAAAACAAGAACATAGTTTATTTTATGGTATAGATAAAATTACCGTGCTCACTTATACACTTTTAGTGTTTATGGGTTGGTTAAATATTTATGCGGCCGTATACAACGAAGAGCATCAAAATATTTTTGATACGTCCCAAAAATATGGTATGCAATTAGTCTGGATTGGTAGCGCTTTTTTTATAGCGACATTTATTTTAATTATTGATGCAGGATTTTATACCATTTTTGCCTACTTCTTTTATATTTTTTTATTAATAGCCTGTATTGCCGTACCATACGTTGGAAGATCTATTAAAGGCAGTAAATCATGGTTTGGTTTTGGTTCGTTTGGTGTACAACCAGCCGAGTTTATGAAATTTGCAACAAATTTAGCCTTGGCAAAATATTTAAGTAACGTGAATATCGAAGTAGAAACGTCGAGAAGAAATAAAATTTCTGACTTAATTAAAAATTATAAAAACACCATTATTGCTGTTGTCATTTTAGGTTTGCCATTGCTTATAATTAAAGTATTACAAGACGAAACTGGCTTAGCACTTGTTCTTATAGCCTTTATCATTACTTTATACCGTGAAGGGCTATCTGTAAATTTCTTAATTTTTGGTTTATTATCTGCCTTACTGTTTGTATTGTCATTAGTGATAGAATCTCAAACTCTAATTATTGTATTAGGAATAATTTCTGCGCTAGCCTTTTTATTTATTAAACGATCTCGCAAAAACATGATTATTGTTGCCATTGTGTTTGCAGCAGCTAGTGGAGTTGTTTTAGGCACAAACTATGTATATAATCACTTAGAAGATCATCAACGAGTAAGAATTGATGTGTTATTAGGTAGAGGAACCGTAAACTTAAAAAAAGAAGGATATAATGTCAATCAAGCAAAAATTGCTATTGGCTCTGGTGGTTTTTGGGGTAAAGGCTATTTACAAGGCACGCAAACCAAATATGATTTTGTACCCGAACAAGACACTGACTTTATTTTTTGTACCGTTGGCGAAGAATGGGGTTTTGTTGGAACCACCGTAGTAATTATTTTAGAATTATTTTTAATTATTCGCGTCATTTTCATGGCAGAGCGACAACGTTCGCCTTTTAGTAGAATTTACGGATACGGTGTTGCTTCGGTGTTATTTTTTCACGTGGCAGTTAATATTGGAATGACAATTGGTTTAATGCCTGTTATTGGTATTCCCTTGCCATTTTTTAGTTACGGAGGGTCTTCACTTTGGTCGTTCACCATTTTACTTTTTATTTTTATCAAGTTAGATGCAAACAGGCTAGTGATTTTAAGATAAAAACTTCAGTAGTTATTTTGTAAAAAAGATAAATCATATAATTTTTTGTAAATTAGTATAATGAATAGCCTTAGAAGAAAAATAGAAGACATATTGGTTAAAGAAAATTACACCTTTTCTCAGTTAGCCGATTATTTAAATTTATCTGAACAGCAATTAGAAGACGGTTTAGAAAATAAAACATTAGAGCTTCGTTACTTAGAAGATATTTCAAAAAACTTAAAAGTTCCATTATACAGCTTTTTCAGAGATAATAACATTAAGGTGAATTATAACGAAAAGCCCTACTTCACCAATAAACTTTGGAACGATAATGAAGAAGTAAGTCCTCAAAAATTAATGGAAGAGATTGAGTTATTGAAACAAGCTATTGCATATAAAGAAGCAGAATTGGCTAAAAAACTAAAATAAGAGTACTCATATTCGTTTTAAAATCTCCATTTCTATTGCTATATTTGTATAAGGTTATTATATATATATGTTAGCAGATTTATTTCTTACTTTTTTACTAGTTCTATTAAACGGTTTTTTTGTTGCGGCAGAATTTGCACTTGTTAAGGTTCGCTCTTCTCAAATTGATTTGCTAGCTCAAAAAGGCAGTAAAAGAGCTAAAGTTGCTCAACAATTAGTACAAAAATTAGATTCGTATTTATCTGCTACACAGCTAGGAATTACATTAGCAAGTTTGGGTTTAGGTGCCTTTGGTGAACATGTGATGAGCGAAATTGTAGGCTCGTTTTTTGCCAACATGGAAATTACAGTTAATCCGCATGTAGTTACAGTGCCAATAGCATTTTCCTTAATTACATTTTTTCATATTACAATTGGAGAGCAAGTTCCCAAAATGTTTGGGATTAAATATCCTTTAGAAATGACCTTATTCATTTCATGGCCAATGCGCATATTTTATTTTGTATTTGCACCTTTTATTTGGTTACTAAATAAATCATCCAACATGTTTTTAAGAATGCTTGGTATTAAAAAAGTTGGCGAAGAAGATGTTCATACCGAAGAAGAACTTAGATTAATATTAACGGAAAGTGAAGAAGGTGGTGCAATTAAACCAAGTGAAAACGAGTTAATACAAAATGTATTTGATTTTGATGATCGATTAGTAAAACAAATCATGGTTCCTCAAAATCGTGTAACAGCCATTGATATTGAAGCTTTAGATAAAGAAGGTATTGTTCAAAAAATATCCGAAGAGGGCTTTTCTCGTTATCCAATTTACTTAGGCGACATTGACAATATCATTGGAGTGATTTACGCGAAAGATTTATTTAAAGAATTAATTTCAAAAAAATTTAGAACCATAAAAGACATTATGCGTCCTGCACACTTTGTGCCTGAAAGCATGAAGATCAATGATTTATTGCGCGACTTTCAAAAATTACACATGCAAATTGCTATTGTAACAAACGAATTTGGAGCAACAGCCGGCATCGTCACCATGGAAGATATTATTGAAGAATTAGTTGGTGAAATTCAAGATGAACATGATGAAGAAAAACCAACCGTTGAAAAGAAAAGCGAAACAGAGTATATAGTTAATGCACACAGCAGTATTGGCGATGTCAACGAATCCTTGCCTATGGCTTTACCTGAAAGCCCGAAATACGAAACTATATCAGGATTAATAAATTTCTTGTGGGGAAGGATTCCAGGAGTTAACGAAAAAAGACAATATGGTGGTTATGAAATCACAGTGCTTCAACGAAAAAAACAAACTGTTGAGACTGTAAAATTAAGAGTTTTAGAAACTGACAAAGTTGAATAATTAGTTATCTAAATAAATTCTTCCTTGGCGCCACATATCAACAGCCTCATACCATGGAGCTTTAAATGCTTCACTTCTTTCTAAATAATAATCATTATCAGTAAAAGGATTAATAACTTTGATAAATGAAAATACAATTGAACTAGGATTACCAAGTTCTCCGTATGTCCACACCTCACCATTTTTTCGTTTAGTCACTTTATTAGGTGCGCCAAAAACAATATAAATCATTCCTCTGTCTGTTTTCCAGCCTTCCTGAAAACTAGAAAATAATTTGTTTGATTCCTGAACTCTTCCATAATATTTTCTTATTAATTCCTTAGCACGTTCATTACTGCCACCAATTTCTAACCAAAATTTATCGATAGCTGCTTTTTTATCATTTGCAAGCATACAATTATCAAACTCTTTTTTAGCCATAATATAGCGAGTTGCTAAAATCATTTGCTCTGTATTTTTTATTTTTGGATAAGATGATTCGTAGACATAAAATGTAACACCTTCTTTAGTTTCGTTATTAGTTTTTAAATGAAAGAACCCTTTTTGAGGTAATGCTAATTCTACTAAGCCATTTTTTTCATAAACACTAAAAGTTGAATCAGGCTTATACGAAAAGTGTTGCATTTGTTCTAAAGAAAAAGGAGGAAGCGCAAGTTTGAAATTTGCTTTGAAAAAATCCACTTCATATAATTTCTCTTTATTTCTAGCTGATTGTAAATACACAACGTCATCTGGTTTATAATACGAGTTAAATAATACTTCTTGACGAGGATTGTATACCAAAAAGTTTTGCCTAGAATTAGGACTTTCTTTATTAGAATATAAATTATGCTGATAAAATATTTTTTTATGATTATCAATGACGTTAATCTCAACATAATAATTAAAACTCTTTTTTAATTTAAAAAAAACATTCCCACTTAATGTTTTGACTATAGCATCTGTTTGTCTATCTTTTATGTAAATAGATGCAGTATCTAATAATAATTCTAGATTATCTTCTGAGTAGGTCTTTACAAATAGTTTAACATCATTATAAAAATAATTGCTAGTATCTGTTTTCTTGTAAATTAAAACTTCATTAGAAATTTCATAAAACAATTCACTAATGCTATCATTAACATGATACACCGTGTATTTAGAATTTAATTCATTGTTTTCTTTTTTGTATAATCGATCGGTGCTTGATTGATTGATTTTTTGAGACGTGCATGCAGTCAAAAAAACAACAATTAGCAAGGAAAATGAATATAAAATTTTAAAAAAATTCATATTCAATGAAGATAATAAAAAATATTAATTTTTTGAAAAGAGTTTTATTTTAACTCAAATGGCTTACGCTCATACTGACAGCATGCAGGAAGCTTGCCATACGCATAATCATCACCGTAATAAGCGTCGTTATCATACCCTGATTTAGCAACTAATTGTTGAATAGCATCTAAAGTAATTTTAGTAGTATCAAATTTAATGGTCATTAAAGTAGACTCGACATTCCAGTCTTTTTCAGTAACACCATCAACATTAACTGATGATTCAATAGTAACTTTGCATTTTTCGCAATTACCCCAAACTTTAAAAACTTCTGTTTTTTGAGGTGTACCAGTTTTACAAGAAACAAAACCAAGAGTTAAAAAAAACAGAGTATAGAATAAAAATTTCATTTCGATAAAATTATAACGTTGCAAATTTATAATTTAATTTCAAAAAATGTTCAATATAATGAGGAAGGGCAAATTTTAGGTTTTTTTGTGCTTTAACGTTATCATGAAAAACAATAATACTTCCATTTCTTGTATAAGAAATGCTATTATCTAAACATTTTTTAGGTGTCATTAAACCGTCGTAATCATAACTTAGTACATCCCAAAAAACCACCTGATAGTCCATCAAAAGTGTTTTAAATTGACTTTTTTTAATTCTTCCATATGGCGGTCTAAACAAATTAGTTTTGGTTAGTAGTTGGCATTTTTCAATATTTTCTAAATACTGAGTTTTAGTTACTTTCCATCCTTTGATATGATTGTAGGTATGATTACCAACCTGATGACCTTCTGACTTAATCCTTTCGAAAATATCAGGATTTTTAGAAATATTTTCCCCTACACAAAAAAACGTCGCTTTTACTTGGTATTGTTTTAAAACATCTAATACCCAAGGAGTTAGTTCTGTAATCGGGCCGTCATCAAATGTTAAATAAATAACAGCCTGTGCTTTATCCATTCTCCAAAGAGAGCCCTTGTAAAAGCTTCTTAACAATTGAGGAGGTCGCACTAATATTTTCATTTTTTTTCTCGTGATATTTAAAAATCATATGTCATTATCACTTTTTCTAAAAAGTTTTAATACCATGCGGCTAAAATAACAAATTATTTAAATACTGGTTTTACTACAAATTGGAGGTTTTTTATCTCAAAAAAAATATTCCCTAGGTTAAACAGCATTTTTACATACTTAAAACACCCTCTTAATCAGATTAACAGATAAAACTGGGGTATTATTCCTATTTTTAAAGCTGATTAAATATAATTTAATAAAAATGAAATTCAAACAATTTATCTGCCTGTTTTTTTGCCTTTTTTCACTTAGCTCTTTAGCGCAAACGCCTTATGACGATTTACCGATTGCTGATAAAATTAGCGTTAAAGAGGGGCATTCTCCTTACTTTACCAATGCTCGTTTGGGAATTGGGACTAATCCTACTGTATTAACAACAGGACCTGAGCAACAATGCAATAGTGCGATTCCTGTTTGTCAAAATATTTACACAACTTCTACTTCTTATTCAGGAAATGGTTCTACGCAAGAAATCCCAAGCAATACCTGCTTAGGAAGTAATGAATTAAATTCAGTTTGGTACACATTTACAAGTAGTTCTGCTGGAAACATCGCATTTAACATCACGCCAAATGTGATCGGTCAGGATTATGATTTTGCTTTATATAACATTACAGGAACTAACTGTTCTGCCATCAGTAGCGGTGCATTAACACCTATTCGTTGCAATTTTTCGGCTACTGGCGGAGTTACTGGCTTATCTGCTTCAGGAACCAACCCTTCAGAACCCGCTAGTGGCCCAAATCAAAGTACAGTTCTAGCCACTACCGTTGGGCAAACCTATGTGTTAATTATTAGCAATTACTCATCCTCGTCAAATGGTTACCAATTAAATTTTACTCCTGGTACGGCAAGTATATTTGATGTAACACCTCCAACACTAACGAGTGTTTCGGCGCCATGCGGAAGTAACGTCTTAACCTTAAATACAAGCGAACAAATTACGTGTGCGTCGATAGCAGCTAACGGCTCTGATATTTCTATTTCAGGAACTGGTGGACCATATACTATTTCGGGAGCAACTGGTGTAAACTGTGGTAGTTCAACGGCACAAATTACATTTACAATTTCGCCAGCTTTAACAGGTGGAGGCCCTTGGGTTTTAAATGCTCATGCTGGATCTGACGGAAATAGCTTTATTGACAATTGTGGAAATGCTATGCCAACCACAACAGTTGGATTTAACGTCGCTCCGGCTACGCCTGTAATTACAGGGCCAGCAAACGTTTGTAAAGGCACTACTTTTGCCTTATCATCATCTGCAGCCGTATCCTATACATGGACAGGAGCAGCAGTTCCTGCCGGGCAACAAAATCAACAAACTATTACCGTTACTGCTAGTACCTCGGCAACCATGAATTTTAATTTAGTGGTGAGTTATGGTGCATGTGGTACTGCTACCATAACCAAAGCTGTTACGGTTACCGACGCTCCAATTGCAAATTTTACTGCCCTACCCTCATTAACAGTTTGTGCTGGAACTCCAGTAACGTTTACAAATACATCTACTTATCCTTGTAGTACAGGAGGTTTGGGACTTAATCAATGTAATTGTGGTTCATTTTTATGTAACACAACTTCAAACCAAGGAACTTTTGCAACTTATTTATGGACCTTTGGGGATGGCGGAACAGCCTTCTATTTAGGTGGTAGCCCAGCTAGTTCTTTTAGTCCTATTCATACCTACACAGCCCCAGGAAATTATAATGTAAGCTTAAATGCCTCCGGTTTAATTAACTCCTGTAGTAATACTAAAAATTTAACTATTACTGTTTTACCCTCAACCCCCAACTTAACAGTATCACCAACTTCAACTATCTGTCCTGCTCAAAGTAGCACGTTAACCGCAACAGGTGGAACAACATATACCTGGTCTCCTTCAGCAACTTTAAACACACCAAACGGCGGAACAGTGATTGCAACGCCTGCAACAACTACAACATACACTGTTAGTTCTCCAGGCTGCTTGGGTAATCAAACTGCAACCGTGCAAGTAGTTGTTGGTGGCACCCCGCCAGCAATTGGCGCTATAAGTGGGTCTACTTTAATTTGTCCAAACTCAACTGGAATTACATATTCTGTAACTAACGTTGCTAGTACTAACTATACATGGACGGTGCCAGCTGGAGCAACTATTACATCTGCTCCAACAAACTCAAATGTTATTACGGTAAACTTTGGAGCAAGTGCAGGAACAGTTTCTGTTGCTGCAGTCGGAACTTGTGGTTCTGCCACAGCATCTGTAAATGTGAGTTTAAGCCCAGCATTAAATTTAACAGTTACTCCTAATACGTCAACAATATGTGCAGGTAGCTCCTCTACACTTACTGCAAGCGGAGCAACTAATTACACATGGAGTCCTTCTGGTTCTCTGAGTTCGGCAAATGGAAACATTGTAACCGCCACACCTACAGTTACAACAATTTATACGATAATAGGCTCTACAGGAACATGTACGGGGTCAACTACCTCAACCGTAACGGTTGGAGGTGCACTAACTTTAAACATCACTCCAAATACATCTACTGTTTGTCCCGGAACCCCAGTGATATTAACAGCAAATGGTGCAACTAATTATACATGGAGCCCTTCAGCTTCATTAAGTTCGGCAAATGGCACAACTGTTAGTGCTACCCCATCCGTTACAACTACTTATACAGTATTAGGTGCTACGGGTACATGTACTGGAACAAGCACTGCTATTGTAAATATAGGGGGTAGTTTAACTTTAACAGTTACTCCTCTAACATCTACTGTTTGCGCTGGTACACCAGTTGTGTTAACGGCAAGTGGCGCCACTAATTATACCTGGAGTCCTTCTGCTACGTTAAGTTCTGTTAATGGGGCATCAGTAACAGCAACACCATCTACAAATACAACGTACACAGTTATTGGTTCTTCTGGAGCGTGCACAGGTTCGGCAACAGCAAATATATCAATGTCGGCTGGATTAACATTAACATTGACATCTAACACGCCAACCGTATGCGTTACAAATCCTTCTGCTTTATTAGATGTTAATGGCGCAACATCTTATACTTGGTTTCCATCGGCAACATTAAGTTCTCCAAATGGGGCTAACGTAACAGCTACGCCTCCTGTTAGCACAACATATACAGTTTTAGGTTCAACAGGAACTTGCACTGGAGTAGCAACCATAAATATTGGTATTGGAGTTTGCGTTTCAAGTGCTTGTGATTTAGCATTGATTCGTTCTACACTAACTGCTGCTGGAAATATCGAATTATTAGGAATGAATAATAGTTGTAGTTTATACTTTATTAATCCTCAATTTATGACTGGGCCGCAAGCTCAAGCATACGCTCAAACGTTCGGAGCTAACTTAATATCTGTTCAATCTGCAACGGAAAATGCTGATTTAGTTCAAGCTTTATCTAACCAAGGTTATGCTTCAAATGTTATTTGGATAGGATACAGTGACGCCGTAACCGAAGGTAGTTATGTTTGGTATGATGGTGCTCCTCTCAGTTATTCTAACTGGGCTCCAGGAGAACCTAATGATGCTGGTGGTGTAGAAGATTGTACTCAGATTTATCCTGACGGTAGTTGGAATGATTTAAATTGTGCAGGCTATAATTCATTATCAGTAATTGAAGTAAATATATGTCCTCAAGTATCTGTAGTTAATGTACCTCCTACTCATTGTCCATTAACAAATGTGACTATGAATGCGAGTACGCTTTTAGGTTCTCCTAATTACACATACACATGGGTTCAATCAGGAACTTCTTCTTTTACAACTTCAAGCACAGGCTCTAGCCTTAATGATCAAATTACTGTAACTTCAACAGGAGCAAATACTTTTACTGTTTTTACAGAAGATAGATATTCTTGTCCTCAATCAACAACTGTTTCTTTAAATGTTTTTCCAACGCCTACTGTCACTGCTAATAGCGCCACTATATGTGCAGGACAACAAACCGCTACATTAACTGCTAATGGAGTTAACACCTATACTTGGGCTCCTGCAACTGGGCTAAGTGCAACAACAGGATCAATAGTTACTGGCACACCTGCCAGTTCACAAAATTACACCATCAGTGGAACAGATATAAATGGTTGTCTTGCCAATACAACTTCTAATATTACTGTAAATACTTTGCCTACTGTTACAGTAAACAGTGGTACAATTTGTCTCGGTCAACAAACGGCTACTCTAACGGCTAGTGGTGCAAGTACCTATAGTTGGACGCCAAGTGCAGATTTGAGTTCAAGCACTGGTTCGCTCGTAACCGGCAATCCAATTGTTACACAAACCTATTCTGTAACTGGAACCGATGTAAATGGTTGTTTTAGTGGAAATACATCAACTATCACCGTTAATTCACTACCAATTATTTCAGCGAATAGCTCCACCATTTGTGCTGGTCAGCAAACGGCTACGTTAACAGCTATTGGGGCCACTACTTATAGTTGGATTCCAGGAACTGGATTAAGTTCTACCACAGGGTCAGTTGTAACAGGAACTCCTTTAGCTTCCGAAAATTACACGGTTGTGGGTATGGATGTTAATGGTTGTATTAGCGGAACAACGACAGCGATAACCGTTAACTCTCTGCCTATTATGACGGTTAATAGTTCTACCATTTGTATTGGACAACAAACAGCCACATTAACGGCAAACGGAACAGATACGTATACTTGGACTCCTGCAACTGGACTAAGTGCAACAACTGGATCAATTGTTACTGGTACACCTGCTAGTTCACAAAATTATACCATCAGTGGAACAGACATAAATGGTTGTATTGCTAATACAACTTCTACTATTACTGTAAATACTCTGCCTGTTGTAACAGTGAATAGTTCATCCATTTGTATTGGACAACAAACCGCAACTCTAACGGCTAGTGGCGCAAATACATATAGTTGGACACCAAGTGCTGATTTGAGTTCAAGTACTGGTTCGCTCGTAACCGGCAATCCAATTGTTACACAAACATATTCTGTAACTGGAACCGATTTAAATGGTTGTTTTAGTGGAAACACATCAACAATCACCGTTAATTCTCTTCCTACTATTACAACAAACAGTGCCACAATTTGTCTTGGTCAACAAACCGCAACATTAACTGCTAATGGAGCAACAACCTACAGCTGGATTCCAGGAACTGGATTAAGTTCTACCACAGGATCAGTTGTAACGGGCACTCCTGCAGCCTCCGAAAACTACACCGTAGTGGGTATGGATGCTAATGGTTGTATTAGCGGTACAACGACAGCTATAACCGTTAACTCACTGCCTACTATTACGGTGAATAGTTCTACCATTTGTGTTGGACAACAAACTGCCACGTTAACAGCAAATGGTGCTTTAACTTATACTTGGATTCCAGGAACAGGTTTAAGTGCAACAACAGGCTCTGTAGTGACTGGAACACCAAATGCTACTCAAAGCTATACAGTTGGAGGCATTGATGCTAACGGTTGTATTAATGCAACTGTCACTAGTATATCTGTAAATCCATTACCAACTCTTTCAACTAGTGCAAATACAACTGTATGTCCACTTTCTGCAAATACGTTAACAGTGGGAGGCGCATCCTCTTACACTTGGTCTCCAAATATTTATTTAAATACTAATACATCATCAACTGTTATTTGCACACCATCGGTCACAACAACTTATACAATAGATGCAACGTCTCTTGCTGGTTGTACAAATAGTACTTCCTTGACAATTGCCGTAAACAATACGGTGGTTGTAACTGCTAGTGCAACTACACCAACCATTTGTCCATTAGGAAGTACGAATATAAACGCTAGTGGGGCTGCGTCTTATACTTGGACGCCTAGTTTAACTTTAAGCTCAGCAAATGGAGCTACCGTTACTTCATCTACATCAAGCACCCAAACTTATACTGTTATTGGAGCAACAAGTACTTGTACTAATTCGGCACAAGTAGTGGTAACTGTAACAACTAATCCTGTTATCAATATTGCTACGACTCCTTCAATTATTTGTAGTGGAAGTAACGCTAATTTAACGGCTAGTGGAGCTAGTTCTTATACTTGGACTCCGACAACTAGCTTAACTTCTAGTACTGGAGCTTCTGTAACAGCAACTCCAAATACAACAACAACCTACAGCATAACAGGTACAAGTGCCTTAGGATGTATAGGATCGTCAACCGCATCAATTGTGGTGATTCCTACGCCAACAATATCCGTTTTTGGAAGTCCATTAACAATTTGTGCAGGCAAAACAACTACATTAAGCGCAATAGGCGCTACAAACTACACTTGGTCACCTAGTGGCTCAGTAAACAATGTGAACTCTGCCTCTACAACTGCCAATCCAGTTCTTACAACAACATACACAGTAAATGGCACAAATGGCACCTTTCCTAATTTGTGCGCAGCAAGCAATACGATTCAAATTTTAGTGATTCAAAATCCAACTGTTACAGCATCGCCTAAACAAATTATATGTGAAGGCCAAACGACTCTTATATATGCCAACGGTGCAACAAACTATACATGGAGTCCAAGTAGCGGTGTAGATGATATAAATGATTCTACAACTTATATTAGTCCAGTTGGATCAGGAGTATTTATTTATACAGTAACAGGTTCTAACAACAATTGTACATCAACAGCCACTGTTGAAGTATTAGTAAATCCATTGCCAATTGTAAATGCTGGGGTCGATACCACTATAAATATTGACAACACGGTAACGTTAATTGGTTTTGGGAATACATCTGTTGGATTTATTAATGCATCCGATGGTACTCCGTTTAGTTGTAATTATTGTCCAACTGTTACTGTAAATCCTCAAAACAGCACATGCTATACTTTAGAAGGTATTAATGAGTTTGGTTGCAGAGCTGCGGATGTTGTTTGCGTTACCGTTACAAAAGATTGGAGTGTATTTATTCCTAATGCTTTTACTCCAAATGGCGATATTCATAACGAGGTTTTCATTCCTATGGGTTATGCCATTGACGAAATTAAATTAACAATTTATGATAGATGGGGGCATGTTGTATTTAAGAGTAATGATACCGTAATTGGATGGGATGGAACCAAAAACGGAAAAGTTTGCGAACAGGGCGTATATGTGTATCAAGCTGAAATAACAGCAATGTCGGGAGAAAAAGTAATTAGAACCGGACATGTAACATTATTAGGAAAAACAAAATAAAAAACTCAAAAACAAAAAATCCCGCTGCCTAAACTCAGCGGGATTTTTTTAATAAGTTCTAAAATTTTAAAGTGAAATTTTATGAACTCGATTAATTGGAATTACAACTCCTTGTTTTAAAATCACTCGTTTATCAGTTACGCCCCAAACTGTGGTTTCAACTAATTTACGAGACTGATCATCTTCAAAATAAATTTTAATTTTTGTATGTTCTAAATTACCCAAAGACAAAGCTCTATTTAACTCCGACTCTCTTTCTTTAATTAAATTTGCGTCTGTTAAAACTTCGTCATGCGGAAATTTTAAAGTTTCAATTTTTTCTTTTTCTATTGATTCAAATGTAGTAGTCATAGTTGTAAATATTAAGGATGAGTTAGTGTATTATTAAACACCAATTTAGGCAAAATAGTTACAATAAAATTAAAAAAAACTTAAAAAATTATTTTCTAACTAATAATATTACGTTTTCTACATGGGCTGTTTGCGGAAACATATCCACTGGCTGTATTTCTTTGATCTCGTATTGCTCCACCATCATAGCCAAATCACGAGCCTGAGTAGCTGGATTGCAGCTCACATATACTATTTTTTTAGGCGCAGCTTTTAAAAGAACCCTTACAACATCCTCATGCATCCCTGCTCTTGGTGGATCTGTAATAATAACATCAGGCTTACCATGCTTAGTGATAAAAGCTTCGTTTAATACATCTTTCATATCTCCTGCATAAAACAAAGTATTAGTGATTCCATTAAACTCTGAATTATTTTTAGCGTCAACTACAGCATCTTCAACGTACTCTACTCCAACAACCTGTTTCGCTTTTTTAGCCACAAAGTTGGCAATGGTACCTGTACCTGTGTATAAATCGTAAACCACTTCGTTACCAGTTAAACCGCATAAATCACGAGTAATTTTATATAATTCATAAGCCTGCGGCGAGTTGGTTTGATAAAACGACTTTGCTGATATTTTAAATTTCAATCCCTCCATTTCCTCAAAAATATGATCGCGACCATAAAAGGTAATAATATCTAAATCTTGTAAAGTATCGTTACCCTTTTGATTAATGACATATTGTAAAGATGTGATTTGAGGAAACTTCGTTTTTAAATGATTTAATAACAGCTCAATATTTTCCGGTTGATTTTCAAAAAATTGAATCAATACCATTAACTCGCCATTGCTCGACGAACGAATCATTAAAGTTCTTAATAATCCTGTTTTGTCTCTTACTCCAAAAAAAGTTAATCCATTTTTATTTGCAAAATCACGTATTTCGTTACGAATTGAATTTGACGGTTCTTCTTGTAAATAGCAGTTTTTGATGTCTAAAATTTTATCGAACATTTTGGGAATATGAAATCCTAAAGCATTGCGGTTATCAATCTCTACTCCACTCTTTACTTCTTCATTGGTTAACCATTTTTTATCCGAAAAAGAAAACTCTAATTTATTACGATAAAAATAGCTTTCCTTATTAGCAAAAATGGGTTTAAGGGTTGATATATCTAAATGGCCGATACGCGTTAAGGCATCCGCTACTGTTTTTTGTTTAAAAAATAATTGAGTTTCATAATTCATGTGCTGCCACTTGCAACCGCCACAATTACCAAAATGTTCGCATTTAGGTTGTAATCTATTAGGAGATGCTTGTTTTAAATTGAACACGTGTCCTTCGGCATAATTATTTTTTTTGCGGGTAATCATAACATCAGCCACATCGCCTGGCACACCGCCATCTACAAAAATTACCATTCCGTCAACTTTAGCTACTGATTTTCCTTCCGAAGAAATATCAACTATTTCGGCATTTTCTACAAAAATATTTTTCTTTATTTTACTCATAGGGGGCAAAGATACAAGAACAAGGTAAAAGATGAAAGATTAAATATGAAAGATTTACTTTCAATAAGTAGTATTTCTTAAAAAACCATAACATATCTATACATAAGAGATATATGTTTAAATTTATGGCTGAAAATGAACTTAAAAAACATCCTAAACCTATATTTTAAAAAGAGCACATTACTTATATGTGCTTTCTTACTAGTATCGGTTATTGGTTTATCTCAAACTAAAATACCTGTTGGAGATAAAAAAGAACCAAAATTAATTAATATCAAACACGCTAAACGATTATCATACGATAAATCATTAGGTATTGATGCTCGACGATTGATTGGCGATGTAGAATGCGAACACGACGGTGCCGTCATGCGTTGTGATAGCGCCTACTTATTTAGCGATAAAAAACTGATTGCTTACGGACATATTAGCATTATTAAAGGAGATAGTATTTTTGTATATGGCGACTCTTTAAGATACGATGCGAATTCTAAAATGGCAAACATGAAAGGTAATGTGCGTTGTATTGAAAAAGATATGACCCTTACTACAAATACACTAATTTATGATATTGGAAACTCTGTTGCCAGTTATTACAATGGGGGCAAAATAGTAAACAAAGAAAACACCTTAGTAAGTAAAAACGGGCATTATTATTCCGCAAATAAAGAGTTAACCTTTCATTATGATGTAGAATTAACTAACCCCGAATACAAAATGCGGGGCGATACATTAAGATATAATACAATTAATAAAACATCTTACTTTATAGGGCCTTCAATCATTACAAGTAAGACCAATTATATTTATTGTGAAAACGGTTGGTATGATACGGACAATGAAGTAGCTCGTTTTAGCAAAAATGCCATTATTGTAAGTGACAAACAAAAACTAACTGGTGATAGTGTTTATTATAATCGAAAAAAAGGCTATGGCAGAGCTACTAAAAATGTAAAAATTATTGACACAACAGCGAAAAGTCAATCTATTATTACTGGTGATTTTGCCGAGCATTTTGAAAAAGGGAGTAAATCAATTGTAACCGGTCATGCTATTTATGGAAGACGAATTGAAAATGACACATTATTTATGTCGGCTGACACTTTGTATTACGAGCAACCAGATTCGACTCATACATACGTAAAAGCATACCGACACACTAAAATTTACAAAACAGATCTTCAAGGTTTGTGTGACTCACTAACCTACTATTTGCATGACTCGTTAATGACAATGCATAATTCTCCCATTTTATGGACAAATAACGGTCAAGTTACGGCTAAACTAATTAAAGTAACCGCAGGTCAGTCAAAAGTTAAATATTTTGAATTATTGACCAATGCAATAGTTATTCAAAAAGCAGACAGTTTAGATGATTTTAAATTCAATCAGATTGAAGGAAAGCGTATTGAAGGATTTATTTCTAAAGACACAATTAGGAAACTGAATGTTATAGGAAATGCCCAAATCATCTATTACGTAAAACAAAAACAAACATTTAAAGGAGTTAATAAAACAATCTGTAGTGACTTATCTGTTTGGTTTAATGCACAAGGCGTAGATAGAGCAACGTTTAGAAATAAACCAGAATCAACTATTTATCCATTAAATGAAGTTAAAGATGAGGATTTACGTTTAAAACATTTTTCATGGATGGAAAATAAGCGGCCAAAGAAAAAAAGCGATATTTTAATCAAATAAAATTTCTAAATTTTTTAGCAATGATTTAATCTTTCATTTGTAAGATTTAACCTAAAAAAGTTTGAATTTCTTTTTTTGCATTGTAATTTAGTCAAATGGCGAAACGTGTACTTACAATTTTAGGACTTTTTATTTCATTTTTTTTAAGCTCTCAAACTGGTCCTGCTGGAGTTGGCTCCGGTACTAACAATGTATTGTGGCTAAAAGCAGATGCAGGAACTTCGAGTACAACTAATAACACTCGTATCTCTTCTTGGAATGATCAATCGGGTAACGGCATTAATGTAACACAAACTGTTGCTGTTCAACAACCGTCTTTCGCCACAAGTGTTATAAATGGCATGCCAGCTATTCAATTTGATAATGTAAACGGAGCAGGAGTAAATGATAAGTTAATTGGTCCAGATTCGCCAATACTAGATAATACTTCAGGTTATAGTTTTTTTTCGGTTTCACAACCAACCAATATTGATAACAGTAATGCTAGAGTACTTTTTTCAAAAAGAACAACTGTTGGCGTTGACCAATCTTTTATGCTATTCTATTTTACAAATCGAAATTATTATGTTGACATTCAATCTACCAATAATAGATTAAACACTGTAAACACTTTTACTAATACAAATAATTTAATAAGCACATTTTACCGAGGAGTGGCTTCACCAGGGCCATCAACTGTAACTGTTTACACAGGAGAAACCCTTCAAAATGTTTTTGTACCATCAACCGGTATCACCAATACGTTTGCTATCGAAACTAGTAGTATAGTTCCCGATAACCCATCGCCTCTGCTAATTGGCACAACAGATGCTACAGACCCTCGTCCATTTGGCGGGTATATTTCAGAAATTATAACTTATACAGTTGTATTAAATGATGCGCAAAGAATTATCGTTAACAATTATTTATCTTCCAAATATGACATTACATTAAGTATAAATGATAAATATGCTGGAGATACCCCGGGTAATGGCAATTACGACAGAAATGTAGCTGGCATTGGATCTGAAGCTTCAGGCTCCAACCCAACATTTTCAGCTACTGCTACTTTAGGAATGGGCATTGTTTCTAAATCTGGATTAGGCACAGGAGATTATTTACTTGCTGGACATGCAGCTTCGTCAAATTCTGTCATTGCATCAGATATCACTGGATTGTCTGGATCAAATCCTGCTCGCTGGTCGCGTATTTGGTATATTGATGTGACCAATGCGGGAGCTGTTTTACAAGCTGATATAGAATTTGACATGGTTGCTGGTGGTATGGGCGGAACGACTCCTGCAACTAATACTAACTATAAATTATTGTACCGTGCAGGAACATCTGGGGCATGGACAGAGGTAGCAACAGCTAGTTCTATTTCTGGAACTAAAGTTGTTTTTGCTTCTTTTAATTTTAATAATAATGCAGATGATGGGTATTACACTATTGGCACTATGAACTACACCGTTAGCCCGTTACCAATTGAATTATTAAGTTTTGACGCTATCATGAATAACAAGCAAGTTGATGTTACTTGGTCTACCGCTACAGAAACTAACAATGATTATTATACCATTGAAAAAAGTAAAGATGGAATCCATTTCGAACCGCTATCCATTGTAGATGCTGCAGGAAATAGCTCCTCAATTATTAACTACAAAGATATTGATACTACTCCTTTTGAAGGAATTTCTTATTATCGTTTAAAACAAACAGACTTTAATGGAACTTTCGCCTATTCAAAAATAGTTGCCGTAAATTATTCTTTTTCCAAAGATGGCTTTACCATATTTCCCAATCCAACTCAAGGAGAAATTAATATCAATATAGAAGACCTTGAACAAAAAGAAGTTTTAGTGGTGATAAGAGATATGACAGGCAAAGAATGTTTTTCTAAAGTCATCATCACTCAAGAAAATCAACAACTAATTGCTATAGATAGCGAACATAAACTCGCAGCGGGAACTTACATCATTACAGCAAGTTCCAATAATAAACTATATAGCAAAAAGCTAATTGTAAAATAGGTATTTAATCTCGTTAAAAACTTTAGTATTTCTTAAATATATAGCTAATTTGGGTTAAAATGATAATTTGTATATTTATCCTTTAATTTTGAAACTATATGAAATACCCAGTTTACCTAAAACACAATCAACAATAACTAAAATGGGGAAACCATATGGCAAATAAGTAGCAAACAATTTAGACATATGAAATTATTACAAAATAAAGTCGCCATAATTACTGGCGCATCAAGAGGAATTGGAAAAGGAATTGCAGAGAAATTTGCAGAACAAGGTTGTAACATTGCCTTTACATTTTTATCATCTGTTGAAAAAGCAAAAGCCTTTGAAACGGAATTAGCAACTAAATACGGAGTAAAAGTAATAGGATATCAAAGTGATGCTGCAGATTTTAAAGCTGCAGACCAATTGGTAACTGATGTCGTTGCTGAATTTGGAACCGTTGATATTTTGGTAAATAACGCAGGTATTACTCGCGACACCTTATTAATGCGTATGAGTGAGCAACAATGGGACGAAGTGATGAATGCTAACTTAAAATCAGTTTTTAATTTAACGAAAGCAGTTCAAAAACCGATGTTAAAAGCTCGCAGTGGTTCTATTATTAATATGAGTTCGGTTGTCGGTGTTAAAGGAAATGCTGGCCAGGCAAACTACTCTGCATCAAAAGCAGGTATTATTGGTTTCACTAAATCTGTTGCCTTAGAATTAGGTTCTCGTAACATCAGAAGCAATGCAATTGCTCCAGGTTTTATTGAAACCGAAATGACAGCTGCATTAGATGAAAAGACAGTTCAGTCTTGGAGAGATTCTATTCCCTTAAAGCGTGGTGGAACATCTGAAGATGTAGCTAACTTAACTTTATTTTTAGCAAGCGACATGAGTGCCTATATTACCGGGCAGTGCATTAATGTTTGCGGAGGAATGCTGACTTAATATCTCAGATTTATGATTTTAGATTTAAGAACTAACCATAAATCTAAAATCTTACTTCAAAAATCGTAAATCGAAAAATGGAATTTATCTCTAATTATCCCTGGTATTACACCCTGTTATGTTTGGTAGCAGGGTTTATTTTTAGTGCCATACTGTACATTAAAGATAAGCAAAATGCGGAGCGTTCAAAAGCGCTGTTATATGGTTTAGCCACTTTAAGATTTGTCTCAATCAGTTTAATTGCCTTGTTATTACTTGATATTTTTATTAAGCGATTAGTCAACGAAACCGAAAAGCCAGTGATTATTTTAGCACAGGATAATTCTACTTCATTAATTGCTGGAAAAGATTCAACAGAAATAAAAAATGAGTACACAAATGCAATCGCTTCTTTTGCAAATGCGATAAAGGATAAGTACGATGTAAAAACTTATCAATTTGATTCTGAATCAAAACCATCCGAAACGATTGATTTTAAGGGAAAAGAAACGGATATCTCAAAACTATTTTTAGATTTAGAAAACAATTATGCTAACAAAAACATTGGCGCCATTATTTTAGCCACCGACGGTATCTACAATAAAGGAACCAATCCATTATATAGTATAGAGAAGTTTAACGTTCCAATTTATACCATTGCCTTAGGTGATACAGTTCCATTAAAAGATGTTTGGATTCAAACTATTAATCATAATCAAGTGGCCTATTTAGGAAACACATTTCCAGCAGAAGTTGTTGTAAATGCTATTGATTTAAAAGATAAACAGGTTTCGGTCTCCATTTCAAATAATGGTAAAATTTTAAAGTCAGAAAATGTTACAATTAATTCTAATTCATTTAGCGCATCATTCAATTACTTGCTAGAAGCAGATAAAACAGGTATTCAAAAATATACGATTACCATTGCTACCATTGATGAAGATAAAAACAAACAAAATAACAGTCAATCATTTATTATTGATGTAATTGATAACCGAGAGAAAGTTCTAATCTTAGCTAACGCACCACATCCTGATATTGCGGCATTAGAGCAAAGTATATCTGCTCCTCAAACTTATGAAGTAGAAGTGGCTTTAATCAATGAATTTACAAAACCATTAAAACCTTACTCATTAGTTATATTACATCAAACGCCAACATTACCTCAACGAATCAGCAACGAATTGAAAGCAAATAATCAATCAGCTTTTTATATTGGCAATACTGGTAACGCATCAAAATCATTATTCAATAATAAAACAAATGATGTAGAAGGTGTTTTTCAAAAAGAATTTTCGTTATTTACCTTGAGTGATGAATTAAAAAATTATATTAAAAACTTCCCTGCCGTAAGTGTCCCTTTTAAAAATGGCTTAGTAAATAATGGTTCAAATATTTTAATTGCTCAAAAAATAGGTGTTGTAGAAACTGAAGAGCCTCTTTTACTTTTCACGGAAGTTAATGGTATAAAAACGGCCAATTTTTTAGGAGATGGTTTGTGGAAATGGCGCATGAGAGATTTTGCGGATCACAGCAACCATAATTTATTTAATGAATTAATTAGCAAAACGGTTCAATACTTATCTGTAAAAGCTGACAAAAGTTTCTTTAGAGTCTTTACTAAAAAAATCATCAATGAAAACGAAGCAATTGATTTTACTGCAGAGGTTTACAATCAAAGTTATGAATTAGTAACAGAACCAGATGTTACTTTAATTTTAAAAGACGATAAAAATAAAACATTCAACTACACCTTTAATAAAAAACAAACCATGTATAGCTTATCTGCTGGGCAATTTCCAGCAGGCGAATATAGTTATGAGGCAAAAGTAAAATTTGGCGAAAAACTATATACTAAGTCAGGCATCATTATTATTAAAGAAATAGTTTCTGAAAAAACAAACACTGTTGCTAACCATCAACTATTATATCAAATTAGTAAGCAAAGTGGTGGTAAATTATTTTACAAAAATCAATTAGAGCAATTACAAAAAGAAATTCTTTCATCTGAATCTATCAAATCAATCACCTATTCGCATAAGCAACTGACTGATCTTGTCAATCTAAAATGGTTGTTTTTTGTATTTTTAGCATTCCTGTCAATTGAATGGTTTTTGAGGAAATACAACGGAAAAGTGTAATTTCTATCATAAATATCCCTTTTAAGAATCCAATTTTACATTGCAATTATGGCACTTTTATTGATTTAGTTAAAGTGCTAAATACCTATATTTGTTTAACTAATTTACATACCATGAAAAAATTATTGATTCTTTCCTCAGCCATTATTATCAGTTTATCAGCATTTACCACTGGCGACGGTGATAAAATACCTTCAGCAACCGTAAAAAAACTAGATGGCTCTGCTACCAACTCTAATACATTTAAAAATGATGGAAAACCAATGATTATAAGTTTTTGGGCTACTTGGTGCAAACCTTGCAAAAAAGAATTAGATGCTATTAATGAAGAATATGCTGAATTAGTAAAGGAAACTGGCGTAAAATTAATTGCCATTTCAATTGATGATGCTCGTAGCTCAGGAAAAGTTGTAACTGATGTTAAAGTAAAAGGGTGGACATACGATGTGTATATCGACGAAAATCAAGATTTTAAACGTGCCATGAACGTGAACAATGTACCTCATACCTTTTTAGTGAATGGTGCTGGTGAAATTGTTTGGAGTCATAATTCATATGCTGAAGGTGACGAAGAAAAATTATTTGAAAATGTTAGAAAATTAGCAAAAGGAGAAAAACTATCACACTAATTTTTCTTATTCCCATTTCAATCACTAAACGTTTCAAAATAAATTATGTCTATCAAAACCACTACACGTTTACTATTCTTATTCTTTATAAGTTTTTTATACAGAAACTCTCATGCTCAAATAAAAGATGAATTAGGTTCAATACATGGTAACTTTCAGATTGATGCTGCTAACTACCAAAAAGACACTATTATTGATGCGGATCCTGGCAGTGAAACTTTTAGATATAATGCTTTTGGCAACATCAATTACCAAAAAGGAGGTTTTAGCGCAGGAGTAAGATTTGAAAGTTACAACCCACCTTTATTAGGTTTTTTACCAGGATACAAAGGTTCAGGTGTTCCTTATCGTTTTGCAAGGTATCAGCATAAAGACATTGACATTACAGTTGGTAATTTTTATGAGCAATTTGGAAGTGGAATTACTTTAAGAGCTTATGAAAACAGAGGTTTATTATATGATAATGCACTAGATGGAATGCGTGTGATTTTTACTCCAAAAAATGGTATCACTATCAAAGGTTTAGTTGGTAAACAACGTACATTTTTTTCTTTGTCGCCTGGTGTGGTAAGAGGTATAGATGGTGAAGTAAACATAATGGATTTGTTTGATTCGATTATCGGTAAATCAAAAACAAAAGTAATTATAGGTGGTAGTTTTGTAAGTAAATACCAACAAGATCAAAATCCAACCTTAGTTCTTCCTGAAAACGTTGGAACTGGCGCAGGTCGTTTTACAGTTATTAGAGGAGGATTTAATTTTAATGCCGAATACGCTTATAAAATAAACGATCCTTCTTATCAAAATAAATATAGCTATAAAGAAGGACACTCTGTTATTGCATCTACATCATATGGAACTGACGGTTTTTCGATTATGCTTTCAGGTAAAATGTTAGATAACATGAGTTTTAGAAGTGATAGAGATGCGCAAAACACCATTGCCATGATTAACTATCAGCCTGATTTTAGTAAATTTCATACCTATTCGTTAATGGCCTATTATCCTTATGCAACACAGCCAAATGGCGAAGTTGGTGGAACAGGAGAAATACAATATAAATTCAAAAAAGGCTCTGTACTAGGCGGAAAATACGGCATGGATATAACCATCAACGGTTCCGCATACTATGCTTTAGATACAACTGGTATTGCTCCTATTAATGATACCTTAAGAAACTTTAAATACAGTACTAACTATGGTAATGTTGGCGACGAATATTATCATGATTTTAATGTAGAAATCACCAAAAAATTAAGCAAAAAATTAAAATTCACTTTAATGTATGCCAATCAATTCTTAAATCAATCAATTGTACAATTTAATACGCCTGATAAAGAAGAGCATCCAGATATTACATCACACATTGGCGTTTTAGATGTTACCTATCGTTACAAAACAGGTTCCGCTATTCGATTTGAAACCCAAGGTTTTTTTGGCTCGTATGATTATAAAGAACATGCCATGGATGCCAATGGAGAAAAAAACATTACAAACAATACCGGTTCTTGGGTATCGGGTTTAATTGAATGGACACCAAATACACATTGGAGTATTACAGTAGCCGATCAGTATAACTATAACAATCCTGTGGAAGCAAAAAGAGTCCATTATTATTTTGGGATGATAGGATATGTGAATGGACCTACTCGTGTATCTGTGAGTTATGGACGTCAGCGTCAAGGTATATTTTGCGCAGGAGGTGTATGTCGATTTGTACCAGCATCTAGTGGATTATCAATCAGTATTTCATCAAGCTTTTAATAAAAATTAAAAAAACTAAAATGAAGAAAATATTATTTCAAATCGTAGCACTTCTAATTGTAATTATGGCTATTGTGCGCTGTGATTATGTGAAAAACGTTAAAGACCCAAATGCAGAGCAAATTAAAGGAAATAGAAAAGTGTTTATCGAAGATTACACTGGGCACAAATGCGGCAACTGTCCAGCAGCAGCTGATACCTTAAACTATTTAACTAAAAAATACCCAGGACAAATTGTTGCACTCGCTATTCATGCTGGATTTTTTGCAACTACAAATCCTTCTTATCCAACAGATTTTAGAAATGCAGTTGGTAATGCTTACGATACGCAATTTGGAATTTCTAATGCCGGTAATCCAAACGGGTTAATTAATCGTGCGGGATTTGGCTCAGGTTCTTTTATAAAAGCATATACAACTTGGGAAGGTGAAGTAGCTCAGATGCTAAGTCGTCCAGCAAAATTTGAAATCAAAATCAAAAATAACTTTATTACATCAAGCAATAATTTAAATACTAACATTACTGTTAGATCATTATCTAACAATAGTGGGATTTATAAATTAGTGGTGTTATTATCTGAAGATAGTATTATTGCCGAACAATTAGATTACAGATTACCATCTGGAAGTCAGCTAATAAGCAATTACGAATTTAAACATGTATTAAGAGATGCCATTAATAGCACTTGGGGTGATGCGGTATTTTCTAGTGGGGCTGTCGCAAACGATTCTATTGTAAAAACTTACACTAACTATAATCTGAATTCAAATTACAAGGCGGAAAAATGTCACGTCATTGCTTATGTTTATGATGCCGACCCAAATAGCCCAACCTATTATGAAGTGCTTCAGGTAGAAGAAGCGCATGTGAAGTAAAATTTACATGGTAAAACAACAAAGTCCCGCCATTTGGCTGGGACTTTTTTTATGCCTTTTTCTTCTTTGCAAAGCTCTCTTTAAATGTATATTTTTACATTTTTAAACACATTATGAAACCATCTATTCCAAGAGGCACCAGAGATTTCGGACCGGCAGAAATGCAAAAACGTCAATATATTTTCAATATCGTAAAAGCTAATTTTCAATTATTTGGCTATGCTCCTATTGAAACGCCTTGTATGGAAAACATCAGCACTTTAACTGGTAAGTATGGCGAAGAAGGTGATCAATTAATTTTTAAAGTATTAAACTCTCGTATTCACGAAAGTAAAGACGATAAAAAAGAACTATTAAGAAAAGAATTCGAAACTTCATTAGAAAAATCATATAACTCTGAGCACTTAACAGAAAAAGCGTTGCGTTATGATTTAACCGTACCATTTGCACGTTACGTTGTGATGAATAATCATGCTATTACCTATCCTTTTAAACGTTATCAAATACAACCAGTTTGGCGTGCGGATAAACCTCAAAAAGGACGTTACCGTGAATTTTATCAATGTGATGCGGATGTGATTGGTTCTAACTCATTAATTAATGAATTGGAATTAATTGCGATGATGGATAAATCATTTGCTGAATTACATATTCCCGTTTTAATAAAATTTAATAACCGTAAAATATTAAGTGGAATTGCTGAAATTTTAAATGCTAGTGATAAAATTATTGACATCACCGTTGCTATCGACAAGCTTGATAAAATCGGCAAAGATGGTGTTGTGAAAGAATTACAAGAAAAAGGAATCTCTGAATCTGCCATCAAACAATTAGAACCTTTAATTGATTTATCTGGCTCTAACGAAGAAAAAGTAGCTGTATTAAATACCTTTTTAGCAAATAGCGAAATTGGTAAAAAAGGAATTGAGGAAATTAATTTCTTATTGTCCAATTTAAAAACGATAGAAATTAAACACATTCAAGTTGAATTAGATATCACTTTAGCTCGTGGTTTAAATTATTACACAGGTACTATTTTTGAAGCTAAGGCTAATGCGGGCACTTTTACACCAAGTATTTTAGGTGGCGGACGTTATGATGATTTAACGGGTATTTTTGGATTAAAAGGCTTGTCAGGAGTTGGTATTTCGTTTGGTATTGATAGAATTTATGATGTGATGGAGGAATTAAATTTATTTCCAGAATCAGTTAATAAGGTTTCTACTACTAAAATTTTACTAGCCAATTTTGGTGACGCAGAATTAATGTACTGTGTAGGATTAGTGTCTAAATTAAGAGCTGCTGGCATTAATGCCGAAGTGTATCCAGATGTAGTTAAGAAAATTGCCAAGCAATTTGAATACGCTGATAAAAAACAAATTCCTTTTGTGGGCGTTGTTGGTGGCAACGAAATGGCAAATAACACCGTGATGCTTAAAAACATGGTTACAGGCACTCAGGAAGAAGTTAACTTTGACAAATTGGTTCAGAGTTTAAAATAATTCACTCCCCATAAATTATCTTCTAACTATGTATCTTTTATAGAAAGCTACATTATAAAAACTGTATGAAAAAAAATCAATTATACCTTTTACTGCTTTTATTAATAGTATCAACTACTTTTTCTCAAAATGAAATCAATGGAAACATTGAAAATAAAAATGAAAAAGGAAGGTTGAAATATTGGGATCTGTTGTATAGGGAAGGAAGATCGTATGGATACATCACTAGCATTGATTCGATTACTGTTCAAGAAGGAAAATACGCGTTACAAATTCGTGAAGATTCGAAAGCTGATGACAAAAGTTTTGGAGCTTGTGCTCTTACCATTTTAAGCAGGTTTGAAGGAAAAAACATTACCTTAAAAGGATATGTGAAAACCGAAAATGTAAAAAATGGTTGGGCTGGCTTGTGGGTAAGAATAAATAAGGGTAAAGAAATGTTGGAATTTAACAACATGCAAGAAAATCCAATTTTAGGAACCAACGATTGGAAAGAGTATAGCATTACATTACCCTTTCATCCAGAAGAAAATAAAATACTAGTAGGAGGTTTACTTGTAGGAGAAGGCAAAGCTTGGTTTGATAATTTCAGAGTGTTTATCGACGGTGTTCCGATTGAAAAGGTGAATCAAGTAAAATAAAAAAAATCCAACTTCTCTGTAGATGCTTTAAAATAATTAAACCCTTACGCCAATAATTAAAATATCATCTACTTGTTCTAAGTTTCCTTTCCAAGTATTAATGGTTTGAGATAAAATTTGTTTTTGTTCTTCCATTGGCTTATTGGCATTGGCTAGCAAAGTATCTTTTAATTGTTTGTATTTAAATTTCTTGCCTTTATCGCCACCAAACTGATCGGCATATCCATCTGTCAATAAGTAAACACAATCTCCTTTTTGAATATTAATTGAATGTAAGGTGAAATCTTTTTGAACCTCTTGATACATACCAACTGGCATTTTATCAGCTTTATACTCCATCAATTCGTTTTCTCTAATCAACCATAAAGGATTGTTTGATAAAGCAAATTGTAATTGACTATTTTTTAAATCAAAGGCACATAACGCGCAGTCCATTCCGTCTTTTGAGTTTTCGTTTCCATTAGGATTTAAAGCTTTGATGATCTCTTTTCGTTGTTCGTTTAAAATTTCAGCTGGATTTTTAAATCCTCTTTCTATCACATTACCGTTTAAAAAACTAATATTTAGCAAACTCATAAAAGCGCCAGGAACGCCATGGCCTGTGCAATCTGCTGCTGAAATATAAAATTGATCGTGATGAGAAAGTGCCCAATAAAAATCGCCACTCACAATATCTTTTGGTTGATAAAATATAAAAGTGTCAGCGTTAAAATGGTTAGCAATATAGTCTTCGCTAGTTAACATCGCTTGCTGTATACGTTTGGCATAATGTATACTATCTAAAATTTCTTTTTGTTTTTGTTCGATAATATATTTTTGTTCTTCGGCAATGACACGTCTGTTATCTGCTAATTCTCGTTGTTGCTCTACTTCAACTTTTTGAGATTCGATAATATGTTTTTGCTTTTGAGTTACTCTAAAACGATTATACATGAAAGCAGAAAAGAAAGTAATTAAAACAATACCAATGTATAAAGCAATACGTTGTGTTTTTTCTTGCTGCATTTTTACACTAAACACTTTTCTTTCTGCTACACCGCGTAAACTATCTTCCGCGGATTTTTTTTCATACTCGTATTGAAATCCTTTTTGTATAGAGGCCTTTCTGTTCTCTTGTCGATTCACACTATCTTCCATTAATTTATATAAACAATGTAACTCATAGGCTTTTTGATAACTCCCCTGCTTTGCATAAATTTTACTTAATAATTCGCTGGTTGCCTTCAATTCCAATGGATAACCTAATTCTTGAGAAATTTTTAATGATTTTTGCGCTAACTCAGATGCTCTACTTACATTATTTTGTTTGAGTAAAACCTCCACTATATTAACCATTGTTTTTGCTACACCTGCCTTATCACCTTGCTTTTCAAACATATTTAAACTATTTTCAAATATGACTAAAGCTTTATCATACTGATGTTGTTTTTTATAAATATGCCCTCTATTAACTAAAGCATAAGCTAAACCATATTCATCGCCTTCTTTTTCGTATAAGGCTATCGCTTTATTAAAATTCTTTAAAGCATTTGCTGTATCACCTTTAGTATAATACACATCCCCTAAGTTTAATAAGGCAACAGCTGTGTGAGAATTATTTTGTAATTCTTCATTCATTTTTAGTCCCTTATAAAAATAATCAATGGCTTTTGATTCTTCGCCATGGGCTCGTAATACATTTCCTATATTAATAAAAGATATCGCGACTCCTGATTTATCTTGAATAGCTTCCTGTATTTTAAGAGCCTTGTGCATGTATTCTAACGATTTTGGCACATCTCCTTTATTATCATAAATAAAAGCGATGTTATTTAGTGAATAAGCCATGCCTTTTTGATCATTGATAAATTCTTGCATTTTTAGAGCCAGCTCATAATAAACAATGGCTTTTTCCGTATCACCAATTTGATCACTGATAAACCCTTTGTTATTAAGAGCAGCACCAGCATATTTAAAAAACAAAAATCGTTCTCTCTGCGATATTGATTTATTTTTTAGATTTTTATTACATATTACTAATGCTTGATTAACATAACTATCAATTTCTTCAATTTCACAAACATCACTTAATTCAACTAACAATTTTACTCGAACGGTATCATGATGAACGTTTTTTAAAACTTGTTTTAAGGAATCGGGATTTTGCGAAAATACATACTGGCTAAAAAAAGACAGTATTAATATATGAAGTATGTAAATCGTAATTCTCACGCATATCAAATTTATACTAATTTTTGTTTTAAGCATAAAAAAAGCCTTCAAATATATATTTGAAGGCTTTTAAAATTTATATGAAGAGAAATTACTCTGCTAAAACAATCACTTTATTTTTGAAAACTTCTACTACTCCACCTTTTACTTCAAACGTATGAGCGGTGTTGTTTTCTTCAATTAACTCAATATTGCCTTTTTTTAAAGTAGCAATCATTGCTGCGTGGTTATTCATTAATCCAAAAGAACCTTCAGAACCAGGAAATACTGCTGATTTCACTTGTCCTTCGAATAACTTTTTATCAGGTGTTATAATTTCTAAGTTCATGTTTATATAATTCAAGGTTTAAAATTTAAGGTTCAAAACTTTAAATCTTGAACCTTAAACTTTGAATCGTTATTATGCGTCAGCTAAAATTTTCTTACCTTTTTCAATAGCTTCTTCAATAGAACCTACTAAGTTGAAAGCTGCTTCAGGATACTCATCCACTTTACCATCTAAAATCATGTTAAATCCTTTAATCGTATCTTCAATTGGAACTAACACACCTTTTAAACCTGTAAATTGTTCAGCTACGTGGAAAGGTTGAGATAAGAAACGTTGTACACGACGTGCACGGTGAACTGTTAATTTATCTTCCTCACTTAACTCATCCATACCTAAGATGGCAATGATATCTTGTAATTCTTTGTAACGTTGTAATGTTAATTTTACTCTTTGTGCACAGTTATAGTGAGCATCACCAATAACTGAAGGAGTTAAGATACGAGAAGTAGAATCTAATGGATCTACCGCAGGGTAAATACCTAACTCAGCAATTTTACGACTTAATACTGTAGTAGCATCTAAGTGAGCAAATGTTGTTGCTGGAGCTGGATCGGTTAAATCATCCGCAGGTACGTATACCGCTTGTACTGAAGTAATAGATCCTTTTTTAGTTGAAGTAATACGCTCTTGCATCGCACCCATTTCTGAAGCTAATGTTGGTTGGTAACCTACCGCTGATGGCATACGACCTAATAAGGCAGATACCTCAGCACCAGCTTGAGTAAAACGGAAAATATTATCAACGAAAAATAAGATATCACGACCTGGACCAGTTCCATCTCCATCACGGAAATATTCTGCCATTGTTAATCCTGATAAGGCAACACGAGCACGTGCTCCTGGAGGCTCATTCATTTGGCCGAAAACCAATGTAGCTTTTGAATCTTCTAATGCTGTTAAATCAACTTTAGATAAATCCCATCCACCTTTTTCCATATCATGTTTAAACGCATCACCGTATTTAATAACGTCTGATTCGATAAACTCACGTAATAAGTCATTTCCTTCACGAGTACGCTCACCTACACCCGCGAATACTGATAAACCAGCATAAGCTTTAGCGATGTTGTTTACTAACTCCATGATTAATACTGTTTTACCTACACCTGCACCACCAAACAAACCAATTTTACCACCTTTTGAGTATGGCTCAATTAAGTCGATTACTTTGATACCTGTAAATAATACTTCTGATGAAGTAGATAAGTCCTCAAAACGAGGAGCTGGACGGTGAATAGATACACCATCGTCTTTTTTAACTGTGTTGATACCATCAATAGCATCACCAACTACGTTAAATAAACGTCCTTTTACTTTATCACCAATTGGCATTTTGATAGCCGAACCTGTCATTTTAACTTCCATACCACGGCATAAACCATCAGTACTATCCATTGAAATGGTACGAACCATATCTTCACCTATATGTTTTTGTACTTCCAAAATCAAAGGAGTAGAACCCGGACGGGCAATTTCCAATGCATCTAAAATACTAGGTAGTTTCCCACCATTTAAATCAAAACTAACGTCCACTACGGGACCAATAACTTGAGCAATTTTACCAACTTGGTTAGACATGTTATGTGTATTTTTTAAATTCGGGTGCAAATGTAGGGTTTAAAGTTAAAAATGCAAAGTAAAAAGTGCATTTTAGTCGAATAAAATGAGGGATTTATTCACAATTTATTTTTTTCTGTTAACTAAGTCGATAACTAACTCTGAGGGGCGTCCAATAACCGCTTTATAGCCTTCAATCACAATAGGACGCTCAATTAATATGGGGTTTTCTATTAAAATTTGAATCCATTCCTCATTGGTAAAGGTTTTATTCTTAAACTTTTCTAAGAAAATAGCCTCTTTCTTTCGAACAATATCAGCAGCTTTTAATCCTAATTTGTCTAAAATGTTCTTTAGTTCCTTTTTGGTTGGAATATCCTTTAAATATTCAATAATTTCAACATTGCATCCTTCATCCTGAAGCATTTTCAATGCTTCGCGACTCTTTCCGCAACGTGGATTATGTAATATTTGTACTTTTTTCATGTTGTAGAATTCAATAGGAACACGGATAATACGGATTAGGCTGATTTATACAGATTTTAAATTATTACCACTTGTACAAAAAAATCCGTTTTAATCTGTTGAATCCGTTTCATCTGTGTTGCAATTTTTAATACCCTTATTTTCTCTTTCCTTGACTCATTAAAAAGGTTTTCAATAACTCATCAATATTGCCATCCAACACACCTTCTGCATCTGTAATTTTTAATTCTGTACGATGATCATTCACCATTTTATAAGGATGTAATACATAACTTCGTATTTGAGAACCCCACTCGATTTTCATTTTTCCATCTTCAACAGCATCTCGGGCTTCGTTACGTTTACGCATTTCTAATTCATATAACTGAGAACGTAACATTTGCATCGCTTTTTCTTTGTTTCCTAATTGCGAACGATCCACCTGACAAACCACCACAATACCAGTTGGCTTATGCGTTAATTGAACTTTAGTTTCTACTTTATTTACGTTTTGTCCACCTGCACCACCACTTCGTGATGTGTGAATTTCAATATCATTTGGGTGAATATTAATCTCAATGGTATCATCAACAACCGGATATACATAAACCGATGCAAAAGAAGTATGTCGTTTAGCATTACTATCAAAAGGACTAATTCGCACTAAACGATGCACGCCATTTTCGCCTTTTAAATTACCATAAGCATACTCACCATCAATTTGTATGGAAACCGATTTAACACCTGCAACATCGCCATCTTGTCTATCCAATTCTGATAATTTAAAGCCTTGCTTTTCTGCCCACATCATATACATACGTTCGAGCATACTGGCCCAATCGCAGCTTTCTGTTCCACCTGCACCCGCGTTAATTTGTAATACACAACTTAAGGCATCATCTGGTGAATTCAACATGTTTTTAAACTCTACATCATCTAAAATTTTTAAAGCAGTTTGATACAATTCTTCAGCATCCGCTTCAGTTGCATCTCCACCTTTATAAAATTCGTACATGGTATCTAAATCATCAATAGCAGAAGTGAGTTTATCATAAGCACCAACCCACGATTTACGTGATTTCACTTCTTTTAAAACGGCTTCTGCTTTTTTTGAATCTGTCCAGAAATTGGGATCAAGAGTTTTTTCTTCGAGTTCTCTTAGCTCGTGACTTTTCTTATCATAGTCAAAGAAACCCCTTCAGAGCGATATGTCGTTCGTGAAGGTCCTTTAGTTGATCGGTTGTAAACATGAGGCAAAGTTAGTGTTAATTATTTAAATATTTTAGTCTTTTTTGGGCGTTCCCTTCGGGCAGGCTTTACGCTGCAATCTTTTGCAAAGAACGCGCAAAAGGATTTCCGCTTCAATCCTTAACGCAACTAAATTTAATTTTTGGTAATTAATTCCAAAGTAAAATTATATTTCTTAAGTAACATTAATTTCAGTTTCATCATACTTCAAAAATAAGATATAACAGATACACATAATAACTCCAAACTGAAACAATCCCATACCAAAGGCAATTAACAAGTGTTGTAAAATACCGAATGAAAATAAATAAATTTTTAAGGGGCGAAACCACACTAAAAAAGCAAAAGATAGTTGATAAGCAATTGTAAAGTATGTTAATACTACAGTTATTGAATAGGGAATAGAAGCTAATAAGCCATTTGAAAATTCAGGTATTTGAAACGTTTGATAAATAGCTGCACCACTCATCCAAGAGTCATCTATTACTTTATAATATCCTGCTAAAAAATAAGCTAAGCATACCTGTAATTTAATAGCTAATAAAGCCGTGTTATGTAACGCTGTTTTAACATCATTCCAAGCTACATTACGAGATTCTTTAGGTATAAAAAAACAATTAAAAAACAATAACTGATTTAATAAATAATCACCTGCTGTTAAAGTTGGATACAAAAAGCTGGTAAGATTCATTACCAAAAACCACAAAATAACATTAGTGATATAATTAGATTTTTTAAGAAGACCAATGATTGAAAATACAGCGACAGAAATAATAAAAACGCTAGCTAATAAAACAGAATAATGATTATTGAGAAAAAACACTGAGTCAACCACTAAATTAATGTGTTTTACCTGATGATAAATGAATCTTTCATCGGAAAACAGAGCTTTAAATTGAACTAAATAAACGCCTACTTTATATAATAAAAAAAGATACAAGACACTTCTAAACCAACTTATCTCTTTAAGCTGTTTTTTTGAACCAAATAAATATGTAGTTATATTATTCAATTTAATTAATAGTGAGTGATTGGATATAATATGATTTTGTTTTTACGTTACTAGTTGACACTAATAACAATTCGTAATCAATAGGGCCTACAAGTTGATGTTCTAATTTTAAATACTTTTCAATTTCAAACTGAAGCACTTTAAATTCGGTGTTGGTTGGTTTATTTTTAAATACACAAGATTCTTTGCTATCCATTGAGTTTAACTCGTATATCAACGAATTTGAAAGTAATAACACTCTTGCTTCGTTCCCTAATAATCGATTGCCTCTATGATTTAAAATTTCTTTGCTCAAAACATCTTCCCAATCAGAAAAACTATCCTTAGTTTTAAATCTTACAAATAATTTTCTTTCAACATTAGGAGCTGGGACAAATAGATTCCAGTTTTGATGAAATAATGGATAGACATACAGATTATTTACAAAATTTAGTTTTTGATGCTCAATTTTTTTAGGGAAACAATTCATAAAAACCATTAAAAAATGGAAACAAACCGCCAAGGCTAAAACAACAGCCAAAAGGCCTTTAGTGGTTTTATTCATCTTTTTATTATTGATATTGATAACAAAACAAATGTAGCTAAAACTAAAAAACAAAAAAATGTGAATTTTAAGGTTACTTTTACATGACTTTGGTATAAATACCTACATTTGCAACCTTAAAATAAATACATAAATGAAAACATTAAAATTAGTAGTAGTTGCCGCAGTTATCGCTGCATCAAGTTTATTTACCATCTCTTGTGGTGGTTCTGAAAAAGAAGCAAATCCATTAGCTGACAGTTTAGCATCTGTTAATGGAGAATTAAATGGTCAATTATCTGAAAAAGAAGTGGCTTTACAAGAATTCGTAACTTCATTTAACGAAATACAAGAAAACCTAAATGCCATTAAAGAAAAAGAAAAAATTGTTACAGCTAGCTCTCAAAGTGGCGATGTAAAAAGCAAAGAAGAAACTATTAAAGAAGATATTCAAGCGATTTACGATTTAATGGCAAAAAACAAAAATCGTATTGGTTCATTGAGTAAAAAATTAAAGAATGCTAACTCAAAAATTGCAGGTTTAGAGCAAATGATTGCGACTTTACAAGCTCAAATTGATGCTAAAGACGGAGAAATCTCTGATTTAAAATCTCAGTTAGAAGCAAAAAATATTGAGTTAAGTAACATCGTAATGAATTTAGAAGCTGTTGAAGAAGAGAGCGCTGCTAAAACAGAGAAAATCAACTCTGCATTTTATGCTTTTGGAACGTCTAAAGAATTAAAAGAAAAAAATGTAATCACTAAAGAAGGTGGATTTATTGGAATGGGTAAATCAACTAAATTGAAAGATGATTTTAATAAAGAATACTTCACTAAAATTGATGTATCAAAAACAACATCTATCAATATTGGTGCTAAAAAAGCAAAAATTATTACAACTCACCCTTCAAGCTCTTATAAATTAGTTGGAGAAAAAACAGTTGAAAAAATTGAAATTTTAAATGCTGAAGAATTCTGGTCAACTTCAAAATATTTAGTTATCATCACTGAATAAAATCCAGAAATAATTCAAAAAGCCTTGAAAAGCCTGGTCCTAAATGATCAGGCTTTTCTGTTTTTCCAGATTATAGCTCATCTTGTTTTTTAAAATTTAGGGAATTTATTATATGACAATAACTCTATTACTTAGCATATAACAAACACATAAAAAATAACATATGAAAAAATTAATACTACTTATCACAACATGCTTTGCAATGATTAGCCAAGCACAGCCTTTCCCCGTGGGACACATGAGTATCAATTTTAAAGATGCAAGTAGAACTGGGGGATTTTCTATTTCTGGGGGTATTGCCATGACTGGAACTGGAAGAAATATTGGAACAGAGGTTTATTACCCAGCGACCGTTGCTGGAAACAATACTGCTGTTGCCAACGGACAATTTCCAGTGGTTGTTTTTGGACATGGTTTTGCCATGACTTGGGATAATTATGATAATATTTATAATCGTTTAGCCGCTTTAGGTTATATCGTTTTATTACCAAGAACAGAAAGTGCCTTAATTCCTTTTGCCAACCACGCCGACTTTGCAGCTGATATCAAATTATTAACTACACAAGGATTACTATTAAACACAGCAAGCACACCAACTGCGCTAGCTACATTTAATGGTAAAGTTCTTCAAAAATCGGCTGTGGGCGGCCACTCTATGGGTGGAGGTTGCTCATACATTGCCGCACAAAATAACACAACCCTTACTTGTGTATTTAACTTAGCCGCTGCTACTTCAAATACAGCAGGGATCTCATCTGTAGCTGGAGCAAGTTTGGTTACGGTTCCTACTTTAGTTATTTCTGGAGAAAAAGATAATGTAGCTGATTCAGTCGTACAAAATAGCCACTATAATCCAACGGCATCATCAATTAAATTTCATTCAATTATCAAGGATGTTACTCATTGTGATTTTGGAAACGGACAAAGCACAACTTGTACAATTGGACAAGCTGCTTGCAGCACTCCATCTTGCAACGCTACATTATTTAATCGTTATATGAGTTACATTGAGCCGTTTTTGGCCAATCAATTAAAAAATGACTGTGCTGCAGGCAATACTTTCATGAATTTAATTCAAAATCCATCAGCAGATAGAGTTGGTAGAAAAATTACTGGCACAATTGCTTGTGCAACAACTGGAATTCAATCTCAAAATTTCGCACAAGCTTTTTCAATTTTCCCAAATCCAACAGAAGGAAAATTGACGATCGAATTTAATTCACCAGTAACAACTCCAGTATTATTTGAATTATATGATATTTCAGGGAGATTAGTACTAAGCTCAACTGAAAACGCTAGTGTTGCAAAAAAAGAATTGAATCTAGAAAACTTAGATCATGGTTCATATATTATGTACATCCACCAAAATGACCTAAAGAGTGCTTATAAAATCATTAAGCAATAATTTAAGTTCATCAAATAAATCAAAAGGTTCTCGTTTGAGAACCTTTTTTGTTTACGTATGTTTAAACAATAAACAAAACATGAAATTTTTAATCATCATCATCGCTTTTCTTTCCTTAAAAAATTCAATAGCCCAATCTGATTCAATTATCAAACAGTTTGACAACAGAAAAAACAATTTAAACAAAAAAGGTATGATTGCGCTTAGCTCTTGGGCTGGCGCAAATATTGTTAGCAGCGGCATTGGCTATGCTTTAACAACTAGTAACGAAGAAAAAGAATTTCACTTAATGAACGGCTCTTGGGGCATTATTAATTTAGGAATTGCTTTGCCAAGTTTATTAGCGAAGAAAAAAACATCTGCTTCTATGTATGATTTACAAAAAAGTCAAACAAAAATTGAAAAGTTATTTTTAGCCAATACTATTTTGGATGTCGCGTATATTTCGGGTGGTTTTTATTTAAAAGAGTATAGCAAAAGCCAAACGGATATAAAAAAACAAGAACGATTTAATGGCTTTGGAAATTCGATCATATTGCAAGGTACTGGCTTAATGGTATTTGATATGGTAATGACTATTTTAAATAATAGACATAGAAAAAAGCATTTAGATCCTTTCTTGAAAAAAGCGAGTATTTCCTTTACCGGCAATAATTTGAGATTAGGCTACAGCTTTAATTAATTCCGTTAATCAAAGATTACGACCAATAAAATAAATCGGGTTAAATACATCTATTTTTATTTACCTTTATGCTATGGAACCCATTATAGAGTTAATAGACATTAAAAAAGAATATAAAATTGGCACTGAAGAAATTCATGCCCTAAGTGGAGTAACACTCAATATTTTTAAAAATGAATACGTAGCCTTAATGGGGCCAAGTGGTAGTGGAAAATCAACCTTGATGAATATGCTGGGATGTTTAGATTCCCCCACTTCGGGCGAATACATTCTTAATAAACTAGCTGTTGCTCAAATGAGTGATAACGAATTAGCCGAAGTAAGAAACAAACAAATTGGATTTGTTTTTCAAACCTTTAATTTATTACCCCGCTCTACTACCCTAGAAAATGTGATGCTACCATTAGTTTACGCTGGCATTGAAAAAAGTAAGCGACAAGAAATGGCTACCAAAGTATTAGAACAAGTTGGTTTAGGAAATCGTATGACTCACCGACCTAACGAATTATCGGGTGGACAACGTCAGCGTGTGGCTATTGCCAGGGCCTTAGTCAATAACCCTGCTATTATATTAGCGGATGAGCCAACAGGAAACTTAGACAGTAAAACTTCTGTAGAAATTATGGGTTTATTAGAAGATATTCATAAAAACGGTAATACCATTATTTTAGTAACACACGAAGAAGATATTGCCGCTCACGCTCATCGCATTGTGCGTTTAAAAGATGGGAAAGTAGAATCGGATAATGAAAATAAAACAATCACTACTTATAAATCTAGAATGGAAAGTTTTAGTTAGCAATTTTTGAATTTAGGATCTATTGTAATTTATTTTAAACGCAACATCGTATACAAAATAAAAGTAAATGTGTTCAGGGTAAATAGGTCTATTCAATTGATGATTGAAGAGATGAAGGCTAGTTAATTCTTTCCTCCTTTGAAGTTGGTGGCCGCAGGATGGAGGATGTTTTCGTAATAAAAAGTAAAAAAAAAAATGGGCATGCCGGCGCAAAAAGAAAAGGCGCCGTCGGGCTGTCGCTATAATCTTTTACGTCTCACGCTCAAGCGTGATTCGTATAAGGATTTTCGCTTGCATCCCTCACGCAGAAAAAATAAATGCGGTATACATGTTATTGCATAGCGTATAGTAAAAAAGAATAATTTTATTACTCATCACAGCAAAAAAGAAATCAAGTATTACTTTTCACTTACATTTAAAGTGGTATTTGCTTTATCTTTTAAATCAAATACAGTATAAATATACTGCCCAAATATTTTTTGATACGTATTGTCATGCCCGACACCTGAGGTTAATATTTGATGCTGAAATTGGCAAGTGATACTTGCTTTTTCGTTGCTTACACTAGAACTGGTCATATGAAAACGATAGAGTTTATCATTTGCCAAAGCCGCTTGAATATCTTTTTCGTTATGCGAAATGACGTCCAAATTATTTTTATCAAATAGATAATAAAAAACGCCTTTCAAACATCTAATGCCATCCCAGCTGCCGCCAAAGCTTCTATCAATACAATAGATGCCAGAACAATACAGTTGTTCGTTACTCGACATTTCTATAGTAACATCTAAAATATATTTTTCATGAGCCATAATAGGTGCTTTATATAATTTTTGTTCTTTTGAATCATATAAACAGAGATTGTACTTTATAATAGGTCCTTTTTCGCCTTTAACCTTGGTGTAATTTTTCTCTAAATACAATAGGTTTTGATTACCAACTAATTTGCGATTTAAAGCCGAACAATAATCAAAAGAAGTTGGCATGTCAATTTCATTTACGGAAAGAACTTTTAAATTTCTATCCAGAATTTTGTAAACTATTTTACCCTTCATTTCTCCTTGAACAATTTCATCATGCGCCTTATAGGCAAGGAAAGTGCTACTGTCCGCCGACATTTCGAATGTAAAATATCCCGTGTTCTTTTTTGTGCTATTTGTAATTTCATCTATTTTAGTTGGAATAGGGCTCATCTTTCCATTAACAAACAGCTTATATACATAGGCAGTATATGTTTCGTCGTACTTATTTAGTATCGAAGTAAACAGTAAAAATGTATCATTTAAACACACTGCATACTCTAGTTCAACCTTTTTCCCATCTATTTCTGGCAATTTAATATCTGTATCAATAAGATACTTAGATTCTTTTTTTGAACGAATAGCTAAATTAAATGCTTTGTTGTTGTTTTGAACTAAGATTGAATAACTAATATTATTATTTGAACCAATAAATGATTGCGCTACTAACGTTTGACTGATTGAACATATAATGATAACAATTAGTACACTATTTTTAAAAAGACCTAGTCCTTTTTTTGTTTCCATGGTTTTGCTTTGATAAATAAGATATTTTAAAGATACCATGTTGCTTCGCATATGCAAGTAAAAAACGACTCATACTGAAAGTATATACTAGAATTGTTCAAAACAAAACACGAACAAGACTAAACCTACTCTCTATTCTTACTATCTATTAAAATAGTAACAGGTCCATCGTTTACTAAACTCACTTTCATATCAGCGCCAAATTGCCCTGTTTTAATAGGCTTATTAAGTAGCTGAGATAATTGTTGAACGCAGTATTCGTACAAAGGAATAGCCACATCAGGCTTAGCCGATTTAATAAAGGAAGGTCGGTTACCTTTTTTAGTGGAAGCAAATAAGGTAAACTGAGAAACTAACAATACATCGCCGTTAATGTCTTGCAACGATAAATTCATTTTACCTTCTGCATCCCCAAAAATGCGCATACCAATTAATTTTTGGCAAAGCCAATCGGCATCTTCTTTGGTATCTGCTTCTTCAACACCCACTAATACTAAAAAACCTTTTTGTATGTCGGAGTATATAGCACGATCAATTTTAACAGACGCTTCAGATACTCGTTGAATAACAAAACGCATAATTACTTTTTGTATTGACTAATACCATCTTGTAACCATGTAATGTATTCGGGAATACTTGGATTGTATCCGCGAATTGGTGCTAACACTTTCTCGTTACCATCTACTAATACATATAAAGGTTGTGTACTTTGTCCGTAAACTTTTTCTTCCATGTACTTAAATTTATCGCCTATGTCAGTGATTTGTCTTTCTTTACCATACCATTGCACAGTCATATAATCTTTAGGGTCTAACTCACGCTTATCATCTACGTATAATGACACTAATACCACATCATTATTTAAACGTTTGGTTACTTCCGCATCTGGCCACACATAATCTTCTGTTTTACGGCAGTTAGCACAAGCATGCCCAGTGAAATCAATTAATAAAGGTTTACCTACTTTTTTAGAATAAGCTAGAGCATGTTCGTAATCGTTTTTAAAATGAACTATGCCATTTTTATTCACTTCCATGTATTTACCAAACTCAGCATCTTGAGGAATAGAAGCTTGAGCTGAAGCGCCTGCACTAGAACCACCAAAACCATGTGGAGATTCAGAATATTCTAATGGAGGTAAAATACCCGAAAATAATTTCAATGGAGCGCCCCACATTCCTGGAATTAAATAAATAACCACAAAGAAAGAAGTCATGGCAACAAATAAACGGCCAACAGATACATGTTTTAAATCGCTATCATGAGAGGTTTTAAACAGGCCTACTAAATACATCGTTAATAAAGCAAAGATGACAATCCATAAACCAACAAATACTTCGCGAGTTAAGATACCGGCTTGCACCACTAAATCGGCATTAGAAGCAAATTTTAATGCAAGCGCTAGTTCTAAAAATCCTAAAGTCACTTTTACCGCATTTAACCAACCACCCGATTGTGGCAATGAATTTAACCAACCTGGGAACGCTGCAAATAAACCAAAAGGCAAAGCCAGGGCTAAAGCAAAACCAAACATTCCCCAAAATGGACCGCCGATACCACCACCAGCAGCTGCTTGAACCAATAGGGTTCCAATGATTGGACCTGTGCACGAAAAAGAAACTAATGCTAAGGTAAAAGCCATAAAGAAAATACCAATGTAACCGCCTTTATCTGACTTCGCATCCATTTTATTAACGAAACCGCTTGGTAAGGTTATTTCAAATGCTCCTAAAAACGACATGGCAAACACTAATAATAATATAAAGAAGGCTAAGTTAAACCATATATTAGTAGATAAGGAATGTAGCGCACCTGCACCAAATATTAAAGTTACTCCTAAACCTAAACCAACATACAATACAATAATGGAAACTGCATATAATAAAGCATTTCTAATACCCTCTGCTTTTGTTTTACTTTGTTTAGTAAAAAAACTCACGTTCATAGGAATCATAGGAAATACACAAGGAGTTAATAAAGCTAAAGCACCTCCAATAAATCCTGCTATAAAAATACCCCACAATGATTTTGGTGCTTCTTCTGTTTTTTCAATTGCTTGAGAAATAACAGGTTGTTCAGGATTAGCGAGTACTGCTGCTTTAGCAGTATCAATTACTTCTGTAATTGTATCCTTAGGATTAACAGCTGTTGATAATCCAACTACTGAAGTTGTCGTTGTAGCTTCTGTTTTTGCAGTTGCTAAACAAGCTGCTGTTCCTTGCAATTGAAATTCAAAATCATCAGCTGGTGGAAAAATACATTTTTCTTCTGTACATGCTTGAAATTCTAATTTACCTTTAATCGAAATCTTTTTATCTGTTTTTAATTTAATACGTTGTGTAAAGGTAGCTGTCTGTTTAAAATACTTTACCTCCATTTCAAACACTTTATCAAATTCTTTTACAGGCTTACTCTCTGTTGTTTTTCCAACTAATTCATAGTCTGCCGATTTATTAAATGTAAAAACCGTTGGATTAGGTCCATCATTTACTGGCGTTAACGAATACATGTGCCAAGTCTCGTCGATACTTGCAATAAATTGCAAATCATATTCGCATTCAGAAATCTTTTTAGTAGCAAATTTAAAATGCACAGGATTATCTTGTGCTGTTAATAAAGATGTGCTAGTAACTAGCAGTAAAAGCAGGGAAAATAGTTTCTTAAACATAGAGTAATTTTGTTTGGTAAAGGTAGGGCAATTTTCAAAAAAGGCGGTTTGAGTTTACAATTAAACTCCAATGATTATATGATTCCTAAAAGCCTATTTTTTAGTAGATGAGGCTGGTACCAAAACCGAAAAGTCAATCATAGTGGGAGGTAAACACTGAACATCGTTACAAGTCATAAATTCTAAAGTAGATTTTATCGTAGTCCCTTTTTGATTTTTTAACTTTATTTTTTGTTTAAAAGTAGCTTTTTCAGAAAACACAAACACCTTAGCATCAAATGCTGCTACAAATTCTTCGTGAGCTTCACCCTCTTCTACTTTACCTACTAATTCAAAATCGGCGTTAGGATTTACAGTAAAGGAAGTTGGAATTGGCCCCACGTCAGTAGGACGCTGAGAATAAATATGCCATTTTTTATCAATGGCAGCTGTGAAATGAATTTCTCCTTCTGTACCATTTGTAGCAACATAAGTTGCGTTCCATGTTACTGGTTTTAGAGGAGTTTGAGCAAATCCAAGAATAGTGAATAAGGATAATACAATCGAAAATAAATGCTTCATAAATTCTAATTTTTAGTGAAAATAAGTATTAAAAATTAGATGGAAAGAAAGTCATTTCTTAAAAAATGTTAGCTTTTAAAAGAATAAGGGCGTGCCGGCGCAAGAGTGGGCGCCGTCGGGCTGTCGCTGCAATCTTTTACTCCACTCTGCTACGTAAAAGGATTTTCGCTTGCATCCCTCACGCTGGCTTGCGTATAAGCCAAGTGTAAACTTCGTATAAAGAAGGATAAGGCCGCGTGAGGGATAGAGGCATTGTTTGAGCTCTTTTTATCACGCCAGGGCGTGATAAAAAAGCGAGTGCCGAAAGCCCGGCCCGCAGGGACACGTCCTACAAACCCCAAAAACTAAAATTACTCAATAATCATTTCATAAGGTAAACGTGCTTGAACACCTTTTAATTGTAACACGTTTTTAACTTGCTTAACATATTTATATTGTTCACCTAAATTAGTTTTCATAGCACGAGCTTCCATTTCGTCTTTTGTATTTCCTAATAACTCTTGTAATGGATCTTTTTGTTTAGGCAATAATTGTAATTTATAATCGCTTATTTTTGCTTGCTTAGCAGCATAAGCAATCGCATCATTAATGCCGCCTAACTCATCCACTAAATTAATTTTAATCGCATCTGCTCCACTCCACACTCTTCCTTGGCCAACACTATCAATATTGTTTTTAGAAGTTTTTCTACCTGCTGCTACTTTAGTAATAAACACATCATAAATATGCTCTACACTTTGCTGTACATATTCATATTCATCGGATGATACTCCTCTTAAAATAGTTCCTACATCACTATGCTTGTTAGTGTTAACTGTATCAATTGTAATTCCTAGTTTTTCGGATAATGCTTTTTGAGCATTTGGAATCATTCCGAACACACCAATAGAACCAGTAATAGTATTTGGCTGTGCAAAAATTCTATCGGCCGCACAGCTGATATAGTAACCACCACTTGCCGCTACATCACCCATTGATACGATAAATGGTTTTGCTTTTTGAGCCAGAACTGTTTCTCTCCAAATAACATCAGAAGCTAAAGCACTTCCACCTGGAGAATTAACACGTAATACAATAGCTTTTATATTTTTATCTAAACGTGCGTCTCTGATAGCTTTGGCAATACGCACACTTCCAATTTTCTCATCATCTCCTTCTCCACTTTCAATTTCACCAACTGCATAAATCACGGCAATTTTATCTTTAGATAATTTAGATTCTTTGATTGCACCAGAATATTTATTTAAAGACACGAAATTAATTTTATCCGTTTCGCTTAAACTAATATTCTTTTTAATATCACTAAATACTTCGTCTTCATATTTTAATGCATCCACTAATTTATATTTTACAGCGTCTTCTGGGTTTCTAATTGACAAGTTATTTGCCATATCATTAATCTCTTTCGGAGTAATTTTTCTGTTTTTAGCAATTCCATTCACCATGTGGTTCCAAAGCGAACCTAAATATGTTTCAACTTGCGTGCGGTTAGCGTCGCTCATTTTATCAAGCATAAATGGTTCGATGGCACTTTTAAATTTACCATGTCTAAAAATCTGAACCTCCATATCTAACTTATCTAACATTTTCTTAAAAAACATGATTTGAGAACTTAAACCTTTTATTTCCATTCCTCCTTGAGGATTTAAATACAATTTATTAGCCGTCGTAGCTAAATAATAAGCTTTTTGAGAATACACTTCAGAATAGGCGTAAATAAATTTACCAGATGATTTAAAATCTAACAAAGCATTACGAACTTCTTCTAAAGTAGCAAAGCCAGCAATAGGATTACTAATTTCTAAATAAATCCCTCGGATATTTTTATCATCTTTTGCTTTCTTTAAATTTTCAATAATATCATTTAAACCAACAGATGGCTCTGGCATAAATGGACCTAAATCTAATTCTCCGAAAGGATTTTTAACGCCACGTTCTTTAATATCTCCATTTAAATCAATTCTTAAAACAGAATTTTCTTTTGGTTTATAAACTTCGTGATCGTTCATTTTCATACCATCCGAAAACACACTGGTAATAGAAGCAATAACAATAATGATCATCACTACACCTGTCACTAAAATCCCTAAACATGAGCCAAAAAAAGCTCCAAAAAATTGTTTCATACTATTCGTTTAAAAAATTAATTATTTACAATAAGCCAATTTAGCGCACATTCTTGTATTTTTACAAATAATTATATGAACGTGACGTATTTATGTTTGGGCGGTAATATTGGAGATAGAGAAAAAGCTCTGAACCATGCTATACTAAAAATTTCTGAGCAAGTTGGAGACATTGTAGCCAAATCAACCATTTATGAAACCGAAGCTTGGGGAGTAGAAAACCAACAAGCCTACTTAAACCAATGTATTAAAGTAAAAACTGATTTAAAAGCCACTGAGCTGATTGATGTACTTTTACTGATTGAAAAAGAATTGGGGCGAGAAAGAACAATTAATCACATTTACGAGCCAAGAACGAGTGATATTGATATCCTATTTTACAATAATGACATCATCAACGAATCTAAACTTTTAGTTCCTCATCCAAGATTACACCTGAGAAAATTTGTATTAATACCTTTAGAAGAAATCGCTTCAAACTATTTGCATCCTTTATTAAATAAAACTATCTTTAGTTTACTATCCGAATGTGAAGACCCATCAGATGTAAAACTATTTAAGACACAATAATCAATTATGTATATTTGTATAGAAGGCAATATTGGTTCTGGAAAAAGCACCTTAGCTCAAGCTTTAGCTAAAAAACTAAAAGCAACTTATTTACCAGAACAGTTTGAGGATAATACATTATTGCCACTGTTCTATAACGACCATGTCACTTTTGCATTTCCAACCGAATATTCTTTTTTAATTGATAGACAAAAACAATTAACCAATTATTTTAAAAACATTAAAAAAGGAACCTCAACAGTGAGTGATTTTCATTTTGATAAATGTTTATGCTTTGCTAAAACTAATTTATCATCAGATGATTACTCTTTCTTCAAAAAACACTTTAAGCCTTTACGAAAAACTTTACCAACACCTGATTTAGTAGTTTATCTTGATACCTCAACCGATTTGCTCATAAAAAACATTCATAAACGAGGCAGAGAAATTGAGCGTAGTTTAAAACAGGGTTATTTAGCAAAACTTAAAAAAACGCTAGATAAATACTATATGATAAATGGGAAGGTAAATACCTTAGTATTAATTTTAACAATAAAAGAGTATAACGAGACGACGCTTGAAAATTGTTGCAAAGAAATTATAGAAATTATAGAGATGAACAAAAAATAAATTATATTTATAATATGAGTTTAATAAAATATACATGCTTAATCGCCTTCACTTTTCTTAGCTTTTTTGTTAAAGCGCAAGAATATGACGGAGAACTGCAATTTGTAGGGAAAAATTTTCTCAACAACAAACCTCTCAATAACACAAAAATTAAGGTAGTGAGCAACAACTTGGTTGTTACAGAATTTAGCACAAAAGACAATAACAGTTTTAAAACAAAATTAGATTTTGGTAAAGTGTATGACATATACTTGATTAATCCTAAATGTCAAACGATGTACATTAAAGTATTTGCTGATGGTGTGCCCGAAAACAAACGTCATTACAAAATGACATACGCATTAGATATTCCGTTTTTTTTAAAAGACCCTGAGCGACTTGACACCAATCAATTCTCAAAACAATTTCACCAAATAATATTTGATGGAAAATCAAAATTTGTAGATGATACTGTTTACATGAACAAATTCATTAAAAACATTTATAAAAAAGAAACAATCGTCAAAAAAGACACCACTGTTCCATTTATCAATACTGAAAAACTAAGAGAGTATGTTCAATTAGCTGGTAAATTAAGTTTAGATAATGACAAGCAAACTCCTTTAAAAAACAAAACAGTATCCTTAGTTAACAAAAAAGGGGAAGTGGTTTCCACGTCTCAAACCACCAATCATGGTGTATTTGTATTTAAAAAGGTAGATACTGAAGACGTTGGACAGCTATCCGTTTATGTTGCAAGCTCTGATAACCCTAATAAAGATAAAATCAAGTTACTTAATTACGATTCTGAGAAGGTTCAAGTGTCTTCAACTTCAGATAACCTCACTTATACCTTTAAAAATACAAACGAATCAAACTTAGTAAAACAATTATCCAATAATGATTTTGATTTTAATATTGCTGGAAAAATTATTGCAACTAACGGCGACATAAAAAAAGTAATGTCCAATAAAACAGTGTATTTATTAGGTAATAAAAACAATGTGATTCAAAAAACTAAAACGAATGTTCTGGGCACATTTTTATTTTCAAACATAAAACCAGATGAAACATACTCTATTGCCTACGATAGCTTGGATGCAGAACTAAATTTTGTAATGAATTTATATAGCGTGAAGGATAAATTTATTAAGCGTTTAGATTCTGTTTCTGGCAAAAAATTCATTTACAAATTCTTATCTGTTACCGGTAATGGCTTTAATGATTTGGTTATGGATGATTCTGATTTAAAAATGAATATTAAGTTAAAACTTTTTGGAGAAAATAAAAACAATCCAATTTCTGATATGAAAGTCATGTTGCTTAACGACAAATATCAAACGATCGATTCTGCTATGACCGATAAAAATGGAGACTTTACGTTTAGGCATTTACCTTACACTAAACAGGTTTTATTAACTGTGAATAATGAAAAAGATATTTTAGAAGCCTTCAATAACATTTTAGTGTTTGACAATGAAGATAATTTAATCAAAATTGTTTCGGGTGTGAAAGGCAAAAAATTTGAATACCGCCCTTTAGAAACAGAGATGCAACGCTTTACCGAAATATACGTTGACGATCCTTGGTTAGCAATTATAGAGCAAGAAAATGCGACAAAAAAGAAAGCTGGATCCAGTGAAACGATTATTGAAAATATTTTATTTGAATTCAATAAATCCGAACTTCAAGAGCAATCAAAACAAACGTTAGACAAAGTAGTTTTGGCAATGTCAGCAAACGAAAAATTTAATATTGAGCTAAGTGCACATAGCGATAGTAAAGGTGGTGATGCTTATAATTTAAAATTAAGTGAACAGCGTGCCAACTCTGCAAAAAACTATATCATCAGCAAAGGCATAGCAGGTAACCGAATTTCATCAAAAGGCTATGGCGAATCTAAGCTGTTAAATAACTGCGGGAATAGTGTTATTTGTAGTGATGATGAACATGCTGTTAACCGTCGTTTAGAATTTAAATTAATTTTCAAATAAATACATGTTCTCTCCTCAGGAATTAATTGAAGCATCTCAAATAATATATGAAGACAATCATCTCATTATTATTAATAAAAAAGCATCTGAAATAGTTCAGGGAGATAAAACAGGCGATATGCCTTTGTCTGAAAAAGTAAAAAACTTTATTAAGCAAAGAGACAATAAACCTGGCAATGTATTTTGTGGAGTTTGTCATCGTTTAGATAGGCCCGTTTCTGGCATCGTGATATTTGCTAAAACATCAAAAGCTTTATCTCGCATGAATGAACTATTTAGAGATAAGACCATACAAAAAACCTATTGGGCTGTTGTAAAAAATAAACCACCACATGTTACCCAACGCTTAACGCATTATTTAATTAAAAACGAAAAGACTAATACATCTAAAGCATTCCCAACAGAAAGAGCGGGAGCTTTGAAAGCTGAATTATCTTATACTCTCATTGCCTCAATCTCTAATTACCACCTATTGGAAATTAATTTATACACAGGTCGTCATCACCAAATACGCGCTCAATTATCTGCTATTGGTTGCCCTATAAAAGGAGATTTAAAATATGGTTTTGATAGATCCAACCAAACACCTTTTATACATTTACATTCTTATAAAACAGAATTCATTCATCCTATTAAACAAGAACCCATCAGTGTAACGTGTAAACCAAGAACCGATGATACGGTTTGGAATGAACTGGTAAAAGCAATTTAAATTCATGAAACTATCTATAACATTTATTCTTTTAAGCCTCACACTGATTACTTGTAAAACAAAAAAGTCTCAGGTATCGGGCTACGAGAAATTAACGAGTCATACATCCACTGAAGAAAAAATAGATACTACAAATGGAAAAATAAAGGATTGTCCAGATGAACGAATCATGAATGCAATGCCTAGTGTAGGGAAATCAATAATACCAAAACAATATTACATTTACAAAGGCCTTAGAAAAGAAATTAGTGATTTTGATAGTGTTTGGGTAAAAGAACATTGCAAAGTAAAAACTACGGTAGCATATTAAAATTTAGCTTGTAAACCAAGTCCAAAATTTACACCGCCGCCCGTTAAATCCAATAAATCTTGTTCATTAAAAAAGGTATTTTTAAAATCCATGTTTTTATAGCCATAATGAACGTATGCTAAATTGATAAACATTCCAAAATGATCGCCAAAATAAAAGCGGGGTTGTAAATGTAAATCAAAAACTAAACCACCACCTCTAGCTGAAGAAATAGCTTGATCGCGCGCTTCATAATTCATATGAGAATAACCAAGATTAAAGCCAGCAAACATATCCACCTTTTCTGTTCTTAAAAAATGGGCATTAACCAATAAGGTAGCATCTAAAGCTGTCACAGAAGGTTTTGATTTGGTTACCGTATCTTCTGAGGTAAAATAATTACTACGTTGTAACTTGGCTCCTACTCCCAACCAATTTAAAATACCGCGCTCGTAATGTAAACTAAGCATTTTATTAGCTGCTGGATTGGTTTCCGATTTTGGGCTAGATGCAATTTTAGAGGTATAACTATAAATACCTAAATCTCCACCAAATCCAATCACGTTATCATTTTTCTCAAAACTTTTTTGAGCCAATAGATTAATAGAAAACAATACTCCTAAAACTAAAATAACTTTCTTCATCTTATATTTTTTTAATAAAGTTAATTTATTTACTGATAATTAAAAATTCCGTACGACGGTTTTTTGCTTTTCCCTCTTCTGATGTATTATCAGCAATTGGTTTATTAGGCCCAAAACCTTTAGCCGTAATTCGTTTACCCTCCACTCCTTTTTCTTCTAAATACGCTTTTACCGTGTAGGCACGATTTGCAGATAGAGCTTCGTTAGCTTTAACCGCCCCCACATTATCTGTGTGACCTTGAATTTCTAAAACAATATTTGGATTTTCTTTTAAATAGTCGGCAAAAGCTTCCAATACAATAAATGACTCCTTTTTCAAATCCGCTGAATTTGTATTGTAATATAAATTATTAATCACAAAAGAACTTCCTTCTTTAGCTTCATTTACTTCTATTTTTATAGGTTTTGGCTGATTAGCAAAACTTGCTTCCTTAATACTCACTACTTTAGATGAAAACGCATAATCATCTTTTTTTACCGTAATTAAAACATCGTCTTTCTTTTTTAAATTAATCGCGACCATCGCCGTTCCTTTAACCGAATCAACAACCGCTAAAGTTTTTTCTTTGGTTACGGTGTTCGTTACTTCTACGGTTGCTCCCTCAATTTTATTACCAGATTTGTCTTTCATTTCAATATTCATAAAAGTCGTTTCTTGCGGGCGAGCTTCCTTATATAGTTCAAACGAATACAAATCATAACGACCTACTCCCTTTCCACGCATCTTACCTTCGTCATACGAAAAGAAATAACCCGTTTTACTATCCGTACTAACAAAAAAACCAACATCATCCGCTTCTGTATTAATTGGATATCCAATATTTTCTGGTTCTATCCAATTACCTTTCTCATCTTTTCGAACGTAAAAAATATCCATTCCCCCAAATCCAAAATGTCCATCACTGCTGAAATATAAAGTTTCACTATCTGAGTGAATAAAAGGTGTTTTTTCGTGACCTTGAGTATTTATTTTTGGCCCCATATTTTGAGGGACTCCCCACACCCCTGTTTTGGGATCTTTACGAGTTACATATAAATCAATACCACCATAACCACCTGGTCTATCACTGGCAAAATATAAAGCATTTCCATCGGCACTTAATGTTGGTTGCGAATCCCAATAAATAGGATGATTGACATTGGCACCTATTTTACTAATCTCGCTCCAAGATTCATCTTCGTTTTTACTCACATAAATATCACAATTAGGTTGAGCGCCACCTTCTTGACGTTGCATCGCGAAGTATAACAATTTATTATCAATTGAGATTGTGCAGCCCCCTTGATTATCATCTGTTGTATTAAATGGTGGCGACATTGGTTCACCAATATTAAATACGCCTGTTTTATCTCTATTAGCCACCATAAACACTTCTTTTTCTCCATCTAGGGCTTTTACAGTGTTCATTGATTTTAAAGGAACTTTACGAGTGAAAAAACATAATTTATCATCTGGAGAAATATAGGCTAAATATTCGTCGGTTTTTGTAGAAACGCCAGTAACTACCTTAGGTTCAAAGGGGACAATTTTCTTTTTTAATTCGCTTTCTTTTTTAGCATACTTAATCATTTCTTTAGCTTGATAAATTTGTCCTTCGTACTCTTTACCAAATTTTTTATCATCATCATCTTTAAACTTTAAAAAATATTGCAAATATTTTATTGCCGAATCATTTTTCATTTCTTCGTAATAATTAAAACCGATGTAATAAAATGGTTCGGAGTGTATTTTAGGGCAAGCACCAATGGATTTGTAAAAAAACGGAATTGCGGCCGCAAATGATTTGTTCTCTAATTTACTATGCACCACAATCTCACGAGCCATGGCTAAATTAGCTTCGGCAAAATCGGGCTCTTCAGCCAAACATTCTCTTAAAAAACCTAAACGCTCAGGCTTTTTATATTTCTTTTTATCAATGGCTTTTTCGTAAAGCTTGAGGGCTTTTTTATTATCAATCTCTACACAAAATTTAGAAGAACCTTCTTCCTCGTCTTGAGCAAAGAATGACAAGGAAAACATTAATAAAAAAGAGAGTACAATTTTGTTCATAGGACTTTAAAATTAGATTCAAGTAAATTTATAAAACCAATAACTTTCTAAACTTTCAAACTCACTTAACTATTAACTTACTTAGGTTTATAAACTGGAGTTTGCTTATTGGGTTCTGGTTTTTTAACGTTATCGGTTTTGTCTTTATCTTTTCTGATATCAATCGCTGGTTCGTAAAACCATTTTCCTTTTTTCATTTCCAAGGCATCAAAACTTCCATCTGGTCCGTAGTATTGATATTGCCCTTCCAATGTTGGATCTAAACCATTTGGCGCTAAATGACTAAAGATAATTTGTTTTCTGCTAGGATTATACTTTAACGACATAGCGACTTCACTAGCATATTCAAACATAATACGTTTAGCAAATTTACCTGGGAACTTAAATACATCTTTTCCAAATACAGGAGTTCCATCTGGCTTAAACGATAAAATATCAATAAACTTACGTTGTGTTAATTTATCATTGCCATCCCAAGCAATTAAGGTGTAAAACTCTTCGTCGGATTTGATACAATCTACATACAACATACCAAACCATTTACTTGGATCGGAAATATAATTTTCGGGAGTTTTAACGCTTGCTGATTTATCAACTAATGGAAACACTTCATATTGAGAAGTTGTTTCTTTTTTGAATATTCCTTTTTTTACTGTTTTAGAATTATTGACTTGTATAAAACCAAAAAAAACATGAGTTTGATCTTCTTTAATAATATTCCAAGTAATGATTCTAAATTTTTTATCAGGTGCCATTAATACAGAAACATCCTTTTTTAAACTATCAAACGGGTATTGCATTGATTTTCCATCTTTCAACACTTCATTCCAAATAGCAATAAATTGTTTATTAGCCTCAAATTTGTTTTTTTCTTTTTTACTGAAAAATACGCGTTGAGAAATGTTTTGTAATGAATCTTCTAAATCAGCATAGTATTTTAAATCCGTCTCAGATAATTGAGCTTCAGCAAAAAAACTAAATGAAAGTATTAAACTAAAAAGAAGGAATATTCGCATTGCTCTATAACTGAATTATGAGTGGAAAGTTACAGAAAATTACTCAGTAATCTAATTACCAAGTTCTTAAAGAATATTAAAAAAAGCCTTACTAATTTAATTAATAAGGCTTTAATTTAAGTTACATTAGAAATAAATGATTAAGCTAAAGAACCATACAACTTCATACGCTGTTCTTTCACACTTTCGTTTTCTAAATACTCATCGTAGGTCATTTTTTTATCAATAAAGCCATTTGGCGTTAATTCAATAATACGATTAGCTACGGTTTGCATTAACTCATGATCATGACTTGTTAATAGTACAACGCCAGTATAATCTTTTAAAGCATCATTATAAGCAATGATACTTTCCAAATCTAAGTGATTGGTTGGCTCATCTAAAATCAACATATTTGGATTCACCTGCATCATACGACTTGTCATACAACGCACTTTTTCTCCCCCGGATAATACAGAACATTTTTTCATTACCTCTTCGCCACTAAACAACATTTTACCCAAAAATCCACGCACATAACTTTCATCTTTATTTGACGAATACTGGCGTAACCAATCCATCAAATTCATATCGCCTTTAAAATACTTAGCATTATCATTTGGTAAGTATCCTTTATGAATCGTAGTTCCAAATTTATATTCTCCGCTATCTGGCTTATCTTCTTCGTTAATAATATCAAACAAAGCAGTAATCGCTAAATGGTTTTTAGCAATAAAAGCAATTTTATCTCCTTTAGAAACATTGATGTTTAAATTTTTAAATAACACACCATCTGCATTTGACTTCGACAAATTTTCAATATGTAAAATTTGATCTCCTGCTTCACGTTCTTGTTTAAAAATAATACCTGGGTATTTACGAGTACTTGCAGGGATTTCATCAATTACTAATTTATCTAATAATTTTTTACGAGAAGTTGCTTGACTTGATTTACTGGCATTAGCACTGAATCGACGAACGAAATCTTGTAACTCCGTACGTTTATCTTCCATCTTTTTATTAGCATCGCTACGTTGCTTTAACGCTAACTGACTCATTTGGTACCAGAAACTATAGTTACCAGTATATGTTTTTAATTTATTGTAATCAATATCGCAAGTGTGCGTACATACCGCATCTAAAAAGTGACGATCGTGACTTATTACCACAACCGTGTTTTCAAAATCTGCTAAATAATTTTCTAACCAAGAAATAGTTTCAACATCCAGATCATTGGTAGGCTCATCTAATAATAAAATGTCAGGATTACCAAAAATAGCTTGCGTTAATAAGATTTTTACTTTGTCTTTTCCTGTTAAATCTTTCATCATTTTATAATGAGATTCAACTGGAATACCAACGTTAGTTAATAAAGTAGCTGCATCACTTTCTGCATTCCAACCATTCATTTCACCAAATTCCGCTTCTAATTCAGCTGCTTTGTTTCCGTCAGCTTCACTAAAATCAGGTTTTGCATAAATCGCATCTTTTTCTTTCATGATGTCATACAAACGACGGTTACCCATCATCACTGTATCAAGCACTGTATACTCATCAAACTCAAAGTGATTTTGTTTTAATACACTCATACGCATTCCAGGCAATATATTTACTTGACCTTTGTTAGGTTCAATCTCTCCTGATAAAATTTTCATGAAGGTTGATTTACCAGCACCATTAGCACCAATTAAACCATAACAGTTACCTGGAGTAAATTTTACATTTACCTCATCAAATAAAATACGTTTGCCATATTGCAAACTCACATTAGAAACAGAAATCATCTCTTAAAAAATTAGGCGGCGAAGATACCAAAAAAGATTTAAGGGACAAAGGACTAAAGGGACTTTAAGTGTATATTAAAACATTCAATTAACGTATCTTTTATCTTAAATCTTTCTTCTTGTGTCCAAAATATAGTAATTTCGTGCATCTAAAATTTAACACTATGCCTAAAGGAATTTATAAAGTACCAACAGCGGTTAACGAACCAATAAAAAGCTATGCAGCAGGAAGTGCTGAACGTAAAGAATTACAAGCGATGCTTAAAGAATTACGTAGCAAAGAAATTGACATCCCCATGTATATAGGAGGAAAAGAAGTACGTAGCGAAAACAAATCTCGTTTAGCTCCGCCACACGATCATAAACATACATTAGGTCATTTTCATAAAAGCGATAAAACTCACGTCACACAAGCTATTGATGCAGCATTAGACGCTAAAGAAAAATGGGCTAATCTTAGCTGGGAACACAGAGCTAGTATCTTTTTAAAAGCTGCTGAGTTAATTGCTGGACCATACCGTGCAAAATTAAATGCTGCAACGATGTTAGGGCAAAGTAAAAATGCATTTCAAGCCGAAATTGACAGCGCTTGTGAAATCATTGACTTTTTAAGATTCAATGTACAATACATGACGGAGATTTATGCTGAGCAACCGATTTCAGGTCCAGGTGTTTGGAACCGTTTAGAGTGGAGACCATTAGAAGGATTTATTTATGCCTTAACACCATTTAACTTCACCGCTATTGCAGGTAATTTACCTACAAGTTGTGCTATGATGGGTAATGTAGTTGTTTGGAAACCTAGTAATACTCAAGTATACAGCGCTAATGTATTAATGGAAATTTTTCAAAAAGCAGGTGTACCAGACGGAGTTATTAATTTAATTTATCCTAGTGGTCCTGATGCAGCTGATGTGGTATTTAATCACAAAGATTTTGCAGGGATTCACTTTACAGGAAGCACTGAGGTTTTCCAAAACATTTGGCAAACGATTGGAAATAATATCCACAAATACCGTTCTTACCCTCGTATTGTTGGAGAAACAGGCGGGAAAGATTTTATCATGGCTCACAAATCGGCTGAAGCTAAATCATTAGCGGTGGCTATCTCTCGTGGTGCTTTTGAATACCAAGGTCAAAAATGTTCTGCCGCTTCTCGTGCTTATGTACCAAGTAATTTATGGGAAGAAGTAAAAGGATATGTACTAGCGGATTTAAAGGACATGAAAATGGGTCCTACAGAAGACTTCACAAACTTTATTAATGCGGTGATTGATGAAAAAAGCTTTGATAAATTAGCTAAATATATTGATGCGGCTAAGAAAGATAGCAATGTAGAAGTAATTGCAGGTGGAAATTACGATAAATCGAAAGGTTATTTTATTGAGCCAACCATTATTGTAGCTAAAGATCCAAAATACGTAACTATGTGCGAAGAGTTGTTTGGGCCGGTATTAACTATTTTTGTTTACGATGGAGATAATTTTGAAGAGACTTTAGAATTAGTCGATTCAACTTCTATCTATGCTTTAACAGGTGCGATTTTAGGTCAAGACCGATATGCATTAGAATTAGCGACAAAAAAATTAAGTAATGCTGCTGGTAACTTTTATATTAATGATAAATGTACTGGTGCAGTAGTTGGTCAGCAACCATTTGGTGGAGCTCGTGGAAGTGGAACCAATGATAAAGCTGGCGCAAAAATTAATTTATTACGTTGGGTTTCTCCAAGAACAATTAAAGAAACTTTTACGCCACCTACGGATTATAAATATCCATTTTTACAAGCAGATTAATTTTAAAGTCCCCCGAAAAAACCGGGGGATTTTTTTTATTTAATGTTTGGAGATTAAATTTCTATTCATTAAATTTATCTTCAAAATAACCTTTTACATCCCTTATAAAATTGACTTTATCTAAAAAAATAACCTTTCCGAATTTTGAAGTTGAAATCAATGACTTTGGATTTTACAAGGTTTCTGTCAATGAGTCTGAAGAATTTACGGTTGATGATTTAAAAAAATTAGTAAATGCCCAAAGCGAATTAGGTGGTGAAAAATTACCAGTTTTAGTTTTATGTGCAGAACACGCTTCTACTAATTCTGAACTTTTAACAACCATTTCTAAAAACATTAATAACCCACATTCCAAAGCTGATGCTTTTGTGATAAAATCTATGGCGCAAAGAATTTTGGCAAATTTTTACATTAAAATTAATAAACCCGAAAGACCAACAAAGTTTTTCAATAATAAAGATGAGGCTATCAATTGGCTTAAACCTTTCATATAGTTCCTTTGTTATTAAAACATAAAGCTTTTTCATTTTGACAAAATCTATTTCAGAAAATAAATTTATCCTGTCGTACAATGAAGAAGGATACTATGAGTTATCTATAAAAGACAATGTTGAGATTTTCATTGACGATATTCATCTTATTGTTAATACTCAAAAAAATTTAAGAGGGATTAAATCGCCAACTTTAATTTCAGGAGGGCAATATTCTACCACCAATACTGAAACATTAAAATATATTTCAGGCAATGAAAACATGCCATACTCTAAATGTGCAGCCTTCATTGTAAGTTCTATCTCTCAAAAATTATTAGCCAATTTTTATCTTAAAATTTATAAACCTCAACGTCCAACAAGATTTTTCAACGATAAAAATAATGCGATTACCTGGTTAAAACAATATATCTAGTTTTTAGTATCTTTAACCCGTTTTGAAAACCTTATTACTCATAGCACTTTATATTCCTATTTACTTTTTCAGTCAAGAAAAAAAGAATGCGTTTAATTTATTATTAACCGCTGGCGTTTCTCCCTCTCAAGTTCATGGAGATGCTTATAGCGGATTTAATAAATTAGGGGCAATGGGTGGTATTGGTGTAGAATCAGTATTTTCAGAAAAAGCAAGTGCAAATCTATCTTTCATTTTTATTCAAAAAGGAGCTCAAAAAAATCAAAATTTAGAAAAAAATGATTTAAACTACTATTACTTAAATCTTAATTATCTAGAAGTGCCTATTTTATTTACTTACACTCAAAAGAAATTTTTATTTGACTTAGGAATTTCAGCAGGGTACTTAATAAATTATTACGAAGCGTCTGAAGCTGGAAATTTCACAGGTACATTTCCATTTCAAAAATTTGACTATTCAGTAAAAGTAGGTTTGGGGGTTAATCTTAATCCAAAATGGTTTGTAAATTTTAGAAGTAGTAATTCTTTTATTACTACTAGGCCTAACCGAATTAAACAAGCTATTTATTACAACAATATCATTGCTCGAACGTTTAACAAGGGATATTACAATAATATTTTAGAGTTTACTCTAGGATATCGTATTCATCCAAACAAAAAGAAAATTGACTAAAAAACATAAAATAGTTGTAGCCATTACTGGCGCTAGCGGGAGTATTTACGCTAAAGTACTTTTAGATAAATTATCCAAGTTGTCTGAACAAATTGAGCATGTAGGAATTGTGATGAGCGATAATGCGAAAGACGTTTGGAAGACAGAACTAGGCAATGAGGATTTTAAAAATTATCCACAATTTAACTTTTACGATAAAAATAATTTCTATGCGCCTTTTGCATCCGGATCAGCAAAATATGAAACGATGATTATTTGCCCATGCAGTATGGGAACCATGGCACGTATTGCAACTGGCATTAGTAACGATTTAACAACACGTGCAGCTGATGTGATTTTAAAAGAAAGACGTCAGTTAATTTTACTGATTAGAGATACGCCCTATAGTTTAATTCACATCAATAACATGCAAACTATCACTCAAGCAGGTGGTATTATTTGCCCTGCTTCGCCTTCTTTTTACAGTAAACCAAAAACATTTGATGAGCTAGCCGCTACTGTGGTAGATCGAGTTTTGGATTTAGCGGGTTTAGACATCAAAAGCTATCGTTGGGCCGAGTAAATAGCTGTTTTTTAACATTTTAGGCGGATTTTTGTTAACAATAATCAGTTTTTTTATTAATTTATTTTTATATTTTTGATAAAAAAATCAAATTCATCTAAAATGAAACAACTTTTATCTATTATTTTCATTGCTTTAGCGGTTAATTTATTTGGTCAAACTGCTATTGTAACTCCTGGCACTCAGGCATCCAATGTTACAATGACTAATATTACAACAACATCTATTAAAATTGATTGGACATCGGGTAGCGGTGCTTATGAAATCGTCGTGATGCGTCCAGTTTCCTCTGCCATTGTTATTCCATCTAATGCTAATATGCCTGCTTATGCGGCAAGTTCAAATTATGGTTCTGGTTCTAATATAGGTTCATCAAATTTTGTAGTTTATAAAAATACAGGTAATTCAGTTACAGTAACTGGTTTAACTCCTGGCATTAATTATGAAGCTGTTGTGTACAGCTATAACTATGGCTGTGGTCAATATGTTTTAGGCACATGTGTACAACCAAATGCATTCTTGGTAAAAACTACCGTTGGTTCTGGCAATAGTGAGCAACATTATACGCTAGCTTCCCAACCTACTGTTGTTCCTACCTTATCGGTTATTTCTACTGGAACTACAACAGCTTCACTTGCATGCTCAGGAACAAGTCAATGGAATTTAGTTTATCTTTATAATCCAGCAACATCAACATGGTCGCAACCAGTGGATGGAAATTACTATGCCCCATCTACAACTTTTGGAAATGGGTCTCATGTAGGAGGAACAAATACAGCAAATTATGCTGTTTATAATGGTGCACCAACAGCGACCGTAAATATTACAAATTTAGCGCCTGCAACATCATACTATGGTTTAGTTTATGCGCACAACGGTTCTTACGGAACTTCAACAAATACAAGTTACAACTATTTCAGCAGTTATGCTTATGTATATTTTTCTACATACAACACGCCTCCAACTTTAAATACCATTTCTAACTATACAGTTTGTCAGGATGCGGCAACTACCAACTTATCTCTTTCAGGTATTGGAGATGGAAGTGCTGCTGAAACACAAACTGTTTCAATAGCGGCTTATTCTAGTAACACGGCTTTGATGCCTAATCCAACGATTAGCTATACACACCCTAATTCAACCGGCACCTTGTCATTTAAACCAAATGCTGGGCAATCTGGAACTGCTGTTATTACAGTTGTTGCTCAAGATGGTGGACCTAATAATAATGCCACTACTAGAACTTTTACAGTTAACGTTTTAGCCATTCCGGCTAGTGCTGGAGCCATTTCAACAGCTACTACTACACTTTGTCAAGTTAAAAACGGAGTGGTATTTACAGTTCCAACAATTGCAAACGCAACTAACTATAACTGGTCTTTACCACCAAACGCAACTGTGACGGCGGGCGCCAATACACGTTCTATTACAGTAAATTTTAGTATTACAGCACTTTCTTATAATGTAAGCGTTTATGGAAGCAATAGCAATGGTTGTGGAAACGGAACAAGTTCTTCATTATTGGTGAATTTTGATAAGGCTCCAACAGTTTCAAACGCAGGCGCTAATCAACAAATATGTAATAATTTAACTGCCTTAACCGCTAACGCACCAACTATCGGAACAGGAGCTTGGACATTTTGTTCAACTGGTTTAGGAAATTTATCTTCTACAACCACTCCTAATACTAATTTATCTGTTGTAAATAATCAAACTGTTACAGCTGCTTGGACAATCACTAATGGTGTTTGTCCTGCAAGTACATCATCTGTTACTGTTGTCAATATTAATGGTTCTCCAAGCTGTACTCCTTACGCAGATTTTGTTGCTAATAGTACTGAAATATGTGTTAATTCAGTTGTAACCTATAGCAATACATCCGTTGCTGCTGTTGGAATAAATACGTATACTTGGAATTTTGGTGCAGGTGCTACTCCAGCTACATCAACATCTACTGCTGCGGCAATAACAGTAACTTATTCATCAGTTGGGACAAAAACAGTGACATTAGCGATGAATACTGGAGTTGGAGCATTAACCATGACAAAAAATTCCTACATCAATGTTATTACCGCTCCTACAGCTCCAACCGTTGTGTTTGGTAACAGTCCTATTTGCCAAGGTCAAACGGCAGAGGCATACTTTATTAATATAGTTGCTAATGCTACGGGGTACAATTGGACATTTCCTAGCGGAGTTTCATTAAATACTGGAGGAAACACCAACGCGATCACCGCTAATTTTTCAACAACAGCAGTTAGCGGTAACATTGGTGTAGCTGCCGTTAATGCTTGTGGCAGTAGTTCTATCACTGTTAAAAGTATTACCGTGAGTTCTTTACCTTCACAAGCAACTACGATCTCAGGCACAAATACCGTTTGTCAAGGAGTGAATGGAATAACCTATATCGCAAACAATTTAAATAACGGATTATCTTACACTTGGGCAACACCAAATGGATGTAATATTATAAGCGGCTTAAATACAAAAACAATTACTGTAAATTACGACAATTCAGCTACATCAGGTGTAATGAGTGTATATGGCACAAACGGATGTGGTGATGGTCAAACACGAAATAAATCCATTACTGTCAATCCCTTACCAGATGCTGCTGGAAATATCACCGGGTCAACATCAAATCAAGTTTGTCCACTATCAACAAATATAAACTACTCAATCACCCCAGTAAGCAACGCAACAAGTTATGCATGGGTTTATCCTTCTGGATACACTGTAGCGAGCGGAGGAGCAAGTAACTCTATATTTTTAGATGCTACACTTGGCGCAAGTAATGGTGTTGTTAAAGTTGTAGGAAAAAATGCTTGCGGAAATGGAGATACGTCTAGCGTATTAGCTGTAAATATTAGTGGACTACCTACTCAACAAATTTGTGTAGTTACTGTGGATAGTTCGTCGATGTACAATGAAATATTTTGGCAAAAAAATGGAGTTTCAAACGTTGATAGCTTTAGAGTTTACCGCATGCAATCATTAGTATTAGATACATTAATTGGTACGGTTGGTTATGCAGATTTAAGCAGATTAGTGGATAGTACAGCCAATCCAAATGTAACAAGCTTTACTTATAAAATTGCAGCTGTTGATTTTTGCGGAAACGAGGGTCCAAAAAGTTTAATTCACCAAACAATTCATTTACAGAGCACTTTTACTCCTACCCCCTCAGCAAAAATGGATTTAAGTTGGAATTTATATGACGGTGCCATTGTAAATAATTACAGGGTTTTAAGAGACGTAGATAACTCTGGTAACTGGGTTGTACTTATAAATAACCTAGCGCCAAATGCAACAAGCTATACTGATTTTGGTATTCCAGTGGGGGCAAACAGCTTACAATATCGTGTTGACGTAGCTTGGGCTAACTCTTGTGATCCAACTGCTAAAGTGGCTCAAAGTATAATTAATACAACCAAATCAAACACTAAAGATTTTATCATTAGTATTCCAACTGATTTAAAATCTCAAAACGAACTTCTAAACTCAATCTCATTATACCCTAACCCAACAAAAGATGTATTTGATATTGAATTAAAATCCGGAATTGAGAGTTTTGATGTGGAGATCTATAATCAATTAGGAAGTGTTTTAAAATCAACACATTTAACTTATACCGATAAAACAACTATTGATATCAGTGATTTTAGTTCAGGAATTTATTATGTAGTTATAAAAACAAAAATAGGGTCGATAACTAAGCGTATTTCTAAATTATAAAATATATTTTTCTAAAAATCAAAGGCTGCCTATACAAGGCAGCCTTTTTTTATTAAATTTATGCTGCAAATGTTAAAGAAACTACTTTTCATATTATTTTGTTTTGTTAATCTTTCTATTTATAGAGCTCAAGATTACAACTTCAAGCATTATGGTCAAAAACAAGGTCTTACTAATGCCAACATAAAATGTATTTTCCAAGACAGCTATGGTTATATATGGTTTGCAACGCAAGGAGGAGGCATAAGTAAATTTGACGGAAAATCATTTACCAATTATGATAAGCAAGATGGTTTAGTGGGCAATGATGTGATTTGTATTACCGAAGATGAAAATAAAAACATTTGGATTGGCACCGTAGATGGTATATCAAAATATGATAGAAAAACATTTACAAACTATACAACAGAAAATGGATTAAAAGAAAATAAAGTATTTCATATTCTTTGTGACGGATCTAAAACATGGATTTCAACATTTGGCGGTGGTATTGCCATTTTAGAAAACGAAAAATTCACCTACCTCAACACAACAAATGGATTAAGTTCTGATAAAGTTTTTTCAGTATTTAAAGATAAAAGCGGAAAATATTGGATTGGAACCAGTAAAGGTGGAATTAACCTTTACAATGGAAAATCATTTACAATCATTAAAGAATCTAAAAATTTTAATTCAGCCTCTGCATTTTGCTTTCACGAAAGTACTGATGGAAAAATATGGATAGGTACGCCTGGCAAAGGAATTTATTATATTGAGAACAATTTATTTCATCAATTAGATATTCCACAAATTAACACTGATTATATTTCGAAAATAATTGAAGATAAACAGCATAATATTTGGGGAGCAACAGAACATGGTTTAATAAAAATTTACAAGAATTTAGGTTACAAGTTATTTAATAAAGAAAATGGCTTGGCTGGTGTGGACATTCCATCTGTTTTATGTGATTATGAAGGCGAGATATGGGTTTCATGTTTTGGAAATGGAATATATAAATTAACCAATGAGGCTATATCAGTTTATACAAAACAACATGGCTTAGATGAAAATAGAGTATTTGCTTTTTGTAATAAAGGAAACGGTTTTTTATTTAGCACTACCAGCGGTTTAAATTCTTTTTATGATAGTACTATTGAAAATATACCATTACCAAAGGAATTAAGTGGTACGATTATCACTTCTCTTTACTATGATGAAAATTTATTATTTGTTGGAACAGAAAGCAAAGGACTATTTATTTTAAATGAAACCAGTAAAAATAACTTTACACTATCTAAGGTTATTAATAAAATTGATTCTGTTGAGTTAAAAACTATTATCTCATCTATTTTAAAAGAACCAAAAAGCAATACGATTTGGTTTAGTTTATATGGTGCTGGAATTGTAAAACTACAAAATTTTCAACCTACGTTATTTTGCAAAGAGAATGGCTTATTACCTACAAACGACGTAACTTGTACTTACCTCAGCAATTCTAAACTTTGGGTAGGTTCAATAGGAAATGGAGCCTTTACTTTAAATACGACTGACAATTCGATACGCTTGTTAGATAAAAAAGAAGGACTTACAAGTTCGAGTATTTTTTCCATTAATGAGATTAATGGGCACGTTCTAATTGGATCGATAGACGAAGGTTTATTTATTTACACTCATCATAAATTTATAAATCTTAATAAAAAAACAGGATTATTAAGTAATACTATTAACACCATTCAAAAAATCAACAGTAATGAGTTATGGGTTGGTACAGATTTAGGAATTAATAAAATTACACTAAATTCAGATTTCTCTCTAAAAAGTATTAAAGCCTATACTGATGAAGATGGACTTAAATCTTCTGCTATTGAGCAAAATGCCTCTATTGAACAAAATGGATTTATTTATTTTGGAACTGGCGAAGGTTTGGTTTCTTATAATGCTAAAGAAGATATTGTAAGTGATGTAAAACCAAAAGTTTTAATTAGCGAACTACTTTTAAAGTATAGCAAAATTGATAGTACTAAAGTAAAATTTGATGCTTTATCAAAATTAAATTTACCCATCAATCCAGTTTTTAATTACAAACAAAACGATGTTACCTTTAAGTTTAAAGCCTTATCTACGCAAACCACTAACTATCAGTTTTTATTAGAAGGTTACGACAAAGATTGGTCGCCTGTGCAAACCAATAATGAAGCGGTATTTACAAACTTATCGCCGGGAAAATATATATTTAAATTAAAAGCTATCAATAAATACAACGTGGAAAGTGATATTATGGAATATGCTTTTGAAATTACTCCGCCATTTTATATGCGCTGGTGGTTTTTTGTACTATCTATCGCCACTATTATTGCTAGTATTTTTTCTTTTATTAAATATAGAACACACAAACTCATTAAAGAGAAACAAGTACTAGAAGCAAAAGTTACCGAACGAACTTCTGAATTAAAAAGTGCGAATCTCAATTTAAATGTTGCTATCGAAGAAATTAAAGATAGTATTAACTATGCCGAACGGATTCAAAGTTCGATACTACCAAATATTAGCGTGATAAAAGAACATCTGCCGAATGGATTTATTTTATTTAAACCGCGTGATGTAGTAAGTGGTGATTTTTATTGGTTCAATCAGTTTGATGGTAAATTGTTTTTTGCCTGTGTAGATTGCACGGGACATGGAGTACCAGGCGCATTTATGAGTATGATTGGCAACTCCTTATTAAATGAAATTATTTTAACTAAAAAAATATCGAGCCCTTCGGCTATTTTATCAAGTTTAAATAGAAGTATTTTTAAAGTTTTAAAACAAAACACTTCCGAATCGAGAGATGGAATGGATATGGCTTTGTGTATGATTGACTCTAAAACTAATACACTTACCTACTCTGGCGCTAATAGAGAATTACTGCTTATTAGAAATGGAGAATTAATTGAATACAAACCTACCAAAAATGCTATTGGAGGCTTTACAGATTCGAATACTATTTTTAATGAAACAATTATTGAAGTAAATCCTAATGATTTATTTTATATGACGACTGATGGATACGCCGATCAATTTGGTGGAGAAAAAGGTAAAAAATTAATGACAAAAAACTTTAAAGATTTTTTACTACAAATACATCATTTACCAATGCCACAACAGCAAGAAATGCTTGATAAAAAAATCACAGACTGGATGGGCGATTCTCATGCCCAAGTAGATGATATATTAATTGTTGGTATAAAACTCTAACAAAAACGTTATTGACTTTTTAGTCTTGATGGATAATTCCACTTTTATTCTAAAATAGTTTTATATGTTTCTAATTTCTTTTATATTTATTGTACACGTATAATTGATGAGGCGTTTATTTTTAATTAAACTATTTGTTTTGATAGGGTATTTTGTTTCTGCTCAAAAAATGGAGGGAGATACAACCTATTATAGAAAATACAATAACAAACTTATTGTCTCCTATTTTCAATCCTATAAAAGTTTTGGTATTGATATGACTCAAAAATTAATATCCGACTCATTAGGACAATCAAAAATTGCATACATAGCCGAATCAAATTTAGTTTCGGGCTTTGAAATAACTTATGATAAAATCAGTTTATCCATTGGTTTTAAAAGTCCGTCCACTCTTTCTGATAAAAAAGGAAATACTTCCTATAAAAATTTTGCCATCAATATAGGTGGTAATAAATGGATAGTTGAAAACAGCTACCGAAGCTACAAAGGATTTTACAACAAAAACACAGCTACTTACGATACAAGTTTTTATACAACCGGTATTTATGATCAACTACCCAATTTAAAAGCCGAAGCGTATAAAACCAAATTTTTATTATTCAGAAATCCTGAATTATTTTCGTTTAGAGCGGGCTATGCCGGAAATTATCAGCAAATTAAATCAGCCTTTAGTTGGGTTTATTCGGCAAACATTTATTATAATAAATTAAACACGGATAGTTCCTTTTTTCCTCATCAAGTGCGTAACTACTACGACAATCACCGCTACATGAACGGATTAAATGTGTTTGCCATTTCAGTGTGCGCAGGCGGAAGTTTAAATATTGTGATTTGGAAAGCTCTTTTTGCAAACATCACTTTAATTGGAGGTCCTGAACAGCAATGGCGCACCTACCGCTATCTTGATAATTACAACAACTCAACACTTAGTTACTTGTCTTTAACGGGAGACGCGAGAGGTTCGTTGGGTTTAAATTTTAAAAAGTGGTATATCTTGATTAATGGTACTACCGACTTTAGTTTTTATTCTATTTCAAAAATCACGTTTAACTCCAAATACAATTCAGGAAATTTTACCTTAGGATTTAGGTTTGGGGTTAAAACACCCAAATTTTACTCTAAGTTTCAAAAAACTAAATTGTATAATAAGCTTTAAAACTTTAAATGCTTTACCGAGATTCCTGCTTTTTGTAATTCTTTTAACGAATCAATACCAATTCGCAAATGATCATCAACAAATGAAGTGGTTACTTTTTTATCGCTTTCTTCGGTTTTCACACCTTCTGGTATCATTGGTTGATCGCTTACTAATAATAAAGCACCAACTGGAATTTCGTTATGAAACCCAACACTAAAAATAGTGGCTGTTTCCATATCAATAGCCATAGCTCTTACCACTCTTAAATATTCTTTAAATTCCTCATCATGTTCCCACACTCTACGATTAGTTGTGTAAACCGTTCCCGTCCAATAATCACGACCGCTTAAACGAATAGTATATGAAATGGCTTTTTGTAAATTAAATGATGGTAATGCAGGCACTTCACTCGGAAAATAATCATTAGAAGTTCCCTCTCCTCTTATGGCCGCAATTGGTAAAATTAAGTCGCCAATTTGGTTTTTCTTTTTTAACCCACCGCATTTTCCTAAAAACAAAACGGCCTTAGGATTAATCGCTGTTAATAAATCCATAATAGTAGCAGCCATGGCACTACCCATACTAAAATTAATAATGGTAATTCCTTCGGCTGTAGCTGTTTGCATTGGTCTTTCCAACCCTTCAACCTCTACTCCATTCCATTCGGCAAACATTTTAACGTAGCCGCCAAAATTAGTTAGCAATATATATTCTCCAAACTCTTCTAATTTTTTTCCTGTATAACGTGGTAACCAGTTATTTACTATTTCTTCTTTCGTCTTCATATTTCGTCATCTGATTTTTTGATTAAGCTAAGATACAAAGTAATTTTAGGTTTTGCTTATTATTATTTCATCAAGTTAATGTTATGATGTTTTTTTAGGAAGTAAATATTATTTGGGCGTTTCCTGGCGGTAGCCAGGTCTGGCTTTTCGTTACAATCTTTTTACGCTCACGCCAAGGCGTAATCATAAAAAGGATTTTCACTACAATCCCTTACGCGGATGTAAGGTAAGTTTGAACCTTAAGCTCCGAATTTAAAAATTAAAGCCCGCGCTAGGGACCTGCCTACCGGCAGGCAGGTGCAAACGGAAATCCTTTTTTATCACGCTAGTGCGTGATAAAAAAGATTGTAGTGACAGCCCGGTGCGGCCACCGCCGCAAGCGCCCAAATTATCCGTCATTTAATTATTTCTCTTATCTTTAAAACCATGAATTTACCTGTGTTAAATTTCCCGGTAGTGGACTTCCGTTTTCAAAAAAATGAGAAGGGCAATTTGCAGGTGTTTGATGTTATTCGCAAAAAATTTGTTGATGCTTCGCCCGAAGAATGGGTAAGGCAACACCTGATTCATTTCTTAATTAATCATAAGCAGGTACCAGCCTCCATGATTTCGGTTGAGAAACAATTACTTTTAAATAATACTAAGCGCCGAACAGATTTGGTAGTATTTAACTCTAACTTAAAACCTATCCTTATTATAGAATGCAAAGCACCCGAAGTAAAGATGGATCAATTAACCATAAACCAAGCTCTACGTTATAATTTACAACTAAATGTACCTGCAATTTTGTTAAGCAACGGCTTACAACATATTTTTCTGAAATTAGAAAATAACGAACCAAAAGTGTTAAAAGACATACCAGACTACCAAAGCCTCCTAAACTTTTAGATTACTACTAAAATTATGTAACCTTTTTGTAATTAAGAGGTTAAACAATTTAGGAAACGGTTCAAAAAGGCAAAAATGTTAATAACTTCAAAAGTGTTAACATCAATTAACATTGCTTTTACCAAATAAAAACAATATACTTGCAAATCTCAAAATTTAAACGAGTAAAGTGAAAACAAAAAACATATCTGCTTTTATATTAATGGTGTCAACATCATTGGTATTAAGTGCGTTTTCACCGAGCACTTTAAATGCAAATATTACGCCAAAAACTATTTTCACCTTCAATATCCTTAACCCTGATGAAAAACCAGTAAAGGATGATGGTAAAAAGAAAATGGTAAAGAGAGATGACACTACTAAAACAGCTATAAACCCAGCTATTTTAATTGCAACTAACGAAGACCATGATCATGAAGAGATGGAAGTGGATTCTTTATTAGCTTTCCCTTCAAACGATTTATATGCAAGTTGGGATACTGCTACTATTCATCCTTACTCTTTTATACAATGCTTTAAAAAAGATTCTGCTACTATTAATTTAACGGAGCCAACTGATTGCGGATTTGTATTACCTTTTAATGGAAATGTTACTTCTGAATTTGGTTGGAGAAAAAGAAGACCTCACTACGGAACAGATATTGACTTAGAAACTGGTGATACAGTTGGTGCTGCATTTGATGGGATGGTTCGCATTGCTAAACTAAACAGAAGCTATGGTAACGTAGTGATTATCCGTCATAAAAATGGATTAGAAACGGTATATGCACATTTATCAAAAATATTAGTAGAAGCTGGGCAAACAGTGGAAGCTGGACAAATGATTGGATTAGGTGGAAACACGGGGCATTCGTTTGGTTCGCATTTACATTTTGAAATGCGTTATTTAGGTCAGGCGATTGATGCCGAAGATTTTATTGATTTTAATGCTGGTGTGTTAAAAAACAACACAGTGATGATTACTAAAGCGGATGTTGAAACTAAATACGATTTAAGAGCATTACATAGCCGCCAAAAAAAGGATTTAAACTTAGCCCGTGTATCAGGTTCGAAATCAAAATACGGAAAAGTTTATACGGTTAAAAAAGGTGATACTTTAGGGCGCATTGCACAAAGAAACCACACTACTATTAAGGCTATTTGTAAAAAGAATGGCATCAAGCAAACTAAGGTATTACGCTTAGGACAAAAATTAAAAGTTTAAATTTTCATCAATTATTTAAAAAATCCCTTTCATAGAAATTTGAAAGGGATTTTTTTATTTGCTACAAAACATAGCAATACCATACTACAATTTGCTGTAAATTTATTTTATGGTAAAAAAACTATTTATTGAACACGGCTTACATAATAACCGCGTGAAAGTATTCATGAAATTTGATTATGATGCACAGGCCATTGAATTGATTAAAACATTACCGGGCGTTAAATGGAGCCAAACCGAAAAGAAGTGGCATATTGGTTATCATCCCGAAGCCTTAAACAATATTAGAAACACCTTTAAAAATACGGGCGTTTATATACAAACACTAAACGATATAAACGATGTAGTGAAGCCGCGACCTTCGGAAATAAAAAAACCAAGTGATGCCCTACCCGATTTAAATAAAATACAAAAAGAAAAAGTAGATCAATTTAAAAACTATTTACGTAGTAAGCGCTATAGCGAAAGTACGATTGGAACGTATACCGATTCATTAAGTACTTTTTTGAGATTTTATGCTAACAAACCATTTTCCGAAATTGATAATGCTGATGTTATCATATTTAACAATGACTACATACTGAAAAACCAATTTTCGGCTTCGTATCAAAATCAGTTAGTAAACTCTGTTAAACTTTTCTTTAGAACAATTGAAAACAATAAATTAAACCCAGAATTAGTGCATCGCCCAAAACGCCCTAAATTATTACCAAATGTAT